>Ga0302325_10035128_pt1 | contig 10249 bp, 13 predicted proteins | sample Palsa_T0_2_FD_201948 | JGI IMG/M metagenome (GOLD analysis project Ga0302325, IMG submission 201948) | Peat permafrost microbial communities from Stordalen Mire near Abisko, Sweden - Palsa_T0_2 | ecosystem: Environmental > Terrestrial > Soil > Palsa > Peat permafrost | place: Sweden: Abisko...
ATCTATGTCGCAATTACAACCGGCCGAGCTTAAAATCGAAGATCCCATCCAATCACAGGCCCCAGCCGCGGGAGTTCTTCTGCCACGCTCTGTACATCTACTTGGTAAACACCGGTCAGAAACTAGATTTTACCTTTATCTCCTCTCCCAGAAAGACAGATCACAATATCTTGATCTTTGTTCATGGTCTTTGCAAGTTCCATTGCGCCAAACACAGCGTGAGATGACTCAAGAGCTAATCATGAGCATATTTCGGACAAAGCGCGACCTGGAATAATTCCTTCTAGCTGGGTGAGGGCTCGGAACCCTTTGAGGGCTTCAGCATCAGTGGCTGCAACGAAATCAGCTCGATTCGTAGCCTTCCAGTAAGACAGTTCGGGCCCCACACCACTATAATCGAGTCCAGCAGAGACCTACACATCAGGAGACGGGAAGGCTAACAGTAATACGGAGTGTGTGTCGGAGATCTGGCCTTCATGGTTTTGTAACAAATATGTTTTGACCCCGTGCAGTACTCCAGGAGAGCCTACGCTGAGCGTTGCACTGTGCCTTGGCGTATCGATGCCATCTCCGCCAGCCTCAACACCCAGAAGTTTGACGGACATGTCCTTCGAAAAGGGGTAGAACATCCCACTTGCGTTGCTACCTCCGCCGACACAAGCTACCACAGCATCAGGAAGCTTCCCCCGAAGCTGCTGAAGTTGTTCTTTAGTCTCATCTCCGATGACGCTCTGAAACTAAATCTCAGTGAAGGTTTGAACAAGTTATACAGTGCGTACTATTGTCGGGAAAGGATGCGGACCAATAGCTGAACCTATAATGTAATGAGTCGTGGATAAGTCAGTGACCCAATGACGAAGTGCTTCATTCACAGCATCACGGAGTGTCCTCGACCCTATTGGTTAGTTGTTCTTTTCACGGAAGCCGAATTGATACCTGTCTCGACGGACACAACTTCGGCCCCAAGAAGCTTCATGCGAAATACATTGAGAGCCTGTCTTCTTACATCTTCCTAGCACTGTTACGCCTTTTGTCATAATACACATACCCCTCCCATGAAGACCGTACATTTCATCCCGAATTTGGCTGCAACTGTCGCGGTTGCGACACCATGCTGACCGGCACCTGTTTCTGCGATGACTCTCTAATTTTCAGCTTAAGTAACCGGTAGGGCAACAGTTTTACCAAGTCGCTTTGCGATCAGGACTTGTCCAACGGCATTGTTAACTTTGTGACTGCTTTATACGAATGAGCTAGTGTGATCAGGACGTGAGTACCCAGTATGATTGAGATCTTCCCGTTTAAGCCAGATCCTAGCCCCACCACAGTGACTAGTAAGCCTATCAGCCAACTGAAGGTTGGAAGGGCGATTCATATATGGATAATACGAACGGAATTCCTCCCAAAATTCGGGGTCGTTTATAGCCGTGATAAAAGCTTGTTCGAGCTCCACAAGACAGTCAAACAAGGATTCGGGCACGTATTGACCGCCAAACTCGCCAAATCGTGCTGGAAGTTTTTTTGGAGGTGCTGAACTAACGGACATCGGAGAGTCAGATTTGGCGTTGACCGACAGATTTTTTAAGGATTCTAGTTCATCGCGTGGACCATTGGTATCGCCTGCCGACCTTGAAATAGTAGCGGTGGGTGTAGAGACCGCATTGACTTTAGCCATATTAATCGACTCACCCAATCCAATATCACGGGAACCTTCATTTCTTTCAGCCGCCGTTCTTGGGCGTGCTACTTCTCTACAGTAGTCGCGAATAGCATCCGTTGCTTTTCCCGGAGGGGCTTCCTTGATTACTGAAACAATTCTACTCCCGATGACCACACCGTCTGCCAAATCTCCAATGCTCAGGAAATGCTCTCGATGATTTACTCCAAAACCCACTGCAATGGGGGTATTTCCGGCGAATTTCCTGGTGCGGGCACAAAGTTCAGGAAGAGACGCTGACAACTTACCCGACGACGAAGAGCCGGTGACACCCATTCGGGAAACCACATATATGAAAGAATCCGCAACGGATGCTAAAGATTGGAGACGGGCCATGGAAGTTGCCGGTGCAACTAACGGCACGTAACTTAAACTGCAGATATGAGCTCATACATTGATGGAGACGAGGGGCCGAACCCAGCCGTGGAGCAATAATCTCGAAAGGAAACAGCTTCCTCAAGAGGAAGATCAACAACGATGAACCCATTTGCCCCAGCCTTCTTTGCAGCATTAACCACACGTTCCTCGCCGTAGATTAAAAGAGGATTGTAATAGCCCATTAATATAACGGGAACCGTCAGCCCCGACTCTCTGGCTTGGCGAAGAAGCTCAAGGGCTTTAGGAATGTTGGTTCCGTTGGCAAGAGATACATCATTGGATTCCTGAATTGTTGGTCCGTCAGCAAGGGGATCAGTGAAAGGCAGCCCTGGACGGTCAGAGCTGCATATAAGGCTTCTTACCTAGCTCAATTATGTCGGTGCCACCGTCTTGCATCGCTTTCAAAATGCTGACCGTGTCGTTTAGTGTCGGATAACCAGCCGTCACGAAGGTTATGAGCGCTTTTCGACCTACAACGGGTCAGCGTTTCCGAGACTCGGGACTACCCTCTTGTCTGCATTTTCTGAACGTATCTCTAATCTGCTCGGCCATTGTGCTGAAGAACGGTGCGGGCACTGATTTGGAGTGCAAATCGACAACTTGTGGCGAAGGGTTGGGTCGAAATGATTTTTGAAATTCGACCAGAATATCTTTCGATGAAAATGACTCATCCTTCATTTACAATATCGAAGTAAATTTATTTAAGCTCACATATGTAAATATTTACACAACACCAAACCACAAATTATCCTCCGAACAATTCATTCACTCCGACGAGATCATGCAAAGCAATCGGCAACTTCTTGTTCGAAGTCTTCGAGAGACCCTATTTGCAAGATCGTTAGCGCCAGCTTCAAGCTATTCCTTGCGGTCGCCATCCGGGAGCCGTCATGGCATACACCTTTCACGATCACACCAGCAATCAAATATCCCGACGTTCACTGCAAGTGAGGCACAAGTCTCAGAGACACCTTTGAAGGTCACATCAGCTTCTGGCAGTACTCCCTCCTCTGAGGATCCAGAAGATTCCAGAGATCATGATCATTCGGCATTCAGTGATCCCGCTACCACGGGAAGTCGCATTGCGAGCGGCGACTCCTTTGCTCGGCAGAATCATCGTTTTCGCGGCCGTACACGCGGGTCCTCCTCACGAAGAGCGCTAAAATCCGACCGCACTCGCAAAATATCTCTTTCTAAAACCGAAATACCCGAGTGGTTCACAAGTCGAAACATTACTCTTTGCGAAGACCTGGACCGGTTGGATTCTCTGCAGAGATCACCACCTCTGGAGCCAAGCTCTTCGAGCCCAGAAAGCACAAGCAGTGTTGGTTTGGCGCCCTCAATACGAACCGAATTGGAAGCACATTTATCAGCTGCTCTGGTCGTCAGACCTGGTGGACCTCGATACTCTGTTGCCGCCCGGAAAGCGCACCTATATTTACAATGTCCAAAACGAGCTATATACTTCCTCGACGAAATCATTGAAAACTCGGCGAAAGAATTGAAGGCAGATATAATAAGGCTTGACAGCCAGGATTTAGAGGAGTTACTGGAAGACGTGGTAGATCCTACTATGCCTGAGCTCGGATTTCCTCATCCTCAAATTGTTTTTACAAATTTTGTAAGGGATCAGTCGAAGGATCTTGAGCAAAAAGAGGAGCTCAACAGCGAAGAGAACGAAGAAATTGAAGAGGATGAAGAGATTTCGGATGAAACAAACGGGTTCCGCTTACCACCTGATATGCCCTTACGTTTATTTCGCCTCTTCTCCCCCCGTTCGATATATCCATCCATGATGAGTTCGAATTCCGGAAATCCAAGGTCATCGAGTTCATCCATGTCAAAAGAGGACACGGACTCAAAGGTGGTTGCTTATCTGAATAATTTGTTGTCGGTGCCTGCCAGCAAGCGAAGTTTGACAAAAAACCATACTCAGCTTTTTGAGGCGGAATCAAAAGTCAAAGGTGTCCCTAAGAGGACGTCCCGTACTATCGTATACTTGCGCGACTTCCAATCTATACTTGACAGTCCTCGGGGACAAATAGCACATCAATCATTACTCAATATAATACAGAACCGTCGACGGCTCGGCGAACAAATTATGTTGGTAGTCAGCGATGACCTTTCTGGAGAGAACATTGCTCCTGTGGCACTATCGAATCAATACTATCACATCATAAAAGTCCCGCCCCCCAACGGTGAACTGGAGAAGTCGAAAGTAGAGGACGACGGAAAAGCTCGGACGAGGGAGATCAATTTGCGGAGCCTTCAATCTGCGATTCGCCAGCGAAGCGGTGCCTCTTCCATTGCGTTTGATTGCCCTGTCGGCATCCACCTTGATCCCACAGCGACTTCTTCAATTCCCGATCTAGATAAAGAGATCTGGGAAGCGAGCAAAATTCAAAGGATCGCGTCCGTTGTAGTTGGCCACCATGGACGATGGCTCGAACAGAACAGCCCCGAGAAATCAGTACCCATAACGCTTCTCAATATTGCGCAAGCTGTCAGCAACGTTCTGAAGGCCGATCAGGCAAGGGCCCATCGCAAGCAGGAAAATAATATGGCACGTGAAGCGCCGGAGCTTCCCAAGGAAACAGGAGACGCTAAATCCGATTTATCAATACTTTCTCCAATAAAGAGCAAAGACTGCAATAAACACGAACAAAAATTACTTGGCGGAGTAATTGACCCAGGTATTCGAAAATAATTCTCCTCGCTCACTCTCTAGAAAAGATCAATGTTCGGTTCTCGGATATCCGGGCTCCCGAGTCAACGATCGATACTTTAAAGATTCTAGTATCTCTCCCTCTCAGGAGACCTGACGCGTTTTCATACGGAGTTCTATCCAAGAACTTCATCAATGGAGTGTTGTTGTTTGGTCCTCCTGGAACTGGCAAGACGATGTTAGCGAAAGCTGTTGCAAAGGAAAGCGGAGCGAGGGTCCTCGAAATCAAAGGCAGCGAAGTGTACGATATGTACGTCGGCGAAGGCGAAAAAAATGTCAAGGTATGTCTAACATCGGTTCATATTATTAACCAAATAGGCTATCTTCTCCCTCGCCCGTAAGTTAAGTCCTTGCGTGGTATTTATTGACGAGGTTGACACCATCTTCAGCTCACGCAATGCCTCTGAAAGACATGTGTCACATCGGGAGATAATAAACCAGTTTATGGCTGAATGGGACGGAATAAATGCATTGAATTCCGGAGTGCTTATCCTTGGAGCGACTAACCGTCCCTTCGATTTGGATGATGCGATCCTTAGGCGGATGCCTCGAAGAATACTGGTTGATTTACCAACCGAGGAAGACCGTCTGGCGATTTTAAAGCTTTTGCTGGCTGATGAAGAGCTTGACCCGGCTGTCGATCTTAGCAGTCTTGCTAAACAGACCAATCTATATTCCGGTTCCGATCTCAAGAATGTATGCGTCAGCGCAGCAGTAACGGCCGTCACGGAGGAGAAAGCATCCAAAGATATTCTGGAAAATGCTGGACAATTCCAGACTGTCAACGTAGAGGGTTTTGCGGATGTCAAAATCGTAGAGAGGAGAATACTTCGACCAAGTCACTTCGAAAAAGCCTTGACTGAAGTTACTCCTAGTATATCCGAGAGCATGGAAACCATTGAATTGCTGCGGAAATTTGATAAACAGTATGGGAATGCAAAGGATAAGAAAAAGAAAACAATGGGCTTCGGAACTGATGTCCCAGAGGCAGTTGCCAGTGTCAGGGTTATGAATCCGTGATAGGGATACCCTTACAAATATAATTACAGCTAGACCCATAGCATTAATTTCCTTTTAGATCAAGTTGTTCAGATCTCTGACGCCGTTGCAATGCCCGTATATAATACCATATTTCTGTCCATGCCAAATTCCATGACTCAGTAACATCTCTGCTGCTTTCTGTGGTCTGCAACAGGACTCTCTCTTTAGCAGAAATCACCGCAGAGCTTAACGCTTCATCATATCGTCCCTTGACCTCTTCATCCCCTGGATTAAGCCCCACTCGAAATCCGATTGCAGTTTCCAGGCCCTCCCAGTCAGATTCCTCCCATATTTGCCAATAACCTCCAGGCATTTCTGCTTGTAGTTTAACCAGGGATTGCGAAATTATGTTTTCCAAGTACAGCATTCTTTGATATCCTCCCGTTCCCTTATCAACGACATCATTCGTAATAGATACCAACCAGTGGTCGCGCGGGGTATTTCGGACAAAGAGAGGATCCAATTTGGACTTTCGATGAATGTATGATAACATAGTTAATGGGTGTGGCACTGTTCCGATCACGAACGCATTTTCTGGGAGAGACGATAGCGAACGTATCCGTTTTACCGCTAGAGGTCGGCAAGGCTTGCATCGAGGAACATTTGGTGGACATGTGCCAGCAAGCGGCGAAGAGGGGCAATTTGCAATTAAGGCTGCGACTGATAAGGCTTGCCGGCGAAAAAGATCGTCTTGACTAGGCTCGATTGGGTCTAAAACGGTAAGGACAGAATGCGTCCGAAGGAAATGCTCGTGGAGATGGATATTTATGAGGGAGGCCAAGTTATCGGCAGGGACTGTCGGGAATAACTCTGAGACCGCCTCTTCAGAATAAGTTGCAATCCCTTCCAATGATGCTTCAGCATTGAACACGGAAGGGAACCTTTCGAACGCTGTCATTATCTTGTCGGTCCCGTCCAACTTGGATAGAGCGTCGACAACCTTCCCGTACTCTTGCGACGTGCCATGAATGACTTGTTCTACTGCATTTTTGTAAGTTGTAATGGGACCGAATTCGCACTGTCGAAATTTTGCGAAATACAAGTCGTGCTGCGGCGGCATAGGAATGGTCTGCTTAAGTGAGTTATCAACATTAAAGGGAATTTACGCGATAGTCGACAAACAGCCCACCGTGTTGCGCCATAGCAAGCCACTTGGCAAAGTCATGGGAATTCGAATCTCCTACGAGACCTCGACTGCGAAAGGAATTATAACTGGGGTGCTTCTTGGCATCTTTATCGGTGAGCACCGTTGGATTGAATCCCAAGGCAAAAAACGAGCGTTTCCACGCCAGAAGAACGGCCGAATCACCGGAACCGCGACGATGTTTGGCTGGATCAAAATAGGTGTAGACCGGACACCGTGATTGTCGTGAAGGTTGTTTGTGAGGCCTGCCGAGGAAGGTGGCTTGCGACGGGGTTGAACCATCTCGTCAGCCATCCGCCTGTGCCATCCTGGTGCGACTCGTGGAATCCTCCTGCTGCTCCTGAATGCAGCGCATGTTCGAGGAAATCAAAACGCGAGACAGCAGCGCCGCGCGAGCGTAGGGCAGACAAGGACAGCGTCGTGACTGCAATGACCGCAATCAGCAGAAGCACGCATCTTCTGACGGGGAGTCGTCGTTGCATTGGGCGGGCTCAGCGGCTCAGCGTTTCTCCATCGAAAGTACCTGAATGCAAGGAACGACAGAGGTTCGGTACCTAAACTGACGGACTGACTGACTGACTGGCGATTTTCACCAGTCCCAGCCCGAACATTACCTAAATTGTGTAACTTTTCCCTGACTAATGTAAATGTCAATTGAGTTTTGTGTCCCTTCATTCCGAAAATTTCAGACCAGGCAATGGATATGGCCGTGCTCGAGAGGTGGGCCAAGCGCTTGCAGAACCTGACCGTATCTCACCTGCCCTCCGATTACACTCGTCCATCACCACCGAGGCTTGTCGAGGCCGAGCTGTCTAGGTCAATTGATCCTGAAATACAGCTCGCTTTATACCGGCTTGCTCTTCAAAGCACCGGTGACTCACAACCAACATCTTCCTTTACGATCCTTCTGTCCGCCTTCCTGGTCCTCGTCCATCGGCTGACGGGGGATGAGGACATAAGCTTGGGAACTAGCAGTGAAGGCGGGGACCCCTTTGTTCTGCGTGCCCAGATTTCCCCCACCGACTCTTTCGCTGCACTTTTGTCGAGGGTCAAAAAGGTGACATCTGATCCGAAAACGGAAGGGTGACTGTTAGGCTGAACATGAAGGTGCCTCTGATCCAGTGGCCTTTTCCGATCTTGTTGCGTACCTCGGCAGATCGAAAGCGGGAACCCAGCCTTCAGATTCTCCTCTTTTCCATATCCGCTTCTACAACACTCCAGACGCACCTCCAACTCATTTCCTTTCAGCCACCGATAATAATACGGACCTTACTATCTTCGTCGCCCTCGAGACTACTAAGCCGTCTCTGAGAGACTCATCTCCCCTCCCAGCATTGAAACTACTTGTGCGATACAACCAACTCCTCTTTTCTACGGAACGGATTTCATTCCTGATTGATCAGTTATCTCAAATCGTCATCGATGCTGCCTCAACCCCCAATAAAGCTGTAGGAGCGCTTCGTATGCTTACAGAAAAGCAGTTGCAACTTCTTCCAGACCCATCTACGGACCTCCATTGGAGCAATTTCGGCGGTCCCATACATGAGATCTTTGCAACAAACGCAGTTCGTCATCCGCAACGACCGTGTGTGGTCGAAACTTCCTTTTCAATTGGAAGATCAGATAGGGTCTTCACTTACCAACATATACACGAGTCTTCAAACATCTTGGCTCATTACTTGATCTCCCAAAATGTTGCCAGGGGGGACGTGGTCATGGTTTACGCTCACAGAGGAGTCGATTTGGTGATTGCGGTAATGGGAATCTTAAAAGCGGGTGCAACATTTTCCGTTATAGGTATGGTTCTCTGTGCTTACTATCCATGTTGATTCTAATATTGTTTCAGATCCTGCTTATCCGCCCGCACGGCAGACGATCTACCTTAATGTTGCAAAGCCAGCAGCCCTGATCGTCATAGAAAAGGCTGGTCAATTATCTCCTACTGTCAAGCAATTCATTTCGAAAGAACTTGCGCTGAAATGTTTTATCCCTTCGCTTGCTATACAGGATGATGGTTCATTGCGTGGGCATGTCGAGGATGATATTTTCACGAAACAACTCGGTTCGAAATCCCAAGCTCCAGAGATCGTTATTGGGCCGGATGATACCCCAACTCTCAGTTTCACCAGTGGCAGTGAAGGTATTCCAAAGGGCGTTCGCGGACGACATTTCAGTCTTACATATTATTTCCCATGGATGGCCGAAACATTCGGACTTTCTGAGAACGATCGATTTACTATGTTAAGTGGAATAGCTCATGATCCTATTCAACGGGATAGTTTATCCCAGTGTTTCTATTACTCACTTTTAGTGTTCACTCCACTTTTCTTAGGTGCCAGTTTATTTGTCCCAACGGCAGACGACATCGGAACGCCTGGGAGACTTGCTGAATGGATGAATCATGTCCAAGCGACTGTTACTCATCTCACCCCAGGTAACAGCTCTCGACTTTGCAAAGTCGGCCGCTAATTAGTCTAGCCATGGGTCAGTTATTATCCACTGAAGCCACCACATCTATCCCTTCCCTACGAAACGCCTTTTTTGTTGGCGACATCCTCACCAAACGAGACTGCCTTCGTCTACAATCGCTCGCCTCTAATGTGAGAATCATCAATATGTATGGCACGACAGAAACTCAACGTGCGGTTTCCTATTTCCCTATCCCACCTGTCTCAGAAGACCCAGTCTTCCTTAATGGCCAAAAGGATATTATACCGGCCGGTCGAGGAATGAAGGATGTTCAACTACTCGTCGTCAACCGCACTGATAAGAACATTGTATGCGGCATTGGAGAACTCGGAGAACTCTTCGTTCGTGCTGCTGGCCTAGCGGAAGGCTATCTCAGACTACCTGACTTGACAGAGCAAAAATTCTTAATGAATTGGATGAACCACTCACCTCCAAACCAGTCAATCTTGGCAAACGGAAACCTCACCGCTCAATGGACAGCTTACTACTTTGGCCCGAGAGATCGCCTTTACCGCACAGGAGATCTTGGTAGATATTTACCTAATGGAGACGGTATCATCTGAGTGCTGGTGCTTACTAACACTACAGTTGAATGTGCTGGACGTGCAGACGATCAAGTAAAGATACGAGGATTCCGCATAGAGCTTGGGGAAATTGACACATACCTGTCGCAACATCCTCATGTGCGCGAGAATATTACGTTGGTCAAACGCGACAAAGATGAGGAGCCCACGCTGGTATCTTATATTGTCCCTCAACAAAGCGATCAACTGGC
>Ga0302325_10035129_pt1 | contig 10249 bp, 14 predicted proteins | sample Palsa_T0_2_FD_201948 | JGI IMG/M metagenome (GOLD analysis project Ga0302325, IMG submission 201948) | Peat permafrost microbial communities from Stordalen Mire near Abisko, Sweden - Palsa_T0_2 | ecosystem: Environmental > Terrestrial > Soil > Palsa > Peat permafrost | place: Sweden: Abisko...
GGACGGGGGCGCGATGGCTCAACTTAACCAACGCTTAATCGGCCCGCTGCCGTCGCTTCGGGCGCGACCGATATAACGAAACGGGATGCGGCAGGAGGACTTCTTCCGGGCTCTTGCCCTGGTCTCGATGGCGAGCGCGGGCGCCGGCCTTGCGCTCGTCGGTGCATCGCTCACCGGTCACCTCGGCGCCAGCACGACGGTCGAGGAGTTCGTGTCGGTTCCGGCTCTCTCCTCGGCGAAGAGCGATTCTTCCAACGGGAGCCTCTCGGTCGAAGAGATCTACAAGCTGGACGCGCCGGGAGTCGTCGAGATCAGCGCCACGGACCTGGGCCCGCGGGGGAGCCGCCCGGGTTCGCCGCGCGCGCTCGAGAGCGTCCGCCCGCTCGGCACCGGGTTCGTGATCGACAAGGCGGGCCACATCCTCACCACGAGTGACCTCATCGCCGGCGTCGGCGGCGTCCAGGTCGGCTTTTCAGGGGGCGATCAGGTGAGCGCGCGCGTGGTCGGAGTCGACCCGGCAACCGACATCGCGGTGCTGCAAGTCAATGCCCACTCGCGTGCGCTGACGCCGCTCGCACTGGGCGACTCAGACCAGGTGGAGGTCGGAGATCCCGTGGTCGCGATCGGTAACCCGCTGAGCTTCACACGGACGACAACCGCGGGAATCGTCAGCGCCGTTCGGGGGACGGTCGACTCCGCGAGCGGCGCGGCGACCATAGAGCACGCGATCGAGACCGATGCGGCGATGAATCACGGCGACTCGGGAGGGCCGCTGATCAACGCCCAGGGGCAGGTGATCGGCGTCGACGCTCCCGATCCCGCCGCCGCGGAAATCCACAGCGGGACCGCCGGCCTCGGCTTCGCGATTCCGATCGACACCGTCAAGGGAGTCGTCGCGCAGTTGATCCACGACGGAAAGGTCGTGCACGCCTATCTCGGGATCAGCGCCGTTCCGGTGACCTCCGCCATCGCGCGCATCCTCAACCTTCCGAGTTCGCACGGGCTCCTGATCCAGCATGTCGTTCCGGGGAGCGGCGCGGGCAACGCCGGTCTACGGGCCGGCTCGGCCTCGGTCGTGCTCGCGGGAACGTCGTATCACATCGGCGGCGATCTCATCGTCGCCGCCGACGGCGTCCGGATCGTCAGCGAGGCGCAACTCCGGGACGCGATCGAGGCGCTCGCGCCCGGAGATCTCCTCCGGCTCCAGCTCTGGCGGGAGGGGAAGCGGGAGACCGTCGGCGTGAGGCTCGGCCAGCCGCCCGGCTGAACGAAGGCTTGGGCCCCAGTTCTACGGGGCCCGGAACCGGCGGAGCCGTCTAGCCAGCGCGGCCTGTCGGACGAGATGGCCGCGACCCGCATGCCTGCCCGGGTCGCGGCCATTCCTTTTCCCCGCGGGAGCGCTTCGCTCCAAACCGTCACCGCGGCTAGGAGGCCCGTTTTGCCAGAGCGCGCGTCTTTCTCCGAGAAGGGCTTCCCATCGCTTCCCCTGCCGACTACCCTTTGTGCTCGTGGAGCAGGGTTCGATTGTTTTCGAGGAGACGCATGTCGAGTCGGAGGAACTGTGGCACGACGACGACTCGACCGACGATCGCGACGGTTGGTGGTGTGTGCGCACGAACCCTTTCCCCTGCCCGGCGAGCGGGTGCAGCTATGTCGCCGACTTCATGACCGCAGCACATCTGATCCTCGTCTGGCAGACCCAGGACGATCCGAACCTGCTCAAGCAGGCAGCCCGCGCGCGCGACGTCGGCCGCAATCCGCGCATCGTCGGCTACCGCTCGGACTACGGGCCGAGCGCCTCCTACTACGCCTGGATCGCCGCCGGCCGTCCCGTGCACGGCGTGCGGGCGCAGTAGCGATGGCGACCGTCTCGGAGTCGATTCAGGTCAACGGCATTCGCTGCGAGCGCTGCATGGCGCGGCTTGCGCACGTCCTCAAGGGCCATCCGGGGCTCGAGTCGGCGAACGCCACGCTGACCGGCGAGGTCAGGCTCACCTTCGACGATTCGCAGACCTCGCGCGACCTGCTGGTCGAAGAGATGAGGCGCGGCGGGTTCCACGCCCGGGAAGACGCGGCCTGAGCCGCGGGAATCTCGTCCGACGCTTCGTCGTTAGAACAGACGCTAGGGTGGCGCGCGGATGAGCGAGAGCGCACCGACTGCCGCCGAAACCCGTCGCATCGCGGAGGCAGCGCGTGACCGTGTTCGGTTCGAAGAGGAGGCGCTCGAGCTCAGCGATCAGGTATTCAGGGTCGCTCGTCGGCTCGTCGGCTCGCGCGAGGAGGCCGAGGATCTAGTGCAGGACACCTACGCACGCGCCTTTCGCTCCTGGCAGCAGTATCAGCCCGGGACCAACCTGCGTGCGTGGCTGCTGCGCATCCTGACGAACCTCAACATCGATCGCGGTCGGCGCGTCCAGCGCACCCCAGAGACCCAGCCGCTCGAGGAGGGCGACTACTTCCTCTACAACAAGCTCGAGTCGTCGATCTCCGACGACAACCCCGACGAGGAGCGCGTGATCGAGCGGCTCTCCCAGAACGCGGTCGTCGAGGCTCTAGCCGAGGTGCCGCACGACTTCCGCGACGTCATTGTCCTGGTCGACATCGGCGAGTTCTCCTACGCCGACGCGGCTCAGATCCTCGACATTCCGGTGGGCACGGTGATGTCGCGCCTCCATCGCGGCCGACGCATCCTCAAGCGCCAGCTGGCCGACAAGACGGTGAGTGTCTAGTGGGCTGCGGCTGCGGCGACTGCGAGGCGATGATGCAGCCCTACCTCGACGGGATGCTCTCCGACGAGGAGGTCGCTGAGGCGCGCGACCATCTCGCGCGCTGCTCGGGCTGTGAGAGGCGCTACCGCTTCGAGGAGGATCTGAGGCATTTCGTGCGCGTCGCAGTCGACGAGCCGATGCCCGAGGAGCTGCGCCGCAGGCTCGCGGGTCTGCGCTCGGGACCGCCCGGCGCACAACTATAGGCCGCGCGCGAGCTCCGGGGTGTCGATGTCGCCGGGAGAGGTGAGGTCGTCGCAGGGGATCAGGCTCGCCGGAAGGTTCCGCCCGCCATCGTCGGGAATGTCGTTCCAGGCCGAGCGAGCGAAGAGCGCGGGGTGGCCCCGTGCGCCCGCGTAGCTCGCCGCGACGATGTCGGCCTCGTGAGCGTGGGCGAGCACGCGCGTGACCGCGCGGGGGTCGATGTACGGCCCGTCGGCGAGGACGACCAGCGCAGCCTCGACCTCGGCCGAAAGCGCGGCGAGGCCGCAGCGCAGGCTCGCCCCCGGGCCGAGTGCCCAGCCCGGACAGGAGACGACCCGGGCGCCCCGCAGGGAGAGCCTCTCGCTCTCCTCGATCGCATAGGCGCCCGAGACGACGACGATCTCCACCAGGGGCAATCCCTCCAGCCGCTCGAGCACGTATGGCAGCAGGCGCAGCTGCTTGGGTGAGCCGAACCGGCGTGCCGCGCCCGCCGCCAGAACGACCGCGGAGATCATGGCCCTCGACCGCCTAGCCGGAGGCGTTGACGGTGACCTTCTCGATCTCGACGACCATCGTCGGCTGTTCCTGGGCGTTGCCGAGCTTGCCGATACGGTCGACAACCTCGAGCCCGCGCGACACCGTGCCGATGATCGCGTAGTCGGGAGGGAGCGCGGCCGAGGCCTCGGTGACGACGAAGAACTGGCTCCCCGCCGTCCCGGGCGCTTGCGCCGTCGTCTTGGCCATTGCGACGATTCCGTGGGGGTAGGTCGCGTTGGCAGGGGGCGTGTCGAGCGTCGTGTACCCCGGGCCGCCGGTCCCGGTCCCGGTGGGGTCTCCCCCCTGGATCACGAATCCGAGCGCGATCCGGGGGAAGATCGTGTCGGTGAAGAAGCCGCGTCTGGCGAGGGAGACAAACGACGCCGCCGCGTGCGGCGACTCCGCCTGGTCGACCGCGATCGTGAAGCTCCCGCAGTTGGTGAGAAGCGTCACGGAGTAGTGCATATTCAGAGCCAGCGGCACTGTCGGCTTGGGTTCGGCGCGCGCCCCCATCTTCGGGAGCGGAACGACGGCACAGCCGTCCTTGGTCGTCGCGGTGGGGTGGCTCGAGCCGCCGCAGCCGGCGAGCGCGAGAAGTCCTACCAGGGGGAGCAGCCGCGCTCCCCGCGCTGCGCGTGGGCCGGCTGTCATTGAGGCTCGATGCTAGCGCGCGCTCGCACGACGACTGATCGCACCCCTGCGATTTCGAGCTCGGAGGCCGTTGGGGCGAGCGAACCGACCCAGCAGCACGGTCCACGCGCGGCGCCGGCGGCGATCTTCGTGCCCACCAGGCCGAGCGACTCCTGCCGGAGCTCGGCGCTCTCGAGGCCACGATCGTTCCTCGACCTCGCGGCGGCTGCCGTACGCGCTGAGCTCGAAAAGGGCGGTTCAGGCCGCGGTAACCGCCTCGATGTCGGCGATGTGGAGCAGTCGGAAGGCAAGCCTCCCCGTGCGGAAGCGCTCCTGCGGGTCATCGAGATCGGGTAGGACGAGCCAGAGCGAACGGGCGGCCTCGAGCAGCTCCGCGATCCGATCGAGTATCGCCGGATAGCCGTCACGTTCGGCGCAGGCGTTGATCGCGAGCGAGAGCACACCCACCGCGTCGGGCTGCTGCGACCAGAGAAGCGGGATCGCCATCGACACGTACTGATGGATCCTCGCGAGCTGCAGCGGCTGGTCGAGGTTGGACGGCCCGAAGGCGCGCGTCGGCTCGGGGAGCTCCGAGCCGTCCGCGATCCGGCCCGCGTTTTCGGCGAGCATTCCGCGCAGCCGCGGCTCGTCGTATCCCGCCCGCAGCGCGGTCAGCACCGCAAGCAGCAGCGAGGACTGGTGCTGTCCGTAGGGGTAGTCGGAGGCGAACACGATCTGCTCGCCGGGAACCCGTCGGTAGAGCTCGAGGAGGTCGATCGGGCTCCACGTCGAGGTGTCGAAGAAGACGCGTCGCCTCCCCGCCATCGCGCCCGCGAGCGCCGCCATGTCGGCGATCCCGGCGTGTGCGATGATCAGCGTCGCGTCGGGGTTCTGCTCGACCAGCGAGGCGAGCCCCGTCGCGATCGGGGGGAGACCGCGACCACCGTGGATCAGGATCGGCACTCCCCGCTCCGCGGCGAGCGCGAACACCGGCCCCAAACGCGCGTCCGTCGACCCGAAGCCCTGTGCGCGGGGATGGAGCTTGATCCCGCGGGCGCCGGCGTCGAGGCAGCGTTTCGCCTCCTCGATCGGGGACTCGTTCAGGTCGAGGCGGACGAATGGGACGAGGCGCCCCCCGGAGCGCGCCGCGAATGCAAGCGTCCGGTCGTTCGCGGCGCTGAAGGCCGGATGGCGGTCGGGCTCGTCGAGGCAGAAGACGAAGGCCCGCGAGACGCTGTAGCGCGCCATGAGTTCCTCGAGCTGGTCGTAGTCGCCGACCATCCCGTCGATGTCGTGCCCGAGGTGGAGGTGCGCATCCATGATCTGGGCTCCAGCGGGGAGCAGCCCGCGAAACTCCTCGTCGTAGCGATCGCTCAGCTCGATCGCACGTGCAACCGCATCTCCCACCCCTGAAAGCTAACCGCTCGGCGGGGTGCGGGGCAGGGCCGAGGCGAGGGGGCTGCCAGGGCTGTGAGCCGGGACGGCGCCGCCCGGGCAGCCTCGGGCGGGCGGGTAGCGGGTGAGCGCGGCGCAGGATGGCGGCGCCCCGCCGGGCTGGGGCCCGAGCTCGATTTCTCGGCTGCGTCCCCGTCGAGCGACCTCGCTCCCCGAGCGCGAGCGGGCCGCCGGCCGGTCAGGCGAGAAGGCGCGCGAAGCGCTCGTCCTGGTCGGCGAAGGGGCCGATCACGGCGAGCCGGAGGTTGTCGGTCGAGATCAGGTCCTGGGCGACGCGCTGGACGTCGGCGGCGGTGACGGCGTCGATATGCGCGAGCAGCTCGGCCGGCTCGAGCGCTCGCCCCTCGAGGACCTCGCGGTTCAGCCCGTACATGATCAGGCCCTGGGGGCTCTCGGTGCGGAGCACGAAGCGGCCCTTGATCAGCGAGCGGGCCTTCTCGAGCTCGTCGGAACCGACGGTCTCGGCGGCCATGCGCGCGAACTGGTCGGCGATGACCGTGACCGCCTCGTCGATGCGGGTGAGGTCGACGCCCGCCTGGGCGAGCAACGACCCGGCGTCGGTGTAGGAGTGGTTCATGCCGTGCACGTAGTAGGCAAGGCCACGTCGTTCGCGCACCTCGAGGAAGAGGCGGGAGGACATCCCCGAGCCGAGCACGGCTGACAACAGCTGCAGCGCGTAGCGATCCGGGTGCTGGAGCGGGTAGCTCTCGACTCCGAGGATCAGGTGGGCCTGGTCGGCGTCTTTGTGGTGGATCGTGACGCGGGCCCCGGGGGAGCGGTCGAGGTCGGCGGGCGCCGGCGTTGCCTGCGTGTCGGGCGGCATCTCACCGAGGAGGTCCTCGAGCATCGGGGACAGATCGTCGCCGATCATCCCGCTCACTCCGATGACCATGCGGCCCGGCGTGTACCACGCGTCGATGTAGCCGAGGAACGTCTCCCGATCGGCGGCCCTGATCGTCTCCTTCGTCCCAAGCGTCTCCCAACCGAGCGGGTTGTCGCCGAACATGAGCGTCTCGTAGATCGTGCCGATGTGGTCGCGGGGTGTGTCCTGGTACATGTTCATTTCCTCCAGGATCACGCCCTTCTCGCGCTCGATCTCCTCGGCGTCGAACCTCGAGTGACGCAGCATGTCGAGCAGGACGTCGAACGCGGTGTCGCGGTCGGCGCCGGCGCAGCGAACGTAGTAGCCGGTGTACTCCTTGGAGGTGAAGGCGTTGAACTCGCCGCCGATTCCGTCGATCAGGGTCGTGAGGTCGCGCGAGGTCGGCCGGCGCTCGGTGCCCTTGAAGAACATGTGCTCGGCGAAGTGCGCGATGCCCCGGTTGTCGGCGCGCTCGTAGCGCGAGCCGGCGGCAAGCATGACGAAGCACGCGACCGATTGCGCATGAGGGAGCGGTGCGGCGAGCACGCGCACGCCGTTTGGGAGCTCCTGTCGCTCGAAGACGGCCACGGGGCCGATGGTAGTGGAGGGAGCTTCTCCCGCGCCGGGGGAGCGTCAAGGCGGCGGTTCGGCCGCGCGGATGGAGTCGCGACGAGGGTCGCCTCCTCGCTCCGTGTGGCGGCCCGCCGGCCGGGAGCGCCGCTGGTCCGCGTCGGACACGGCAAGCCCTCCCCGGTCGCGCGGGAGGCCGACGCGGCGTCGAGGGAGCGGTCCCGTTGGCAGGGGCGTCGATCGAAGAGCAGGCGAGCTCCGACCGGCGGCTCGCCGATCGAGCGCTGCCGGGGGAAGTGGTCTGTCCGGTCGCGGACCTACAGTGGGCGTTCGTGAGGCTGAGGCCGCTCACGGAAGCCGAGTGTTACGCCCGCTGCTATGGGGGGTGGCGTGGGGAGGCCAACGTCGTGCGGGTGCTTGCCCAGCACGAGAGCCGTGCGCCGTTTGCGGGTGAGCAGCTCGCCGAGCTCCTCGACCACTCGGCGCGTCCGCGTGAGCCCGGGCACGGTCTGGAGGCCGCATGACACGCGCCTGCTCGAGCTGGACATCGCGCCGCCGAGCGCGGCTTCCGACCAACAGCCGGTCCAAAGCGCCGATGCCGAGCTCGTGGTTTTGCACTGCGACCTGGACCTCGCATCTGCCACGCTGTCGTCCGCGTGGCCGAAACCGCTTCTAGCGTTCCCGACGTTCTCGCACCGCACCTGCGCTGCGTCTTTTGCGGCATCAATCCGGGTCTCCGCTCGGCTGAGGCCGGTGCGCACTTCGCCAATCCCCGCAACGACTTCTGGCGTCTGCTTCGCGACGCGGGCTTCACGCCCCGCGCGTATGCCCCGGAGGAGCAATTCGGCCTGCTCGAGCTCGGCTACGGGATCACGAACGCGGCACGGCGGACGACGCCCGGCTCGGGCGACCTTCGCCGCGGCGACTTCGATCGGAAGCGGCTCGAACGCATCGTCCGCGAGCTTGCACCACGGGCGATCGCGTTTGTCGGCAAGGAGGCCTACCGCGGCACCTTCGCCGAGCGCGCCGAGCTCGGCCCACAGCGACGGAGCGTCGGTTCCACCGGACTCTTCGTCTGCCCGTCGAGCTCGCCTGCCAACGCCGCCGTCCCCTACGAGGAGCGCCTGACCTGGTTTCGCGCACTCCACCGCTGGCTCGAGCCGGTGCCGCGGGCTGCGGTTCGGGCCCTCGTCGTCGACCGCTCGGATCGTGTGCTCTTGATGCGGTTCGAGAACCCTGTGAGCCGGGAGTCGTGGTGGGCCACACCGGGCGGCGGCGTCGAGCCCGGCGAGAGCGAGGAGCTGACGCTTCGCCGCGAGCTGCGCGAGGAGTGCGGGCTCGACCTCGCCGACCCCGGACCGGTCGTCTGGGTGCGCGAGCACGTCTTCCCCTGGGAGGGCCGCCTCCTGCGGCAGTCGGAGCGGTTCCACCTGATTCGCGTCGACCGTCACACCGTCGCCCCGACCGTCGACCTCGCCGCAGAAGGCGTTCATGGCCACCGCTGGTGGACGCTCGGCGAGCTCGAGGCGAGCGAGGAGCGTCTGGCGCCGGCGGCGCTCGCGGCCGGACTGGGGCCTCTCCTCGCCGCCGGGCCGCCGGCGGAGCCGCTCGACGTCTCCGACTGATATGCCTTGCGGCGGTGGAGAGCGCACTGGTGATCATCCACCTGCTCGCCGCGTCCATCTGGGTGGGCGGGTCGATCGCGCTGGTCTTCGCTGGCGTCCCGGCGATCCGCGTCCTCGACGGAGAGCCGCGCGGACGGGCGATGCGCGAGCTCGGCCTCCGCTGGCGGCCGCTCGGCTATGGCTCGCTGCTCGTCCTCGCCCTCACGGGCGCGGAGCTCGCTCGGCACGACTGGAGCGAGGGCCGCTCCCCGTTCAAGACGGTCCTCTGGATCAAGGTCGGCCTCTCGCTCTGCTTGGTTTCGGCCTCCTACCTCCACAACTTCGTCCTCGGACCGCGGCTGCAGGGCGAGATCCGTGAGGGCCGTCCCCAGAAGACCCGCCCGCGACTGGTCGTGGTCGGCTGGACGAGCCTCGCCCTGACCATCACCGTGCCGATCCTCGGCGCGATCCTTGCCCGGCTCGCCTGAGCCCGCGGGCTGGCGCTGCGAGCTGATATGCGCGGGTTGGGTACCGCAAGACCAGGTTTCGTCGTGAGAGCCCGCTGTCTAGCATCGAGCGTGACCGTTGTGGCGGCTGCTCATAGAGCTACCGCGGATGCTCTCGCGCGTGCAGGTTGCCGGGCGGATTCTGCCGCCTCCTCAGCCGAGGGTCGTCGGTTTGGTGTGGGGCCAAGTGTTCGGGTCGCTGTTGGTGATCGCCCAGCAGAAGCCGGCGAGGTGGTGGGCGACGGCGCCCGCGACGAGTGTCTTGCGTTTCCCGCGCTCGCTGTCGAGGCCTGCCAGACGTGGTAGAGGCGCTGCTGGGCCTTCCAGGAGATCGCGATCGTCTGGGCGGACTGCCCTTCGTGGCGGCGCTGGAGCGTGGTGCCTTTGCGGGGCGGGCGGCGGTAGTGCCACGCCGCCTCGACCAGGAGGCGGCGCGCGTGGCGGGAGCCGGTCTTGGTGATCGCTCCTTGCCGGCGGGTCTGGCCTGAGCTGTTCTCGCTGGGCATGAGCCCGAGGTAGTGCATGAGCTTCGCGGGGCTCTCGAAGCGGGCGAAGTCGCCGATCTCGGCGCACAACCCGACCGCCGAGAGCGTGTCGATGCCGCGCGCCGCCACCACACAACCGACCCCCGCCGCGTCCAGCACACGCGCCAGTTCGAACCCCGTCGGCCCCGCCTCGTAGGCGACACTGACCGGAGCGGGCAGTTGGCTGCAGAACGCCGCCACCTCGCTCGTCCTCCCGGGCAGTCGTCGCACGCTCAACTCGCCCGACACCCCATCAACAAGACACGCCACCGTCGACGCCGCGTGCACGTCCAACCCCGCCCAGGTGCGAACCTTGGTCATGGTCGGTTCCTCCTACTCGATTGTGGGCGCCACGCGACGGCAATCGCGCGGCAACAACTTCCCCGACCGCGTCGGGGGACCGACCATGCTTACCAACCCGGTCGGACGTCACCCTCCATATGGTCTGAGATGGATGCGCGTGTCAAGGGGCGCTTCGGGTAAAGCGGGTTTTTGGGTTCGTGGTGGTGCTGGGGCTGGGCGGCCGGCGCGAGCGCAACGACGACTCGTCACTCTGAGATTCGCGGGTCGGGACCGCATGACGGTGTCCGGT
>Ga0302325_10035130_pt1 | contig 10248 bp, 6 predicted proteins | sample Palsa_T0_2_FD_201948 | JGI IMG/M metagenome (GOLD analysis project Ga0302325, IMG submission 201948) | Peat permafrost microbial communities from Stordalen Mire near Abisko, Sweden - Palsa_T0_2 | ecosystem: Environmental > Terrestrial > Soil > Palsa > Peat permafrost | place: Sweden: Abisko...
AGACCTGTCGCGCAACTGGGGACACATGGGTGCGATCTCCGCCGGCCTGCAAACGGCGCACGGCGATGCGGTCGTCCTGATGGACGGCGATTTCCAGGATCCACCGGAAGTTGTGCCGGAACTAGTAGCCGCCTGGCGCGGCGGGGCGCAAGTGGTAACCGCTGTACGAAGAAGCCGGCAAGAGCGGCGCAAGATTCTGGCCAAGCTGTTTCCGATCTTCTATCGAGTGCTGGGAGCGCTCTCCGACTTTCCCATCCCGCTGAATGCCGGGATTTTCGGCCTTCTCGATCGGCAAGCGGTAGATTCAATTAACTCCCTGCGTGAGGGCAGCCGTTATCTGCCCGGGCTGCGCGCTTGGGTGGGCTACAAGACCGGCGTCGTGCTCTATGATCGGCAGGATCGTGCCGGTGGCGAAGGCAAACTCACGTTCATGAGCCGGATCAAGTACGCCATGGACGCGATTACGAGTTTCAGTTATAAGCCTCTCCGCCTCAGTTTCGGGTTGGCGGGGTTCGCCATCTCGGTGGCTGTCATTCTCGCGCTGTGCACCGTCTTCTCAAGGAGCGCGGTGAATCCGTTGGGATACGGCGTGGCCGCCGCAATTTTTCTAGTGGGAGGTTTCCTGCTCCTGTGCGTGGGCGTGCTCGGAGAATATCTCGGACGCGTCTACGACGAAGTTCGCAGCCGGCCGCTCTCCATCATCAACAAGGTTTATGGCCCTCCGCGGCTGATTGCCGGCGAAGTAACCATGAACCGCCGAACCGGAGATCGAAGAAAACCCTTTCGGATTGCTTAGCGTTTACTGCCCGGCTCGTGGTTGCGAGCCGGGTCCGCACTTGGCCAGCCCGCGCTCAATTGCCGTGCCCTCTTCGTAGTCGTTCCAGGTTTCAACCAACACGAAGGGCAGCGGACGATCCGCCGCGTAATACTGCCGCCACAGCTTCATCGTGTCTGCAAACGTTTCCCCGCAGCGCTGAGAAATGTGCCGGTCAAGCCCCCACGAGGCTTTGCTGTCATCGAAGCCGGTCCAGGCCGCGCCCACCGCAATCTTGTCAGGATATTTCGACTGCATCTTGCGATAGAAATCGCCCAGGTAATCTTCTCCCCAATTGCTGCCGTCTTTTGCCCACCCTTTTTTCCCGGGGTTGATCCACGCATAAAAACCGTCGAAATCGGCTGTGAACGAGCTTGAACGATCTTCATAAATAAGCAACGGAGGGTGAGCCCATTTGTCGGTGGCGGCCCTCACTCGATTCCAGTTGGTGTGGCCGCCTTTTGGAAAAATAAAAATCACCGGCCGTTCCTCATACGTGAGATAGGCCGACCGCCCAGGTGCATTCGGCGAAAGATAAGTTTCGTTGAACTTGTTGAAAGCCGCAAAAGCGTCGTCCGTCGCCTCGGCCTCTTCATCGTCAGTTTCGTCATACATCATCGAAACCTGAAAGTGTTTTTCGGCAGCGATGGTTTGAATCAGAGCATAACTGCGATCATTAAAAGGCTCGCGATCCCCATACCAGTCCACCACGAACCCGGAAATTCCCAGCGCCTTGGCCTGATCAATCTGTTTACGGATCACAACCGGATCATGCGAAGAGTAGCCCACGGAAATGTGCCGGGGATGCCCAAACCAGGGCTCATACACTGCCAGAACCTGTGGAGTAGTCTCTCCGGTCGCCGCAGCCGGCACACTCCTCCGCAGCTCCTGCCGCAAGCCAGGATGCGCGCACGCTTGCGGCAGCGCGAGAAACACCAATGCCGAGATCACCCAGTAGCGATTGATCATGAAGTTCCTATGATTATGAAGATTCTGGTCTTAGAGTCGATGCCAACCCTTTGGGTTGTAGCAAGTCCAGCAATTCAAGGCATTTACCTTGAGCTGCAAGCAGCCTCATCCTCGATTTCCGCATCAGAAGTGCTGCCTCGCGAGCAGAATCAGTCAGTTCGCGTTAGTACGCCCAAAGCTTCGAAGCGAGATTCGTTTTTCTCTTTCGCCGGTTAATGAACTGGAGCCCTCTGAACGCTGTGAATCGTCCGAACCCGGAATCGAAGACTCTCCAGGCCCGCGTTTTGTCGGGAAGCTTCGTATTGCTCTCGGCCTCCGGCCTCGCCACCGCGATCAACTTCGCCTACAACATTGCCGTTGCCAGATTCCTTGGCCCCACCGCCTTTGGCCACGCTACGGCTGTTTACACTCTGCTCATTCTGATATCGGCCGTTACGCTTTCCTTCCAAATCGTTTCCGCAAAGGTCGTCGCGCAACAGACCTCTCTGGAGGGAAAAAGCGCGGTCTATCGGGGATTCCACAAGAGCGCATGGGCCTGCGGCATCGCCGTCGCAATGTTGTTGCTGCTGTTTCAGAAAGCAATCGCAGACTACCTCAAGTTACCCACTCCGTTTCTCGTCGTCTTGCTCGCCATTGGCGTAGCTTTCTACGTTCCCCTCGGAACACGGAGAGGCTACATCCAGGGCGCTTACGGCTTCCAACGCCTTGGCACAAATCTTGTCCTCGAAGGATTGGTTCGCCTCGGGGGATCTCTTCTCGCGATCGCGCTGGGTTTCGGGGTCCCCGGCGTGATTGCGGCCAACGCCGCCGCCGTCGCGGTAGCCTATCTTGCCGCCGCGCCGAAGCTGGCAGCTGGACCTCCCCGCGAACTGCACATTCCTGACGCGTTTCGCGAAGCGCTACAGGCAATCATCTTCTTTGCCGGCCAGGTGCTCATTAACAACTGTGACATCGTGTTGGTAAAGCACTTCTTCCCCTCGACCGTGGCCGGGCTCTACGCTGCCATAGCGTTGGTGGGTCGAGTGATTTTCGCCTTCTCCTCCGCCGTGGTGAACAGCATGTTCCCCCTCGTCGCCGGCACTCGCCACGAGGAAAGAAAAGGCCACCGAATCCTTCTAACATCACTCCTGCTCGTGTTAGGAATCGGTTCCGCGTTAGCTCTCGGCCTGCGCCTCGCCCCCGCCGGCATTTGGACAACATTTTTCGGCCCTCAGTTCGAAATCACCGGCAGACAAGGCCTTCCCTACCTGCTGGCCCTGTACGCAGTCACCACTGTCATCTACTGCCTGAGCGTTGTGATCATTGCCTACGAGATGTCCTACAAGATCGCCAACACAAGCTGGGTGCAGTTGGCCTTCAGTGGCGCGGTCGTCGTTGGCATTTGCCGCTACCATTCGTCTCTGCAGCAAGTGATTTGGGTACAACTTGTGCTGATGCTGGCTCTGCTCATCGTTGTCGCGGTGCCATTCCTCCTCAACGCGCCGACCGGAGCGAAGAGTTCGCCAAACGTGGTGGGCTCGCCCGCGTTCAGGATAATCCGGCCGGTCTCAGAGGAGGAGGTGATCGCCGAATTCCTGAAGAGCGATTTCAATAACTCCGCATTCGACGATTACCAGGAAGCTCTCCACGGCCTGGTGAGAACTCCGAACCTCGAAGATGACGGCGAAAATGCCAAGCGCCGTGCTCTGTTGTTTATTCGGCACTCCGATTTGTGGAGAGAACTGCCGGAGGAAACTGAATGGTTTGAAGTGGAAGTCCGGGCCGCAAACCTGACCCAAATTCGAGTGTTCCCGCGGGCACTATGGCGCAAGCTCGCGCGCGGCAATTTTACTGTCACAGTCATCGTCGAACGCCTGCGTACCTTCCGCGGCCGCAACTCCGGCGAAAAGACATTTCTCTCGAAGGTTGCCGACATGGGCGGTTCATTCCGCCACGACACCGACCCCGGCGCTGTACTTCTGATCGGCCTTACCGAAAGCCAGCCCGTCACCATCCTGGACGGAAATCACCGGCTGGTCGCGGCGATCCTGACGTCCCCGCAAACCATGCTCAGGCTTCGCTTCTTCTGCGGCCTGTCTCCGAGGATGACGGAGTGCTGCTGGTACCGAACGAATGTGGCGACACTCTTCCGCTATGGCACCAACCGGTTGACTCACGTCGTGCACAATCCCGAAGCCGATTTGGCGCGCCTTCTGCAAAGTTCCTGATGAAACGAAAGGCGAACCGAAAGGCGAACCGAAATCGGCATTTCGCCCCTAGCGCAAACCCTTCGGCATTCTACCGACAAGACAGGATAGACCCCGCGCCGTCGTCAATTTAGATTGTTAAATAAGCCTGAATTTGCCGGATCAAGCCATTTTTTGTCACCAGGCCGGAAGCGATCCGGAAGCAAAAAGGTTGTTGGAGCCCGGGCTCCTGAACGGGAGCTCCTGAATATGACCAGTGCAAGACATGTGTCGGTAAAGCAGTTGCCGGAGAGGTTAAGCATTAAGCAAGGCCGGAGTTTTTTTCGCGAAGTCGAGCCTCACTTGCAGTCCGACCGCCCTCGAGTCGTGCTCGACTGTTCCAAAGTACGGCAGCTCGATAGCGCCGGAATCCACGTGTTGCTGCGTGTCCTGGAAGAGGCCATGAAGCGGAATGGCGACGTCAAGCTCGCGTCCATCCCTCCAGGGGCTGCGGCGATTCTGGAACTTACCAAGGTGGGGCGCCTTTTCGAAACTTTCGACAACACCGCGGACGCGGTAAACAGCTTCCACAAGTTTCCGATCATGCCAGTCCCGCATGCGTTTGGGCACGTGTCGTCGCCTCTCGCGCCCAGAGTGCGGAATCACAGCTTTGCAGATGGTCAGTCCGACTCCCACTCAAATCCTCCGGATTCGAAAGAAACAACCAACACTCCGGGGCGCTGGTTGACCCGACAGATTGCTGGCTGCATTGTGCTTTTACTTTTACTGGCTGCGCCACTTGCAGCCACACCGCAGCAGGAGACCAGTTCCAGCCGGCAGACGGACGTCTCCGCAGCCCAATCCCAGACCCAGCCTCAAGACTCCAATGGCGGCGCCAGGCAGCCCAATTATGAACCATTCCAGCCTCAGGCCCTCCCCGACAGTCCAGGCACAGTGCGTTCGCAAACCGCTGATGGCTACCAATTGTCGACTGCTTCACAGCCCTCCCCAATTCAACAGCAGGACGTCCCGCAGGAGCCCGTCGGCACAGCCGCGGCAGAGTTCATAAAGACCACGGGCGTGGCAGCGTCCAAGCCAGCCGGATCGGCCATTGCGCCGGCAAAACAGCGGCGAGCGCGTTCCATCCTGATCAAAGTTGCCGCCATCGCGGGCGCTGGTGTTGCCGTTGGAGCAGTGGTGGCACTGTCCGCTGCCAGTCCCAGCCGCCCAGTAGGCAGCCACTAGCCAGCCGCAGAGAATACAGTAAAGAAATTCCCCGGGCATGAGTCATAAACCCACAGCAACCCGAGCCCCCACGTTGGTAAGCTTCTCCGGCATCGACGGCGCCGGCAAGAGTACCCAAATCGACGCTCTTCGGTCCAGCCTCAATGACGCCGGCCTTCGTGTTTTGTTGGTTACTTTCTGGAACGATGTTGCCAGGCTCACGCGCATCCGCGAAGTGAGCGGCCACACTCTGTTCCAGGGAGACAAAGGGGTTGGAACGCCAGACAGGCCCGTAAACCGGCAAGACAAAAACGTCCAGTCCTGGTACATGACGCCCCTGCGATTCTGCCTCTACTTCGTCGATACCATCTCGCTCCGCTGGGTGGTAGCGAAAACGCTCAGGTCTGAGGCCGACGTCGTAATCTTCGACCGCTATGCTTACGATGAACTCGCAAACCTGTCCCTGCGCAATCCCATTACGCGGGCTTACATTCAGCTGCTGCTGTGGCTCGCCCCGCGAACAGATATCAGCTACCTGCTGGACGCCGATCCCGTTCGGGCGCGCGCCCGAAAACCCGAATACCCGCTGGATTTTCTCCACAGCAGCCGCGCGTCTTATCTGGCTCTGAGCGAACTCGCAGGGATGACCGTCATCGCTCCGCAACCCGTCCAGGACGTCGCACAGCAAATACTGCAAGAAGTAATGAAGAAACTATCTGCCGAAGGCCTCCGCAGCAAAGAGGCGAAAGATCCTGCTGGCGAAGAGTTGGGCGTCCCAATCCAACTCGACCCACCGGCTGCGCAAAGGACAGGATCGCGAGACGCTCGTCCGTCCACCCTGTGAATCATCGCGCGCCGGATAGAACCGAAGCGCCCGCGACCAAATGCCCCTGTGCCCTTATTTCCCCAGCTCGATCAAGCTCACGTTTCCCAGGTATTCCTTCACCGATTTGCCGCTCGCGCTGATGTCGAGCTGAATCTGGAGGCCGCTGTTATCGCCCCAGCCCGCGGGGAGTGGGCCGGACGGATAGGCCAGGTTGAGTGGGGTGTAGTCTCCATCCACGTTCAGCATGTCGTAATATTCGCAAGGATAACCGCCGCAACTCGTGTCGCCGTCCACCCGATGATAAAACCACTGAATGCGATGCCAACCCGCAGCCAGGTTGCATGTCCGCGTGGTGTTGATCCATTGCCCATGGAGTTGGTCCCACACCTGCCAGTACCCATGATTGACACATTCCGATCCCCACATGAATTCGTAGGGAGCGCTGAAGGCAAAAGTGTCATACTCCAGTGCCTGCGCATAATCCGCCGTTTGGCCGGGAAGGTAGACGTTCCACTCCGCCACCAGATAATTGGCCGTAGTCGCGCCAATTTTCTGATAGAAAAGGGCGTTGGAATATTCCGGGCCGCTAACCCCCAGCAGAAGATCGCCGTCAAATCCCTTCGTTGTCACCAGCTCATTCACCGTGCTGGTCGGCGCGTTCTCTCCGCCCGGATTGCAGGCCGGGTAGACGCAAGTTGTAAACGGGCTCTGCTGCATGTTGGTGGTCGCGCGAAATTGCGCTGAGCACGCGGCGGTGAAAAACAAGATAAACGCAATCAATGACTTCATCGAATTTATCCTTGATAGTTATGTCCGAGTTCTTCGGCGCCGGCTCTCTTCAGCCCCGACCCATTTGGTCCGACGCCGCACAGCCGGCGCCAGACCGCCCGTTCGCGCTCCCTCTACCAATAAGTGAGACTCAAATTGTCCAGGTACGTGGTGTTTGACGTCTGCTTGTAGTTTCCGTCCATCTGGTAGTTAACGGTAATCCCATACCAACTGGAGGGCACCGTGAAAGGGGAAGACGTCGCGTTGATAGTGGCCGTCGAACCGTTGAATGTGATCGACTGATACAGAAGCGAATTGCCCGATTCCCTCTGCACCTGAAGGGTAAGGTGGTTCCAACCCTTGACGAGATTACATGCAACCCCAGACGAAACCCATTTTTGTGTCACGTTGTTCAAGTAATCCCAGTCCCCGTCCCCTAAATGGTTGCACTGGGTACCCCAGAACATTCCGATGGAATCCATATACATGCTGACATCAAATTCCAATGCCTGAGTCACGGCGGGGTTCGTCACGTAGACGTCGGCAGCATAGATAAAGTTGTGGAGAGTTGGCAGAAGGGTATGCCCATTGTCGGGCAGTCCCTGGGTTGAGAATTGGCCAATCACCGGGTTGTACCACAGCACAACTCCGTAAGCGGTCGTTCCCCAGGTGTTGAATTGGGTTGCATTTCCACTTTCTGACGGCGATGTGATTCCATAGTCCGTTGACCAGCTGAGTCCTGAACAGGGTGAACAGTCCACATAGGCCGGCGGAAGCTGGCCCCAGCTGTCCCAGCCTTGATTGGCCTGGAGATTCGAGAGTTTAGCCGCGCCGCTCGTCACCGTGACGGCCACGTTGGTGTAAGCCGCTCCACCACACTTGTCCCACTCCTCCACGACCGTCTTGTGCGAGCCTTTGCTCAAGGAAAGCTCGGTGTTCAGGCTCGCTCCCTGCGCCACGTACGTTAGCGTGCCGTCTACATAGATTCCAGTGGACGCCACGCCCTTCGAACAGGTCGTCGTAGTCGCTGACGCTACATAATTCACCGGCGAGCCCACGTCGCTGTTGTTCGCCGGCGAGGCTACCCATACGCCAGTTTGCCCGGCGACCGTGATTCCCAGCGTCGTATAAGTTGCGCCGCCGCAGCGGTCCCACTCTTCCACGACCGTGTTGTATGTCCCGGGAGCAAGGGGCCAGGTTGTGTTCATGCTCGCTCCGTTCACAACGTAGACCAGGTCGCCATCCACATAAATCCCCATGGAGGCCACGCCCGACGAACAAGTAGTGGTCGCGGTTGCCACATAAGCCACCGGCGAACCAACGGTGGCGCCGTTACTTGGGCTGCTCACGCTGACGGTCGCAAGCGCAGAGGTCGCCATCATCAAAAACACGGCGATGAAGCAATAGAAAGTTTTCATTTACAGGTCTCCCCGGCAATCTGGTATGGAACGCGTCCTTGTGGAATCACAAGGTGTGGCACTACCTGATAAATGGACTAGCCCCGACGCGAACGGGACGTTGCCCCTGTGGTCTCGCTGAACTTGCTCCATCCGATCGAGCTCATCGAACTCATCAATCAGCGACGTTTTGATTCTTAAATTTCACTAATGTTATCCAGACAGTAATACAGGGTTCTCGGTAGGGTCAACGGCAAACGCATTAAGAATCAATCGGAAGTGCATAGTCCTTTTCACGAAGATTCTCGCAGCCGGCAACTATCGGGTTCATCTGCAGGTTTGGGGCAACCCCCGATTAAGATCGTGCAACTAAAGCACGTCTCCGCGCGGGCAGCACGACGGGTGGAGATCTGGTTGCGCCCTGTTCTCTCGCGACGATTGTGGGCGCTATCTCGCGCGTTCTTCGCTTACTCGCTCTTCGCCTACTCGCTCTTCTTGGGGAGATTAATACACGTGGCCATTCGTCGTCGTTCCTTGCTTTCCATCCTCGCCTGCTTTTTGTCACTCCCGCTGGTGATCGCAAACACGGGATGCGGAGGGGTCGCGAGCACGGTGCCCCCGCCCAGAACATTGACCTCGGTCTCGGTAACCTCGTCCACTCCCAGCGTTGTAGTGGGCGCTACGCGGCAGTTCACCGCCACGGCGACCTACAGCGATGGCTCGACGGCCAACATAAGTTCCACGGCCACCTGGACGGTAGCGACCCAAGCGTTCGCGACCATAAACTCGAGCGGCCTGGCAACCGGAGTCGCTGTGGGCTCAACCATGGTGACTGCGTCGCTCAGCGGGATCAGCGGGTCTGAGTCACTGACCGTAACCGCGACCACCGCGACTTTGACCTCGATCTCGATATCGCCAGCCACCGCAAGCGTCGTAGTGGGCACTACCCAGCAGTTCACCGCCACGGCGACCTACAGCGATGCCTCGACGGCCAATGTAAGTTCGACCGCCACCTGGGCCGCCACAATGCCAGCCGTAGCGACGATAAGTTCGACAGGCCTTGCCACCGGAGCAACTGCGGATACCACGGCCGTCACTGCGTCGTTAAGCGGGATCACCGGCAATGCGTCGCTTACCGTTATGGCTGGAACGAATGTCGTAATGTGGCACTTCGACGCGCAACGAACCGGGTTGAACCCGACCGAGGCATCGTTGACGCCGGCCACCGTAACTCCTCAGACCTTCGGCAAGCTCTTTTCTTACCTGTTGGACGGATACGAGTACGGGCAGCCGCTGCTGGTGTCGCAACTGACCATCGCCGGTAGCCCGCACAACGTAGTGTTCGCGGCCACCGAAAAAGACAGCGTGTACGCTTTCGATTCCGACAACTATGGCGCCGGCACTCCGTTTTGGCAGGCTTCGCTGCTGCAGTCGGGCGAAACGCCGATGACCGATGGTCCCATTCAGCCGTTTCAGGGCATCACATCCACGCCGGTAATCGATCTGACGTCGAACACCATGTATGTGATTTCGACGCAAGCTCAGACTGCAGCCAGCACATCCACCTTCCGCCTGAACGCTCTGGATATCACCACCGGCAAACAAAAGTTCGGCGGACCGGTAACCATTCAGGCTTCGGTGTCAGGCACGAATTCAGATTCGGTGGGCGGTGTGGACAAACTGAACACATCCTGTGTGCAGCGCGCGGCTCTGCTTCTGGCCAACGCCACGGTCTACATCGGTTTCGGCGGTTGTCACAGCGGATGGCTGCTGGCTTATGGTGCGCAGTCGCTGGCCCAGACTGGCGTCTTCAATGCCAGTCCCAACTTGAACGGCGAGGGTCCGTACGCCAGCGCCGGAGGGGTCTGGATGGGCGGTGGTGGCCCGGCTGCCGACGCTAACGGCAATATATACATCACCACCGGAAACGGACCATGGGATGGAATGACGGCCTGGGGCGATTCAGTGCTGAAGTTCCCGAACGACGGGACACTAGGGACACCAGCGGCACTCGGGGCATCAGGTGTACCTACCGACTACTTCACGCCCGATGTTTATCGCTTCATGAATTGCCACGACGCAGAC
>Ga0302325_10035133_pt1 | contig 10247 bp, 9 predicted proteins | sample Palsa_T0_2_FD_201948 | JGI IMG/M metagenome (GOLD analysis project Ga0302325, IMG submission 201948) | Peat permafrost microbial communities from Stordalen Mire near Abisko, Sweden - Palsa_T0_2 | ecosystem: Environmental > Terrestrial > Soil > Palsa > Peat permafrost | place: Sweden: Abisko...
GCGGGCCGCTTCGGTTTCTTCGCCACCCTGACCCTGCCCGACGTCAAGGGGTCGTTGGCGGAACTCGCGCACGCATTCGACCAACTCCATGCGGACGGAGTCGTGCTGCTCGCGAATAGCGGCGGCATCACCCTCGGCGAGAAGGAGTTCGATCCGATCTTCGACGAGTTGAACCGGCGCAACGCCGTGGTTTTTGTGCATCCTTCACAACTGCCGGGAATTGCGCCGGTGACCAGCCTGCCGCCGTTCATTGCGGACTTCCTGCTCGACACAACCCGCGCCGCGGTTCGACTTGCCGCCTCCGGCACGCTCGATCGATGCCCCAACCTGAAGATCATCCTGTCGCACGCCGGTGGGTTCGTTCCCTATGCCGCATACCGGCTTGCGATGGCCGCGTCGCCGAGCGGAAACCCTGCTGAAGGCCTGGCCCGGCTCCAGAAGTATTACTTCGATATCGCGCTTTCGGGGAGTCCGACCGCGCTGCCAAGCCTCCTCGCGTTCGCAAAACCCGGCCACGTGACCTTCGGGAGCGATTGGCCGTACGCTCCCGAGCCGGTGATCGCCGCGTTCACCGGAATGTACGCAGGCTATTCGATTGATGACGCGACGCGCGCATCGATCGATCGCGGAACTGCCGAGCAACTCTTTCCACGCCTGCAAGAAAACCGACGATAGTCGCGTCCACGGAGATCAGACCATGAGCTCGCATCGATTCGGCCCCGACAATCCGGCAACCTACATCGCTCACGCCTATCCCGAGAAAACGATCGACACCGGCGAAGTTGTGCTCAACTATGCGGTCGCAGGATCGCCGGACAAGCCCGCCTTGCTTCTGATCGGAGGACAAACAGAGTCGTGGTGGGGCTATGAGAGTGCGATGGGCCTGCTGCAGGATCATTTCCAGATTTTTGCCGTCGACCTGCGCGGCCAGGGACGCTCGAGCTGGACCCCGGGTCGCTACACCGTCGACAATTTCGGCAACGACATGGTGCGCTTCATCGCGCTGGCCATCGGGCGCCCCGTGATGGTCAGCGGGCTCTCGTCGGGAGGTGTGATTGCCGCGTGGCTTTCCGCCTACGCGATGCCCGGAACGATTCGCGGCGCATTCTACGAAGACCCGCCGCTGTTCTCTTCCGAGGTCAGCACTTCATGCGGCCAGTCGATGCGCCAAACCATCGGACCGATGTTTGCGCTCATGAGCAAATATCTTGGCGACCAATGGAGCGTTGCCGCCTGGGACAAGATGCTCGAAGCCACGAAGACCGAGCTGCCCGACTGGTTGTCGCCCGTAGTTGGTATGATGCTGAATGCCGGCGGCGAAATTCCGCAGAGGCTCAAGGAATACGATCCCGAGTGGTCGCGCGCCTTCTGGGAAGGTTCCGTATTCGCGAGCTGCGACCACGCGCGGATGCTCGCCAGCGTCAAATGCCCGGTGATGTACACGCACCATTTCCGCTACGTTGATGAGAAAGACGGCCACCTGCTAGGCGCCGCTTCCGACCTGCAAGCGCGGCGCGTGTGCGAGCTGGTCTCGGGCGCGGGGCAAACTATCGACTACCGATCGTTCCCTCAGATGCCCCACTCAATGCACGGTGAACAGCCCAAGCAGTTCGCCGACCTGCTGATCGAATTTAAAGCGAAACTCAAGGCGTAGCGCCACGAATTCAAGCCGGCTTGGGGATGAACTAGTTCAGCCTTAGTCCCGCGAAGATTGCGTGCTAAACCTGGGGGCGTGTGGTCAACCATCGATTCCCCCCAAACCTGCCGTGCTCATCTAATCTCGCGCGGACTACCGATTGCAGCGGAATATTTTTTTGACGGAACGAAGCTACCCTTGGTAGTCGTGCGATCCCAAAACCACCATGGGGAGTAGGGATCGCCCTCCCGCTCTGTTTGATCACTCAAATGACACTTCTGAGAAACCCTTCGAACGCTTTTATTGACACCGTGTCTATAGTGATGTTAAGCCTTGCGCACGAGGTAAATAGCCATGGCTGCGCAAGATGACCGTGATGAAATCCTCCGTTTGCATCGCGCCTGGTGGGAATCGAACTTCGATTTCGACATTCCGAAGATGCGCTCGGTTTTCGCGGGCGATCGGTATCTGCAGTACAACTTGAACGGCCATCCGTACTACGGTCTCGGCGAGAAAACCAAACTCTGGGAAGCGCTCAAGGGCGTCCTCTCGATTCCGGAAATCTCGGATCCGATGAATCTCAGGCTGGAGATCTCCGGCGATATGGCCTGGCTCGCATGCGAGAACATCGTGCGCCTCGAGCTCGCCGAGGGTGTCGAAATACCTGGCCTCCCGCTGACGCCCTATCGCATTCGCTCGACCGAGATTTACCAGCGCGACGACGGCGCCGGAAACCGCGTATGGAAGATGTGGCATTTCCACTGCTCACCCACCGCGCCCGCAAACGAACCGCGAATGCCGTTCGGCGACAGTTACGAGAGCCGGAGTTAACCAGTGAGCAAGGTCAAGGATTTCGGAATCGGTTTCGAGACGATCGATTCGCTTCGTCAGATTGAGTACATCCGCCGCGCCGAGGAACTGGGTTTCGGCACCGCGTGGGTGCCCGAAGATTATTTCTACCGCGGCGCATTTTCGGTCGCCTCCGCGATCGCGTGCTCGACCAAAAAGATGCGCGTCGGCATCGGCGTGCTCAATCCATACACCCGCCATCCAGTCCTTACGGCGATGGAGTTCGCGGCATTGCTCGAGATTTCGCGAGGCCGTGCGATCCTCGGAATCGGCGCCAGCGTTCGCCACTGGATCGAAACTCAAATGGGAATCCCCTGGACCAAACAGGCTGCCTCGATGCGCGAGATGGTTGAAATCGTGCGGCGGCTTTTCCGCGGCGAGTCGGTAACCCTCGAGGGCAAGGTTTTTCACACCCAGGCTGCGAAGCTCTCGTTTCCCCCGCCCAGCGCGGAAGTTCCGATTCATCTCGGCGTCGTGGGTCCGCAGAACCTCGCGCTGGCGGGAGAGATTGCCGACGGCGTGTTGCTCTCCGTGATGGCCGGTCCTGCTTACACGCGGTTCGCGGTTGAACACATTCGCCGCGGCGCGGAGCGCGCTGGCCGCAACTTCAATGACATCGAGCTCGGCGCGCTTTTGTTCATCTCGGTTTCCGAGCATGAGCGCCAGGCGCGCGACGCGGTCAAGCCGATTCTTGCGACCTTTCTTTCGCTCCTTTCAGGGACGCCCGATATGCCGATACTGTCGCTGGCCGGCCTCGACCCCGATGAGGTCCGCCGGTTTGGCGAGGTCTATGCCAAAGGCGAATTGCCGACCCGGCTGGTGACCGACAAGATAATCGATGCGCTCGCGATCGCCGGCGCTCCTGACCGTTGCCGCGCCACCCTGGCCGAGTTGGTCGACGCCGGCATCCAGCATCCGGTGGCGTTCGAGATTCCGGGCGTTGCGGGCGACGAAACGGTTGCCAGCGTCCATCGACATCTGATGCCGCATTTTCTTTAAGGTCAATCGAATGCGAACAGCCGCCCGTTGAAACCACCCAACTTTCTGTACGCCGCGCCCCGCTCGCTCGACGAAGCGCTCACGCTCGCCGCGACGCACGGCAGCGACGCGATGATCCTGGCTGGCGGACAGAGTCTCGTCGCGGCGATGAATTCCCGGTACGCCGCGCCGGGCGTGCTGATCGATCTCAACCGAGTGTGCGAGCTCTCATTCATCCATCGCGAGGACGATCGCCTCCATATCGGCGCAATGACGCGTCACCGCGCACTCGAGTTTTCCCGGGAAGCACTTGAAGCTGAGCCGCTACTCGCGCGAGTTGCGTGCGAAATCGGCCCGCTAGCGATTCGCAACCGCGGAACTATCGGCGGCAGCATCGCGCATGCGCATCCCGCAGCCGAATGGCCGCTGTTGGCGGTTACGCTCGACGCGCATCTGACGCTGCGCTCGGCATCGCAGTCGCGATCGATCGCGGCCCGCGAGTTTTTCATCGGGCCTTTCCGCAATGCGGCCAACGACGATGAAATTCTGACTGAGATCTCATTTCCAACCGCGCGGTCGGGCAGCAGATTTGGGTTCCGCGAACTGTCGCGGCGTCCGAGCGACCTGCCAATCGTCGCGGTCGCATGCCGTATCTCCCTGAACGAGTCAGGAGAATGCTGCGCCGCAACTCTGGCGGTCGGCGGCGCCGATGAAGTGCCGCGTCACATCGGCGCCGTCGAGCAGATTCTGATCGGCACTCGCGGCGAGTCGAGCGTGTTGCGCGAAGCTGCCGACCTCGCCGCCAAGGCAATCACGCCGCGAAACGACGTTCATGCGTCTGCCAGCTATCGCCGGCGGATGGTCGCGGTGATCACGCGTCGATCACTCGAGGATGCGTTCGGAGTCGCCGGCGACAGCGTATGAATCAACCGCGCGACAGAGTGTCAGTCACTTTTGAACTTAACGGCCTTAAGGTCGAGCGCGAGATACCGGTACGCCAGCTTCTCGTTGATTTTCTTCGCGACGATCTCGGCCTCACCGCGACGCGCGTAGGATGCGAGCAGGGCGTGTGCGGATCATGCACCGTGATGCTCGACGGCGTCAGCGTGCGCTCATGCCTGATGTTTGCGGTGCAGGTCGACGGCAGTGAAGTGCGAACCGTCGAGGGCCTCGCGCACGGCGCCGTGATGCATCCGCTGCAGCAGGCGTTTTGGGACAATCACGCACTGCAATGCGGCTTCTGCACATCAGGCTTTTTGATGACCGCGCTCGATCTGATCGAACATCGAGCCGAACCCGATGACAAAGAGATCCGCAACGCACTTTCCGGAAATCTCTGCCGATGCACCGGCTATGCGAACATCGTCACCGCCGTGCAGGTTGCGCTCGCACAAAAACGATGAGCACCACGCCGGGCACTACCGCTAAATTCATCGGCGCCAGCGTTCGCCGCCTCGAAGATCCCCGCGTCCTGCTGGGCCGAACGCGCTACGTCGACGACGTCCGCCTGCCGAACTGCCTGTCCATCGCCTTCGCCCGCAGCAAGTTCGCGCACGCGCGCATCTTCTCCGTCGACTGCGAAGCGGCACGCCGCGCGCCCGGCGTTCACGCCGTGCTGGTCGCGAGCGATCTCGAGGGACTCCTCCCCGTCCTGCGCGTCGAGCACGATCCCGCAGTCCCGGTCCCGCCTTGTCGCACGGTTCTCTGGCCCGTCCTCGCCTCGGGGAAAACGCGATTCGTGGGCGAGGCGATCGCCGCAGTCGTCGCCGATAGCCGCGCGCTCGCCGAGGACGCCGCCGCGCTTATCAAGATCGAATATCAGGAACTCGACCCCGTCATCGATCTCGAGCGCGCCGCCGCGCCGGGCTCGCCGCTGGTGCATGACGAATGGCCCGACAATATTTTCCAGCACGTCGAGGTCTCGCTCGGCGATGTCGAAGACGCGTTTCGCCGCGCCGACCTCGTCGTATCCGAAAGCTTTCGAACCGGCCGCCACCTCGCGCTGCCGATGGAGGGCCGCGGAATCGCGGCTTCATGGGACGGCGCGACGCAAACCCTCACCGTGTGGGCGTCCACCCAGATGCTCTTCGTTCTGCGCGCCGAGATTGGTCGAATTCTCAACCTCCCCGAGCACGCGATCCGCGTCATCTCGACCGACGTCGGCGGGGGCTTCGGGCTGAAGGCTCACGTCTTCCCCGAAGAATTGATGGTGCCCGCGCTCGCGCGACGTCTCGATCGTCCCGTCGAATGGATCGAGGATCGCCGCGAGCATCTCGCCGCCTCGCAGCACGCCAAGGATCAGATCGTGCGCGCCGAACTCGCACTCGCCAAAGACGGCACGATGCTCGGGCTGCGCACGCACGTCATGTGCGACATCGGCGCCTACACCGAATATCCGTGGCGCACCTTCGAAGCCAACGTCACCGCGATGGCGATGCCCGGGCCCTACAAAATTCGCGCCTACGCTTACGACACTCTTTCGATCGCGACCAACAAATGTTCCGTCGGTGCGTACCGCGGCGTTGGACAGCCGATTGGCGTGATGGTCCTCGAGCGCCTCATCGACATCGCCGCGCGACAACTCCATATCGATCGCGCCGAACTTCGACTCCGCAACATGATCGCGACCGACGAGCATCCGTACCAGGGAATCCACGGCCTCGAAATCGAAAGCGGCAGCCATCGCGAGAGTCTGCTCAAGGCTTTGCAGATGATAGACGCCGGCGGCATCGCGAAACGCCAGTCCGAGTCGCGCTTACGCGGCCGTCGTCGCGGCCTCGGCATGGCCTCCTACATCGAGATGACCGCGCCCAGCACCCAGCTATGGCAGGCGCTCGGGCCCGCCGGCAGCGGCTCGCAGCCCGCCATGATTCGCATGGAAACCGACGGCACCGTAACCGTCGCGATCGGCACCAACACGCAGGGGCAGAGCCATGAAACGACCTTCGCGCAAATCGCCGCCGACCGCCTCGGCCTGCCGATGTCGGCCGTGCGCGTCGTCCAGGGAGACACCTCTTCGACTCCGCGCGGATGGTTCGTGGGTGGTTCCAACTCCGCCGTAACTACCGGAGGCGCTGTCTTGCGCGCCGCCGAGATGGTCCGTGCCAATCTTCTTCGCGCCGTTTCCCTGATGAACGAAATCCCCTTCGCCAACCTCGACCTGCGCGACAGCTTCATCTGTATGAAAGATGACGGCGCCCGCATTACATCGATCGCCGATGCTGCCAACGCCACCTGGCTGAAGAAAATGAACATCCCGCCTGACGAAGATTTGACTCTCGAAATTACCGCGCGCTACGAACCGCCGCCCGCCACACATTCAAACGCGTCACACGTCGCGGAAGTTGAAGTCGATATCGAAACCGGCCAGGTCGAAATCCTTCGTTACGTTGTCGTCGAGGATTGCGGAACCATCCTGAATCCGATGGTCGTCGATGGACAAATTCAGGGCGGCGTCGCGCAGGGAATCGGCAGCGTGCTCTATGAGGAAATCATTTACGACAATCAAGGACGGTTGCTCACTACTAACCTGACTGACTATCTCGCGCCAACCGCGGCTGTCGTGCCTACCGTCGAAATCGCGCACATCGAGACGCCGTCGCCGTACACGCTCGGCGGCATGAAGGGCATGGGCGAAGGCGGAACGATTGCCCCTCCGGCCGCGATCGCGAACGCCATCGCACATGCGCTCGATGAGTTTTCGCCCCGCGTCAATCGGATACCGCTCACGCCCGAACGCATCCTCGCAATCATCGATCGTGCTGTGTAGCTCTCGTCGCGCCGTACAACGCTCGCTGCCAAATCGTCGCGAGCGTGTCGATCACCGGCCGCCAACTGCCCGACCCGCGGCCCAGCTTTTCGTTGAGCACCCGCTCGCTCATCATTATAAGCGCCTCCGCCGTAGCGTCGGCGTCCAGTGGCGCGATCAGACCGCGCTCAATATCCAGCCGGATGCGCGCGGCGCTGCCGCTGATGAACCGCTTGACCAGCGCACGATGCGCCCGCTCGACGTCAGGATCATGCGTCGCGGCATCGGCGATCGCGCGCAGCACCGGCCCATGGACCGTCCAGAACTTCCCGATTCGCTCGTAGCCAGTATGCAAGTCGGCAATCGGATCGGCGCCCGAAAGAAACCAGACCTCGTTCATTTTCGAAATCTCGTCGCCGAGCCTCTGCACCAACCGCACGATCAGATCATGCCGGTCCTTGAAATAGTGATAAAAAGACGGCCGCCCAAGCTTGGTCTGATCCATCAGATCCGCGACTTGCATAGCGCGAAAAGGATGCGTCCGCAGGAACCGCTCCGCCGCCTCGATTATCTCGTTCTCGGCCTGCTCCGGCCGCAGCCGCCGGCGCGTCTTCTTCAAGCCTGCTTTTCGGAGGCGCACGCCCTTGGTTCGGTCGGGCATCGCCTTGGGAAGAGATTTTGTCATCGAGTTCAGGTTAGGTTTCTTAGTGACACCACGTCAATAAGATTTGGCGCCTCCCAGCTCGCGCGCCCAGGCGGGCCGCTGTTTGAGGTGATACAAGGTCTCGCCCGCCCTTGGCACCAGCAAAACGCCCTCGTCTTCACGATTTGCGTACTCAGCAGGATCAATCGTCGCGGGATCGCGATAACCAAGATTGATCTCCTCGCATACTTCCTTCGAAATCCCGCTAGCTAGTGTTACCCGCACGCGGTCGCGCTCGATCCCGTCTTCGTAAGTTCCTATGCCCCGCACATGCGTCGAATGCGCGAGCACACCCCACGGCATAGCTCTGTACTTGTCCCATTGCTTAAGAAAATAATCACGGCAGTGATAGCCGATCTGCCTGATGAGTCGGCCGTGAGTGTATGAAATCTCGCGGATATGCGGCGCGTAGATAATCACCTCGCCGCCGTCCGCGACTACCGGCTCCAGCTTGTACATACACTTGCCCGCCACCCATAGGTCTTCGTACATGCTCGGTGCGCACGACAGTACCGTGTCAAAGGGTTTGTCCTTGTAGACTATGTGCCGCGCCTTCGACAGGTCACTCGCCTGGTCCCACGCGGCCTCAGGCGCGCCGGCAAAGACTCCCGCGAGCCGTCCATCCTCGACCACAAGGCAGAAGCATAGCTTCGGCATCGTAAGCATCGAAGCAGCGCGATCAACCACCTTTCGCACCGGAGTGTACTTATTCCCGATGATCATCGGGTTAGTTACTACCGCGCCCAGCCAATGGAAAAAATGCAACACCTCCGGACCGCTGACGCCAGGAAATAAATACTTATTGCCGCCGGAAAAACCGATCACCTCATGCGGGAACACGGGCCCAACGATTATCACCTCGTCGTACTCGAACAGCCGCCGATTGACCGTCACCTCGACGTCGATCGAAAACAGTCCATTGCTCAGCGCCTCGATCTCGCCCGCGCTGATACGTCCTATAGGTCGCAATTCCTCAGGATGGTCCCACGCATGGTTGAAGATACGCACCGTGCGGTAATGAGTGCGGCGCTCTTCGAGCGATATCCCAAGCCTCCCACATATTGCCTCCTCGCTCATTGGAGGATGAGTACCAAGCGCGATCATCACGTCGAAGGCTTCGGTCACAGCGCCAATCTGATCGAACAGCCCCGTGAAGAATATTCCAAGTGGACAGGTGCGCGTCGCATCGGGCACCAGCAGCAGCACTTTCTTTGCTCTGTAGTTCCCGGCAGGACATGCCTTCGCGATAAGGTCCCGCACGTCTTCCGCTCCTATATAAGAACCGCTCGGCCTTTGGATCGAAAGCGTCGATGAATCGATCACTGTCGGCATCTCAAAATCATACGACGATTCGAGAAATGGTTCATTATGCGGTGGCTCCTGGAAACTCCAAACGTACCGCAATGTCCAGAGTTACAGGATTCACCCTCCTCGATTGGTGTGCGAAGATACTGGGGTGAGTGTGGAAATCGTCAGACTTGCTGACTCGCAACTCGCCGCCGCGGGAGAAACGTTCGCGCGCGCGTTCCACGACGATCCGCTCATGGTCTACACTATCCCCGACCCAGCCGAACGCCGGCGCCTGCTGCCTGACGTGTACGCGAGGATGATTCGCTTCGGGGCACTCGCGGGCGAAGTTCATGCGACCGCGGGTGTGCCGGAAGGCGTGGCGGTCTGGCTTCCGCCGAACGCGAAATGGTCCCGCGAGAATATTGAAGCGTCAGGAATGCATCAGATCGGCGCACTCATCGGCGACGACGCCTATCAGCGCTATCGCGAAGTGGTCGGGCGCGAGTGGCGTGCACGCGAGCGCGACATGCCGGGCTCATGCTGGTACCTGTTCCTGCTCGGTGTCGATCCGAGCCGTCAGCGGCGCGGACTCGGTGCAGCGCTGATGCTGCCGGTGCTGAAGCGCGCCGACACCACGCATCAGGCGTGCTATCTCGAAACCGAGAACCAACGCAACGTCGCGTTCTATCTCAAGCAGGGCTTCGACATGATCGTGAATGGCGAGGAAGCCGGCGCCAACGGCGTTCGCTTTTGGACCTTCCGCCGCAATCCGAACTAGGACGAGGCAGCTATCCCGAAGCTGTCGACCAACTCTTTCAGCCGCTGCTTCGCACCTCCGATTATCGACACTCCGTCGCCAACCAGGATCGTGTCGAAGTCGAGCGCGAGCAGTCGCTGGACGCTTCGCCGCAGTCGTGCGGGATCGTCCATCACGCGCTCGGGCAAGAGGCTCAGCTTGCCGGGTGGATTCCCTACGACAGCGTCACCGACGATCAGCGCTTTTCGCTCGGTCCAAAGGAACGCCACCTCTCCCGGACTTTTTC
>Ga0302325_10035134_pt1 | contig 10247 bp, 10 predicted proteins | sample Palsa_T0_2_FD_201948 | JGI IMG/M metagenome (GOLD analysis project Ga0302325, IMG submission 201948) | Peat permafrost microbial communities from Stordalen Mire near Abisko, Sweden - Palsa_T0_2 | ecosystem: Environmental > Terrestrial > Soil > Palsa > Peat permafrost | place: Sweden: Abisko...
AGGCGATGGGTAAAAGGACAACTGGAAGAAAAAAAGAAAAAAGAAGTCACGTCTCTGCCCATGATACAGCAACGCGTGGTGGCTGGATCATGCAGACAAGGAGACCGATAGCGCAATGGAACATGTCAAATCAGCCACGATCGAGAAAATCAGCCGATCGATTCCGATCGCATCATGTGATGGAGCCAACAGGGATCACCTGATGAAACTCGTGCCGTCTCCGCCTTACCGAGAAACTTTCGGTTATTAGGTAGGCATGCACATCACCGGAGCTGAGTCCGAAAGCCAAACGAAGAGGATCCGGTGCCGCTTCAAAGTAGCATCTCCGTATCAGCGTCTTCGTGCTGAACTTGTGGCTCGACTTGAAGTTCGATTGCAGGCTCGACTGGTTTTTCGACTGGCGTCTGGACTGGAAAGTCGACTGGATCCTCGTCCATTTTTTCATGCTCATGCTCTGTCTCTGTAATTACAGCGACAGGTGCTACTTCAATAGGTGTTGCCTCGACTTGTGTTTGAATATGTGATGCGATAACGTCTGGCTCTTCAAGAGATGTAGCTATCTCGATGGGCAATTGGTCGGTCACTGTCTCGACCGGAGCTGCATCAGCAATTGATTCTTCGACGATTGAGTCCTCAATTATCGCATCCTCGGCCGGTTCTTCCATTGTCTTTGGGGTGGCATCGCGGACCACATTCTTCTCGACTTCGGGCTCAACAACCTCAGCTGGAATTGAGGGCGAAGGAGGAGCTGGTGTAGCGGAACCCCGAATTGAACCACGAGCCGAAGCCAAAGCCGAGATAGGAGCTGGCGTCGCTGAACCTCGTGTTGAAACACGGGCTGAAATCGGAGCCGACACCTGAACGTGATTGCCCTCAAGAGGATTAATCTTCTCGTACAGCTTGTCGAACAGCGACTTCATCGACGTGATAAGATGAGTAGGAAGCTTCTCCGACAACGCATCCACTTGATCCAAAGCCATCATCTCGATCACCTCCGGTGGAGCCTCGGCCTGTCCCCTGGTTAGTATTTGACACTAGTTACGTCATGAGACACGTGTTTCAAACTCACGAGTAAGGTGTTGATGACTTGACTGAGATCGCCATTCGGAGGCCCTCGTGCTGCAAGAGATGCGAGGTTCAGAGCTGCTTGTTGCTCGTTGACGGAGCGCTGATTCCAGGTCGGTCGTGACACTGGTTTCGGTGGTCTGGTTGCGAAGCGACTTGGGAGATACCCACCACCTTCTCGTCGGACCCTGATGATCGTCAGTCTGATTCAAAATGTAAAAGATAGTAACTTACTTTGAAATGAAGTCCAGCTTGATCCCCTGCTCGGGAAGCTTGTATACGTGACCGTACTCTCGGTGCTCGTAGAAACCTTGCTCCTCTTCGTCTTCACTTGGCTCAGTCTCGATCTCGATGTAGCCGTTGTTCTTAATACCTCGAGGTATGGCCGGTTTGATCGCCGGAGCGCCCTTGATCCTTCGGAATCGGTGAGCAGGAGCAAGTATAGCTGGAACCTGAGCGAGGAGATCATCAACATGCGCTGGGCATCGCCATTGTCGTCCTTGGGAAGGCTCCTTGGCCAAAGGATTTGGAAGACAGTCCAGATGCCAGTTAAGACCACAGAAGCTGCAAGAGATGATCATGCGGTTTGGATGTGATGCTGCACCGTGACACTCGTGACACAGGATCGCCTTTCCTTTACTATCCTTCAAGCGATAATAATCTGGCGCTTCATCCCAACCTCCACGCGTGTTCCTGTGGTGCTTGTCAGCATGGTTGCGTGAGAATTCAGAATGTTTGCAGGCTTACTTTGGCTTCCCGGAGCCGGCTTCCTCGTATTCTCCATCCGCGCCAGTCTTGACATCGACGAAATACTCACGAATGCTCTTGGGCAGTGTAAATGCGCTTGGGTTTTTCCCATCAAGGTAGAGCAACATCGGTCCAAAGGTCCCCGGGATAGAATCATCTCGTCCTGGACGACCGGTCTGGCAAATATTGCAGAACCATTCGTCGGGGAGACTGCCTTGGATCATGGGAGGATCAACACACTTGAAGTGGAATGATCGAGTGCATCCGTCGCAGCAGACCAGGTCGCCATTCCCTCCGCACGCTGAGCAGTAATCATCATTGTCATCCTGTGGCATGAGTCAGCTCTGATGGTTAAAAGAGGAAAGCAGAGAATGAGGAAGACCGGAAGAAGGCGCGGCACGGTGGCGAGTTTCATGGCGGGAAGGAAGATAGATGATGTGGGGGTTGTGCTGCATGGTTGGTCTGTTCGGTAAGGGCGGAATGCTGAGCAGAGATTGCCGCCCGGGCGTTTGCATTTTTCGCAGGCCACAGCAGCGTGAGGAATCAAACTTTTGATCCATCTCCCCATCGAGGCCAGAAAACATCAAAAGAATTTGCCAGGGAGGGCAATAGACGCGGCTGAAATAAATAGACAGAGCGGGACGATAATGGGAGTGGAAGGTCTTACCTGGTTGTGAGAAGAAGCACCGTTGCCGGCCGGGCTGTTCCTCTCACCGCTTGCTCTGGGAATTCCAGCGGGAAGCGCTCCTTTCTTCTTCATCGGGCTGTGATAGAAAGATATCGCATTAGCATAGTTCTCGAAAATACGTGTTTTGATGATGGAATCAAAAGCGAGGACGCGAAAATGATGGAGGATGGCGCGGGTCGCATTGTGTGCGACGGCAATCATGGACGCTCTAGGCAGGAAAACGGAAAGATCGAGCGAGGACAAGAATACAGAACATGAAGCTCATGAGATACAAGAACGCGATGGATGATACGACGCGGTAGGACATAGATAATTGATGACTTACGATGTCTTGACACGTAGACCGGTGCCTGTTCGCGCCTTTCTCGTTGGTCGACCGAAATTGTTGGGAGTGCCAGCACGAGAAACTGAGAGAGAGCCAGGAGCGACGTCGGCCTGGAAGGAGAGCAAGGTCGGGGAGCTGAGGTTATCCGAATCATACTTGTCCCGCTGCCGCGTCGACTCTCTGGTCTTGGTCTTGTTGTTGTTGAGGAGGCGGACCTTGGCTGGGCGTTTTGAGACGGTGGGAGCAGCGACAGAATCCGCATCAGCACCCTCAGAATCCGTCTCCTGCTCCTGCTGCGACGATGCAACTTGCACCTGATGCCGCTCGAAGCTATCGCGAATGTCGCCGTTGATCGCGTTGGTCGTCTCGCGCGCACGACGCCTCAGACGGCTGGTCTTATCATTGGGGTCATAGGGGTCCCCCTTGAATTTTGCCAAACTCTTTGCCTTGAAAGAGGATGGGAAGTGATGAAAAGAAGAAGCAGAACTGTTTGAAGATGAGGCAGCCAGCGCCGCCGGGGCCATCGATGTAGAAGTCGAGGCGGCGGCGGTGGTGGAGGCCGGAGGATTGTTGGCGAGGGAGGTGGATGTGGTGGTGGTGGGAGATTTCAGCGAAGACTTAGTGTCAGTAACAGGAGCAGACGCAGGTGTGGATGGAGTGGGCTTAAACAATCCCAGCTTGGGGCCTGTCTTCGCCCTAGGCGGTAGGGGCACGCGGATTGGCTGCTGCTGATTGCGCGCAAGGGTCTCGGCAGACGACGCTGCTGCAACAAAATTGTTGTGGCTCGTGTACGGCGAGACGTGCGGTTTGGCGGCACCACCCAGCGACAGCCCAAGCCCCGCCAGTGGATGTCCGCCCAGCCGAGTCAGCACCAGGTTAGGGGCTGGAGCAGGAGCAGGAGCACTGGCATTGGCGGCCGGAGACGCGATGTTGCTGTTGTCTGCCCCAGCCATCGGGTTCTCCCCCTCGAAGCTTTCCGGGTCAACTGAAGACAACGATGAAGACGTCGATTGCGAGCGAGCCCTGCGCGACTTGTGAGGCGTCGACTTGGCCGAGTTGGAGGCTCCATTTGCGCGCGCTGGTGAGCCTGTCCCCGTCCCATTTGCAGTTGGCGTCCCGTTAACTTCAGTACTTACAGGCTGAAAGCTGTTGGAACGGTGCTTCTTGCTGATATGCTCGTTCTCCTCGCCTTCCTTTGGTGATGCAGTTGCTGGAAGTGCACTGACGGAGGAGCTCCTGCCCGCAAGCGAAAGAGATTTTGGTCCCATATCTCGATAGGGCGTTTGATAGGGCCGCGGTGGAGGTTGAATCACATCAATTGGAATCGCTGGGATGACTGGTGCTGGTGTTATTTCCTTGGCGTTGGGTGCTGGGTCACTTCCGTCGCCGTTAAAATAGTACTCCCCCGTCCGGTCCTTCTTTCCTTCCCTCTTCTTGTGGCGCATGATGCTCTTGAACTCCACGTAGTTCGCCTCAGAAGCTCGCCCATAATAGACGGCCTCGATCAGACGGACAATCCTCGGATTCGATCGGTGGTCATCGTAGAGGGTGCGGAGAGCATATGCAGTTGGCCACCGCTGCAGATCCACAGCCTCTTGGACGGCTTCCTCTACAACTCGGTCGGTCTTGTCAAGATTGATCAGGGGCAGCCCATCAGCCCCAAGAGTAGGGCCAGGTGTTCCTGGAAGTTGAACTGGAGGAGCAGGTTGAGGTGTTGGAGGTGTTGGCCGAGGTATATTATTTGTTATTGAGATAGGAGAGGGCTGAAGTTGGAAAACCCCTTGACCATTATGTTGAGGCGGAGGAACACTCTGCCGTGAGACGCTCTTTCTCGCACTCAGGGGAGCTTGAGGTGTCTGCGGAGCGCTCTCCGCCTCATCGAGAGTCTTTATTGACGCAGAACGTTGCCGTAGTGGATTTGTGGGTGGTTCTGGGGTCATAACAGACTCGCTTGGAGTTGACACAGCAGAAGGCACCGATCTCTTCGAATTTGCTGTGCGTCCAAACAGAACCTCCTCGGGCTTCGTAGCCAGCTTGATAACCTTTGGAGTAGGAAGTGCTCCAAGGGGTGCCATGTTCTGCACCACGCCATGTCGCTCGATTCCAGCGTCCATGAAGCTGGGACGAGGGGGTGGGAGGGGAGGCTCGCTCCAGCCCTCCAAAGTGCTCTTGGTCTTCTCGGAGGCCTCTGCCAATGTAGATTTCGCGTCCGCTGCCGCACTTTGGGATGCTGGCATAAAAGGGCTCGCCATGCGCGATCTTGTCGGTCTGGCGCTCGGCGTGGCCATTGTCACTCGCGGCTGCGACCACCTCCCTTTCTTTGCGACCGCGAGTCCACCCACCGGGGTTTAACGAATCTAGCAAGCGATTAGTTCAGGGTCAAGCTATAAGGGGGGCGAATTCAATACTGCTCGACGGCTCAGAGGCATGCACAGCCGTTGCGATCGCGATTCGCGGGGTTGGACGCGTTGGAGTTTAGGTGAGGAAATGGAGATGGGAGCTCTGAAGAAGGGGAGAAAGTCTCGCTTCGAGGGTCGCTTAGAAGTTAGAACCCGCAGCACCCCCTAACAAAGACTGGCGGTGGCAGGTCCCGCGGCCAAAACACCCGGCTAGGGAAAAACAGACGCACAAACGACGTGTGCAAAATTCTCCGCCTGTGTGAAAAATTGCAACAGAGAGTTCTATGACTTGAACTGCAGATATCTTCAAAGGGCCAATATTGCTGAGGTGAGCGACTATAAAGCGTTGTGGAAGCGAAAGGCAGGTATCTTATCGATCGGAGCGGCGGCGAAAAAAAAACAAGGGGCTTGGGGCCTTGGGTGCAGTGCTTCGAGGTTTGATGATGTGACATATATTTGGGTCGGCTATAGCATTCAACCCTCAGCTTCCACATTACGACATCGAGGAGCCGAATATATAGCTTTCCGAAAATTTACCTTGGACTGTCGCAGTGTTTGGTTTATTAGTGGCCACCTGACTGACTCATCTGAACCAGATTTCCTCCCTTTGCATCTCCCGCGCAACCCCTTTTCACGGTCACAGGCAACACTGAAAAAGATTAACAAATGGCGCATGCGAGATATACCAATCATGATTTAGCTGCATTTCTCTATTCTTCGAGAAGCACGAATGCTCGATAACTTGAACGCGACGAACCTCCTGGCCGTTTTTCAAAGTTCAGAGATCCATGACGAATGTCGGGCCCGCCATCTCCTCGACTAACGAGGCCAAACGCGGTTAGAGCAAACGATGCTTGACAAGCCCCATAGCAGTGTCCGCAGCAAGAAATCAGAGTTGAGATGTTGGCGAGGGACAATGAATAGATGAACCCCGAGATGAACCCCTTTTCCTCAATCATGTGATCATCTCATCATCCATATTTACTCGTCGTCGCTGCTCTCGTCGTCCTCATCAGCGGCCGCGGCCTTCTTCGCTGGCTTCTTCTTCTTCTTGTTCTTCGACTTCGTTTCCTTTGCAAGTGGTTGCTCCAAGATCTTGAGGACTTCCTCGTCGGTGATCTTCTTGTCAGTCTTGAATTTTGACAAGTCAGGGGCCGGAGGAGCGGCGATCTTCTGCAGACCGTTCTTGGTGATTGCTGGCCACATTAGTTTAGCAACTTAAATGTCCGAAAATAACTTACCAATAGTGGTCAGCAGTCTTGCAACTGCATCTCCGTCCTTGTCGCCAACCACTTCGTATTGTCGGAAAACATTGCCTCGAACACACTCTACTACCCCAACCTTGGCATCTCGCTCGTCCTCCAATTGTCGTAAGCTGAAGGGGAAAGTACCGAACTTCTTGACGACCTCGTTCAGGATCTTCTTGGAGCTGGGTCTTTTCAAGGCGTAGGTAAGAGTTGTGCGTCGATGGAGAGTTGTTCGGTTCTCAAAGTTCTTGATCTTGCCGGAGCCCAGACTGACACCCATCTCCACGCCCCACACTTCACCGACTTCCGGAACACCCTCACCCTTTGCACCATCACCCGGAGCCAGGATAATCTTCTTCTTGCCCTCAATTTCGTTACGCTCGAATTGCCAGCTAGTAGTTGACTCAACAAGGTTGCAATCGTAGCTCTTGACTACCTTCTCCAGGAGAGTCGTGATTTTGCTTTGGGTCGGGGCCTTGACCTTGGCAGCTTTGGCCTTCTCCTCGTCGGTGCCAGTAGCCAGAAGTCCAGGAGGAACCATCAACCGTAGCAGAAGCTCGTTTGCATAGTGGCATGCCAACAACAGGTCAGCATTTCGACCTTCAATGACGTCGCTCTTGCTCTCCGAAGAGGGGATGATGATTGTATCGCAAACTATTGTTCCAAAACCATCGATCTGCGCACCCAGCTGAATCTTGATAGCTTCTCCCTCCTTGAGTGTAACTGCAGCTTCGGCCTCATCCGAGGTGAGTGGGGTGTATGGTGTGACAAAGGCCGATGGCGAGACCGTGGTGGGGTGGGAGATGCCTGGGAATTGTTAGTCAGGAAACTGGCATGATTTATGATGCATACCCTTCTTGAGATCCTTTTTTCCTCTGTAGACCTTGGAGATCTCCTCGTCCAAGAGCTTGTCGCCCTTCTCGCAGATGGTCACGATCTTCTCGCCAGCGACGCAGAGCTTGGTAACCTCATTCAAAACCTTCTGGGAGATCTGGGCGGCACTCTTATACTTTGTGAGAGTATCAGGGTTATTCAAAGTGTAATCTGATGGTTGAATTGTCAGCGCGTGTGCTTCAAGATGCTGCGAATTCGTGGTTCAACAGAGACTTCGATTTGGCACCCAAATAGCGGGGTATGGTGGGCTGTCCAAGTTGCTGGCGGGACGGGAGGTTGTGCTCACCAATCTCCTGCTCGGGTTCTTTCTTGTCAGCCATGATGAGACTATTTCCAAATGAACGTGGGTAAAGTGGCGAGGGTTAAGCTGGGGAATTGTGGTGGATTTCGAAGTGTAAAGTCAAAGGCGACGACTCGAGTCTGCGTGGGCCTTACGAGTTGCGAGTTGTGTGGGCGTTGGCTTGCAGTGCTCGCTTACCCAAGACCCAAGCCAAGGCCCAAGGTCCTCCCGCAGCATCCTTGCAATATTCGACCCTGCCAGTCTGCGCCTTGTCGACCGCCGTAGGTCTGTCAACCCTCAGCCAATTCGCAGTCAGCCTTCACTCAAACTCAACGCGCGCCTGTAGTTCGCGCTTCACTCTCAAGAATTCCGCATCACCAGCCTCTAGCCTTCCACCTCCTATTGCCCCAGGCCGCCCATACCGCATTCCACGCCTGTCGCACCGCCGTCGCGAATGTGTTCGCGATGGCTCCCGACCTTCAGCAGGCCTCCTCGGACGCCGACGCCGCAGCTGCTGGCCCTTCGACAGTTCTAGCCCACCGCCAGAGATCCAAAGAGGACTTCGACAAGATCCTCCTAGACCAATATATCAACCGGGACCTAGTACACACGGCGGCGATACTCGATGACCTCGCAAATCGAACGAAGAACTACAAGCACATGCGGAATGAGGCAGAGGAGTACAAAAAAGTACGCACCGAATATCGACAGTGGTTTCCCCCTAGTCGACTCTATGGCCAGGGCTACAGCGGGTATGGCAATGGACATACAGATGGGCCGGCAAAGTTGGTCTATCCAAACGCGAAGCCGCGGTTGGGACACAAGAAGACGTCCCGACTTCGAATCAAGCGCAAAGAGCTGCAGGCTCAGGGGGATCAGGTGGAAGAACTCGTGCCCATAAGATTAGATGTCGATTGGGACAAAGTCAAGTTGCGAGATACCTTTACTTGGAACCTGCATGACCGAGTTGTGCCTCCGGAAATATTTGCGGCGCAACTGGTGGAGGATTTGGGGCTTGCTCTTCCCCAGGCAAATCCTGTATTCGATCAGGTCTTGCAGCAAGTCCAGGACCAGCTTATGGACTACTTTCCCACAATATACATGGAGGAAGATGCTCTCGATCCTGAATTGCCATACCACGCGTACAAGAACGACGAGATGCGGATATTGATCAAGCTCAATATCACAATTGGCCCACATACCTTGGAGGACAAGTTCGAGTGGGAGATTAATAATCCTCTGAACTCACCAGAAGAGTTTGCTCAAAGCATGGCACGGGAGTTATCATTATCTGGGGAATTCACCACCGCTATTGCGCATTGCATACGGGAACAAAGCCAGTTGTTTATCCGGAGTTTGTACATTGTTGGACACCCGTTTGATGGAAGGCCATTGGAGGATGCCGATCTACAAGCAGCATTTTTACCGTCACCATTACCATCAGTCTTCCGACCACAACAGCAAGCTCGTGAGTTTGCACCGTACTTGTACGAGATGAGTGAGCAGGATCTAGAAAGGAGCGAGGTCATTTATTCTAGGGAGCAGAGGAGGCAAAAGAGATCTGTGAATAGAAGAGGAGGCCCAACATTACCGGATCTAAAAGACAGGCAACGAACTGTGCGGACTCTGATCGTTTCTTCTGTCCTCCCGGGAGCTGCAGAGTCGGTTGAGAAGAGTCGGTTGTACAAGTATGTTAGTGGCGCTGGGAAGAAACGGCCCGGTGCTGGCCTCGATCTTTCCGAGTCTTCGGAGAGTGAGGATTCATCGCCCGAGTCACCTGCAATGTCGAATCTCCAATCTGGAACAGCGAGGACGAGAGGTATGCGGGGAGCAGCAACAGCAGCACAGCAAAGGATGGCAAATATTGGGAGATCAGAAACACCCGAAGCAGCAATATTGCATCATCATGAAACTCGGACCTCTGCACGGAGGTTCGGTGGGCCAGCAAGAGAAGACAGCCCGGATCTCGACAAGTATGTTATCAAGTTGAAGGTTGGAAGAGAGAGGTTGAGGAAATGGAATCGGGAGCTGAAGGCTGGGATTCGGCCTGGGAATCTACAGCACACACCAACTTTCAACAGGGCGCGATCTTCTGCTGGTACTCCTGTGCCTGGTTCAATGCCTCCACCTTCGACTCCAGGTCAGCAGAATCAAACTTTGCAAGCTTCAACGACTCCTGTTCCTCAAGGGCAAATAGGGCGGATAGAAGCTCCCCCTCCTCCAGCTCCTGGTCAGCCCGCACTTGTTCCGGTATGTACTTCTCCACAAGGAAGTGTACTCCTACTAACATGCTACAGCCCGCACCTCCATCCTGGCTTACTTCAGGCCTCGCCGACCTCCTAAAACAATACCCCAATGACCGCTTTGAAGGCGTCATGCGCTACTCAGCCGTCAACACTATCACCGAGCTCCCCTGCTCCGCGCCTCCAGCTGGCCAACCCACTCCTGAAAATGTAAAATATATGTACCTCCCACGTATTCGATGTCACGATTGCCCTGGCAAGCTCTACACCCCTGGCCCGGAAATGACGGTGGGGAATTTCGAGGTGCATTTAAAGAATCGGCAGCATAGAGAGAGAGTTGATGGGAGGGTTGGTGGAAT
>Ga0302325_10035135_pt1 | contig 10246 bp, 6 predicted proteins | sample Palsa_T0_2_FD_201948 | JGI IMG/M metagenome (GOLD analysis project Ga0302325, IMG submission 201948) | Peat permafrost microbial communities from Stordalen Mire near Abisko, Sweden - Palsa_T0_2 | ecosystem: Environmental > Terrestrial > Soil > Palsa > Peat permafrost | place: Sweden: Abisko...
CTGGTAAACGCGGACGGAACGCTGAGCGAGTTGAAGCCGTTCGCGCAGCGTGGCGGTGAGTGTGTCGCCGTCGACGCGAAAGGGAATGTCTATGTCGCGAACGGAGAAATCTTCGTGTTTGACAAGGCGGGCAAGCAGATCGGAGAAATTGACGTTCCCGAGCGTCCTTTGGATCTCGTTTTCGGCGGGACTGATGGGCGCACCTTATTTATACTGGCTCATCATGCGCTGTTTGGGGTTAAGGTGCGGGGGTAACTGGTCAGTTAGGCTCAGTTAGGCCTACTCGGCCATCTTACCCGTCCCTTTGTTTTTGCCGTCCATCGACGATCACGCACGGCACGGAGCAACTCCGCTCCTGCGCACTCAGCGTTACGCTCATCGACTCAGGTTCCATCGCCGTTTGCCTCTTCTCAAACCGGAACCGAAGCACGGCTACACGTCAAGCTCCAGCGGCTGCGGCAATTCCAGTGTGCTTCGATAAAGCGAACTACTTCAGTCGCTTGTCAAAGACAAAGGACTGCGGGATGGAGAACCGGATCTTCGAGAAATCGGGATGCGCCGGATTCAGGAGAAAATTTCGCTCATTTGGGACTACCGCCGAAGGCGCCGACAGAACAGCCGTCGCACCATTCTTAGCCCAACTTGTTCCAAGATCCTTGGTCATTTTGATGGCTGACAATCATGTCGGCGGGGCGACCCAAAGCGCTCAGCGAACCAGTGGCGCCACAGTAGATTCCAACGACCACCGGCAAGCCGAGCGCCCTCGCCATCATTTGCGGGGTATTTTGCCTTGCAAATCCGGTAGACGGTCAACTACCAGACACCGTGTTCCATTTGCGTAAGAACATCATTTACGCGGATCACGCCTTGGGGTGTTCCCAGAAGGGAAAGATCGGTGTCGCGTAGTCCAGCGCGGGCACAGGCGTTCCGAGCCATCTAAACGCAGCATCTTGGGCGCCCAAAACGTCTGTGGCCCTTGCAACTGCCTTCGTCAATTCCTCGGGGTCTGCCTTTTTTCGAGGGGAAACGTCTGCGACAGCGGGCGAATCCGCGGTCCGCGCATCCAGCCCCCCGAGCGTGCCCGACCGAACTCCTTTTCTCGTCTTCGGCATTAATTCGATTCTACCTCCGGCGCCACACCCCCGGCTGAGCCCTCAGAACCAGCGACTCATGATCACTTTCTGCTCCGTATAGAACCCCACCGCATCTTTACCATGCGCGTGCAGATCGCCGAAGAAGGAATTCTTCCAGCCGGCGAAGGGGAAAAATGCCATCGGCGCGGCCACTCCCACGTTCACGCCGACCATCCCGACCTCGCACCTTGACGAGTATTCGCGCGCCGACTTGCCGCTGCTGGTGAAAATCGCCGTGGCGTTGCCAAAGGGCGAGCTATTCACCAGCGCGATGGCCTCGTCGAGCGTCTTCACGCGCATTACCGACAGCACGGGACCGAAAATCTCCTCGCGCGCGATGGTCATCTGCGGCGTCACATGGTCGAAAATCGTCGGGCCCAGAAAGTGGCCGCCACTACCGGCGGGCTTATTCTGGCGGCCATCCACCAACGCCACAGCGCCCTCGGCAACTCCCTTTTCGACGTATCCCGTGACACGCTGGCAATGGTCGGCGGTCACGAGCGGGCCCATTTCCACGCCCTTCACGGCGCCATCGCCGACGGTCATATTTTTCGTGCGCTCCACCAAAAGTTCGAGCAGCGGACCGGCTGCATCGCCTACTGGGACCAGCACACTACCGGCGAGACAGCGCTCTCCCGCGGCGCCGAATGCCGATCCGATGATGGCTTCGACAGTCTTCGGCATGTCGGCATCGGCCATCACGATCAGGTGATTCTTGGCGCCGCCCAACGCCTGCACGCGTTTTCCCTGCGCGGCGGCGGTGGTGTAAATGTGTTTGGCCACGGGCGTGGAACCGACGAACGAAACGGCCTTCACCAGCGGATGGTGCAGCAGCGCGTCCACCGCGGGCTTGCCGCCATGCACCAGGTTCAGGACACCGGCGGGCAGGCCGGCCTGGTGCAGCAATTGGATGGCATGGGTCGGAGTCATCGGCACCTTCTCCGAGGGCTTCAGCACGAACGTGTTGCCACTGGCGATGGCGAAAGGGTACATCCACATGGGGACCATCGCGGGGAAATTAAATGGCGTGATGCCGACGCAGACGCCGATGGGCTGGCGGATGGTTTTGCAGTCGATTCCCGCCGCCACATCGTTGAGCGAATCGCCCATCATCAGGCTGGGCATACCGCACGCTACTTCCACCATTTGGATGGCGCGGCGCACCTCGAGCCTGGCATCCTCCGTGGTTTTACCGTTCTCGCGCGTCAGGGTAGCGGCCAGATCGTTGACGTGCTTATCGAGGAGGGCTTTGAATCGATAGAGCACCTGCACGCGCTCCACCACCGGGACGTCGCGCCACTTCAGAAAGGCTTCGTGCGCGGAGACCACGGCGCGATCGATATCGGACGCGTCGGCATAGGGCACTTCGGCGATGGCGGCGCCGGTGGCCGGATTGACGATGGTACCGCCGGTGCGCTCGACGGGGCGCTCCCAGGTTCCATTGATGTAGAACGATACTAACGACACGGTTGCATCGGTTGCGATCATGATTCCCCCTCCCAGGCAGGCGCCTCGGCGCGCTGCATTAGCAAAACGTAAACGGCGCCGGAGACGCCGAAGCCTACGAACCAAGCGTAGTCATATAACCATTTTAGCGGCGGCGCCACCAGGCCGAGCAGCGCCACCGCGATCCCCAGCACCAGCGCCACTACGGCACGCGGATTGACGCCGTTACGATACTCGTACTCGCCGCCGCGGCGGTAGAGATCGTCGACGTTGAGCTGCGAGCGGCGGACCAGGAAATAGTCCGCAATCATGACGCCTGCGATCGGGCCGAGCAGTGCCGAGTATCCCAGCAGCCATCCAAAAATATAAGAGCTGAAATCGGTGAGCAGCTTCCACGGCATCATGAGGACGCCAACGACGCCGGTGATCAGGCCGCCCGTGCGGAAGGAGATCAGCCGCGGGTTGAGGTTAGAAAAATCGTTGGACGGCGAGACTACGTTCGCGGCGACGTTGGTGTTGAGCGTCGCCACCAGCAGAGCGATCAGTGCGATAGAAGCGACCACCGGCTGATGGAACTTGCCGAGGAGCACCACCGGGTCCCAAATCGCTTCGCCGAAGAGCACCACCGAGGCCGAAGTGACGGCCACGCCGATGAAGGAGTAGAGCGTCATAGCGGCAGGCAGTCCGAGAGCCTGGCCGACGATTTGTGCTTTTTGCGACTTGGCATAGCGGGTGAAATCGGGGATATTGAGCGCTACCGTAGCCCAGAACCCGACCATCCCGGTGAGCGATGGAATGAAGAAATGCAGGAATTCAGCGGTACTGTGGAATTTGCTGGGCGAACTCAGCACGGGGCCGAGACCGCCGGCCTTTCCGGTGATCCACCAGAGCAGCAGCAGTCCGATGCCCAGCATGAAAGGCGCCCCGATCCCTTCCAGAATCTTGATGGTCTCGATGCCCCGCCAGATCACCGCAATATTCAGCAGCCAGAAGGCGAAGAAGCAGATCCACTGTCCTCCGCTGGCGTCGGCCATGCTTGGCCAGAGAATCTTGAGCATGGAAAAGACGGCTTGGCCGCCGATCCAGCTCTGAATGCCGAACCATCCGCAAGCAACCAGGGCGCGCAGCACAGCCGGGATGTTGGCGCCGCGCACTCCGAACGAGGCGCGCACAAAAACCGGAAAGGGGATTCCATACTTCGCGCCGGCATGGGCGTTGAGCAGCATGGGCACCAGCACGATAAGGTTGCCCAGCAGGATGGTCCCGATTGCCTGCCACCAGCTCATCCCACCGGCAATCAGGCCGGACGCCAGCATGTACGTCGGAATGCACACGCTCATCGCCACCCACAGCGACGCGTAATTGTAAGTGCCCCAAGTACGGCGCTCGATGGGGATGGGCGCGAGGTCTTGGTTATACAGGCTGGGGTCGTGCATCCCCTGCGAGTTCATTTCCAGGCGCCCCCGCGGGCGGTGCGTTTGATATACTGCCCGCGACCCGCCTTGCCGAAGAATTCGCCGTTGTCCACGATCACTTCGCCGCGAGAAAGCACCGTGCGGGCGTTGCCGCGCACCGGGAAGCCTTCGAACATCGAATAATCCACGCGCATATGATGGGTCTGCGCGCTGATGGTATAAAGCGCGGCGGGGTCCCAAATCACCAGATCGGCGTCGCTGCCGGGGGCGATCGCGCCCTTCTTGGGATACATGCCGAAGATGCGGGCAGGCGTGGTGGAGGTGATCTCCACGAAGCGATTCAACGACAACTGCCCGGCATTCACACCGTGATGAAAGATGAGCTGCAAACGATTTTCGATGCCCGGGCCGCCGTTGGGAATCTTGGTGAAATCGTCTTTGCCGAGCACTTTCTGATCTTCGAAACAGAAGGGGCAATGGTCGGTGGAGACCACTTGCAGGTGATCGTGTTTGAGCCCGTCCCAGAGTTTCGGCAGGTGCTGCTTGGGACGCAGGGGCGGCGTGAAAACGTACTTGGCGCCCTCGAAATTGGGCCGTTCCAACTCTTCGATCGAAAGCAGCAGATACTGCGGACAAGTCTCGGCGAAGGCCGGGACGCCGCGGCCGCGGGCCTCGCGCACTTGATTGAGAGCATCTTCGGAGGACAAGTGAACGATGTATACCGGCACGCCGGCGATCTCGGCCATGGCAATAGCGCGATGCACGGCTTCTGCCTCGGCGAGCGGCGGACGGGTGAGCGCATGGTACACGGGCGCGGTTTTTCCTTCCGCCAGGGCGCGCGCAATCAGCACGTCGATCACGCTGCCGTTTTCGGCATGCATGCAGATGAGCGCGCCATTCTTCGCGGTCTGCGAGAGCGCTTTGAAAATGGTGGCGTCATCCACCATCAGAACGTTGGGATAGGCCATGAACAGCTTGAAGCTGGCCACGCCTTCGCGCACCATGTCGTCCATGTCTTCGAGTCCCGACGTGCCCAGGTCGGTGACGATCATGTGCAGCCCGTAATCGATGGTGGCGCGGCCTTCGGCCTTCTTCCACCAGGTATCGAGCGCGTCGCGCATGCGTGTGCCGCGCGCCTGGATGGCGAAATCGACAATGCTGGTGGTGCCGCCGAATGCCGCGGCGCGCGTGCCGGTTTCGAAATCGTCAGCGGAAGTAGTGCCGCCGAAAGGCGTATCGAGGTGGGTATGCGCGTCCACGCCTCCGGGGATGACGTACATGCCGGTGGCGTCGATCACTTTGCCGGCGGAAGTTTCGGCAATGCCGGCGCGCACTTCCAGAATGCGCTCGCCTTCAATCAGGACGTCGGCAGCCTTGGTTTCCGTAGCTGTCACCACCGTGCCGTTGCGTATGAGAGTGTTCATGATTGGTCGCTACCTCCCGCCGCGCGCATTTCCCACGACTGGAATTCTTTGCCGGTCTCCACTTGCTCCATGGTGATGCAATTCTCTACCGGGCAAACCAGCCAGCAAAGATTGCAGCCCACGCATTCTTCCTCATCGACGCGCGGAATGCGCACCGGCGGGGTGGCGGCGTGCGAGACCTCGACGGCATCCAGTTTCGCGATGGGGGTGGTGGAGATGCGGGCACTGCTGGACGCCTCCACTGCGGCCGGTTTGGCGTGGCCCTCGAGGTGGATACACTGGTGCGCGCCGTCCCAGCAGGCGATGTAGCAAAGGTCGCAGCCGATGCAGGTCTGGCGATTGATGCGCGCCACTATGCGGTAATTCAGATCGAGGTGTTTCCACTCGGCGACTTTGGGCAGACTGGCGCCGCGGAAATCGTCGATGGCGCGCAGTCCTTTTTCGTCCATCCAGTTGCTCAGGCCATCGATCATGTCTTCCACGATGCGGTAGCCGTAGTGCATGGCGGCGGTACAGACCTGCACGGTGCCGCAGCCCAGTAGGAAAAATTCGGCAGCCTCGCGCCACCCGGAAACACCGCCGATTCCGGAGATCGGCAGTGCGCCTTCGGGGTCGCTGGCGATCTGCTGCACCAGGTGGAGCGCGATGGGCTTCACCGCCGGTCCGCAATAGCCGCCATGCGCCGAGTGGCCGCCGACGTTGGGGCGCGGCGTGAAAGTATCGAGATCGATGCCGGTGATGGAATTGATCGTGTTGATGGCCGAGAGCCCGTCGGCGCCTCCGCGTTTAGCAGCGCGAGCCACGGCGCGGATGTCGGTGATATTGGGAGTGAGCTTCACCAGCACGGGGGTGCGCGCGATCTCCTTGACCCACTCGGTAATCATGCACGAGTAATCCGGCACCTGGCCCACCGCGCTGCCCATGCCCCGCTCGCTCATGCCATGGGGACAGCCGAAATTCAGCTCCAGTCCGTCGGCGCCGGCATCTTCGGTGCGCTTGACGATGTCGTGCCACGCGGCGCGCGTGGATTCCACCATCAGGGAGGCGATGACGGCATGGTGCGGGTAGCGCTTTTTCACCTCCGTGATCTCGCGCAGATTGGTTTCGATGGGGCGGTCGCTGATGAGTTCGATATTGTTGAGTCCCATCATCCGGTGGCCGTTCCAGTCGACCGAGGAGTAGCGTGAGGAGACATTGACGATGGGCTCGCCGATAGTTTTCCAGACGGCGCCGCCCCATCCGTTATCGAAGGCGCGCATGATTTGCTCGCCGCAATTGGTGGGCGGCCCGGAAGCCAGCCAGAAGGGGTTGGGACTGCGGATGCCGGCGAAATTTGTGGTGAGATCGGCCATTTAGGAATCCTTAGATCACGCTTCATTCCGCGTCGCGATGGCGACGGCTGCCCGTTTACCGTCAGCGACCGCGTCGACTACTTCGCGCCCGCCGTTGACGCAGTCGCCGCCGGCGAAGTAGCGGGGATTCGCGGTGCGTCCGGTGGGCCTGTCGACGGGGATCGCGCCATGCTCCACAGCAATGCCGCGCTCGCGCAACTGCACGCCCATCTGACGATTTTGGCCGAGCGCGGGAATCACCATATCGCAGGGGATTTCGAAACCGGAATCGGGGATGTGCTCCACGCGCCGGCGTCCGTCATGGCCCGGTTCGCCGAGGCGCGTTTGCACGAAGCGCACGCCGACGGCACGGTCGTAATGGACCACGATTTCGGTGGGCTGCGCCAGCCAGTGGAAGCGCACGCCTTCGATTTTGGAGTGGTCGTACTCGAACGGAAAGGCCGGCATTTCCTTGGCAGTGCGCCGATAAAAGAGGTGGACTTCTTCAGCGCCCAGGCGTTTGGCGGCGTTGGCGGCATCGATGGCGGTATTGCCGCCGCCAATCACGATTACGCGCCGGCCGACGGCGAAGCCCGCCACAGTCTTGTAGGTTTCGATAAAGCGGAGCGCGTCGATCACGCCGGGCGCGTCCTCACCGGGAATGCTCATGCGTTCCATCGCGCCCAGTCCCAGACCGAGGAACACGAAAGCGAAATCGCGCTCCAATTCTTCGAGCGAGACAGCCGATCCCACTTCGGCCTGGCGGAATTCCACGCCCAGCGAGCGCACCAATTCGACTTCCCGCAGACTGTCGGTAGCGCGCAACTTGTATTCCGCGACCCCGTAAGTGTTGAGGCCGCCGGGGAGCGCGCGGTTATCGAAAATGGTCACCGCATAGCCGCGGCGCGCGAGTTCGGCGGCACAGGCGAGCGACGCCGGACCGCCTCCGATGCAGGCCACGCGTTCGCGGTGCGGAGTCTTGGCCACCGGCAGCGTGCCCTTGGCGGCGTAAAAATGGTCCATTGCAAAGCGCTGCAGCCGCCCGATATCGATGGGCTTCTGATTGTACCGGTGCAGTACGCAACTGCCCTCGCAGAGCACGTCGACAGGGCAGACGCGGGAGCAGCTCAGCCCCAGAATGTTGGCGTCGAGAATGGTGAGCGCCGATCCGCGCAAATTGCCGGTCGAAATCTTCTTGATGAAGCGCGGCACGTCGATATGGGTCGGGCAGGCAACCGTGCAGGGCGCGTCGAAACAGAAAAGGCAGCGGTTGGACTCCGCCAGTGCGGACTGGGAATTGAGAGCCGGATGCAGTTCGGGAAAGCGCTCCAGGTTTTGCGGGACCAGGGCCGAGGCCGGCTCGGAACTCACCGCGCGCCTCCCGCCGCTACCGCTCCCACCGTGGCGAGAGTCTTATCGAGCATGCCGCAGAAGTTGTCCACATCGGCGCGGCCGATGTTCATCGGCGGGGAGAAGCGAAGCACGTTGCCATACATCCCACCCTTACCGAGCAGCAGCCCCTGATCTCGGGCCGCTTCCATCGCCATGGCCGTGGCGGCCGTCGCCGGGATTTTGGTCTGCCGGTCTTCCACCAGTTCGATGGCCTGCAGCAAGCCCATACCGCGCACCTCGCCGATGATCTCGTGCTTCTTCTGCAATTCCAGAAGGCTTTCGCGAAGGTACGCGCCGGTCTCCTCACAGTTCGCGGGCAGGTTCAGTTCCTCGATGTAATCGATCACTGCTTTGGCGGCGGTGGAGACTACCGGATTGCCGCCGAAAGTGGAAATGGTGAGGCCCTTTACGGAATCGGCGACGGCGGGTTTCGCCACCGTGAGGCCGATCGGGCTGCCGTTGCCCAAACCCTTGGCGCAGGTCATGACGTCGGGCGTCACGCCCCAATGTTCGATGCCGAACCATTTCGTGCCGGTGCGTCCCCAGCCCGTCTGCACCTCGTCGCTGATGAAGATGCCGCCATGGTTGCGTACGATCTTTTCGACGATCTGGAAATACTCCTTGGGCGGCGTGATGAAGCCGCCAACGCCCTGAATCGGCTCGCCGATGAAGCCGGCGATACGGCCTCCGGTGGAACTGCGGATGAGTTCCTCCATGTCCTGTGCGCAGCGCACTTCGCAACTGGGATAAGTAAGTCCGAAGGGACAGCGATAGCAGTACGCATTATGCGCGTGGATCACGCCGGCCTGCGCCGGACCCAGGCGCCAGGCGCCCTGCCCGCTGAGCGTCATCGCCGCGGCGGAGCGTCCGTGGTAGGAATGGCGCAGCGCCACAATCTCGGTATTTCCGGTGTAACATCGCGCGGCCAGAATGGCGGTCTCGTTCGCTTCGGTGCCGCTATTAGTGAAGAACGACTTAGTAAGTTGTCCGCCCGGCGTGAGCGACGCCACTTTCTTCGCCAGCGCGGCCTGCGGCTCGTTGGCGAATACCGTCGAGACATGTTGCAGCGTGTCCATCTGCCTCTTTACCTTGTCGTTGATAGTGTCGTTGCAGTGGCCCACGCTGACGGTCACGATGCCGCCCAGGAAATCCAGATACTGCTTGCCATCGGCATCCCAGACATATTGGTTCTTGGCGCGCGCCACTACCAGCGGCTCCTTGAAGTAGTGAAAAACCGCCGGGAAGAGGAATTCCTTATTTGCGAGAATGATTTCGTCTTTGGTCATATTCATGCCTTCACCAGTGCTTGGTACATGTCCGGCCGGCGGTCGCGGAAGAATTGCCAGGTCTTGCGGACCTCGGCGATCAGGTCCAGATTCAAATCGGCTGTCAACACTTCGTCTTTATCGCGCGACGCCTGCGCGATAGTCTGTCCGCGCGGATCGCAGAAGTAGCTCGACCCGTAGAATTCGCCGATATTCCACGGCGCTTCCACGCCCACGCGATTGATGGCGCCGACAAAGTAGCCATTGGCTACGGCATGCGCGGGCTGCTCCAGCTTCCACAAATATTCGCTCAGTCCGGCGATGGTGGCCGAGGGGTTGAACACGATCTCGGCGCCGTTCAGCCCCAAGGCTCGCGCGCCCTCGGGAAAGTGGCGGTCGTAACAGATATAGACGCCGACCTTGACGAAGCCCAGGTCGAAAACGGGGAACCCAAGGTTGCCCGGACGGAAGTAATATTTCTCCCAGAATCCCGGGGCGACGTGAGGAATGTGGGTCTTGCGGTATTTGCCGAGGAACGTGCCGTCGTTGTGGATCACCGCCGCGGTGTTGTAGTAAATGCCTTCCTGTTCGATCTCGTAAACGGGGACGATCAGGGCGATGTGGAGTTCGCGCGCCAGATCCTGCATGAGGCGGATTGTGGGGCCGTCGGGGACCGGCTCGGTGAAGTCGTACCACTTGGTAGTCTGCTCGGCGCAGAAGTAGGGCCCGTAGAAAATCTCCTGCAGGCATGCGATTTGGGCCCCGGCTGCGGCGGCCTGACGGATGTAGGTCACATGCTTGTCGACCATGGCCTTTTTGGTGGCTTCGAGTGAAGAGCCC
>Ga0302325_10035136_pt1 | contig 10246 bp, 11 predicted proteins | sample Palsa_T0_2_FD_201948 | JGI IMG/M metagenome (GOLD analysis project Ga0302325, IMG submission 201948) | Peat permafrost microbial communities from Stordalen Mire near Abisko, Sweden - Palsa_T0_2 | ecosystem: Environmental > Terrestrial > Soil > Palsa > Peat permafrost | place: Sweden: Abisko...
CGGCCGCGTCCCTGGCCGCGGCCGAGCACGTCAGCCAGCAGGCTATTGCGCAGAGCCTGGCCGGGCTGAAGGCCGGCGGCCTGGTCAGCGTGCAGCCGGATCCCGCGGACGGCCGTAAGAACCTGCTCGAGGTGACGGCGGCAGGCCGCACCCTGTACGAGACGATCATCTCCTCGCGCGACGACTGGCTGATCGAGGCGATCGAGTCGGTCGTCGGTCCCGACGAGCAGGCCAGCCTGGAACAGGCGATCAAGCTGCTCGAGCGGCTCGGCCAGGTAGACCTGCGGACTCGCCGGGGAACGCGGTGACGTCGGCCCCGGCGGTCAGCACCGCGGAGCCAGGAACCCCGGCCGGCGGCGAGAACGCCTTCTCGTGGCGGTTCACCACGCCGCTGTTCATGGGGTCCGCGCTCAACCCGGTCAACAGCTCGCTGATCGCGACCGCCCTCGTCCCGATCGCGGCGGCGATGCACGTGTCGGTCGGCCGGATCGCGGTGCTGGTCTCGGCGCTGTACCTGGCGAGCTCGATCGCGCAGCCGACGGCCGGGAAGCTGTCCGAGGAGTTCGGGCCGCGCCGGGTGTTCCTGGCCGGCATCACCACCGTGCTCATCGGCGGAGTGGTGGGCGGGGTGGGCCAGAACCTGGCGACGCTGATCGTGGCCCGGGTCCTGATCGGTGTCGGCACCTCGGCCGGGTACCCGTCGGCGATGCTACTGATCCGCCGCCGTGCCGGGCAGGCCGGGCTGGACAAGCCGCCGGGCGGGGTGCTGGGTGGGCTGCAGATCGCCGGAGCGGCGACCGCCGCCCTCGGGCTCCCTCTAGGCGGCGTACTGGTGGGTGCATGGGGGTGGCGGGCGACGTTCCTCGTCAATGTCCCCGTCGCGCTGGCCACGCTGGCCATGGCCCTGTTGGGGATCCCCCGGGATGCTCCGGTCACCGGATCACGGCGAGCCGGGGACATAGCGGCCCGCATCGACTTGGCCGGTATCGCCGGCTTCGGCGGGGCGATGACAGCCCTGCTGATGTTCCTGATGTCGGTGCCGCGACCGGACTGGATCGCCCTGGGCCTGGCCGTCGCGCTGGCCGCCGGCCTGGTGTGGTGGGAGCTGCGGGCCAGCCACCCGTTCCTCGACGTCCGGCTGCTCGCCTCGAACCTGGCGCTCACCCGCACGTACCTGCGATGGGCGCTGATCGCGCTGTGCGTCTACACCGTGCTCTACGGCATCACCCAGTGGATCCAGGCCGGCCGGGGACTGTCCGCCAGCGAAGCCGGCCTGCTGCTGCTGCCCATGACCGCCGTGTCGGCGATCATGATGGGGCCGATCTCGAAGCGCAACCTGATCCGCGGTCCGCTGGTCGTGGGGGCAGCGGCCTGCCTGGCCGGAGCGGCCGGGGTCCTGTTCCTGACCACGAGTACGCCGATCGGCTGGATCCTGGTCGTCACGCTGGCGTTCGGGGTAGCCCTGGGCGCGGCCGCCAGCGGGAACCAGACCGCGCTGTACACGCAGGTGGCCGCCGATCAGCTCGGCACCGCCTCGGGCCTGTTCCGGACGTTCGGCTACGTCGGCTCCATCGCGTCGTCGGCCATCATCAGCATCGTCTTCCACAAATCCGTCGGCGATCACGGCCTGCACGTCATCGCCCTCATCATGATCGCCGCCAGCGCCGTGACGCTTCTGGTCACCGTGGCTGACCGGCGGCTGCGAACCATTTCACCCGAGAACAAGGAGAACCCGTGACCGACACGCTCCCGACCGTTGACCCCAGGCGCACCGCGCTGCTCGTGATGGACTACCAGGACGGAATCCTCGGCCGGATCGACCAGGCCGAGGCCCTGCTCGCGTGCGTGGCAGACGCCATCGCCGTCGTCCGCGGCCACGGCGGGCAGATCGGCTACGTCCGGGTAGCCTTCGACGACGCGGACTACGAGGCGGTGCCGGCGCACAGCCGGTTCGCGCCGCTGCTGGCCGCAGCGGGCCCGGCGATGCACAGCGACTCCCCCGCCACCGCCGTCCATGACACCGTGGCCCCCGAGCCAGGCGACATCACCGTCCGCAAGACCCGCGTCGGCGCCTTCTCCACCACCGACCTCGACCAGCAGCTACGTGACCGCGGCATCATCAACCTCATCCTGGCCGGCCTCAGCACCAGCGGCGTCGTCCTGTCCACCGTCCGCGACGCCGCCGACCGTGACTACCAGGTCTTCGTGCTCGCCGATGCCTGCGCCGACCCCGTACCGGGCCTGCACGAGTTCCTGACCGGGAAGATCTTCCCGCGGCAGGCGCACGTGATCACCAGCGCCGAGCTCAAGGACCTGCTGTCCGGACCGGGTGCCGGGTAAGGCTTCGAATGAAGCGGCCACGCCGACGCTATGGTAAGCGGTCCGGGAATCAGCACCCGCAGCGGGCGCGGTGCAAGTTCGCCGGAGTGATCGCGCGCATTGATGGTTCGGTGCCGGCAGAGACGAACACGCGGGTCGCGACTTCGAGGACCTGGTTGCGGTTGGGAGTCATATCCGCTCGCAGCACGCGAGTTCCTGGCTCTGCCAAAACGGATCACGCTCCGATTATGGTACGGTGCCTCTTGTAAACGGAGCGCAGTCCGCTTCTCGATGCCTTCATTCGCCGCCAAAGGAGACAAGTGAGCATGCAGCAACCGGGCGCCAGCACGTCGGCGGCCATGAGCCGAGCGGTCCAGCTCGAGTCATTCGGCGGCCCCGAGGCCCTGAACCTCCGCGAGGTACCCGCACCGCAGGCCGGCCCGGGGCAGATCCGCGTGCGAGTCACCGCGGCTGGACTGAACCCGATGGACTGGTTCATGACCTCCGACGCACAGACCGCCGCTCGATTCGGCTTGAGCCTGCCGTCCGGGTTCGGAACCGACTATGCCGGGGTCGTGGACCAGGTCGGTGACGGCGTGACCGAGTTCGCGGCCGGCGACCGGGTGTTCGGCGGCGCCCTGTCCCGCGCGGTCGCCGACTACGTAGTAATAGAAGTGGCAGGGACCATCGCGGCGGGAGGCGACGCGCACCATACCCCCGACGGCGTCGACGACCGCACAGCCGCCATCCTTGCCATAGGGGGGTGCACAGCCGCCGCCGCGCTCGCCGTTGTCAAACCCGGCCCGGGTGACACGCTGCTCATTGGCGGCGCGGGAGGCGGGGTCGGCGTGTTCGCCGTGCAGCTCGCCCGCCTCGCGGGCGCGCGAGTGATCGGGACGGGATCGGCGACGTCGGCCGCTGCCCTACGTGCCCTCGGGGCCGAGCCGGTCGCTTATGGCGACGGCCTGGCCGGCCGGCTCCGTGCCCTGGCTCCCGCCGGCGTCACTGCGGCCATCGACCTACACGGGACGGAGACGGCGCAGGCGGCACGAGAACTCGGCGTTCCGGACGAGCGCATCACCACCATCGCTGCACAGGTCGACGGAATCACACCGGCAAACGGCGCTAACGCCGCCCCCGGCGCCATAGAGGAGATTGCTCGCCTGGTCGCGGCGGGCGAGCTCCGTGTGCCCATCGCGGCAAGCTTTCCGGTCGAGCAGATCCGCGCCGCGGTCGAGCTTCAAGCCGGCCGGCACGTGCACGGCAAGGTCGTCATCGACCTCTAGCGTTCGCCCGCTGAGTCAATCTTGATCTCGGGGGTTCTCGCGCACACGGGTTGTCAAGCGGCCGATGCCCGGCGGCGGCGCTGCAGCTTGTCAGTGAACGGCTCAGGAGGATGGAAGGACGCTGAGGTCAGCTGGGTGAAGGTCGTCATGCCCTGACGCTGCAGCGGCTGACCGTGCCAGTAAAGCTGCCCGACACGCTCCTGGCAGCATGAGAGTGAAAATCAGACGAGGATTGCGTCGGGACGTCGGTAGCCAGGGGCGGTGCTTTTCCGGGCCTGGGGTCGCGGGCACGGGCGGCGGATGACAAGACAGGCCGGCAGGCTGAAAATGAGCTGTGTGGCGCGTCTGCGGATTGATGACTGGTCGGTGACCGTTTCGCTGTCGGTAGCGGAGAAGATCCAGGCGCTGCACGGAAATGTCACGGTGCCCCGGACAGCGGTGATCGGCGCACGGGCGGTCCCGGACGGGATGGCCGAGGTGCAGGGCATCAGGACCGGGACCGGGCTGCCGGGCGTCATCGTGGTGGGCACCGCCCGGGACGGTGACAGCGTGACCTTCGCGGTCTGCCACGGGCGCGCGCCCGCCGTAGTCCTTGACCTGGCCGGCCAGCCGTATGACCGGATAGTCGTGACCGTCGCCAACCCCGGCGAGATAGTCAGCGGCCTCCCCTGAACCGGACCGCCCTCTGGGATAGGCCAGCCCAGATAGCGAACGGCCTGGCGGCTATCGCTGGCCAGGTCATGCTTAACCAGTTCCCTGATCCTGTCCGCAGCAGAAGAGTGCGGCTTGCTCCCGGCTATTCTCGGCGCCTCCACGATGGTAATACTCGGTTATACTACGAATGTGAAGACAGCGATCTCGCTTCCAGACGACATCTACGAGCAAGCCACCAGGCGAGCAGCGGAGCTCGGCATCAGCCGGTCGGAATTCTTCGCCCGCGCCGCCCGCAGCTACCTGGATGAGCTCGCCTCGCATTCGCTCACCCAGCAGATCAACCAGGCGCTGCAGACTGCCAGCGACGACTCCAACGCCGCCGCCGCGATCGCTGGCCGCGGCTTCCTTGCAGGCCAGGACGATTGGTGACCGGACGCGGCAGCATCTGCTGGGCCGATCTCGGTGAGGCACGGGACAGCAAACCCGCCAAGCGCCGCCCTGTCCTGGTGATCCAGTCTGACCCCTTCAACGCCAGCCGGCTGAACACCACCATTGCGGCTATCATCACATCTAACACTGCACTGGCTACCATGCCAGGCAATGTCTTCCTGCCCGCAGTCACCTCCGGCCTGCCTAAAGACTCGGTCGTCAACGTCACCGCCCTGGTTACCCTGGACAAGGCTGACCTTGAGGCTCCTGCCGGCCACCTCCCGTCATCCCTTATGCACGACGTCGACCGCGGACTCCGCCGCGTACTCGGGCTCTGACCGCCACGCGCCTGGAGCGGCATGACCAAACGTCTCGCAGGCAGGTGACATGCAGGTCTGGGGATTCGTAGCATCATGTCGTGAACTCTGGCGCCGGATCTGGTGATCTGGCCGAGCAGATGTACTGGGCTGTCGTCGAGGAAAGCCCGGGCTGGGCGGAACTGTATCTCCCGGAGGTTCCAGTCAGCTGGGACCTTAAGCCCGCGGCCTGGCTGTCCCGCGATGACATGCGCGTTCCGGTCGGCGGTGTGAGAGTAAGCCGATTAGGGAGCAATTGATCGTCGGGGTGTTCCGCATATGGATAATCCAGGCAGCTGGCCTTTCCGTGGATACCGGCTGCCGGCCCCCGCTGAGATTGCGCACCAGATCGCCGACGCCCTGCCAGGACGATGAGAACCAGACGCTATAGCCTTCGCAACGAGCGGCAAAAGTGCGCCATGCCAATCCGGCAACGTTCGGCGCGTCTGGATCCAAAGCGGCAGCCGGCACGCGTCACATTTTCCTCATCGCTACGTACCGCCGCGCGTCCGGCAGGGACCCGACCGCCCACAGCCCCAGTGCGGTTCCGAGCCCGTGGGCTCCCCGCCTCCGCTCGCTCGGGAGTCCACCAGGATCAACGCAGTCGGCGACGCCTTCAGGAGGCCGCTGCCCCAGGCAGCGATCCTGCTGTGCCAGGCCGGTGACCAGCTGGTGAGAGCGCCGGAAGATCGAGCCGACCAGACGGCTACGTGCATCGTCTTCATCGAGAGTCAGAAGCGCTTGCCTGTACAGCGTGGCGGCGTAACGCTGGTATATGACCCGGCTGCGGGCCGAGCTGGCCGTAGCAGAAGCGCGAGCCGTGCGGGTCTTACCCAGTCCCAGCATCGAAAGCTCCGAGCGTCTCGGCGGCGTTTGCAGTCAGCAAACGCCTCAGTCACCGAGGTCCAGAGCGACTACCCGAAGTTATCATGGGCGAGAGGAGATCACGACCACGAGCCAGGTGCGGCGCTGGCGCAGCCGTGTAGGCGAATGGGCGGTGCTAAAGGGCTGGCAGCGCGCCGCCGTCGACAGTGAACCGGCTATGGTCAGGTAGCTAGCCCCCGGAGCGGTCCAAAAGGTGATCCGCTGCGCTTCCTCGCCGACGGCGGGCGCCCGAGGATATCTATCGCCGCAACGGTGTGTTCGATCACCGACTCGGGCTCCGATGCCCTCTGCCGGGCGAGTACGGTCATCCGGCGGGTGTCCCATTTCCCGGAGAACGGTGCAGAGACGGGCGCGTTGGTCGTGGGCTCCTGCGGAGATGCGGGAAGAGCGGGCATCGCCCTGTCGGCGGCATGAGGGGCATTCCCGCTATCAGGCGAGCATGTCTATTCATGCAGCCGGATGCGCCCGTCACCCCGCCGAAACCATGGTGTGCGGCATCCCACTCGACGCGCTCATGGCCGCTTTAAGCCGATTCTGTTTATAGGTATGGCTCAGTGGAGTTCGCCTTGGGCATACTGGTTAGGTATCACCGGTCAGCGCGGCGGCAGGCGGCAACACGCTTTCCGCTGGGCAGCTGAGTCACCCATCGGCCTCGTGTCCAGGGCGGCGAAGCATGATGCCATGGACGGGCGGGTCGGCCTGGTTGGGGGGGCCATGAATTCGTTGTTCGTGTGGATAGCGTTCGTGCTGGTAGCTCTCGTGTTGAGCTTGATAGGTTACTTCTTCAGCATTCGCGTGCTCCGGGTGGCAGCGGTTATTGTCGCCCTGGCCACGACGGCGTACCTCACCCGGTATGGCTTAACTCATCCGGTGAAGGCGCCCGGCAGTCTTTCCGACGCGTTCACCTGGGGCACCGACACACTCATCCGTGCCCTTTTCCACCTGCCGCCGGTCCCGCCAGGACACCACATTCCCGTACCTGGGCCAATCGGTTGGCTCATCATCGCCGTCCTGCTGGTGATCGGCTACCGGCAACTCGAAGCTTTGTCGCAGCGTTGCCGTGCCCGCTGCCTGGATACGTCGGAGCTCACCCGCGCCCAGCAGACCGACTCTTCCGGCGACAGCAAGGGTGCCCTGACAGATGTGCAGCGCCATGACCGGATTGCCGCGGAGCTCAAGTTCTGGCTTTCTGCGGTGGAAGTGCGCGCGCCGGCCATCTTGCCCGGTGGCAGCAGGTCCAGCGCACTGGCGTCCATTGCCGAGGCCAGCGGGGTCAACGGCAGCGGTCTAGCCGGGGCGCTCATCCGTTTCTTCGGGATGCTGTGGCCGAGCCCGCGTCGGGTGCGGGTCCGGGTATGGGTGAAAGGCGCCGCCGTTCCGGCAAAGATCGACGCCCCGACGAGGGTCGCGGTCTGCCTTGACGACCCGGGGACCGGGGCGAGCATCGGCACCAAGACCTTGGCCGCGGGCAGTCTCGACGACGCCGCTTGTATGGCAGCTGGCTACGTCGCCCGGCGCATCTTCGCCGGAGACCCGACGGCACCGCCCTGGTGCATCGGCGCGGCCGATGGCGGTGATCTGGCGGCCATGCTGCTCGCCCGGCACGTGCGCGTCTATCCAGAATCCGAGGAAGAGGTCATGAGGGCCCGGTGCACGAAGATCGGGCTCCTGAAAGATGTTGCACACAGCAGCCAGTGCGCTGGCGTGGCCCGGTACGAACTGGCGCATCTTTATGACCTCAATGGCGATCATGTCCAAGCTCTCGCACTGCATGCGACTAACCAGGAGCAGTACCCGCGCTTCTACCGCGGACGCTACCGGCTTGCCATGTCACTTGAGATGATCGCAAGTTCGGATCCTGGAACGAAAATGAGTGAGGAAGATGAGGTCACGTTCGAGGCTGTACTGAGAATCCTGCACCGGTGGGATGGGACACCGAGAGGAGATAAAAGCAAAGAGTACCGCGTCAAGAATGGCACGCTTTTACTGTGTACCGAGCTGAGATCATATTTGCTGGGAGCCGCATGGAAGGAACTACAGAAGATTCGGAAATATCTGACGCTGAGGGATGTCATCTGGCAGTCGTTCCGGCACCGTAACGAGCGCGGGGTACTTAAACCGTACTGGCGGATGCGGCATCGGCAGAGTTTTCACGATGGCGTTTGCCTCGCCCAGTTGCTCGTTGCCGTGCGCCAGATTTTGAACGACAAGAAGAAATCTTCCCAGCTGCCTCGCCCCCAAAAGGTCCTGCGGATTGCGACCGCCATCGCGGATGACAGCTCCTATATCGCGGAACTCTTGGACATCCCATACAAGCTAGGCAAGCGGTGGGAACAGAAGGATCCGATGCCGATGGTCAAGCGGCTGCGCACCCGCCACCGACCCCGACAGTACAGCACTCCGTCCTGGCCGGCCGCGTACAACCTGGCCTGTGTTTACGCCGCCATTTACGCGGACCGTAACCGGGAGCTCGAAGCCTGCGTGCACAAACCAGAAGACAATCACGCAAAGCATCCGGCTGAGCAGATCAAAAACGAGTTGCGGTGCCTCGCCGGGAAGGTGGTCACCAGCCTGGAATTCGCTATCAACAACCCTGAGTGCGAGATGGAGCGCCCGTCGGAATGGATAGGCAGCGATCCTGACTTCGGCTGCCTGCGCTCCCCCCACGATGAGTTCTCCACGGTCTTCAGGGATTTCCTGGCCAGCCAGAAGCAGCGAGACTATCCATCCATATCCGCAGGCACCGGACTAGCGGGGCTAGTTAGGCGGATCCGGCTCTAGGCCACGGCCGCGGCGGCCTCGGACGAAACCCGCAAACATGCCGTCGCGGCAGCAGAGACGAGCAGCAGCCGAGGCTGCGTCGTGAAGACCCAGGTAAAGGATTGAGTTTGCGTGGCCAGCTTAAGTACTGCTCGCACGGTCAATTTCTAATCCTGCCCACAATGGCAACAGGCAGTATCGGATTGCCGCCAAGCAAACACTAAATCGAAAAAGGTGCCGAACTGGAGCGGGCGACGGGAATCGAACCCGCATGACCAGCTTGGAAGGCTGGAGCTCTACCATTGAGCTACGCCCGCAGCGGCCGCGCCCAGGCGCCGCCGTCACCCGGCAAGCGTACCGTCTCCGGCGACATCCGGGCGACCCGCCTCAGCCGCGCGGCGCCCGCAACGGGAAGATCGGCGGGAACCGGTAGATCCTGTCGTCCTGCGCCTCGCTGGTGCCGCCCCTCCTCTTCCACCAGGGGCAGCGTGGCGAGCCGCTGGCCAGCGCGTTGTCCGGGCTTTAGCGAGCGATCAAGGAGCGATCACGATGGCGTACGGATACTCGCCGACCTTGATCGCCGACCCAGCCGTGTTCGTGGCCGTGTTAATCGGCACGACCGTGCCCGGGTCTGAACAGGTCACGTAAACGGTCTTGCCGTCGGGAGTGATGGCGATACCAGACGGGTTTGCCCCGACGTCGATGGCCGGTCCGGCCTTGTCGGTGGCGGTGTCGATCGGCGTGACCGTGTTCGAGTGCTGTTCAGCACGCAGGCGGTCTTGCCGTCGGGGGTGATCGCGATCGCGTCCGACGGCCCGTTCAGCCTGATCGGTTTTCCCGCCTTATCGGTGGCCGTGCTGACCGGGATCAGGTAGTCGCTCTGATTACTCGGGGAGATGTAGACGGTCTTCCCGTCGGGCGTGATCGCGGTCCCGCCCAGCTCAGGATCCTTCATGCCGTGCTCGTTCATGCCGTCGTCCCCGTCTCATGCCGTTCCTCCGCCGGCTGAACCAGTTCCCGCAGAGCGGGAACGCGGCTCGCCGCAGACGCGGTGACGCCCCCGCCGCGAACTCAGTGAACTCCTCTGCGGCTGTCACCTGACCGGATCTCCCTGGGCTGAGGCCGGACGTTCCTTGTCCGACGCTAACCAGATGCGCCGGCCCGCGCCATTGGTTGCATGGCCGGGCCGGGCCGGAACGATCGCCGCCTCAATGGCATAGTGATCGGTACCCCGGGCAAGGGAGCGGGGAACACCGGAGGAGAAGGAGACGCAGATGGCCACAGGGCGAGCAACCGCGCAGATCGGCGTCACCGGCCTCGGCGTGATGGGCCGCAACCTGGCCCGCAACTTCGCCCGCCACGGTTACACCGTCGCCCTGCACAACCGAACTGCCTCCCGCACCACCGACATGGTCAACCAGTTCGGCGACGAGGGCACCTTCGTCCCAGCTCAGTCAGCTCAGGAATTCGTCGACGCCCTCGAGCGCCCCCGCCGCCTGGTCATCATGGTCAACGCGGGCCAGGCCACCGACGCCGTGATCGACGAGTTCGCCCCGC
>Ga0302325_10035137_pt1 | contig 10246 bp, 8 predicted proteins | sample Palsa_T0_2_FD_201948 | JGI IMG/M metagenome (GOLD analysis project Ga0302325, IMG submission 201948) | Peat permafrost microbial communities from Stordalen Mire near Abisko, Sweden - Palsa_T0_2 | ecosystem: Environmental > Terrestrial > Soil > Palsa > Peat permafrost | place: Sweden: Abisko...
TCGCGCGTTACCCGGCGACGGTCGCGCAGAAGGCGACGGAGGCCCACGTTCAGATCGTGGACGTCGACGACGCGAGCGCGCTGCTCGTCGTGGTGACGAACGTCGGCAACTGGACGCACCCGTTCGACCCGGATGACGAGGTCTGGGAGCCCCACGGCTGGCTCCTCACGATTGCAGCGGAGTGACTAGTGCTGCGCGAAGAACGAGGCGAGCGCTGCGCTCACCTTCTCGGGCTGCTCCACCGCGGAGAGGTGGCCCGCGTTCTCGATCGTGACGAGCTCGGCGCCGCGAACGGCGGAGGCGATCTCGCGGGAGCGCTCGGGCGGCGTCGCGCGGTCTTCGGCGCCGCACATCACGAGCGTGGGGACGTCGATGCGAGGCAGCTCGGCGCGGAAGTCCCCGCGCTGGAAGATGGCCTTGCCCGCGCGGTAGACGCCCTCGCGCGGGAAGCCGATGGCGTCGTTCCAGAAGCGCGTCGCGAGCTCGGGTCTCTCGCGGCGCGTGCGCTCGCAGAAGAAGAGCGGCATGACGCGCCTCGCGGCGAGCCAGTCGGGCATGCCGACGCGCCGAAAGGTCGAGAGCATCGCGCGGTACTGGACGCGCTTGCGCAACATCTCGGGGGCGGCGCTCGTGTCGAGCAGGGCGAGCGCGGAGAGGCGATCGGCGGCGAGCACGGCGAGGCGCATGCCGATCATCCCGCCCCACGAGAGCCCGGCCATCGCGAAGTGCTTCACGGAGAGCGCATCGAGCGCGTCGAGCAACGCCCGCGCGTTGTCATCGAGGGAGAACGGCGGTGGCGGCTCGCTGTGGCCGTGACCGGGCGGGTCGAATACGAGCACGCGACCGAGCTGCGCGAGCGCAGCGATCTGCCCATCCCACATGCCGCCGTCTGTGAGGAACGACGGCCACAGCACGAACACGCGCTCGCCCTTGGTGCCGTGGTCTTCGTAGTAGAGGCGCCCTAGGCGTGTCGCGACGTACATACAAGGCAGCGTTTACACCAAAGCGCAGCTGCGATGCGACGGAACTGAAACGAACGCGATGCGGCCGGGCGCTCCCTTCGAGAGCACCCGATCGTCGTCTTGGCCTGCAGCGACGACGGCAGGGTCCAGGTCTTCCCACCATCGGTGGCATCTCTCCTCCTCTAAGGCGGCTGGGATGATTTGGAGGGCGAGCCCTCATGTCTCTGTCGGCTCACGCGCACGGCTCTGAGCTCACGCGCGCAACACGGGTTTGCCTTCCCGCACGCGCGTTCGCAACGCTGTAGCGTTCAGCTCCTCGTCGTCGCCCTCGCCGTCGAGCACTTCGTCGACGAGCACCTTGCGAAGCTCTTCGGTACGAGTCCCGCCGATGTCGAAGTGATGGTTCTCGGGGTGGAAGAGCGGCGTCGTGACGTCGTTGTAGAAACCGACGAGCGCTTCGGTGGCACATTCACGCGCACGGTGGCGACGCGCAGAACTTCGTCGAGAATGGTACGTACACCCGGCATGAGCATCCTCGCGAAGTCGATTCGTGCGCTGGTTCTGGTTGCAGGCGCCGCGTGCGCCGCTGCGCCATCCTCGAACACGGCCGCTAAAGCTTCTACACCCGCCGCCACGGAAACCGCGGCAGATGCGTGTCCAGCTCCCAAGGTCACCAAGGACGCTTGCGCGGCGGTCATGGTGTACGTCAAGGTTGGCGGCTCGTGTTGCGCTTACGCCGATCCGTGTGTCGCGGCGGACGGGCCACGGTTCAACGACGCGAAATGCGTGGACCCGAGCCACTGAACGCGGACCTGTGCGTCCCTGCACTTTCGCTGCACAGCCTCACATCGGCGGGGCGCACGAGCACCCCGTGCGCGCGCTGTCTCGCTAAATGAGGGGGATTTCGCGCGTCGTTTTTCGGTGACGCTGAACCGTGACGAGGGTTCTCCGTATCGTGACGAGGGTTCTCCGTATCGTGACGAGGGTTCTCCGCATCGTGACGAGGGTTCTCCGTAATGTGCGTATGCGACCTCGCATCGTGACGATTTCATTTTGCATCGTCTCTCTGCAACCTCACATCGTCCGTTTTGCAGCTGCAATCTCGACGATGTTTCGTCGCACACGCACGATGTTTCTACGTAACGTGACGATGCAACGCGACATCTTCACGATGTCTCTCGGTACCGTGAAGATGTGACGTGACATCTTCACGATGTGACTCGGCGTCTTCACGATGCAAGGCGACATCGTCACGCTGCGACGTGACACACGCACGCTTCCAAATTGAAATCGGACGATTCCACGTTGAACACACACGACGCTACGTCACATCGTGACGATTTCACGTTGAACACGCCGCGTTGCGTTTGCCCGCGTGAAAGTACCGCGTGAAATCGTCACGATACCGAAAAACATCGTCACGATACCGACCCCCCCAGTGACGATTCACGACTACATCCTGAAAGTGCGCCCGTACGCCCTCGAAATGATTGGTGAACGCGCGATTGCGTGGTCTCGCGGAGCTCTACGGAAAAATCTCGCGCTCCTTGTACACCGACTCGATGCGCTGGAGCGCGATGGCGTACGCCGCGATGCGGCGGTCGACCTTCTTCTGACGCGAGAAGGTGTCGACGGCGCGGTAGGCGCGCTTCATCGCGGTCTCGAGCTTGTCGTCGACCTCTTCGAGCGTCCAGCTCTCCGAGCGCTTGTTCTGCACCCACTCATAGTAGCTGACCGTGACGCCGCCTGAGTTCGCGAGCACGTCCGGCAGGATGTCGATGCCGCGCTCGAGCAGGATGCGTTCGCCGATGGGGTGCGTCGGGCCGTTGGCGCCCTCGACGACCACGCGCGCCTGAATCGCGCTGGCTTCCTCCTCGCCGATTTGGTTCTCGAGCGCACACGGTGCGCAGATGTCGACCTTCTGCGCCCAGAACTCCTCCCGGGTGATGGGCTTGCCAGCCGGGTAGCCGGCGATCGACCCATGCGCTTCGACGTGATCCTGCAGCTTGTGCGGGTTGAAGCCCTCGGGGTTATAGAGGTAGCCCATGTGATCGCCGACCGCGATCGTCGACACGCCGAGCTTCGACAGCAGAACGGCGAAGTGCGAGCCCACGTTGCCGAAGCCTTGCACGCTCATCGTCGAGCCTTCGAGGTCGAAGCCGCGGTCCTTCGCCCACTCCGTGAGGCAGTGCACCATCCCTTGCCCCGTGGCCTTCGTGCGGCCGAGCGTGCCGCCGCTCGCGACGGGCTTGCCGGTGACGACGCCCTTCACGCTCTGCTTGTGCGCGGCCCCGACCATGTTCGAGTACGTGTCCATCATCCACGCCATCGTCTGGCTGTTGGTGCCCATGTCCGGCGCGGGGATGTCGTACTCCGGGCCGATGTTCTCGCCGAGCGCGTGGGTGAAGCGGCGCGTGATGCGGGCGAGCTCGGGTTGCGACATCGTCCGCGGGTCGAACTTGATGCCACCTTTGCCGCCGCCGTAGGGGAGGCCCATCAGCGAGCCCTTCCACGTCATCATCGTGGCGAGCGCCTTGACCTCGTCGAGCGTGACCATCGGCGCGTAGCGCATCCCGCCCTTGAACGGGCCGAGGATGTTGTTGTGCTGAACGCGGTAGCCCTTGAAGAGCCGCACCTCGCCGCTGTCCATCTTCACCGGGAAGTTGACGATGATCTCGTTCTTCGGCTGGCTGAGGATCGACGCGACGTGCGGCACGAGGTTGATCACCTTCGCCGCTTTGTCGAGGTATTCCTGCACGACGCGGAAGAAGTCGTACTCGTTTCCGATGGCGCGCGCGGAGGCGGGCGCGGCGGGAATGCTTTGCGAGCTCGTTGTTTTGATCATTTTATCCACAATGTATAGAGGTACACGACCGTGCTGGTAAGCAGGAGCGCATCGATGCGGTCCAGGATACCGCCGTGACCGGGCACGATGGCACCTGAATCTTTGACGCCCATCGAACGCTTGACGAGCGACTCCCCGAGGTCCCCAGCCTGCCCCAGCGCCCCCGCGACGATGGCGAGCGGCACGACGTGGGCGAGCGGAATGCTCGGCAAGAACCAGAAATGCGCGAGCAGGCCGCCGACGAGGCTGCCCGCGAGGCCCCCGAACGAGCCCTCGACGGTCTTTTTGGGGCTCACGGCTGCGTAGAGCGTGTGCTTGCCGAGAAAGCGACCGGCGAAGTAGCCCCCCGTGTCGCTGAACCACGCGAACATGAGCGTCATGACGACGTAGCTCGGCCCGCCCGTGACGTCGCGGCGCATGATGGCGAGCCACGCGAGCGGCGCGGACACGAAGAGTGGCGCCATGCTCATCGTCACGGCGCGGAGGCCCGCCGTGCGAATGTCACCGAGGCGCGCGAGGGTGACGAGCGGCCCCATCACGGGGATCACGGCGATCATCGTGAGGAGCAGGCGCACGTCGCGCCCGAAGTAGATGGCGAGAGACGACGCGGCCGCGAGCGCGAGGCCGATGCCCTGCGACACGACGTCCTTCGGGTGCGTCATCGCCAAAAGCTCGTACGTCCCAACGAGCGATGCCGGGAGGATCAGAAGGTAGAGCCCCCATGCGGGCCCGCGATAGAGGAGCAGAAGGAGCAGCGGCACCACCACTGCCGCCGTGAGGAGTCGCACCGCGAGATTCGACATTCGTCGTCCCTCACGCTGCGTCGTTCGCGGCCGTTCCGACGAGACCAAACCTGCGTTCACGGCTCTGAAAGCTCGCGATCGCTTCGTAGAGATGGCTCGCTTGGAAGTCCGGCCAGAGCACGTCGGCGAAGTGGAGCTCGGCGTAAGCGAGGCCGTAGAGCAAGAAGTTCGAGATGCGTCGCTCCCCGCCCGTGCGGATGATCAAGTCGGGGTCACCGACGCTGAGGCTCGGCATGAGGCCGTGAAGCGCGTCCTCCGTGACGTCGTCGGAGCGGAGCTCGCCGCGCTCCACCCTCCGGGCGAGCTCGCGCGCGGCTGCCACGATCTCCTCGCGGCCGCCGTAGCTCAGGGCGAGCGTCAGCGTCATCGCGTCGTTCGACTCCGTCTCCCGCTGGAGCGGCTCGAGCACGGCGCGCACGATGTGGGGCAGCCGGCCGACGTTGCCGATGGCGTTCAGCCGGATCCCGTTGCCGAGGATCTCCCCGCGCTCGGACAGCAGAAACTCCCGAAGGAGCTCCATCAACGCGTCGACCTCGTCCTCCGGGCGCGCCCAGTTCTGCTCGCTGAACGCGTAAAGCGTGAGGGCGTGCAGCCCCAGCCGCCGGGCAGCCCGCACGACACGCCGAACGGCCTGCGACCCTTCCCGATGCCCCCGCGAGCGCTCGAGGCCGCGCATCTGAGCCCAGCGCCCATTGCCGTCCATGATGATGCCGACGTGGCTGGGGAGGTTACGAGCTTCGACGACGACCATTGCGGTAAGAGGCCCCCGAGCTACCACGGAACGGTTCACCTGGGAAACGCCACGCATCCAACGATCCGGCGACCCGGGGTGTATCGGGGGCATTCCGGCGCTACAATGATTCATGAGCTCGCCCCGGTGGGTTTTGGGGGTGCTCGCCGCTCTCGGCGCGCTCGTGATGATCGACGCGATCGCCGCCGTGGCCTGGGTGAGCCTTCGGCCGAGGGCCAGCCAGGCGATCGTGTATGCGCCGAGCGCCCACCCGACGTCGCCGTGGCGGGGCTCGTCATCACCTCACTTCGAGGAGACCGAGGAAACGCCCGCACTGCCCTCCATCAAGCGCAACGTCCCCGTCTTCGAGGCGCGCCTGCTCGATGGGTGCAGCAAGACGGACCTCGACACCGTCGAGAACCACATCCACGACGCCATCAACATCGGCGCGCCGCTCTACAACGACGGCGACTTCGACGCTTGCTACCACACTTACGACGCCACGGCCGACGCGATCACCCGCATCACGGAGAAGACGTGCAAGGGCCCGGCAGGCGTTCTCAGGATTGGCCGCGAGCGGGCATCGAAGCTCTCGAGCCCCGCTGCGCAGGCGTGGGCGATGCGCGACGCATTCGACGGCCTCCTCGACGTCATCGACCGGAAGGGCCCCGAGCTATAAACTCGTCCCGCATGAAGGTCACGCTGCGCTTGCGCATGTCATCGCACGACGCGCACTACGCGGGCGAGCTCGTCGACGGCGCGCGCATGCTCGCCCTCTTCGGGGATCTCGCGACCGAGCTGCTCATCCGCCTCGACGGCGACGAAGGGCTCTTCCGCGCGTACGAGCTCGTGGAGTTCCTCGCCCCCGTGTTCGCGGGCGACTACATCGAAGCAACCGCCGAAATCCTGCGCATCGGCGACACGAGCCGGCGCATGCAGTTCGAGGCGCGCAAGGTGATCGCCAACGTGCGGGCGCCGGGTCTCGCGGCGAGCGCGGCCGACGTGATGAGCGAGCCCATCGTCGTGTGTCGCGCGATCGGCACGTGCGTCGTCCCGAAGGCCCTGCAGCGAAGGCCCAAGGAGCTCTACCTGCCTGGCCTTCCGCCCGGACCCGCCCCCACCGCCGAGCCCATCGTCACGTCGTACTTCGAGCCGGATTTGATCCTCACCGCCGCTCTCGTGGGGGCCGAGGTCACCCGCAGCCAGACGCCTCACCTGCCCATCACCGCCCGCGAGATCGCCGACGAAGCCGCACGCTGCCGTGACGCGGGCGCCGCCGTCATCCACCTCCACGTGCGCAACGACGACGGCTCGCCCACGCAGAGCGCCGAGCGCTTCGCCGCTGCCATCGACGCCATCCGCGCGAAGACCGACTGCATCATCCAGACGTCGACGGGAGGCGCCGTCGGCATGAGCATCGACGAGCGCGCCGAGCCTTTGACGTGCAAACCCGAGATGGCGACGCTCAACTGCGGCACCATCAACTTCGGCGACGACGTGTTCGTCAACACGCGCGCGCAGATCCGCGATCTCGCCGCGCGCATCAAGAAGACGGGCAGCATTCCCGAGCTCGAGTGTTACGAGGTGGGTCACGTGGAGGAGGCGCTGAAGCTCGTCGCGGAGAACGCCATCGAGCCGCCGCTGCACTTCCAATTCGTGATGGGCATCCCGGGCGGCATCGGTGCCCGCGAAGAGCACATGCGCTACTTGGTCTCACTGCTCGCTGGGCAAGACGGCGCGACGTGGGGCGCGGCCGCGGTGGGCCGGCATCAGCAGCCGCTGACGGAAGCTGCGATGCGCCTCGGCGGGCACGCGCGCGTCGGGCTCGAGGACAACATCTACCTCGAGAAGGGCGTCCTCGCAGAAGGCAGCGCACCGCTCGTCAAACGCGCGGCGGACTACGCTCGTACCATCGGACGCCGGCCCGTCGCGCCTGACCGCGCCCGCGCCATCCTCGGCATCCCGACGAAACAGTCCTGACCGATGACGACGACGCTGACCTTCGCGGCCGACACGCTCACGCCGGTGAGCGCGTACGCAGGCCTTCGCCGCGCCGCGCCCGACTCGGCGTCCTTCCTGCTCGAGAGCGCCGCGTTTGGACGCTGGGCGCGTTACAGCATCCTCGGCTATCGCCCGCGTTACGAGGCGCTGCTCTACGACGATGGCCCATGGGAGGTCGCGGGCGAGGCTCCCGCCGCCGTGGGTGCGCTCACGAAAGCCTCGGTGGACCCGCTGACCGCCGCTGCGGCCCTCATCGATCCCGACTCCCCTCCTCCGTCGGCGCACCTCGCCGAGCGCATCGCGCGATCCCACGTCGGCTTCTTCGCGTGGGATCTCGTGCATCGCATCGCCAAGGTGGAAGGCTTCGAGCGCGGACGCGGAGAATCTCGCCGCGCCATCGCGCGCCTCCTCGGTCGCCCCGTCGTGTGCGTGTTCGACGCGCTCGCACAGACGGTGACCATCGCGGCCGAGGATGAAGCGTCCGCCGCGCGCGCCCAGCGCGATCTCGAGGGCGGTGCACTCGGCCCCATCGCCCTTCCCGATCGAACGAAGCTCCCATCCCCGATCGAGGTGAGCGTCGACGACTTTCGTTTCGAGGCCGCGGTGCGCCGCGCCAAGGAGTACATCGCGGCGGGCGACGCGTTCCAGATCGTCCTCGCGCGCACGTTCTCCGTGCCGCAAGCGGGTCGCGATCCGTTCGCCGTCTACCGAGCGATGCGGCTCGTGAACGCTTCGCCGTACATGTACTTCCTCGATCTGCCCGCCCACGCGGGCGGCGCGAGCCGCATGCAGGTCCTCGGGGCGAGCCCCGAGACGCTCGTTCACCTCCAAAGGCGCGGAGACGCACGCGATGCGACGGCCGACATGACCGTGCGCCCGCTCGCAGGCACAAGGCGGCGTGGGCGTTCACCCGAGGAGGACGCCGCGCTCGAGGCCGACCTGCTCGCCGATGCCAAGGAACGCGCCGAGCACGTGATGCTCGTCGATCTCGGCCGCAACGACGTGGGCCAGGTCGCCACCGTCGGCACGGTGCGTCTCGTCCGCAACATGGAGGTCGAGCGCTACTCGCACGTCATGCACATCGTGAGCGAGGTCACCGGAAACGTGCCGGCGTCGGTCTCCCCCACCGACGTCCTCCGCGCCGCGTTCCCGGCGGGCACTCTCTCGGGCGCGCCGAAGCTCCGCGCGATGCAGATCATCCGCGAGCTCGAAGGCCGCCCGCGCGGCATCTACGGCGGCGCGGTCGGCTACATCGGACGCGATCTCGACGTGGCCATCGCGATCCGCACCGCCGTGTGTGAAAACGACTGCTTCGAGGTCACCGCAGGCGCAGGCATCGTCGAAGCGAGCAGCCCCGCCGCCGAGGCCGAAGAGACCCGCAACAAGGCCCGCGGTGTCCTATGCGCCATCGCCGCCGTCTAAAGCTGTCTTCTTCTGGCGTCTTGGCGTCTGGCGGCGGATTTTCACATGTCAGGCGGGACGTTCATCTTCACGGTCGCTGTTGCCGACGCTCCGGGGATGGTCGCGAGCAGTCGAAGAGGGACGTTTGCTGCGGCGGTCACGGTGAGGGCGCCGCCGTGAGCCTCGACGATGGCGCGCGCGATCGACAGGCCGAGCGCGAGGACCATCGGCCTCCTGCCCGCGAGACGCACGCTCGCGGTGGTGTCGGCTTCGGCGATCTGCGCGCTCTCCTCGGGTGACAGCATCGGTGCATCCGCGTCGACGAAGACGCGCAAGGAGCCACCCGGTCCTCGATCGGCGCGGATGCGGATGGGGCCCTTCTCGGACATGCGCGATGCCGCGTGGGTGAGCGACACGAGCGCCTGGACGACGCGGGCCGCATCCGCTTCGAGCACGGGCAAGTCCTCGGCGATCTCGACGATGACGTCGCGCGAGCTCCCCTGCAAGAGCTCCCGGGCATCGAGCACGGCAGCCATCACGATGTCGTTGCTCGGCGCCTCGTGGCACGCGAGGTCGAGCGGGCCGGCCTCGATGCGCGCGGCGTCCAGCACCGTTTGAATCAGGTAGAGGAGCTCGCGTCCTCGCTGGCGAATGATCGACAAGCTCTCGCGCTGCCCTTCCGTGAGCTCGGCGCGCTCGAGCAACTCCGCGAACCCGAGGATGGCATTGAGCGGCCCCTTGAGGTCGTGGCTCATCGTCGCGAGGAGGAGGGCGCGCATGCGCTCGGCTGCGGCACGCGCGACGATGGCGCGCTCCTGCGCGGCCGCGAACTCGCGAAAGACACCGCCAAGCTCGTCGATGGCCGAGGCCAACCGGCGCACGGACTGGAAGTAGGCCTCTCGAAACACGCGCGAGCCGCGCAGCACGTCGACGACGCCGGTCGCCTCGATCTCGCGTGTCGCCGCGGCTACGTCTTGCGACAGCCGCGCCCCGATACGGGCACCCGCGATGGCCGCGAGCCCGACCGCGAGGAGAGCCAGTGCCGTCCACGCGGCGGTCGCGAGCCCGGGCGCGGGCACGTCGTAGCGCACGGTCGCATACCCGTCGTCGAGCGGCACGACGACGTCCTCGCCGTGAACCTGGTCGGTCTTCTGAATCTCGGCCACGAATCCGAGCTCGCGGCCTTTGGCGATGGCCGCGATGCGCCCGTCCGTGCCGCCTTCGACGAGGTCGAGGGTCCCCGCGGCGAAGCTCGTCGCGTCGGCTCGTCTCGCGGCGCGATCGGCGCTCCGGGCGTGTGCGTAAACGAGGAGCGAGGCGCCCACGGCGACGAACGCGACGGGTGCTGCGAGCGCGACGAGGAATCGCCTGCGCACGCGCGCGGCACGTCCCATTCGAACGAGCAGCGCGACGGCATCGCGGGACACCGCGACCGGGGCGAGCTCGAGCACTTGCCCAACCGCCGCCCGCGCCGCGACGTAGAGGGGCAGCGTCGCGGTGCTGA
>Ga0302325_10035138_pt1 | contig 10245 bp, 13 predicted proteins | sample Palsa_T0_2_FD_201948 | JGI IMG/M metagenome (GOLD analysis project Ga0302325, IMG submission 201948) | Peat permafrost microbial communities from Stordalen Mire near Abisko, Sweden - Palsa_T0_2 | ecosystem: Environmental > Terrestrial > Soil > Palsa > Peat permafrost | place: Sweden: Abisko...
GAATGTTCTGCCGCCTCAAGGATTTTCGCCGCATCGCGACCCGATACGATCGAAATGCCGTCAACTTCCTCGCCGCAGTCTGCATCGCGGCCACTATCAGCTATTGGTTATGAGTCCGGACCCTAGGGTGCGAGCATCGGAGAGCGCAGCGACGGGGACGCATCCCTCAGAAGGATCGAATGTGCGAGCTTATTCGTGCTTTCCATGGCGCCAGCAACGCCGAAATCATCTTTTAATTCTGTATGGTTAAATCAGCCCGCTGCAACAGAAGCCCCGCTAAGGAAGGATGGTCGAATCGAAACCCGTAATCTCGAGCAGGGCGCGAGGCATGGCCGACTGGGGAGAGGACCTTTCGGGTTGGCTGGCGCCGTTCTTGGCTAGGCTCGGCCACAAGGCACGTCGGCGGATGTGGCTGCTCTGTGTGGCGATCGCACGAGCGGCGGCCCGATGGCGGAACGGATGGTGCCGGGTGATTCCGACCAGCTTCATCTTTCGTATCGGACGGAGTCTGGGACGGGGCCCCGCCGGAGTGCGCGCTTGCAGACCAAGCCGACAAATTGGTCGGCGGAGCGGACGCCGTCCTCGTTATCGACGACACGGCTTTGCCGAAGAAGGGGACGCAGTCGGTTGGATCCGCGCCGGCGTTCCTTCAGGACAATCGCCCACTCGTCGTCGGTCATTCTGAATACAACTATCGCTGCGCGGTGGGTACGGAGACCAAAGAGGCGGAGAAGGCGGCGGGTGCGTTAGGTTTTCTCATCCGACCGCGTCATCAAACGGATATTCAGCCATTCCGATAAGAAGACTCTCTCCATCTACGTCCAGCACGTTGGGCCATAGCGGCGATGCGCAAACCGGGACCGGCGACGGCAAGAACGGCAAAAGGTAAGTATTCAACCAGATGCTTGACTCCACCGTGAAGTGGGTCTCTCAGGAAATCAACGGCGAAGGCATAGGCTACATAATTCATCCCGACGTTACTCAAGAGCCACCAGTATTTGGGACCCAGCGCCTGATGCAGACGACCGATCGAGAAGAGCGCAAGAAGGTAAGCCCACCCCGCTGCGATGCCAAAGACGATAAACGTTGAGACATTTGGGGCAGCGCCAATCAGGCAGAGCCAGGCGACAAGTCCAAGATGAACAAGGAGTACTGAGACAAACGCCAAGCCGAATTCGCGGACACGCTGCTTCAATAGCTGAAACGTCGCGCCAAACAGCGAAGCCAGCGCACTACCGGAATATGCCGGCCAAAAGAGCAGAAACGCCAGTCTCGCGGTCGCGCGCAGCGCCGTGTGAATTCCGATTTCGTTGGGACCGAGGTCCTTAAGCACGCTGGCGGCCAAGCCGAGCGCAGCGCAAAACGCGATCCCCATCCACATTGCGGTAAATGGTCTGGATCTCATCAGTAGGCATCTCCCAAAGATGCGGCTGGACCGACATTCGCCGGATGAAGGCCCTTGCTAAGGCCACGGATAACGTCGGTCGCGCGTTCGGCGATCATGATCGTCGGCGCATTCGTGTTGCCGCGCACCACACTCGGCATGACCGAGGCGTCGACCACCCTCAACCCATCTATCCCATGCACTTTCAAATCGTTGTCGACCACCGGTCCAATCGCGCATGTGCTGGTCGGATGATAGACAGTTTGGGTGTATCGCTGGATATACTCCCAGACGTCCGTACTGGACCCCGATTTAGGAACGATATGCGGCCCTTTGATATGGGCCCGCATTGCAGGCTGGGCGGCGATTTCGAGCCCGATGCGAATACCCTCAACCATGCACCGGCGGTCCTCTGGCGCAGCAAAATAATTGCGAATGATCCGTGGCTTGGACCACGGATTGGCGGTCCGGAGCGAGATTTTGCCGCGGCTGCCGGGTTTCAGTACGCAGGGGCCGAAGGTCACCGCGTGGGCCGCAGCCGCACTCAAACCTTGCTCGTGGCGCATTACCGGAAGCGCGTGGAATTGAACGTCTGGCGTTTCCAACCCGGGCCGTGTGCGGAAAAACCCTCCGGCCTCAGCGCCATTCGAGGTCATGGGACCTCGACCTTCGCGCTGTAGAAGAGCGATATTCTCGGCGGTTCCGGCGGTCATTAGGGTTTCCGTGTCAGTATACCAGCTCATATAGGCCATTGGATGGTCCTGCAGGCCAATACCGACGGGCAAATCCTGGCGCACGGAAATCTTCAACGCTGCTAGGTCAGCCGCCGGGCCGATACCGGAGAGCATGAGCAATTGCGGGGAGTTATAGGAGCCGGCCGCCAGAATCACCTCGGTATCGGCGTGAATCTTTTCGAGACTACCGTTGCGAGCAGTCTCAACCCCGCTCGCGCGGTTGCCATCGAACAGAATCCGCGTGGTGAGCGCGTCCGTAATCACTTTGAGGTTGGCTCGACTCATCACCGGATTCAAGTACGCCGACGCCGTGCTGCAACGCATGCCATTGCGCTGTGTGCATTGGAACAACCCGACGCCGGCCTGGCTCTCGCCGTTGAAATCCAAGTTTGCCGGGTAGCCTGCTTCAACGCCTGCCTGCACGAAGGCGTCCATCAACGGATTGGGAGATCGCCCCTCGCACACTGAAAGCGGGCCGAGCTTGCCATGAAACTGGTCCTCGCCGCGCTCGTTGGATTCCGCCCTTCGGAAATACGGGAGCACCTCATTGTAGCTCCATCCTTTCGCGCCATCGGCGGCCCAAGTATTATAGTCGACGCGATGGCCGCGAATATAGATCATCGCGTTGATTGAGCTGGACCCACCGAGCGTTTTCCCACGCGGCAAATAGATGCATCTGCCGTCGAGGCCCGGCTCCGGCTGGCTCATGTAATCCCAATCATATTGCGACTTGCGGAGTTGAAACTGTGCCGCAGGGATATAAATCTCGCGTGCGCTGTCACGGCCGCCCGCCTCAATCAATGTCACTTGAAGAGCCGGGTCCTCTGTGAGCCGCGCAGCCAAGACGCAGCCAGCCGAGCCTGCACCAACGATGACGTAATTGGCCATGCTTGGGGTCCCATACGAGGTCCAAATTTTTTTGAGCCGTGAAGATCCGACTGTACCGAAGCCACGCTAACTCCTAACCTCTAGCTAGGGAAGGGCCTCGCGCGGATATGATTTTCTGCAGTTATTAACCGGACCGAAGCGGCAGAGGATGGCGAGCAACATGATCCTGCTTTGCTACGGTCGTTCTCGCGATAGTCTTTCCAGCGGAATCGAACGTGCTCCTCGGTGATTTCGGCAAGCTGGCTATTGCCTATGGCGACGCGGAGCGTCTCGGCGCTTGGAGGGCCCAAGGCGAGGATCAACGTGGCGCTTCGGACGTCGATGGAGGGCGAACGCGTCGTCGCGGGGCATTGTCCCAACCCGTCATCATGGTGTGTGCGCGTCAACCCAAAGCGAAATTGCATAGACGGCAATGACGGCAGCGACGGTGACCACCGCGATTGCGACGAACATATCAGCCTCCACGGCGCCGAGCGTTATGATCGCGAAGGCCGCTGCAAACTTGGGGCCGCGATTGCGGGATGGCGAATGTGCCGATTTGGAACGTTCGATCTTGCGCGGCCCCTTGTGAGGAATCACCTGCCGCACTTATGGTTCCTATTTGCACATGCGGATTGAAGGCAAGGAGGCTGCAAGCAGGCCACACCGACAGGGCTATTTGCGGGCTGCTCGCGGCCAGCCAATAGTCGCCAGGGCGAGCAGCGCGCGCGAACGATTGCGGCATCGCTGTGACCCTCACTCATTGTCTTTCGTCGCTCTGAGCCTTTCGAGCGGAATGACAGTAGCCGATCGATCTGCATCGGTGAGCGCCACACAGCCGCGCTCGGTGATCTCGATTGAAATATTGGACGGACCAGTCTGCGTAACATTGACGTAGCCTTCGGCTGCCATATCCATGCAAAACTGAGGGAGGCGTCCCAAACACACCAGCGGCCTTTCCACGAGCTGTCGCAGCAGCAGGATTTGAATCTCGGTCAGCCCCATCATTTCGATTTGCTCAGCCTCACGCCCAGCTTTCCCTCGACGAATTCAATGCCGCCGAGAGTATGCGTCTAAGTACAAACAATTCCAACATCGACCATAGTCGCTTGCCTGCCTCTCGAGAGTGTAGACGCACTTATCCGGGTTGCGGTCGCCAGTTTAGACAGCGACAAGCCATTCGGCCGGCGACAGCTTTGATCTGGCAGAGGGTGATGATCATTTGGCGCCCTTTCTCAGCCCCACGCCAGGCCCCGCTTCGCCGTTCTCCGAGAACTCGACGCCAGCGCCCTCAAGGACTCCCTTGATGACCGAGAGACCCCGCACCGGCAAAGGTCGCTTGCCGGTTTCGAAATGTCCGATGGTTGACGCGCTCAGGCCTGTTTGTCCGCCAAGGTCCGACTGCGTCCAGCCAAGAATTTGACGCGCAGCTTTGACCTGCTCTCCCGTGATTGTCATTTCGCCTTCCCCAGCCTCACGTCGTGCCGAGCAGGAAAACCAACGCGCGCTGCAGCTTATCCGAACATCAAGGGAGCGCAGCAGGGGCGCTCTTTCCACGCTTACGCGATGGCTGTCTGCGCGGTCTTTTTTCAACAATGTCTACCGCAGAAAAGTTTTCAGTAGCGAACCTCATCGCTCTCGCTTTTGCGTCGCGTCCGATGAAGCCGGCAACGTAGCGCGCCTCAACTTCCACCGACCATATTGGCGACTTGCGTTTGACTTCGATCACAACAGCTGTTCGCAAGTCCTTCACAGTTTCGTTCTTTCTGACGCACGGGGCGCATGATGAGAAGCGCGTCTCAAGGACTAATCGTTTTCATTGCCGTCAAATGCTGTGGAATTCGTGTTGCTGCCGCGCAATCCGAATTGTCCGCTGGTCAATCAGCGATATCAAGCATGGCGCGGATGGCCGAGGATACTTAGTAAAAGGCCATTCCGTAGAAATAGATAGCCTTTTTGTTTGCGTCAATCGCTGTTTGTTCGTCATTGGTAAAAACGATCTTGGCTAGCATTACTATTGCATATTGTTTCGATCTTTGAATCCATGGTCCGCCATGATTCGGAGATCATGAATGATGGGCGCATCGATCGAGGCTACGCTTGAGCTTTGCCACCTCCCCGACAGAAACACATGTCAAATATCGGACATTCGCTGCCGGCGGTTCGGTAATTGTTGGAAGCAATGTTAGAAGATAGAGATCTGCTGGAATCAATTAGGACTTTGGTCGCACTTAGCGATCGCCTGTGAACGTTGAAACGGGACCCCAGATTTTCACCCAAAAAGGGTCCCCATGTTGAGGTCGGCAGGAGCGGTAGCGCTCGCCCCGGCGCAGCCTGGTCGGGGTTGCGCAGCCGAGGAGAGTGCGGGGAATGCTACGCGCGGTTCTGGCGTTCTTGTGGGGGCTCCGGTACCCAGTGATCCGCCCATCGCGCCATATCACTGTCCCGATGACAAGATGTTGCGCGACGGGAAAATCCATCCAATGCAAATTTTGCATTTCGACTCCGTTGAGCAGGTCTGAGCGGAACGCGCCTTCATTTCGGAGCCCATTCGTTCGCCATCCGCTGCGCCTCGGCGATCTGAGCCGGGGGCATCTTGGCAACCAATGCATCGCGGTTCTTGACCGCAAAGTCACGGGTTGCAGCATCTGCCGCGTGAGAAGCGGCCAAGTTGAACCACATAACGGCCTGCGCGGAGTCCTTCGGCACGCCCTCGCCGTTGGCGTATAGCGCACCGAGGTTGATCTGCGCCAAGGTGTTCCCCCGCTCGGCTGCTTTGAGGTACCAGACGACGGCCTGAGCGGCGTCCTGCTGCACGCCCTGACCGTTGCCGTACATCAAGCCGAGATTGCCCTGCGCGATGGGGTTCCCCTGATCGGCGGCCTTACGGAACCAAATAAGGGCTTGGGTGTAGTCCTGCGCTACGCCCTCGCCGTTGTAGTACATGACGCCGAGGTTGCTCTGCGCGATCGCGTTCCCCTGGTCGGCGGCCTTGCGGGACCACAAGAGGGCCTGCATATAGTCCTGCACGACGCCCTCGCCGTTGTAGTACCTCAGGCCGAGTTTGCCCTGCGCAATCGCGTTCCCCTGATCGGCGGCCTTGCGGAGCCAATTGAGGTCTTCGGCGGCGTCCTGCCCATTTTCGTTCATCGAGCTAAGGTTGATCTGCGCGGTCGCGTTCCCCTGATCCGCTGCCTTGCGGAGCCAGTTGAGGGCTTGGGTGGTGTCCTGCGTTACCCCCAGACCGTTTTCGTACATCAAACCGAGATTGCCCTGCGCGATCGCGTTTCCCTGGTCGGCGGCCTTGCGGAGCCAAATGAGGGCTTGGGCGTAGTCCCGCGCCACGCCCTCGCCGTTGAAGTAGATCGCGCCGACATTGCTCTGCGCGATCGCGTTCCCCTGGTCAGCGGCCTTGCGGAACCAAATGAGAGCTTGGGCGTGGTCCTGCGCCACGCCCTGACCGTTCTCGTACATCGAGCCGAGATTGGTCTGTGCGATCGCGTTCCCCTGGTCGGCGGCCCCGCGGAACCACCTTAGAGCTTGGGCGTAGTCCTGCGCCACACCCTGACCGTTCTCGTACATCGAACCGAGGTTGCTCTGCGCGATCGCGTTTCCCTGGTCGGCGGCCTTGCGGAACCACATGAGGGCTTGGGCGTAGTCCCGCGCCACGCCCTGACCATTTTCATGCATCGAGCCGAGGTTGCTCTGCGCGATCGCGTTCCCCTGGTCAGCAGCCTTGCGGAACCACATGAGGGCTTGGGCGTAGTCCCGCGCCACGCCCTGACCGTTTTCGTACATCCAGCCTAGGTTGACCTGCGCGATCGCCATCCCCTGGTCGGCGGCTTTGCGGAACCAAATGAGGGCCTGCGTGTAGTCCTGCGCCACGCCCTGGCCGTTGTAATACATCAAGCCGAGATTGGTCTGCGCGGTCGCGTGCCCCTGTTCGGCCCGCGGACGCAAGAGCCGTATCACCGTTGCATAATCGCCGCGACTGTACGCAGCTCGAACATCAAGAAGTTGGTCCGCCGCCGCTGCCCCGAACAGTGCGGACGCCAGGACTCCGACGGCAAAGAGGATTTTAATCTGATGTTTGACGCCTCGGCCATCTTTCGCCATCATGGTCTCCCCTAGGCCTTCGCCCGACGAAGCAGGTTCATTGCCGCCCGCGCTTCCCAGCGGCCTCCTTCAGCCGTTGCGGTGCCATGCCGGTTCAAGGCGGTGGTTTCCTCAAGCGACTTAACCATACGGCCTAAGCCACCTCGGCGTCGTTAACCTTTGATTATCGATTAGGGCCTAGATCCCTTACGGAGGCGGGTGACGATCTAGAAAATCAAAAATGTTAAAACTCTGAGCACCCGCCTTGTCAAGCCGGCGGGCCCGAGCGATCCCACTCCCTTAACCAAGCGAGGCGCGCGCACCAGGTTGCACGATCAACTTTTTGGGCGTTAACGCACGGCGGGTGATGTGTGCATCGACATATTTCATCATGAGAAAGCTTCAAGCCGCAATGACCGGTTCTGACTTGAAGGCTTGGCGCAAGGCTATTGGGTGGACGCAAAGTCACCTGATGACCGAATTGGAAGTGAAGTCGCGACAGACCGTCGCCGCGTGGGAAAAGACGCAACGTCTACCTCGCCTGGTTGAACTGGCGATCGTCGCGCTCGACCAAGTGGAAGCGTGCCGTAAGAGCACGGAATCCCTGGAACAATTCACGTCCTCGTCAATCATTTCTTTGGCTAGAGGGCTGCGATAACCGCCGGTGGCCTGGACAGAACACCTGCTAAATGATCTCGAGCGCGAATCGCTACCTGTCGATCATGTTGTCGAGACGGTTGCGGAACACGTCTGTCTCGCCGGCGGCGGGAGTCACAATGGGCTTGGGTCGCATGGTTCGCTCCTGCGACTCGCAGTGAATCACGGCCCGCGCCGACAGGAAATAGTCGCGCGGCGGCGCAAAAAGAAAACACCAGATTCTTGATCGATCGACGGACGACTCTGGCAAATGCAAATACGTCTCTACGAAGAAATCCTCAAGAAAACCAGCGATCTCTGGAATTTTCGCAGACGACGGGCTGATTTTCCGCATCGCCTTGGCTGGCGAGCCGCGGAACCGCAAGCCCGAAACCATCTGGCAGTGCGACCTTAACACATCCCGTAGGATTAGTCGCCATTCATTGGATCGGTCCTTGATCAAGTCTGAGGATGCGGGCGTCGTTTGGTTCCTGCACCCTGGAGCGCTCTGGCTTGCGAAAGAGCGGGCGATCCCTCGCGGTGGGCGGCGGACGCGTGCAGAGGCCACGTCATGCGATTCTCTGTGATTCAATTTCTCGCGGCGGGCGCGGTTGGCGCGATAATCCTTCTTTCCGGCGCGCCGGCTTTCGCCAAGACCGCCAAAGAGTGCGACGCGGGATATCCGGCGAACGACGACGCTATCAAAACGACCAGCCAGAGCAAGAAGGCTCACGTTGCATCCTGCCGAGCGAGCGCAACGGCAGCGCCCGCCGACGCGGCTGCGCCGCCCGCCGCTCCGGCTAGCGCGGCTCCGGCACCCACGCCCGCGCCCGTCGCGGCTGGCGGCAGGCCCGCGAAGGAATGCGGCGATGAATACGCGGCAAACAAAGCCGCGATCAAGGCTGGCGGACAGACCAAAAAAGCTTTCGTTGCGGACAAAGCGGCCGGCGACTGCACCGCCAAGAACGAAAAGCTCCTGTAAACCGGTCGGACCGCCCTTTAGCTGGGGGAAAAGCAGGGCGGTCTTTGCCGCCGGTCCTCCCAAGGCCCAACGGCTCTACCAGCGACGCGCCATCCGCCCGGCAGTTTCAACGTCGTCTAGCTCCGCTCCGCCTCCCGCGGGGTGCGCTGGATTTCATTCGGTGGGCTCGGCGCATCCCATATCGAGCGTGTCACATAGACTCGCATAGAGCGTCCCATCTTTGCAATTGCGGCCTTGCCAGCCTCGTCTTCATTCTCGGCATCGATTGTCGTGGTGCGTGTGGGCAACGCAGCATCGAGCGTGTCAAAATAGTATGCATTCCAATTTGCCATAGGTCCTCCTTTCGCGTCCTTTGGCTGTGCAATTATCGTGCTCGGGGCGAGCGTGAGGGCACGGATGGCCCCAGCCCACTAGAAGGCAGGCCAAGACCAAACAATAGAAAGGCGCTTTCAAGGGTCCGAATGGACCGACGACCACAATTGAAATAAATAACCTGGACGAATCCGCGTCTGTTCGACAGGAGTACAGTCGCACAGGATACGCTTTCGACGGCGACGTTAACGTCGATTACAGCTCGCAGGGGTTCCTGGAGTGAGAAATTATCATAACGTGGGCGTTTTCAACCTGCTGACCGTATGGCATAGACGTACTTAAGCCGGATGCAAAGGTCGATAGAGCGGGGACACTGTAACACTTGCGCCAGTGATACACCTACGGTGCGCGCAATTCTGACAATCCAGTGTCATAACCAATTGTCGAGGTGTCCCGTTTCGGGGGGCACGCGCTTTGCTGCCGTGATAGGGGGATTTCAAAATCAAACCTGGAGGCAAACTACTTGTCCAAGGACGGTGCAGCTCAAGGGGCCAACGACCCCGAACGGTGAAGCCGCGCCGACGCCTGTTGACTTCGACGACGCAAGCCCGCAGATATTCGGAATATTCGCGCTATGGCCGGCCGGGCTGATTGGGGCTGGCATTTTAGCCACACTCCTTTGGATTGGCTTTTTAGGTTGGTTGTTGGCGCGAGTCATGAGAGTCTTGCGTTAGCAACGGACCGGCCTTCTGCCCCTCCGAGCTCCGCCCGCAAACTCTTGGATACGTAGCCAAAGGCCTATGAGGGATTGACCGACATGGGCCCAATCGCGCGTTCTAATTGATGTGATGATGTGGGGTTCGGCGATGAGCATTCGCCACGCTTGGCAGCGTGCTCGCCAATGTCGTCATTTGTTTCGAAAGGCGCGGTCGGAGTGCCACGCGCGCAGATATTCCCGGACGTTCTCGATGGCGGCGCAGGAGTTTACGCCTCGGCGGCGGTCTTTAGGCATCGAATTTTCCTTCCGCACAATCGGCCTAACACCTGCCTTCGACGCGCACGGCGCTCCCAGTCGGACTGTGTCCCTGTCGCCGTCTGTCCTAGGGTGCGGACCCATAAAATAGTTGGCGCGGACAAACGCTTGTGATTCAAGGCTTCCGAAAGGAAGCTTCGATGAATCGGGACCGTTTCTGGCTTACGGACGAGCAGTTCTCAAAGATTACGCCATATCTTCC
>Ga0302325_10035141_pt1 | contig 10245 bp, 9 predicted proteins | sample Palsa_T0_2_FD_201948 | JGI IMG/M metagenome (GOLD analysis project Ga0302325, IMG submission 201948) | Peat permafrost microbial communities from Stordalen Mire near Abisko, Sweden - Palsa_T0_2 | ecosystem: Environmental > Terrestrial > Soil > Palsa > Peat permafrost | place: Sweden: Abisko...
GCTCCCAATCGAAGAGCGCGCCCGCCAGATGAACGAACATGGATTGGTGGGCCGCCGCTACGCTGGCGAGGTCAAGCAGATCATCACCGGCTCGATTGGTTTCGACGATTGGGAGTGGGGCGTCGATCTGTTCGCCGACGATCCGCTCGTCTTCAAGAAGCTGATCTACGAGATGCGCTTCGATCAAGTCAGCGCCGTCTATGCGTTGTTCGGCACGTTCTACCTGGGAGTGCGATGCCGGGCGGCAGCGTTGCAGAAATTGTTGAGCGGAGAACTGCCGATATAGCTGAGTTTGACACAACAAACCCTGTCACACAGAGACACAGAGTCACACAGAGTCACACAGAGAAACCTTGATTGGGGTTGTCTTTCCGGGTCAGTGACTCTGGGGTGAATTGCTTGAACGAAAGGAACCGGCGAATTCATGGCAACGCTTGGACTCATCGAATACAAAGAAGCCAGCCCGGCAGTACGCGCCGTTTACGACGACATCATGGCCACGCGCAAGACGGACTGGATCAATAATTTCTGGAAAGCAATCGCGCATGATCCGGTCACGCTGAAACGCACCTGGGAAGACATCAAACAGATTATGGCTCCCGGCGCGCTTGACCCGCTGACCAAAGAGATGATCTATGTCGCGGTGAGTGTCACCAACCAGTGCGGTTACTGCATCGCCTCGCACACCGTATCGGCGCAGAAGAAGGGCATGACCGATGCCATGTTCACGGAGTTGATGTCGGTCGTCGGCATGGCCAACGAGACCAATAAGATGGTCACCGGCTATCAGGTTGACATCGACGAGCAGTTCAAGAGCGGTCGTTAATCGTTGGTCGTGGGTCGTTAGCGGTTCGATGAAGCATGTGGGGACAGCCGCCCTCGGCTCGGCCTGCCTTGCGGAAAGCGCGGCTCGCTTATCGATTGGCGGGAGATACACTCACCCGCGTCGAAACTTGAACTCACACAACCTCATATCCACGCGTCGCCCGCGGAAGCGCACGCCCTCGGCTTCTAGCCGCAGTCGCTGTTCGATGGCTGAATCGCCGCGCAGCTTGATCTCTCCGCCCGCCCCTAACACGCGTTGCCAGGGCAATCCGAATCCGCGACGGAGTACCCCCGCCACCTGCCGCGCCGCTCCCGGAAGTCCCGCCGCGCGCGCAACCGCTCCGTAGGTGGACACCTTGCCCTTGGGAACGCGCCGAATGGCTGCTTCAATGCGAATTCGCGTCTTCGACGATTGATCTGCAGAGGGCTCGTCCGGAGAGGATTCATCCCGACGCCTCTTCCCTCTTCGCTCTCGTGAGTCTTTACTTCCCTGCTTCACAGCCGTATCCATCCCACGCGAATCAGCCACAATGATCCCACCGAAACCAGCAACCATAAAATGATTCCCTGCAGCAATGGACGATACCCCACCTGCTTGACCGTCGCCACCGAGATGCCGCTGCCGATCAAGAACAGAGTGGCCGTTAATCCAATCTTCGCAACGTGCACTGCGATTCTATAAGCGTGCGCCCCAGCCGGCAGATACGTGTTACAAACCGCCGCCAGACAAAACAGGCCAATAAACCAGGGCCACTGAATCTTCGCCTCGGCGCCGCGCACCACCGCCGTCCCGAGCGAGAGTGGAACAATCCACAACGCCCGCGCCAGTTTCACCGTGGTCGCGATGAGCAGGGCCTCGGCGCCATACTTTGCCGCCGCCCCCACCACCGAACTGGTGTCATGAATGGCCAGCGCCGCCCACAGTCCAAACTGCGCTTGCGTCAGCTTCAGCGCTGCGCCGATGGCGGGAAAAATAAGCAGCGCAACGGAGTTCAGCACGAATACCGTTCCGAGCGCCACGGCCATCTCTTCGTCGCTCGCTTCGGTGATGGGCCCGACGGCGGCAATGGCGCTCCCGCCGCAAATCGCTGTGCCCGTAGAAATGAGAAATGCCGGAACTCTCTGCACGCTCAGCAGCGCGCCCAGACCCATGCCAACGAGCAGGGCGAAGCTGATACCCAGCAAGGTGTATAAGAAGCCGCTCCGCCCCGTTCGCACCACTTCCTGCAGGTTCATCCCAAAGCCCAGCCCTACCACCGAGGCCTGCAGCAGAAACTTGGAGAACCTCTTCGCTTCGAGGCCATAAGGATGAGGAAAAGCTAAGCCAAATAGCAGTCCCATCGCCAGCGCTACCGGCGGAGAGACGAAGCCGCTGGCACTCACCAGCAGGCACAGAAGAAAGACGATGCGAGGAAGCATTCGAAGCAGAATTACGCAAAAAATCCCGGCGCCGCTGCCTAAGCACCGCCGACCACGCGCCGCAGTTCCTGGCGGTGGCCCGCGCCACCGCTGATGGGTCCTGGGCTAAGCCGCCTTGCGGAAGGATTCGATGGCTTCCGCCTCTGAGTCGTATACGTCGAAGACCGTCAGCAGTTTGGTGACCTGCAGCAAATCGCCCACACGCTTGGTCAAGTTCGTCAATTTGATCGTGCCGCCCGCGTTTTGCGCGGTCGTGCGCAGCGCCACCAGCGTGCCCAGCCCGCCGGAATCGATGTAATTCACATCGCCCAGGTTGAGCACGATGCGATTATTCTCCGACACAGCCTTCTTGACGGTATCCCGCAGCAGCGAAGACTCTTCGCCAAATACAATCCGGCCATTGCAATCCACCACCAGAATTCCATCTTTCGTTCGTGTTGCCAGCTTCAGTTGCATAGCACGCTCCTTTGCGGCCCGCAGCAAACTTCGCTGGAACGAGACCGCTCCCGCACTCTGGTTGACGAACCAGCCTATCGCTTGCGCGGCGGTTTTAGCAAGCACCCCGGGGTGAAACGGGTGAAACCAGCGTCGCGAGCCCCCCTCCGATCACGTATAATCGTCCTTCCTGCTCATGAGCTACACCGTCCTGGCGCGCAAATATCGTCCGCAGAAATTCTCCGAGGTCATCGGACAAGAGCACGTCACACGCACTCTGCAGAATGCGCTCGAGCAGGGGCGCACCGCCCACGGCTACATCTTTAGCGGCCATCGCGGTATAGGAAAGACAACCGTGGCGCGCATTCTGGCCGCGGCCTTGAATTGCCGCTCGTCCGACAAGCCGGTCGCCGAGCCTTGCGGCATCTGCGAGTCCTGCACAGAGATTCGCGCCGGCAACGCCGTCGACGTGATCGAGATCGACGCTGCCACCAATCGCGGCATCGACGAAATCCGCGAACTGCGCGAAGCCGCGCGCTACCGGCCGGCGCGCGACCGCTTCAAGATTTATATCCTCGACGAAGCGCACCAGATTACCGACGCCGCCTTCAACGCTTTGCTCAAGACGCTCGAAGAACCTCCCGACCACATCGTTTTCATGCTGGCGACCACGCAACCCGAGGACATTCCACAGACCATCCGGTCGCGCTGCCAGCACTTTAGTTTCCGCGCCGTGAAGTTCGACGACATTGTCGGTCAATTGCGCGATCTCGTCGGCCGCGAAAAGATCGAAGCCGATGACGATGCGCTTGCGCTGCTGGCCGAAGCGGGCGACGGCTCCATGCGCGACGCGCTGTCGATTCTCGATCAGGCGATTGCATCGTCCAGCGGAAGGATCACCGCCAACTCCGTGCGCAACCTGGTTGGCGCAGCGCCGGCGCACGTTCTCGAAGAAGTGATGCAGGCGGTCGCTCAGGGCGCCAGCGAAGAAGTGCTGCGGCAAGTCGACCACCTCATCAGCGAGGGCCACAGTCCCACCCACTTCGCGCGCCAGATGGTCCGCTTCCTGCGCAACGCCACGGTCGCCAAGATTGCGGGTAAAGACTCTTCCCTGCTGCAGATGTCCAGCGAAGAACGCGAGCGCGTGGAGCGCGTGGCGGGCCTATTTGGCGAAGAAGACCTCACTCGTCACCTGCAAATCATGCTCCGGACACACGGCGATCTGGGATACAAGCAGGAGCAGCGCTTCCACCTGGAACTTGGCCTGCTCAAGATGGCGCACGCCCAACGCCTGCTTCCGATCGAGCAACTCCTCAGCGACGTGGCCGCTTCTTCGAGTGTTCGAGGAGCGCCCAGAAACCCGGCACGGCCTTCGATCGTTCCTTCGACCGCGGCTGCGGCATCCGGCGGGGCAGCCGAGACTCGGCGCTCGCAGGGGGTTGCGCCAGCTCGCTCGAATGTTTCCCCCTTCGACGCCGATTCCGCCCGCAAAGGCGAACCCCGGCAGGAATTCGCTTCCGACCCGGCTCCCGGCAGCGGCCCGCGCATCGTCGCAGGTGGAAGCTCACCTGCGCGAGTGGTCTTGGGCGCCGCTGCCCCCGCAAATCTCAGCGAAAACGCACCTGACTTTCAACCCGGGCCGCAACCTGAACCGCAGCTGCAGATACCGCCGCAGGTTTCAGCATCCGAACCAGCGGCCACGCCGTCGGGTGCGCCGATTGAGAAGCTGCGGAGTACGGTGCTGCAAGCGCTCACCGATAGCAATCAACGCGTCCTCGTCTCGATGCTCGAAGCGGGCGAATGGTCGGTGGAAGGAAACGAAGTGGTGGTCAGGGTGTCGGAGTCGCAAACCGTGGTTGACATGTCGGTGGGCGCCGAGACCAGGCGGCTGGCGGTTGCTTCTGCCAGCGGCGTTTTAGGCCGGGCCGTCAAGCTGAAGGTGGTCGGGGGAGCGACGGTGAAGGCGGCGGAAGGAAAGCGCAATGGCGGAGGAAGACCCAATGGCGCAAGCCCGGCAGTCGGCCGGAGCCGCGCCGAGCAGGATGCTGTCGTCCGCCGGTTGCAGGAGAAGTTCGGCGCCGAAATTCGGACGGTAATTGATTACAAAGAGAGGCGTTGAGAATCAGGGGGTTTATGGGCGGATTCAATCTGCAAGAGCTCATGTCGAAAGCGAAGTCGCAGTACGACACCCTGCAGAAGAAGATGCAGGAGACGGTGGTGGAGGCCTCGTCGGGCGGGGGCACGGTTACGGTGAAAATGGATGGCCGCAAGCAATTGCTCAGCCTGCGCATCGATCCTGAAGCGGTGAAGACGGGCGACGTCGAGATGCTCGAGGATTTGGTGCTGGCCGCGATCAACGAAGCCGCTCGGAAGATTGATGGAGCGATGCAGTCGACGGTGGGCGGAATGCTGGGCGGGCTGGGCATCGGCGGACTCTAGGTGTTGAATCACGTTCCCGGTTTCCGGTTTCGAGAGCCGCAACGACTGGAAACCAGAAGTGGAAACTTCAGATTCTGATTTATTGACTCAACCAGACAAATCCTCATGTCGAAATTTGCGGAGCCGATGTCACGGCTCATTGACGAATTGAAGAAGCTGCCGGGCGTGGGATCGAAGAGCGCGCAGCGGCTGGCATTCTACATTCTGCGCGCCAGCGACGAAGACGCCGAAGCGCTGGCGGCGGCGGTGCGCGATGTCAAAGCCAACCTCCGCCTCTGCTCGGTGTGCAATAACATCACCGACGTCGACCCGTGCGTCTATTGCACCAGCCTCACGCGCAACCAGCGACTGGTCTGCGTGGTCGAGGAGCCTACGAACATCGCCGCCATCGAGAAGACCAAGCACTTCAATGGCGTTTACCACGTGCTGCATGGATCGATTTCCCCGCTGCACGGCGTGGGACCTGAGCAGTTGCGCATCGCCAATCTCGTCACGCGGGTTGAGGCCGGCCACGTGGATGAGGTGATCATTGCGACCAATCCAACGGTGGAAGGCGAGGCCACGGCCACTTATCTTTCACAGCAACTCAAGCGGGTGGGCGTGAAGGTGACGCGCATCGCCATGGGCATCCCAGTCGGTAGTGACATCGAATATACCGATGAAATCACCATGCTGAAAGCCATGGAGGGGCGGCGGGAGTTGTGAAGGCGTTCCGCTCCTAGCTCAAGCCTATTGAGACTACCGCGGCGGCGCCGCGGCCTCTGGGTCTGGTTCCAGAAACACGTTCAGTTCTTCTTCCATGGCAGCTAGCCCCTCGGGAAGGGCGCCGCGGTTGTATTCGGCCATGCGGTTCTTCCACTTGAGGAAGTCGGTGATGCTTTGCGGTTCGACGCGGACCTCGACGCGGCGCAGGCTGGCAAGCAGCAGATTCATCTCGTAGCGGAAACCGGTGGCGGTGCGGAGATTCTTTGCGGCAGGATGCGCCGTTTCGATTCGGCCGCGACGGAATTCGAGTAATCCCCAAGCCTGAGGCAGTTCCTCGCGGTCGACCAATCCGGCGGGAACCAGATAGAAGCGCTCACAGCCGACTCCCAGCTCCGGCTTGAGGCGGAAGGGCTTGGCCCGGTCGGCGAGGAAGTCCGCGCGGGTAACCTTGCACTCGACCAGGACGGAATGGCAGGGGCGTTTCCAGCCGATGGCGTCGGGCATTTCGCCGCTGACGCAGGCTTGCTCGGAGAGCACTACTCCGCAGCGGTAGCGGCGCAGCCAGTAGACGGCTTTTTCGACGAGTTGGGCGTGAGTCATGGATGCGGCTTTCGGACTTCGAACGACAATAGGCACAAGAGTATTTGTATCCGGAGAAGCGGACCCGCGGAAGTGACCGATTCGCTTCCAGCTGCAAATCATCGTCCGGAGGTGCCAAGATTCGTAGAAGAGCGATCAGGCGGTCTTCTGCTGGGCGACTGCGGTTGAGATCGCCTGCGCTGTCGCGCGGTTGGTACGGACCAGGGAGATCAGCTCCAGTGACTGGGCGAAAGCCCGGGAGCTCGCTGTAGCTTTGGCTGACGAGTGGTCGGTTATCCAGCCAACGAATGGCTTGCGTGGTGCAAACGCATCCCGCAGGGGCTGGTTTTCTGGGCCGCTGATCAAGAGTTGTGCGCGGTGGCTGTGCTCCCGCGGATTTGACGGGAAAGCGGATTTAGGATTAGGGTGTTTTCGGGCTGAAGAAAGAAACTTTCGACTTAAGCCCTTAAGGAGACTGGGAAAAAATGAAACGCATGATCCGAGCATCTCTGGCGCTTCTGCTTCTGAGTGCGTTGGGCTGGGCGCAGGACGCGGTCAGTGCTGTCCATGGGACCATCACCAAACTGGATTCGGCCACCAAAACGGCTGTCGTCAAGAGCAAAGATGGCGTGGAGCACTCAATCAAGTTTGTCGACAAGACCACGGTCCACGGTACCGAGGCGACGGCCACGGGCACGAAAGACGCCTTTCACGGACTGACAGAAGGCACGGAAGTGGTGGCGCACTACACCGCCAAGGGTACGGAGAAGACGGCGGTCGAGGTCGATAAAGTCGGCAAAGATGGTATTAAATCGGTGGACGGAACCATCACCCATATCGATCGCGCTGGCAAGACTCTGGCGGTCAAGGCGGCGGACGGCACGGAAGACACATTTCGACTGTCCGGACATGCCGCAGCAGACGGAGGCAAGGACATCGCAAAGGGAGCCGAGAAATCCGTGAAGGTGACGGTCTACTACACCGAAGACGCCGGCAAGAAAATTGCCCACTTCTTCGAAGGGAGCTAAGGCGGCGTTTCACCATATATAACACGTTAACGTCTTCTCCACTGCACGCCAGGTTGCCGAAATGCAGGATTCTTCATCGCTCTGACTACGACAGGCCGGTGCAACACGGTTTCGAGCAGGTGGCGTTCGGCGGCGATGATTTGAGCGGCCGTTCCTAGAGGCGAATAGCCTTCGGCGACGATTACTAGAGCTTCGCTTGAGGCCGAGCCTGAAGTCTTGCGCAGAAATCCATTGGAACGTCGCTTGCGACTGTTTTTCTCTTTGATCGGAATATTTCCAACTCGAATGCGCCGGATGCGGCCGTCGTGGCTGGCGTCCAGGGCGTTGGCCAGGCGAAGGATAGCGGCGAGTTGGATGGTTGCTTTCTGCTCGTCGGGGAGAAGATCGCGCAGGCACTTGTGCTTGCGGGTGGGGAGCGCCCCACAATGAAAGCGGGCAACGACGGCGGCGCGCTCGAGCTCTGCGGGCTTCCAGCCTAACGGATTGCCGTGGGCGCGAATCATTTCGAAGGAAGTCTTGTGATGTCCCTTCTCGCCTTGGGACTTGCCGACATCGTGCAGGAGAGCAGCGGCGAACAGGCTGGAGCGGGCCGAGCCGCGGTCGAGCGAAGGCAGCCATCCGGAGGCCAGAAGGCCTTCATAGAGTTGAAGCGCCAGGCTGGCGACGCGCTCGGAATGGGGAAAATCGGGATCGAGGCCGCTCGCCCAAAGCTTCATGCGGCGCGTAGCGAGGGCCTGAATCTGCCTGCCTTGGGGTAGCACTGCGCGCCAGACCCGCCAGAGAGAATCGGGGCCGATCATCTTCATGCGGTAGCGATCGATGCGCTGGGTACGTTCCTCGACAATTCGCTCGCGCCACTGCCGACGGGAATCTTTCTCGGGAAAAACGTGGCAGGAGACGGCAGTGGCCCAGAGCACATCCAGGTCGTGGACTTCGCCGAGCAGATCCTGCATTTCTTTGAGATCGTTACTCCAAGCCTTGTGCTCGGCGGGGAGGAAATTCTCGACGATGTAGCGGAAGCGCTTGAGTCCGATGCGGAGAGAATGGAAAGCGACCTGGGAGCGGTTGCGCAGGGCGTGGTTGTGGAGCTCGCGGGCTTCGGTCCAGCGCTCCAGAGCAAGATGCTGGAAGAGCGGGCTGCCCAGGCGGATGCGGGCCGCGCGCGCGGGGAGTGATTTGCTCCACTGGCGCCATTGCTTGCGGTCAAACTCTTCGAGAGCGGCACGGGCTTCGAGCTTCTGTTCGCGCTCGCGCGCGGTCAGGATTTCGAGCAGGGCTTGAGCCGCGGGATCGCCGGAGTAGTTGTTCCGGTCTTGCGCAGCGGCGGCATGGATGTTCCCAGGATTTGGTTCGAAGGGAAGCGGCGCGGCCGCGGCGGCTACACGAGTTCGTTCCAGCTTTTCGACCCACTCCATCATTACTTGGATATCGCGCAGGGCGCCCAGCCGTTGAAACAGGCGCTTTCCCGCCTTCTTCATGGCCTTCCAGTTGGGGTCGGGGTCAAGCGCCATCAATCCGTCAGCCAGGGAGCGGCAACGGCGCAGTGCGACGCGCAGGTCGTGAACCGGATCGAGAGCGAAATCAGCGGAAACCTGATCGCATTCCTCTAAGACCCGCAACATCCAGTAGCCCAGGCCGGTGGTTTTCCTGGTACGCGTTGTGCGAGCGGTTGAGGAAGGCAATGGGGTTCCGCGAAACGGCGATGGTTGCACTCTCTATTCTCGCCGGAGATGGCCGCGAATGCCAGTGCTGGGATGCATGCGCGGGCCGGGGTGGTTTCATCGGCCTGGGATGGGCACTGGTACAGCAAGGTGTCCTGACCTGTTGCTGATTTTCCCGTTACCTCCGTAACGTGCAGCGCTTCTCGGTTGGATTTAACCTTTCATTGCCTATAGCCAGAGCTGCGGCTTGAGGAGTGCCATATCAACGACGCGACGACATTTCATGCAAACCGGGCGGCATCGGCGCGCGCCTTCGTACACAGCCTCAACATCCTGATCAAGTACGCGCGCATGTACGGCCCCGATCACAAACGCACGGAAGCGCAATTCGAGACCGCCTGGAACGAATTGCGGAACGGACTGCCCGCGGCTGGAGAAGGCGGGTTCTTGCTGGGGGTTTCCGACAACAAGTTGTTGCTCGATGGAGTTCCCTTGGAAGCTGGGCAGGTAGAGCGCAGCTTTGGCCAACTTTTGACCACGGCGGGTCTAGCCAGCCTGCACTTCTCCAAGGACGTGACCCTTGAAGACTTCACTCGACTGGTGCGTGCTTTTACGGTGGCTGGGTCCAAGGCCCAGGACGTGGCCAAGCAGATCAAAGAAGCTCTCAGCGGTGGGGGCCACCAGAGCACGATCAAAATCAATGAAGTGAAATTTGTGGCGGCCGATCCGCTGACCGGGGACATCAGCGTGGCGGCACAGATTGCGGCGCAAACCCTGGGGCCGGAGTTCAAGCAATGGCTGAACGATCCGCAGAAGCTGCTGCAACTGATCGCAGCAGCGGAAGGCGCGAACGCGGGCGCAGGTCAGGGAGGTCAGGGCAGCGTAGTTCCGTTCGGAAGCGTTCCGAACATGCCCGGCCATTGGGTCGCCGGGCCGGGACCCGGACCCGGAAGCGGCACTGCGACGGCGACGGCGACGGCGCCAGCCTGGGAAGGTGGAGTGGTACCGCTGCAAGAGGCCGAGGTGCTTCAGGCCATCCGTCTGCTGACTCGATTCGGGCAGGTGCAGGCGGATCCGAATGTTCGTCCCGAAGACTTGCAGAAAGAAGTGGTCGAGGTCGACCCGAACACGCGGTTGAACCTGCAACAGTTGCT
>Ga0302325_10035142_pt1 | contig 10245 bp, 8 predicted proteins | sample Palsa_T0_2_FD_201948 | JGI IMG/M metagenome (GOLD analysis project Ga0302325, IMG submission 201948) | Peat permafrost microbial communities from Stordalen Mire near Abisko, Sweden - Palsa_T0_2 | ecosystem: Environmental > Terrestrial > Soil > Palsa > Peat permafrost | place: Sweden: Abisko...
CTCGCCTCGCAGGCAGAAACGGTGGGGCGGGAAGCACCCGAGTTTGCGAATGTTCAATGGTCGCGGGCGAATGCATCGCTCACGCTGGCGCGGATGTGGAAGTCGGACGACAAGCGCGGTCTCAAGATCGCCGCCATCGCGCGAAATGTCGACGCCTTCGTCCAACCATTTCGCGACAATGTATTTCAAATAATTCGCCTCGACGTTTGGCAAGTTCACGCACATTTTGAGAGCCGCAACGGCGTCACACCTGGCGAAGCCGAACGCATCGCCCACCGCATCACGTGGGCCGCGGCGCCGTTTCGCGGCGCCGCGGGCATATCAGACGTCGTCGCCCTGGCCTGGGAAGCCGCCGTCTTCGGCTGGCATCGCGACACGCGCGAGTGGGCCGCATGTGAACGCGCGCTCAGACGGCTCGACAATTGGGTCGCCGACAGCCGTTTGAGCGCCGCTGGAGCCTACGCGCAACTTTCTGCCTGGGGTTCGCTCCTGGTCGTCCACATAAAGCGCCGAGATTTCGAAGCCGTCGCCCGCTTAGAGCCAGACGCCCTGGATCGCGCCAACGCCGCGTGCACGACCCTTCCGGATGACGCAACGATCGGCGAGTGGGCTGCCTATGTATTCGCGGAAGTCGCCCAGGCTCGGCGCGATCGCAACGCCGGCCGCGAGGCGCTCGAGGAATTGTCGGCGCGGACGCGAACGCTGGCGGCGCACTTCCCCAGTGCGTTATCCATTCAGAAGAATTCTGATTTCGTGGACCGCGTTCTACTCGGTCAGGCGGCGAACACGCCGCTCAGCCGCCCCGGGTTTCCGGCGGCCATTCGGCCTGAGATCGTCGGCCAGGTTTCGCCCGCCGGACCAGACCGCGCGGCCTCGGGGTCCCCCGCCCCTTGACCCGCGGCGCCGGCGCTGGGATCAGCGTTGCGCATGGGCGCTTCGACATTCGAGATCTTCAAGCTCGGCGTGGGGCCCTCCAGCTCGCACACCATGGGACCGATGACGGCCGCGGGGCGGTTCGTGGAGCGACTCGTGGGGGCGGGCCGGCTGGGCGAGGTCACCCGGATCGAGGTGGTGCTCTACGGCTCGCTGGCGCTGACCGGGCGCGGCCACGCCACCGACCGCGCGATCATCCTGGGCCTGGCCGGCTTCAAGCCCGCCAGCCTCGATCCCGACGCGGGCGACCGGCTGATCGAGGACGTGCGCGCCAACGGCTGGCTGCCGCTGGCCGGCGGACGGGGGATCGCCTTCGACGCGCGCGGCGACTTCGTCTGGGCGGTGCGCGAGCGGTTGGCCGAGCACTCCAACGGGATGACGTTCCGCGCCTTCGCCGGCGAGGTGTTGATCGACCGGCGCACCTATTTCTCGATCGGCGGCGGCTTCGTCCGCGACGAGGACGAGATCGGCCGCAACGACCCGGACACCGGCGTCGCGCTGGAGCCGCACCCGTTCGTCTCCGCCGCCGACCTGCTCGCCAGAGCCGCGGCGGCGGACTGCAGCATCGCCGACCTCATGCTCGCCAACGAGCGCGCCCGGCGTCCCGAGGCCGAGGTGCTGGCGGGGCTCGACGCCATCGCCGCGGCCATGGAGGCCTGCATCGAGCGTGGCATGCGCCAGGACGGCCTCCTGCCCGGCGCGCTGAAGGTGAAGCGCCGCGCCCACCAGCTGCTCGCCGCCATCCTCGGCCGCATGGAGCGCAACGTCGCCGATCCGCTGGCGGCGATGGACTGGATCAATCTGTGGGCCCTGGCGGTGAACGAGGAGAACGCCGCCGGCGGCCGGGTGGTCACCGCGCCGACCAACGGCGCGGCCGGGATCGTGCCGGCGGTGCTGCGCTACTACCGGCGCTTCGCCGCTGGGACGACGGAGGGCCGCCATATTTTCCTGCTCACCGCGGCGGCGATCGGCGCGCTCTACAAGCGCAACGCCTCGATCAGCGGCGCCGAGGTGGGCTGCCAGGGCGAGGTCGGCGTCGCCTGCTCGATGGCCGCGGCGGGACTGGCGGCGGCGCTCGGCGGGACCAACGCCCAGATCGAGAACGCCGCCGAGATCGCCATGGAGCACAACCTCGGCCTCACCTGCGACCCGGTCGGCGGCCTGGTGCAGATCCCCTGCATCGAGCGCAACGCCATGGGCGCGATCAAGGCTGTCGACGCCGCGCGCCTGGCGCTGCTCGGCGACGGCCAGCATTCGATCTCGCTCGACAAGGTGATCGCCACGATGAAGCGCACCGGCGAGGACATGAACGACATCTACAAGGAGACCTCGCTCGGGGGACTGGCGGTGAACGTCGTGGAGTGCTGAGTTGGGCGCGCAAGGGGGCGTCGGATGACAGCAGCAGCTTCGATCGTCGAGCAACCGGCGGTCCGCTTCACCGGCGTCGTGGTGGCGCTGCTCGCCGTGGCGATCTTCATCAACTACATCGACCGCGGCAACCTCGCCACCGCCGCGCCGCTGATCCAGCGCGAGCTGAAGCTGAGCCCGTTCGAGGTCGGCGTGCTGATCTCCGGCTTCTTCTGGATCTACGTGCCCGGGCAGCTGGTCGCGGCCTGGCTGGTGACGCGGATCAACGCCTACCGTACGCTGGCGATCGGCCTGGCGCTGTGGTCGGTGGCGACCATGTTCACCGGCCTGACCACGGGGTTCACGGCGCTGCTGGCGCTGCGGCTGCTACTGGGCCTCGGCGAAAGCGCCGGATTTCCGGCCAGCTCGAAGCTGCTGGCGCAGCATCTGCCGCTCAACCGTCTGGGTACGGCCAACGCCATGATCAGCAGCGGGATCATGCTGGGTCCGGCGGCCGGCACCTTCTTCGGTGGCCTGATCATGGCCCACGCCGGCTGGCGGGCGCTGTTCGTGCTCTTCGGCGGCGCGTCGCTGCTGTGGCTGGTCCCGTGGCTCTACACCACCCGCGCGCTGTCGGCGGCGACGGCTGACGAGGTCCGCGTCGCGGTGGGGCCGAGCCTCGGACAGATGCTGGCGCGGCCGGAACTCTGGGCCGCCAGCGTCGGCCACTTCGCCTCCAACTACCCGTTCTACCTCGTGCTCTCCTGGCTGCCGCTCTACTTGGTCAAGGCGCACGGCTACTCGCTGACCGCGATGGCCGAGCTGGGCGGCTTCGTCTATGTGCTCTCGGCGGCGGTGGCGCTGTCGGCCGGCGCGCTCGCCGACCGCTGGATGGCCCGCGGCGCCAGCTCCAATCGGGTGCGCAAGACCTTGATGGGCGCGGCCAGCGTCGCCGCCATCGTCTGTATGCTGATGTGCGCGCTCGGCAGCCCACAGATCGCCATCGCCGGGCTGGTGCTCTCGTCGCTCTCCAACGGCCTCGGCAGCTTCAACCTCTATGCGATCGGCCAGACGCTGGCCGGGCCGGCGGCGGCGGGCAAATGGATCGGGGTGCAGAACTGCCTCGGCAACGTCTCCGGCATCGTCGCGCCGCTGATCACCGGCGCGATCATCGGCGCCACCGGCGAGTTCCAGCTCGCCTTCCTGGTGGCGGCGTTCGTCGCCGCCGTCGGCCTGGTGTGCTGGATGGTGGTGATCCGGCGGGTCGAACCGATCGACTGGTCGGGCGAGGCGGCGGCGGCATGACGGGCCGGCTGGCGGGAAAGACCTGCCTGGTGACCGCGGCGGGGCAGGGCATCGGCCGCGCGACGGCGCTGCGCTTCGCCGAGGAGGGCGCGCGGGTCGTCGCCACCGACATCAACGCCGACACGCTGGCGACGCTGACCGGCGTCGAGACGCGGCGGCTCGACGTCACCGACCCGGCCGCCATCGCCGCCCTCTTCGCCGAGATCCCGGAGTTCGACGTGGTGTTCAACTGCGCCGGCTGGGTGCACCAGGGCTCGATCCTGGACTGCTCCGACGGCGACTGGACGGCCTCCTGGGACCTCAACGTCACCGCCATGTTCCACGTCTGCAAGGCGGCGCTGCCCGGCATGCTGCGGCTGGGGCGCGGCTCGATCGTCAACATGGCCTCGGTCGCCTCCAGCCTCAAAGGCGTGCCCAACCGCTTCGCCTACAGCGCCACCAAGGCCGCCGTGATCGGCCTGACCAAGTCGATCGCCGCGGACTTCGTCGCCCAGGGCGTGCGCTGCAACGCCATCTGCCCCGGCACCGTCGCCAGCCCCTCGCTGCGCGAGCGGATCGCGGCCCTGCCCGGCGACCCGGCGGCGGTGCTGCAAAGCTTCGTCGACCGCCAGCCCATGGGCCGCCTCGGCGCGCCCTCCGAGATCGCCGACCTGGCGCTCTACCTCGCCTCCGACGAAAGCGCCTTCACCACGGGGGCCATCCACGTCATCGACGGCGGCTGGTCGGCCTAGGCCGCCGATCAGGTCCGGGTGGCGTCACGCCTTGCTCGCAAGCCCGCTTCGGCCGATCCACCTGGTGAACGTGGTCGCCAGGTGAGCGTCGCCATCCAGCCGGATGCGGTCCGCCTCGAGTTCGACCTCGAATTCGCTCATGCCCATCCAGGCCGACGTCATGGCGCGAAGGTCCGAGGTGACCAGCAGGTCGACATCGTGGCCCGGGTCAAGGGAGCACAGGTCGATGGGCTGATCGGGCGCGACGATCAGCCAGTAGTGGCCTTCGTCCTGCGCCAATTCGGGGAAATGGAATTCGATCACCACCCGCCGGCCCGGCGTCCGGTCCACGCGCAGGTTGCGGCGCATGTTCCACATCAGCAGGCGCACATCGAGGTTTGACAACGAGCAGTCGGAGTCCACCCAGCGCAGCGCCCATCGACCAAGACCCTGGATGATCGGCGCGAGGTCCCGCCCAGAGGCCGTCAGCACGTATTCCCCGCCGCGACGCGCCACGACGCCGGCCCGCTGCAGCTCGCGCAGCCGCTTCGACAACAGCGCCGAAGACATCCGCGGCACGCCGTGACGGATCTCGTTGAACCGCGTCGAGCCCGAGAGCATCTCGCCCAGCACCACCATCGTCCAGCGCGTCGCCAGCAACTCGGCCGCCATCGCGACGGGGCAGAACTGTCCGTAGAGCGACGCTTCGCCGCCTGCCACCTGCACGCGCTCGGACGACGCTTCGACATAAGTCATCGGTTCAGTTCCTGAACTTGAGGGCCGCCTGAAACCTGCGAGCGTGGCGGCTCAAATGCAAAGGAGAACGACATGCCGCTGGTGGACATTCACGTGATCAAAGGCGTTTTCAGCCCCGAACAGAAGGCCGACATGATCACCAGGGTGACGGACGCCATGGTGTCGATAGAGGGCGAGAAGCTGCGCGGCGTCACCTGGGTCAAGATCAACGAAGTCGAAAGCGGCGACTGGGCGATCGGCGGCCAGGCCCTGCGCGCGGCGGACGTGCAGAAGATGGCGGCGGGGTAGGCCGCCGGGCAGGGGCCCGACGCGCCGTCAGAACGACTCCGACCAGGGCCTGAGGTCGAGTTCCTGGGTCCAGGCGCTGCGGTGCTGGTGGTGGAGCACCCAGTAGGCGTCGGCGATGGCGGCGATGTCGAGCATGCCGTCGGGGCCGCGCTCGGCCGCCAGTTGCGGGGCGCGGCTCAGCAGCCGCTCGCCGGCGATGCCGCCGTCGACGATCACGTGGCCCACGTGGATGCCCTGCGGGCCGAACTCGCGGGCGATGCTCTGGGCGGTGGCGCGCAGGGCGGCCTTGGCGGCGGCGAAGGGCGCGAACCTGGCCTTGCCGCGCAGGCTGCCGCTGGCGCCGGTGAAGATCAGGCTGCCGCCGCCGTTCGCCAGCAGCGCCGGCAACGCCGCCTGGGCGAGCTGGAAGCCGCCCAGCGCGTGCTCGCGCCAATGGCTCTCGAACTCGGCCTCGGTGAGCTTCAGGAACGGCGCCGGCCGGTTGCTGCCGGCGTTGTGGACCGCGACCGCCAGCGGGGCGAGCTGTTCGGCCGCGGCGACGAAGCGGCGCGCGTCCGCGGCGATCGAGCCGTCGCCGACGACGCCCACGACCTTTGCGCCGGACGCCTCCAGCTCGGCGAGGGTCTGCTTCAGCTTCGGCTCGTTGCGGCCGGCGATGGCGACGGGATAACCGCCCTCGGCGAAGCGCCGGGCGATGGCCGCGCCGAGGCCGTGGCTGGCGCCCACGCCGACCACCAGCACGCTGCCGCGCCTGGAGCCGTTTTCGCTTTCGTCCGTCGCCATGAGCCGAGCTCCGCCTGAGGTCTTCAGAAAGAACCTCTTACGCCGTCCCGTGGGTTCGGTTTAGCTACTTATGCTGATCGCGCGATCAGCGCGGCTATCACCGCGGGCCGCGAAGGGCTTGGACGAAGCCGCGGCTTGGGTGCAACAAGGGCCCATGCCCGCCGCCGACCGGCTCGACCTGCGCGATCGCGACGCCTGCCTTGCGGCGCTGGACGGGGCGCGGTTCGACGTCGCGGTGATCGGCGGCGGCATCACCGGCGCCGGCGTCGCCCGCGACGCGGCGATGCGCGGCCTGAGCGTCGCGCTGATCGAGGCCGAGGACTTCGCCTCGGGCACGTCGAGCCGCTCGTCGAAGATGATCCACGGCGGCCTGCGCTATCTGCCTATGGGCGACATCGCCCTGGTCCGCGAGGCGGCCTCGGAGCGCAAGGCGGTGCAGGCGATCGCCCCGCACCTGGCGCGCGAGACGCCGTTCGTGATGCCGTCGCGGTCCGCGGCCGGGATCGCCAAGCTGCGGGCCGGTCTCTGGACGTTCGAGAAGCTGGGCGGCGTGCCGAAGAGCCGCAAGCACGAGGTCTGGTCGCTGGACGACCTGAAGACGCGCGAGCCGGCCGTCGCCGCCGACGGCTTGGCCGGCGCTGTGGTCTATCCGGAATACCTCACCGACGACGCCCGGCTGACGCTCGCCAACATCCGCAGCGCCGCGGCGCACGGGGCGGTGTGCCTCAACCACGCCCGCGTCGCCGCGATCCTGATCGAGGGCGGCCAGGCGACCGGGCTGGAGGTGGTCGATGGCGAGGGGCGCCGCGCGCGGCTCTTCGCCAAGGTGATCGTCAACGCCGCCGGCCCGTGGGTGGACGCCGTCCGCGCGCTGGAGGCGCCGGGCGCGCCGGCCAAGCTTCGGCTCAGCAAGGGCGTCCACCTGGTGGTGGATCGCGCGCGGCTGCCGGTGAACCGCACCGTGATCATGGCGGCGGCCGACCGGCGCAGCGTGTTCGCCGTGCCCAAGGGCCGCGCCACCTACCTCGGCACCACCGACGCCTTCTATCCCGACGCGGACCTCTGGCCGCGCATCGCGCGCGCCGACGCCGACTATCTGCTGGAGGCCGCCGCGCGATGCTTCGCCACGCCGCCGCTGCGCCTGGCGGACGTCACCGCCGCCTGGTCCGGCGTGCGGCCGCTGGTGGCGGAAGCGGGCAAGTCGGCCTCGGAGGTCTCGCGGCGCGACGAGCTCTGGACCGGACCGGCGGGCGTGCTCTCGATCGGCGGCGGCAAGCTCACCGCCTACCGGCGCATGGCCGAGCGGGTGGTGGGCCGGATCGAGACCGCGCTCGGCCGCGCGCCGTCGCCCTGCCGCACCGCCGAGACGCCGCTGGTGGGCGGCGACGTCGACGTGGCCAAGGCGCGCGCGGCGCTGGAGCGCGGCCGCATGGCGGCCGCGGACGCCGATCGGCTGGTCTCGCTTTATGGGTCCGAGGCCGAGGCGGTCGCGGCGGACGGCGGCGACGTCGCGGCCGAGGCGCGCCACGCGGTGCTGGCCGAGGGCGCGGCGAGCTTGGAGGACTACTGGGTGCGCCGCAGCGCCCGCGCCTGGTTCGGCGAGGCCGGCGGCGTCGCCGCGCTGGCGCCCGCCGCGGCGGCGATGGCGCCGCTGCTGGGCTGGAGCGAAGCGGACGCAGCGCGCCAGATCGCCGCCTGCCGCGCCATCCACGATGGCAATCTCGCCGAGCTTCACGCCGAAAGCGCGCCCGCATGACTCTCGCGAATCTCGACGCCCTGGCCGCCGCGATCGGCGCCGACCGGATCGAAACGTCGGGCGAGCGTCTCGACGCGCGCCGCCACGACTACTGGGCGCTGAGCCATGTGCGCGATCACGTCGGGACGCCCGCGCCGCGGCCTGGGGCGCTGGTGCGCCCGCGCGGCGTCGCCGAGGTGCAGGCGGTGCTGCGGTTCGCGAACGAGCGGCGCATCCCGGTGATCCCGTTCGGCCTCGGCAGCGGCGTGGTCGGCGGCGTCATCGCCGCGCGGGACGCCATCCTGCTCGACCTGGGCGACATGGCCGCCGTGCGCTTCATCGACGAGGTCAACCTGCTCGCCGGCTTCGACTCCGGCATGAACGGCCTCGCGGCCGAGCAGGCGGTGGCCGCGAAGAGCCTGACCATCGGCCACTGGCCGCAGTCGGTGGCGGTCAGCAGCGTCGGCGGCTGGATCGCCACCCGCGCCTCGGGCCAGTTCTCGACCGGCTACGGCAATATCGAGGACATCGTCCATTCCGTCGAAGCGGTGCTGCCGACCGGCGAGTTGGTGACGCTCGGCAAGGGCCCGCGCGCCTCGGCCGGCCCGGACCTGCGCCACCTGATGCTGGGCTCGGAAGGCACGCTCGGCGTGATCACCGGCGTCACCTTCTCGCTGCGCCGCGCGGCGGAGGCGAAGGGCGTGAGCTGCTTCTCGGCGCCGACCATGCGGGCCGGCTTCGAGCTGCAGCGCGAGATCGTCCAGCGCGGCTGGCGCCCGCCGGTGATGCGCCAGTACGACGAGCGCGAAAGCCGCCGTCAGGACCCGGACGCCAAGGCCTGCCTGCTGCTGATGATCCACGAGGGCCCGGCGGCGCTGGTCGAGGCCGAGCGCGCCGCGGTCGCGGCCCTGGCCGAGGCGGCCGGCGCCAGTCCCGCCCCCGGCGAGATCGTCGAGCGCTGGTTCGCGCACCGCAACTCCGTGCCGAGCTGGGACGCGCTGCTCTCGCGCGGCCTGGTGGTGGACACGGTCGAGGTCTCGGCGAGCTGGACCGACATCGGCAAGGTCTACGACGCCGCGGTGGCCTCGCTGAAGGAGATCGACGGCCTGATCGCCGGCTCGGCGCACAGCTCCCACGTCTATCGCAGCGGGCTGAACCTCTACTTCACCTTCGCCGTCCAGACGCAGTCGCCGGGGGAGATGGAGCCGGCGTATCTCGAGGGCTGGCGGCGGATCATGGAGGCGACCGCGGGCCACGGCGGCAGCGTCTCGCACCACCACGGGATCGGCCGGGTGCGGCGCGACTGGCTCGCCGCCGAGCTGGGCGATGAGGGCGTGGCGCTGCTGCGGCGGGTGAAGGCGGCGCTCGATCCGAACGGGATCATGAACCCCGGCGTGTTGCTCCCCGATGGGTGAGCTGCTGCTCGGCCTCGACGTCGGCACCACCTCGCTCGGCGCCGGGCTGTTCGATCCCGGCGGCCGGCTGCTGGCCTGGACCGCGCGCCGGCTGCGCTCGACCTCGAGCGGACCCGGGCGGTTGGAGCAGGACGGGGTCGCGATCTGGCGAACCGCACTGGCCGTGCTGCGCGGCGCACTGGCGGCGGCGGGCCGCGAGGCGACGGACCTGGCCGCGATCGGCGTCACCTCGCAGCGCACCAGCGCGATGATCTGGGACCGGCGCTCCGGCCGGCCGCTGACGCCGCTGGTGATCTGGAGCGACCTGCGCGGCGCGGCGCGCGCCCAGACGCTGCGCCAGGCCGGCTTCTTCCTCGCCCCGCAACAGGCGGCGGCCAAGCTGGAAGCCCTCGTCGCCGGCCTGCCGGCGGACGCGGGACGGAACATCGCCTGGGGCAATATCGACAGCTATCTGATCCACCGCCTCACCGGCGGCGCGGCGCATGTGACCGACCGCAGCCAGGCCTGGCCGACCGGCTATCTCGACCTGGCGAGCCTGGGCTGGAACCAGGCGCTGATCGCCCATCAGCGGCTCGATCCGACGATGTTTCCGAAGCTCGTCGACACCTGGGGGCCGATCGGCGAGACCAGGCCGTCCGTGCTCGGACGACCCGTGCCGGTCACGGCGGATATCGCCGACCAGCAGGCCGCGCTGATCGCCCACGACGACGGCTCGGGCGCGGTCAAGGCGACGCTGGGCACCTCGGCGACGCTCGACCTGGCGACCGGAGCGGAGCTGGTGCTGCGCGACATGACCGCGCCGCCGTTCATCGTCTCCTCGGTGGGGGGCGACACCCGCTTCTGCCTCGAGGGCATGGTCTACAGCGCCGGGGCGGCGCTCGACTGGGTGCGCGGCGCGATGCGCCTCGGCGGTCCGGCCGCCTTCGACGCCCTGGCGGCGAGCGCGCCGGACGCCGGCGGCGTCTGGTTCCTG
>Ga0302325_10035143_pt1 | contig 10245 bp, 7 predicted proteins | sample Palsa_T0_2_FD_201948 | JGI IMG/M metagenome (GOLD analysis project Ga0302325, IMG submission 201948) | Peat permafrost microbial communities from Stordalen Mire near Abisko, Sweden - Palsa_T0_2 | ecosystem: Environmental > Terrestrial > Soil > Palsa > Peat permafrost | place: Sweden: Abisko...
ACATAGTATTAAAAGTGCGCTAAACTCGGCTAATTGTATTTCGAATACAGATAAGCCTCGTGATTCACGTCTTTGTAGATAATTTCGAAAGCGGATTAAATCAGCGCCTTTGTTGTGCAGGTGCGGCTGACAAAGGGCAGAAGGAAATCTAGCCTATTCTTCCATAGATTTGTAGTATATTCCTTAGCATTATATAGGCGATGGTTCAAGTTCCTGTTGGTACATTCTCAAGTTGGCAGAAAATAATAGTAGGGTGTAGCCGGAAATTTGAGGTCCCGTGGAGATTGCGGCTTCTTGACGAGGACAACAGATGATTTCAATGCTTTGTTCCAGAGGCGAGTCATGCGTTCCCATTCTAGACGTAGTGTTTGTCCGCATTTATAATGACATGTCAAATCGCATGTCAGAGAAGATGTGTGGAAAACTTTGAAGTTCAGTGACAAAGTGTAATATTTTGAAAAGCACAAATAACCTTCGTGAGCTGTTACATTGGTCCAGCTCACGGCAGTATACTCTCTAGTTTCAAGATTCACTTGATAGAATCAAAAAAAATTGTCAGATCGCTAGGGCGGAAAAGATATGGGGGAAATTTCGATGCTTAAGTCAGAAACTGTAACCGTTAGAAAAACACGAACAACATTTTTCATCTAGCACATCATTCCACAAAATAGCAGTATTCTCTCCAGCCTCAAGATACAGGTATTAGCATCCTCAAGGCCTGCTTGGTAAGTTATCCGATGCCATGAGGGAGAAAGTACCCAAGCTCAGGAGGGAAATGTACCATTATGACAAGGGATAACCACCTTTATTCTCACTTCAGCGAATTATCCTAATGCATGCTGGTAGGCTCAAGGAACAAGAAACAGGGAACATAGCAATGCAATGTCATTGAAGAAATGTTCCTCGAAGATATTTTGTGTTTGTTTACCTGTAAAAGGGGTTGCCAAGACATTTAACGAGGCCTATCAGGAGATCCACGTGATTTTGCGTCAATTGCAGCCAACTGGCAACGTGTTTATTGAACTATCATGTTCATTTTAATTATACGCTTTGGAATCAATCCAAGCCAGGCAGAGCTACATATGCTTCAACTACCTGCATTGCGCTCATTCATGCTATGCAATCCCAGCCCGATCCAGGGTACTGTTCATCCTGTCGCCGCCCAAACCCAATGCATCCAACGCCGCGCTGATAGTGGAGTGCTCTCCCAAAGAACAAACCAGAATGCTTTTCCCACACTCCCAAAAAAAACGCCGTGCCATAAAACAGTTCGTCTGATTCGTGGAATCAAGGGTATATCCATTGCTCGTTTTCAAAGTAAAAAACGCACGCTCATAGCCGCCCAACCGAAACCAATGCAAAAAAGGAAATCTATGTCGAATTCAGGGTTCTAGAGTCAGGTCTTCGATGTTGAGTCTGGAAGGGCCTTCGCCGTTGCCGTAAGAGTGACGATCGGTAACGGGCGCTGGCATTGGGCTCTCTGCAGCGGTAAGGGGAGTCAAGTCCTCATAATTGGGGATTGCGTCGCCCTCGTACAGTTCTGAGTTTCCATAGGTAGGCGGACTGGCGGGAACGTTCTCATAAAGCGGTGGCTGTTCTTCGTCCCAAGAAATACCCAGTCCTGATCGCTCGGTAAGAGTGATGTTGAAGTGCATCCTCAAAACCCTCGCAGCACCTGTTGGCGTGACCTGCGTTGGCTTTCTGATGGGAGCGAACTCCTCTGCAACGATCATTTCAACGATCATGACGTGTGATACTTCAGTTCCATCCTCCGCCTTCATATCGCAGATCGGTTTGGAATCAGCTCGAATGCCGAAGGGAAATTCCAGCTCAATCTGTCCATCAGGGGAGCTATAATCGGCCTTCCATCCCGACTTCATCTCATCCGTGCCAATTGTTCGTGTTTCCGAATGTGCCATACCCTTCTTGGCCTCATCGACGCTCCCCATCTTTGCTGCGTGCTTCGCACATGCTGGCGAAATTGTCTTTTGTGTTTCGTCAATTCTCCATGTCAAGCGCTTCAACTTCCAGTGTGTCTGTGTTTTCGTCTCTGTGTTCCGTTTCACAACCCCATCCATTCTTATCGACATATTGGTTTCGCCGATTGGGTGGATGACAGCCGGGAGCTCGCAGTTCGCGGTCAGGTTCGTGGGAGGGAAGATGCGAATTGAATGGCGGGGTTGGTCGGAGGGGTAAATTGCACGCTTGACGTCGAGTGCTTGTGCCATCTTAATGGGCTCGCCGGATTTTGGGGTAATAACTGCTCGTAAAACATATTCAACCGCACAGAGACCTCCCTTCATCGTCGGGGGAAGGTGGCCTGGGAGGAGGAAGCTGAAAGGGAAATCATGTTCGCCTGCAAAGGGTCAGCAGAGTTCGGCCGCAAAAAGACCTGCTCGAAAACTCACCTCGTTGTAAAGTAGCTGGGCCTTGCAGGAAATTCCAGGTCGTCAAATCCGTGCATTGTTTCGAGCATTCTTGGCAGTGGGTGTGGAAGGGCTTCTTCCTCGTTACTTCCAAAGCTAACCTCATCTTGAACGAGTCAATCGCCATGAAATCTTCGTGGATCTTGAGCACAAGTTGACCTGAAAGCAATGCGCCAGAACTCGATGCTGCTGGTCCGTAGAATACTAGGGGTGGAGATTCGATCATAACGTCTAGAGATGCAAGGTGCTGTGAAAGTTTGCTGGAGGAGGTCTTGGGAGAATGCAGTCCAACGAGGGACAATCTCTTGTGTGAGTCCGGCATCTTGACACTGCGATCCTCTGATGCAAGTGAAGATCCAGATGATGAAGGCGACCTGTCTGAAAATGCTGGCCTTTTCGTGCTTGACGAGCGTCGTTTGCCCTTCTTCAGATCTGTATTATGGATGTCGAAAGAGCTCGTATGACTTCGAAAGAAAGTCGATACTCGGGGCAAGGCATGGGGCATGGTGCCTGCTATTTGTGGCGGGGCGGCCACTGACTGCGGGGAGCGCGAGCGCCTTGCGTAGCCGGATGACGGCACTCCAACTTTTTTTTCCTTCCTTGCGCTTTCTAGAACACTGCGCCAATTCGGAATTCTTGGCAGGAGCAACTTCGGCGGGAGAGGAGTATGTGCTGGTGACGATTTCAATGACTACCTCAATGACCAACGAGGAGAATAAGTGTTCTTCGTTGCTTGGGCCAAGAATACTTGGAGGGAGATTCTTTTTGTTCTGCGTTCAGTGTTGGAAGCTTCGACCTTAAACAACCCAACTCAAGACAACTTCATGCGCGGGGCTCTATGGGACTTATTATATTTCATAGGCAGGACCATGAAATTATGTGTCACGGTGCAGCGGTCTGTAGCTTTCGGATCCATAGCTAGTGCCCAAGCCGTGCGGTGTACCTGAAAGCGCGAGGTGAGCGTGCTCTTGATTATTCGAGTTGGTCTGTTGGTGCTGGTGTGAGCTGGGCTCGGCGTCTGGCAAGCTGATCCATGAATCTGCGATGCCCCAGAGCCTGAGGGCTACGACCAAGGCTAGGCTGGACGGCGAAGAAGTCAGCACAAACTGGGCAAGCCGTGCTGAGTGCATCGTACCAAGTTACCCAAAGAGGACATAGTGTGCGCTGTCATATGGCCTGCGAAGAAAATCAATGGGTCCTTTTCAACATCGCTGGGCCAGTCGCGGAAGTATCCTTGAAAACATTTGGTAATGAGAGAGTCATGGGTCCGAAATCATGGCTTCAGGCACAGAGCACGGCCCCGAAATAGGAGGGGCCAACGAAGACGCTTAGACGAGCTGCTTGCTCGCGCCACATATCCTCTGAACACCTGATGGTGACCCCGAATCTCGAGCGGTCCGACTGTTGGGTCTGGAAGTTGGCGGTAAGCAGCTCAATGCCGAAGTGGCAGCCATTCACAAATACCAGCACTATCGCTGTTCAGCTGCTGAATGCTCAATCATGCACAGATTGGCGTTAGAACTCGGCGGCTCTTCGTAGGGCCGCAGACAGCAAGGGTCGCCTCAAGCCGGGGAAGCCAGAAGTGGCTGCGATGCACAAGGCTGGAAATCCCAATTGAGAAGAGCATCCTGCCTTTGCAGCCTTCTGTTTGGCCCCCTCGAAAGCACAGCCAGCACTGCCTGCCAGCAACCCTCACAAGATAGGCTTCACTTGCATTGTAGAACTAAATGAGAGCTTCACCTTATCTCTGCAGATTGGCCCAACTCGTCACCTGCCAGCTCACCTCCAAAAACGATTGTGCAAAGCATTGGCATGTGTACCTCTAGCCGCTGCAAAGTTAGCCGCTCGTCGCATGAGCTGTGGAGCTCAAAATAAGTCAAGAGACATCAAATTCTCCTCAATAGGACCCGAGGACAAATCACGGTGTATTGTCGGCAACATTGCAGCCAGAAAGTTATTAACCGGTTTTCCAAATGTCTCCAGGAATTCTGTCAGCGTGCAGATGGTTCAACCCCTCGCACGCCTTTGCAGCTTCATCCAGAATCAAAACACGCCATGAATCTGGGCTGCTTGAATGCATATCAGATGTTGGATCTGGGACCTATCAATTTACCACTTCTTCCACATCTTGGATTCTTTGGATGAGAGGCATACACGCATTCGTCGACTTCGCGCAATACTTCCAGTCGGCTCATTGCTGGTGTGGCTGTGAATCTGGAAGTGCCGGCATCCTCAGCTCTCAGATTTGCTGTGGCTGCATTCCACGCAGCTCGCTCACCTCCGGATTCGGTGAAACACCTCGAGGCTGAGCCTCTCATTTCACATGACCACACCGCTGAATCGTAGACGGCGCCAATCGAAAGCCAGTGCGATCTCCTCAACTCAAATGCGCTTGTAACGAATCAAGAAGGGGCACGATGTCGAAAGAGATCTGGCGACGTCAATCATCTCAAACTGCGGGGAAGCTCTCACCACCATCACACAACCTCACTGGCGTGACTATGCGAAGACGACAAGAAAACCTACCTACCCCGCAAAATGGCGTGTAGAAATTTGGCATTGAGAGGTTTCGCATCTCCTCGGAGAGGGTCATGTGAGCACGCCTTCCCGCCATAGCCGTTACCAGGGGCGCCGAATGCGCTCTTTTTACAGGCAAGAAATTTGCTCCTATGCGACGCCGATGAAGTAATGGAAATCTGCTACTCGATGATTTCCTAGCCTGGTGACGACGGGGCCCTCGTGTTGAGCGGCTGTATTGGAAAATGCGTGCTTTCTGCTCTTCTATGCCCAGGCTGTGAGCTAGAGGAGGATCCTGTTACCTAATTTCACTCGCTTTTTTCACGAACCCGTGCTTCAAAGTAATCACCTCATCACGCCCACAACACACGACAATTCTTCCATACCCCCTCGTTAACCCATGTGGCCCGCCCCTTTATGCTTACTCGAAGATTACTCGACCGTATCCACTTGCTCCACAGCCTAAGAAGTAGATGTCGTGAGCTAAGTCTGAAGTCATGATTTTGCATGCCCCTCTTGCCCCGCCAGATAGAAAATCTAGCGAGGTTAGATTCGCGTTCCATCTCGCGCCATCCCGAGCCTGCACCAGGCCACCCCTACCCTGGTCCCTTGTCAAAAGAAAACTCCGATTGGAACGCTAAGTCTCGGGGTATGAGTAAACAGTAACCTAAATGTATTACTCGATAAATGGAAAATTGTTTCTTCTAGTCTCTAGATTTTTCTTTAGCTCTGACAGGTGGGACACGAAGGCCACAGAGCTAAAGTAGTGCTACGAGGAGTTTAAGGTTTAGGTTGGTCGGAGACGGCTATAGATCTTGGAAGGGTGGGCGTGCACAGAAGAAAGGTAGAGACTGGAGAGGGCCATGAGTTGCCCGCTTTGCCGGAGGTTTGCCCGGTTAGATGAGAAGAAAAGGAGGGGTCGGGCGCCTCCGATAGATTGATGGAGAATGAGGCTAGAAGAGCGTGAAGTCACGATGGGACTTGGAATTGGCAGATGAGCGCTTGCACTCGGGGGCTTTTTTTAATTGAGGTGGGTTTATTGCTAGATTTAGGCTAGGAGCGAGCGCCTTTGGGGGAGAGTTCCAGACCGAATGCAGCGATTTTTGGAGGTATTCTGGAAGGTTGGAGAGAACAAAGGATTACATGCTGTGCACAACGATGCCTTCATAGGATGCAAAGCCAATTTCTTGTTAGATCCGTCAGTCTGGTTGGTGCGGAAAAGTGACAAGAGCTCCCTGTGATTTCAAACTGAAGTGTGGCTGAACGTTAAATTCCTAGATATATCGTCGACTCCAACAAACGTCTCACACACCCCCAATTCCATCCAACCTTGTGAATAGGACTCTATCATCTGAACAAAGCCAGCGCATTCGCTAAATTCCTGGCCAAAAGAGGTTGCTACCCCTTTTCTGTTAAACGAACATGTGATCTGGACAGTAATACCGAAGTATATCCGCTCAGGGGGTCCGAGCGCTCGTAGCGAACGTTAGCGCACTTCTACTTCAACGTCAACCGTCCTTTTGTAAACAAAGACTTAGACTGTCTTTCATGGTCAACTCTTGGTTGCAAATATTTGCGACGCCATGACTGATTTCGTGGCCTCGAGTGAGGTTATATTTGCTCAGAGAAAGGGCAGTAGTGCCTCAAGCGAAGAGAAGGCGAGACTCGAAGTCGAGATCTTTGCACGAGAAATGAGACTTGATGTTTTGCTTCTGCGTGATTTTCTTGAGTTTGAAAAGTTTCTCTAATAAATGCATGTCTATTGTTCAAGGAATAACAATAGTAGGAGCTTGATCATAGTCTAATTTGGACATAGAAGGCTCAGTCGAGGCATGAATGATGTAGATTGTGCTGGGGTCTTCGAATTCATTTGAAAGAAGACAAGAACAAAGGATAATAGTCGCTATGGCCTTGTCAGATTCGAAAGTCATGATAAGCATTCGAGAATTATCTACATCAGCTTCGTATATTATTTATAACCTTTTGAGCCTTCGTTGGCTGCCAACTGAGGCCAGAAAGGCGGGGAATACTTGCTCGGCGGTGAAAAGCAAGCGTTCAAGTGTATTGTACACATTTCCTCCACAAAAATAACTTTTTGGCAAGGCTGAGGGGTCGTATGACCTCACATCAAGCCGCAAAATCTCTATAAGCCGGCACAGCAAGCCTAAAATGCGCTTAGAAGTGGGTCCTTTGACCGTCGCTGCTCAAAATCACTCTTGTTTCTTACCGTAGTGCCCCGAAACGTTATCGTGGAACGAGTACATGAAATTTAGACTCTTGGTCAGCTGATGCGGCTTGTTTAACGCGTTTATTTAAGGAGGATAGTTGTTGTGCGCTTCCTTACCACCAACACAACACAATTTCTCCCTCTTCGCACCTGTACAGCCTCAACTGGCTTTTACATAGTGCTAACTCCTTCTTCTTCTTCTTTTTCCTTCCCACTTACCCTCAATTGGGTCTGCAAAGCCGCCGTTCCCGTTCCTCTTCACATCTCCGCCCTTCGCCATCCTAACCATCCACAATGTCAAACCCTGACAAGGGCAAAGGCATCGAGGGCCGCGATCCGTCCTTTGGCGATCGTCTTCCTCCTAACAACATGAGAGATAGCGCAGAGTCCATGCAGCTTCGTCAGAACTTTGACGATCGCTTCCTAAATGGAGACTCTTACAACCAGCGTCTCTACACCCTTGGCTCAACCATCCTGGGCCCAGCTGAGACTATGAACAATACTCAAGGTCTTCGTAACGGTAACTCAGGTACTTACGTGCCAGCCAGTCATTATCAGGCTCGCATGGGCGGTCAAAGGTTTGTGATAATCTGGCCTTCCTATTCTTCGATCAGTGCTTACGATCTTTTAGCCACTCAGTTCATCACAACGCGTTGCGCATGCAGCCTCCTATGAACTCTCGTCTGGTCGCCCATGTGCCGAATGGCTCTAATACACTGTCCTACAATCCCAGTCTCGTGGCTCCTGGTCGATTTTCTGAAGGTGGAATTATGATGCCCTGGGCAAGCAATCTTGGCACTTCTAACAGAATCCCGCATGACCTCAACTTCTTCTCGGATATCTACCATGACAATCGCAATGGTGGTGGATTCCACAATCAGCGTTCTATGGTTCCTGATCAGAATGGATTTCCTGGTTCTTTGGATCATACCATACCTACTACTGCGCACCACGGTATCCCCGTCAACATAGCTCGTTCTATCCCATTTCGGACACAAGACTCTTCTCATGGTCGTCATGTAATCCATAATTCGCCTCATGGAGACCTTGGCAATAACAACCGCACTCTGCAAACTCAGGCACCAAATCTTCCTCATGGCTTTCGATCGATGCATTCTCTGCCTGGTACTGTCCTTGGTAGCATCAATCCCGTCCAGCCAGTTGTGGCACCAAATTCTTTTCATGTTTATCGAGCTTGGGATGATGCCCCTCTCCCCTTACGAATCGGCAATGATCCTCAGGTCAAAGCCTATAACGCTTATGTGGCTCAAGCCTCCCGAGCTGGTATCCTCCGCGCTCATCAATCTCAGATCCCTCAAGCCAATCGAGGTGGCCCTGCGATCTTCCCTCCTCAGCAGGGTAGAGCATTCCGTTCCATGCAGCAAACTGGTCCAGTAGTTTCTTCTCAACGTTCTAGCGCTGGGTTCCCTTCTCAAAATTCTGGAGCAATTCAGTCTTCTCGCCAAGCTGAAGCACTTCCTGCTTCTAGGCTTTCTTATGGACATGTTCATCAGAACAACAATTATGTCCGCTCAGTAGGAAGCCACCATACTGGAGCACCACAAGGCCAGCTTGCTCACCCTGTCAATAATTCTCATCCAGGCGCCCATCCGTTCAATCATTCCCAAGGCCAGGCTGCAAATAGTTCTCGCCATCCTGGTAATCAAATTGGTGCTTCCCAGGGCCAGGTTGCTGATACTTCTCTCCGTCCTGGACATCAAAGTGGTGCTCCTCAACTACAATCTGCTCCTGCAGTTATTCTGAATCCTCTCGAGATCTACTTAACATCTCTTGGAAGCAATTCTTCGGGGCCATTTGGTCAGCATGGAGGACGTCGGTCTAGGGTCAACCAGCTACCTCGACTTCGTGAACGGCGTTTCTTCCCTGGTGGACTGCGTTCTTCTCCCAACGGTCTCGCAGCAACTACATTCTACAACTTCCCAAATCTTCCTATTGAGCTTAGGCTCATGGTGTGGAACCGTACCATCCAGCGCGGTGTCCCTCGATTCATCTTCTTTGGTTACATGAATCTGCCACCTGCAATGGCCCAAGTCAATGTGGAGGCTCGTGGGTTGTACTTGAATGAGTGCAAATATTACAAGTTGGCTGATACACAGCGTGTAACAATCTATGCACCCAACCAGGATATGTTCCTATTCAAAAAATATATCCCGGGCCTCCGACTTGCTACCCCAGGAGAGTGGAGCACCGTTCCGGTCGAGATGACGAAAATCCACGACTATGAGCTTGATAACGTTTCTGAGCAATATTGGGCTTCTCAAATTATTCAAGGTCATCAGCGAAACCTCCAAAGTGGCAACACTAAGAACTTCACCTTCACATATGTGGTTTTCTTTCCATGATACTGAGAAAATGACGCTTTAGGTTCAACAACTGGCTTGGCATACATCTACTGGTTTCTCTAGACGGCTTCTTCATACACTGTAGTGATAGTTGGGCGGAAAGTTGGAGGGACAATTGGAGAATGCGATTTTGATTTTCTTGGTTTTCTTTTGCGGTGGGCATAATACTTTGACTGGAACTGAAAACTCCCTAGCGCAGACTGGGACAATCCCCTTGATTGACTTGGAAAGCGCCTCTGGATACTTTGGTTGATCAGTTATCCTCGTGGCGGCTTATGTGAGCTTTTGTCTTTCTTTGAACATCAAGAGATAGCCCCTGCACCAAAAAAATAAAAAGTCTTGCAAGAGATCATTAATTGAGCCTTCCCAACGTGAAATTGTGCTTTCTTAGTCTAGCCGTAAACTTTCAAGAAGTCAACAGAATACAAAACCTGAAGTTCTCGTCGCTTCTACACTTTGAATTGTTAAATCGTAATCACCTTCTTTCACAGTTCTCGTCGAATCTACCCCTGAACTGTTACGACGTAACTACCTTCTTTCTCAGTCTCATCGATTCTTTACTTTGACTTGTTGTGACGTAATCACCCCCTCTCACAATTCTCGTCGAATCTACACCTTGAACTGTTATGACGCAACCACTTTCTTTCACATTCTCGTCGACTTTACTTTGACTTATTGCGATGTAATCGCCTACTTTGACCCAGTGCGATTT
>Ga0302325_10035144_pt1 | contig 10245 bp, 11 predicted proteins | sample Palsa_T0_2_FD_201948 | JGI IMG/M metagenome (GOLD analysis project Ga0302325, IMG submission 201948) | Peat permafrost microbial communities from Stordalen Mire near Abisko, Sweden - Palsa_T0_2 | ecosystem: Environmental > Terrestrial > Soil > Palsa > Peat permafrost | place: Sweden: Abisko...
AACTTCCGTACTAGTTTCTTCGCCAATCCAGCGGTGCGGTCGATGGGCGTCGGACGCGACCTGTATGGCCGGCGAAAGGACGGCAGCGAGTTTCCGGTCGAGATCGGCCTTAACCCAATCCAAACTCAAGACGGACTCCATGTCCTCAGCGCCATCGTCGATCTCACCGAACGCAAGCGAGCTGAAGAAAAAATCCTCAAATTCAACGAAGTTCTGGAGCAACGGGTCACGGAACGCACAGCGCAGCTCGAAATTGCCAATAAGGATTTGGAGGAGTTTGCCTACGCGGCTTCGCATGATTTGAAAGCGCCGCTTCGTGTCATCGACAACGCCTCCAAGTGGCTAGAGGCTGATTTGCAGAAGCATCTCACGGACGAAACTCGACAAAATATGAGTCTGCTCCGTGGGCGCGTCAAGCGCATGGAGAAGCTGTTAGACGACTTGCTGGAATATTCGCGCATCGGACGGACGATGGACGATCGTTATGCCGAAACCATCGGCGGGGATGCGCTGATGGTCAATATCCTGGCGCTGCTTTCGCCGCCGGAAGGCTTCGCGGTCAGAACGAGTGCCAGCTTCGCAGGTATTCAAGTGCGCAGAATGCCGCTGCAGCAAATCCTCATGAATCTTATCAGCAACGCCATCAAGCACCACGACAAGAAACAGGGGCGTATCGAGGTAACAGTGTACGATTGCGGCACCGATTATTCCTTCGCGGTCAAAGACGACGGCCCCGGTATCGCCGCGGAGTATCAAGATCAAATATTCAAAATGTTTCTGACGTTGAAACCTCGAGATCAGGTTGAAGGCAGCGGCATGGGATTGGCAATGGTACGCAAGAATATCGAGGTTTTCGGCGGAAAGCTTAGTCTTGAATCGGCCGATGGCAAGGGAAGCGTATTCCGCTTCACCTGGCCGAAGCACCAGAAAATTAGTGAGAAGCCACATGAATATCTTGGTGCAGCCTAACGCCGCCCTCAGCATATTGCTGGTTGAAGACGATGACGGTGATGCGAGAGCTTTACAGCGCGCGTTCAAAAAGGCGGCGGTCTTGTTTCCAATCGTCCGGGCGGTCGATGGAACCGAGGCGCTGGATTTCCTGAAAGGCGCAAACGGCAAAGAAAAAGTCCTACCGCCGTATTTATTGCTCGTCGACCTGAACATGCCGAAAATGAACGGCATCGATCTTATCAAAGCGCTACGCGCGGACGAGACTTTACGTCGATCCATCGCCTTCATCCTTACCACCTCCAAGCGCGATGAGGACAAGATGGCGGCGTACGATCTTAACGTTGCCGGCTATATCGCAAAGGCGACGGCAGGAGAAGATTTTTCAAATTTGTTCAGCCTCGTGGATAGCTACCGGCGCATCGTGGAAATGCCGTGACAAGAGAGAATAGAATATGACCCACACTGCGCTGAATATCCTGATCGCCGATGACGACGAGGGCGACCGTAAACACGTAATCCGAGCCCTGAAAGAGGCAGGGGTCTCATTCAAATATACCGAGACGGCGAGCGTCGAAGAGGCGCTCAAGGAGTGCGACAAAGGCGCCTTCGATTGCGCGATCGTCGATTATCGTATGCCGGGGCACGATGGCCTGCATGGCGTCGGCGCCCTGCATGACCGGTTACCATGTATGTGCATTATCATGGCAACCGGCCAGGGCGATGAGTTTATCGCAACCGAGGCAATGAAACTTGGCGCCTCGGACTATATCGCCAAAAAGCGCATCAACGCCGAAACAATCGCGCACATCATCGAAAGCGCCATGGAGAAAGCGGCTCTGCGAAACAAAGTGGCCGAGCAGAGGGAAGAGCTTGAGAATTTCGCACTCGTGCTCGTGCACGACCTGAAGGCCCCGACGCGGTCCATGCTGGGATTTGTTCGACGCATCGAACGATGCAATGCCCGAGGCGAACCAGAAAAGGTTGCCGAGTACTGCCGTCTTGTATTTGAAGCGGCCCAGCGAATGGACGCTCTGATCGATTCATTGCGCCTCTACACAAGGACGGACAACCCCGTTGCGTTTGGGTCGGTCGAAATGTTGCAAGTGATGAAGGACACACTTTCCAACCTAGAAGAATCCATCGGCGCGCGAGGGGCGCATGTGACGTATGGCGAGTTGCCCGCCGTACTCGGCAACGCTCCTCAACTCACGCAGCTTCTGCAGAATCTGATCGCCAACGGGATGAAGTATTGCGAGGCCGAAATTCCGGCCATTCACGTGGCGGCGGAACCTCAAGACGGCAACGTCTGGCTTTTTACGGTAAAGGATAACGGTATTGGTATTTCCGAGGAGTTTTACGACCGCGCGTTCGACGCATTTAGGCGGCTGCCCGGTTCGTCGAACCACGAGGGAACGGGCCTGGGCCTTGCCACCTGCAAGAAAATCGTTAAGCGCCATGGAGGTGTTATCAGGTGTGCGTCGGCGCAAGGCCAGGGCACGACGTTCTTCTTCACGCTGCCGGGAGCATGCGTGCATCAGTAGACATGCGTGCGGTCGCCCGACGGATGGGTGTCGGCTGATCGGCAGCTCGCATCATTAAAGGCACAACAGCGCGGACGCTCGGTATTGAACTAGCCGCCATTCCCCCCACTAACGACGAATCAAGAAAACAGCGGCAATAGAAGTAGCTCGCCCCCTTCTTTTCCGAAGAATTCTTCGGCCCGAAGAATCCCACCCGTTAAATTCTGTAAACGAGCTTTTGGAAGCTCGATTGGGGAGTAGTTATATCAGACTACGGCACGAGATCTTTGCAGCACTCATTTTAGGAGTATCCGCCCCGCTCGCCTCGTTGGGCGGCTTTCTATCTTCGACCGGCCTTCGCGCAAGCGGCAACAAAAGAAGGGCTAAGACGCGGCGGACGCGTTTGCGCCCCGCTTGCGGGCAGAGGTGGGGCTGTCCCGCACCGAGCGCACCGCCAATGTGTAGGGCGCGTTCCGTGTGCCACCGGAAGGCAACGCGGCAATCGTCGGCCGCCCGCCTCGTTCTCGTCGACGATGTGCTGACGTCCGGCGCCACCGTCGAGGGCTGCGCGCGGGCGCTTCTGCGCGCCGGCGCCGCCAATGTCGATGTGCTCGTCTTCACCAGGGTTGCCGATCCCGTGCGAACGTCCATATAAGGAATCTGCTACGATTAACGCGCCATTATGACTTCCGTTGAAATCTATACCCGGCAATATTGCACCTATTGTCACTGGGCGAAGGAACTGCTTTCGCGCAAGGGCGTGACATTCCGTGAGTTCGACGTGACGGGGAATTTACAGATGCGCCAGGAGATGATCGAGCGCGCCAGCGGCGGTGACACGTTTCCGCAAATCTTCATCGGCGCGACCCATGTCGGCGGCTGCAACGAGCTCTATGCGCTCGAAGAGACGGGCAAGCTCGACGCGCTGCTCGGGATCACCGAAGGCAAGCTTGGCGAGGGCCAACGGGCATGAGCGCCACGACGTCTTCGGTCTTCAAGGTCGGCCTCGTGCAGATGCGGTCGGGGGTCGATCCGCAGGCCAATCTCGCGACCGCGCTTGCGGCGATTGAGGAAGCGGCGCGCTCCGGCGCGGCTTACGTGCTAACGCCGGAAATGACCAACATCATGGAGGTCAAGCGCGAGCGCCTGTTCGCCAGCATCGCCGATGAAGAACTCGATCCGACGCTCGCGGCTTTGCGCGAGGCGGCGCGCAAATTTTCGATCTACGTCCACATCGGCTCGCTTGCGGTGAAGGTGTTGCCCGACAAGGCGGTGAACCGCTCGTTCCTGATCGACCGCCGCGGCGACGTGGCCGCGCGCTACGACAAGATCCACATGTTCGACGCCGATCTGGCCAACGGCGAAAGCTACCGCGAATCGCGCAATTATCGCCCCGGCGATCTCGCCGTCGTCGCCGATTTGCCCTGGGGCCGGCTCGGCATCACCGTCTGTTACGATTTGCGCTTCCCGGCGCTCTATCGCGCGCTCGCCGAGGCCGGCGCCTCGTTCTTCTCCATTCCTTCCGCCTTCACCCGGCAGACCGGCGAGGCGCATTGGCACGTGCTCATTCGCGCGCGCGCCATCGAGAACGGCTGTTTTGTGTTCGCCGCCGCGCAAGGCGGCAAGCATGAGAATGGGCGCGAGACCTTCGGCCATTCGCTCGTCGTCGATCCGTGGGGCCAGATCCTCGCCGAGGGCGGCACCGAGCCGGGCCTCATCCTCGCCGACATCGATCCGGCGCAAGTCACCGCCGCGCGTTCGCGGATTCCCTCGCTGCACCACGGCCGGCGCTTCGAGGTCATCGAGCCGATGGCCGAGCCGACGCATCTGCGCGCCGTGCCGGGGCCGCAATGATCCGCTACGCGCTGCATTGCGAGCACGGCCACGACTTCGAGAGCTGGTTCCAGAACTCCGCCGCCTATGACAAGCAGGCCAAGCGTGCGCTGATCGCCTGCCCGATCTGCGGCTCACCCAAGGTGGAGAAGGCGATCATGGCGCCGCGGCTCAATCGCGCGCACGCGCCCGAGCCGCCGAACGTGCCGCCAACGCCGACGCCCGAACCGCCGCCGGCGCCGGCCAAGGCGCCGGTCGCCATGATGTCGCCACCGGAGCGCGAGCTGCGCAAGAAGCTCAAGGAGCTGCGCGACCATATCACCAAGAATGCGGATTACGTCGGCCCGCGATTTCCCGAGCAGGCGCGCAAGATTCATTATGGCGAGATCGAGCACCGCTCGATCTACGGCGAAGCCTCACCGGACGAAGCCCAGGAACTGCACGAAGAGGGCATCGAATTTCATCCGCTGCCGATCCTGCCCGACGAGTTCAATTAATAGGCCGGGACCGGCAGCACGACGCCAACTGCGCCGTCACCCGCCGAAAAAATTCAGCGGCTAATAAATCAGCGGGTAGAACACAAGGTTGAGCGTCTTCCACTGCTTATACTTGTCCGCCGGGAGCATGGTGTAGGGTTGGCATTTCGTCAGCGCATTAATAGCGTTTTGCATCACCACCCGCTCCTTCGACGACGCGATCGGTTCGAGCAATTGCGGCGGCGACGCCAGCGTACCGTCGCGGTTGAGCGAAACGCGTAGCAACACACGGACCCGGTCGCTGGCATCGATCCCGGCCGCCGGATCCGAGCAGGAGCTGACGCGTTCGCGGAACGGCAAGGTGAAATCGTACCCAGCCTGGTTGGTGTCGACAGGCGGGGCGGCGAAACCGCCGCCGAGCGGTCCGCCCATCATTGCGAGCTGCGCCAGCTGCTCGGCCATGTTCTTCTGATCCGGTGTTTCCTCGGAATTCGGCCGGGGCGGGGCGGGCGGCGGCTCGGACGCTTGAACTTGCGCCACTTCAGACTGAGATATCTCCGCCTTCGCCGCCTCAGGCTGTGGCGGCAAAGACTGCGTCGCCTTGCGGGCCTCATCCTGGTGCTTCGAACGCTGTTGCTCTTGTTGCGGCGATTGTGCAGCCGGTTTAGGCGGCGGCCGCGCGTCTGCACTCGCGTTACCAGGCCTGAGCTGCACCTGGGAACCGGACGAGTGCAAGTCGGAAGGGGTGCCCTCGAACCGCGGGGCTTCGTCCGACCGCACGATGTCGATCACCATCGCATCCGGCGGAATCGGTTGGGACGGATTCGCTCCGACCAAGTGCAGGCCCATCATCAGGACCGCAACATGGCCGATGACTGAAATGACAACTGCGGGACGAATGAACCGCTTCAATCCGATCATTCCGAGTCCTGTCAAAAACGCCGCGCCGTGTCGGCATCATACCGGGACCTGCAAAAGGCTGTCCGTCATATTTTTGTTTTATTTGTGGGCGTTCGCCGTCCGTTTCCCCTCCCGGATGACACGCCTCAATACGCCCACAGCAGCAGACCGACGCCGGCGATGACGAGCAGCATGCCGACGGCCTCGCGCGCGCTGGTCCGCTGCCCGAACGCGACGCGGGCAATGAGCTGCGCGAACAGCACCTCGATCAGGGCAAGCGTGCGCACGCTTGCGGCGGTGGCGAGCGCAAAGGCAAGAAACCAAAACTGCGAGGCGAGCGCGCCGGCAAATCCGGCGGAGAGTGAGGGCTTCCACGCGCGCATGATGGCGACCAGCACCGAAGGTTGGCGCAGCCCGAGATAGAGTGACAGCAGCACCGCCTGCATGGCAATGCCGACCGCGAGCGTGAACGTCGCGGCGATCGGGTAATTCGGCAAATCGAGATTGAGGATGGCGCCGCGGAAGCCGATCGCCGAGAGCGCGAACATGCCGCCGGAAGCCAATCCCGTGAGCGTCGGCCGCATCCCGCCCACCATGCCACCCGGCTTGGTCGACATGATAACTACGCCAGCGGTAGCGACAATGATGGCCGTCATCATCGGCCAGGTCACGATATCGCCGAGAAAGATGAGGCCGAACAGCGCCACCTGAATCGGCTCGGTCTTGATGTAGGCGATGGTGACGACGAAGGAGCGCTCGCCCATGGCGGCGAGCATCAGCGCCGTGGCGGCGACCTGCGCGACGGCGCCGTCGATGACCCACGGCCAGAAGCTCAACCCCGGCCGCGGCAGCGGCATTCCGGTGGCCATGAGCACGCCGGCGAGGAACAGAAGCACAAAGGGAAAGCCGAACAGAAAACGGACATGGGTGGCGCCGACGGTGCCGAGGCTAGCGGTCAGCTCGCGCTGCATCGCATTGCGCACGGTCTGGGCGAACGCGGCGATGACGGTGAAAACGACCCAAAGCCAAGGAGAAATAATCACGTGACCATCACGCCGACTTCTCCGCGACCACCATGTAGTTCACGTCCATGTCGGCGCCAAGCTGCCAGCGGTCGGCGAACACATTATAGATTACGCCGGTTGCGCCGCTGACGTGCAATCCGCTCTGCTCGATCGCAATTTCGAGTTCGTTGGGCGTCACGAACTTGTCCCATTGATGGGTGCCGCGCGGCAGCCAGCGCAAGATGTATTCGGCGCCGACGATCGCCAAAGCGAAGCTCTTTGCCGTGCGGTTGAGCGTGGCGACGAACAGAAGCCCGCCGGGCTTCACCGTTGCCGCCGCAAGCTCGACGAATAGTCCCACGTCGGTAACGTGCTCGACCACTTCCATGGCGAGAACCATGTCGAACATTTCGCCCGCTTGCGCCAGCGCCTCGGCGCTGGTGCCGCGGTAGTCGATGGCGAGACCCGATTGCGCCGCGTGCTGCCGCGCGACCGCGATGTTTTGCTCGGACGGATCGGCGCCGACGACCGCTGCGCCGAGCCGCGCCAGCGGCTCGCAGAGGATGCCGGCGCCGCAGCCGATATCGAGAATGCGCAAGCCGGCTAAGCTGTCGAGCCGCGCCGGATCGCGCTTGAAATGCGCGGCAGCGCGGTCGCGGATGTAGGTGAGGCGCACCGGATTGAACTTGTGCAGCGCCGCCATCGGCCCCCTCGGGTCCCACCATTGCCCGGCGAGGCGCGAGAAGCGCGCGATCTCGTCCTGGTCGATGGTGCCAGCTTCGGTCGGCTGTCGGTCCATGGGGTTGCCTTATCTGTTTCTCCTCCCCTTGTGGAAGAATTTCGGCGCGCCGAAAAGGGCCACGGCCCATCCGGAGTGTCGGCGACGTATTGGCGCGTTGCGCCCGTGACCGATCTGAAGGAAGATACGGCGAGGGACGAAACAAGAACCGAGAGGGAGCAATGCAAAAGATTTTATACGGGCTCGCCGGATTGGCGTTGGCGCTCTCCGGAGCGAGCACCGCCGATGCCCAGGACACAGTGAAGATCGGCATTATCAATCCGTATTCCGGCCAGTTCGCCGACACCGCCATACAAATGGACAACGCCATCAAGCTCTACGTGAAGCAGCATGGCGATATGGTCGCCGGCAAGAAGCTCGAGTTCATCCGCAAGGACGTCGGCGGCGTTGCGCCCGACCTCGCCAAGCGGCTGGCGCAGGAACTTGTCGTGCGCGACCACGCCGACATCCTCGCCGGTTTCGCGCTCACGCCCAACGCGCTCGCCGCCGCCGACGTGTCCGCGGAAGCCAAAACGTTTATGGTGGTCATGAACGCGGCCACTTCGATTATCACCGTCAAATCTCCGTACATCGCCCGCACCTCCACAACTACGCCTCAGCTCAATCAGACGTTCGGCACCTGGGCGGCAAAGCACGGGGTCAAGACCGCCTACACGATGGTGTCCGATTACGGCCCCGGCATCGACGCCGAGTCCGCCTTCCATCTCGGCTTCAAGGAAGCGGGCGGCGAGATCGTCGGCTCGGTTCGTTTCCCGGTCGCCAACCCGGATTTCTCCGCCTTCGTGCAGCGCGCCAAGGATTCGAACCCGGACGCGATCTACATCTGGATCCCCGGCGGGGCGCAGCCGGCCGCGGTCGGCAAGGCCCTAGCGGAGCGCGGCGTCGATCCGTCCAAGGTCAAGGTGATGGGCCAGGATTCGCTCACCTTCGAGAGCGCCATCAAAAGCATGGGGGACGTGGCGCTCGGCATCCTCACGGTGTCGGACTACGACTTCAATCACAATTCGCCGCTCAATCATGAATTCGTGAAGGCCTATAACGAGGAGTTCCACCGCAACCCCGACATCTATTCGATCGGTGGCTATGACGGCATGCACTTGATCTATGAGACGCTGAAGAAGACCGGCGGCAAGACTGACGGCGATTCGTTGATCGCCGCCGCCAAGGGCATGGCCTGGGAAAGCCCGCGCGGCCCGATCTCGATCGATCCGGAAACGCGCGACATCATCCAGACGGTCTACATCCGCCGGGTCGAGAACGTCGGCGGCGAGTTGCGCAACGTCGAGTTCGACAAGGTCGAGAACGTCAAGGACCCGGTCAAGGAGCGCATGAAGAAATAACCTGACGCTTCTGAAAACCCGTTAACGCAACGACAAAACGCCGCGGACAACGATGTTCGCGGCGCTTTTCTTTGCCGACCGGCTAAGGCATTCTCAGCGTCAACAAATAAACCGGGAGGATACGATGACGCGCTATTTGCTCGCCGGCATCGCCGCGCTCGCTTCGGCCCTGATCGGGTGTGGCGCTCACGCCGAGGACACGGTCAAGATCGGCCTGATCCTGCCGTATTCGGGGCAGTTCGCCGACACGGCGACGCAGATGGATGACGGCTTCAAGCTCTATCTCAAGCAGCACGGCGACAAGCTCGGCGGCAAGAATGTCGAGATCGTGCGTAAGGATGTCGGCGGCATCAACCCGCCGGTGGCCAAGCGGCTGGCGCAGGAACTGGTGACGCGTGACAATGTCGATATCCTTGCCGGCTTCGCGCTGACGCCGAACGCGCTCGCCGCCGCCGACGTTTCCGCCGAAGCCAGGAAATTCATGGTGGTGCTGAACGCGGCCACCGCCATCGTCACCACCAAGTCGCCCTATATGGCGCGCGTCTCGTTCACCGCGCCGCAGCTCAACCAGACGCTCGGCACCTGGGCGGAGCAGAACGGGCTGAAGAAAGCCTATACGATGGTCACCGACTACGGTCCTGGCATCGATGCGGAAGCCGCGTTCCAGAAAGGCTTCAAGGAAGCCGGCGGCGACATCGTCGGCTCGGTGCGCATGGCGGTGCAGAACCCGGACTTCACCGCTTACGTGCAGCGCGCCAAGGATCTCGATCCGCCGGGCATCTTCATCATGATCCCCGGCGGCGCGCAGCCCGGCGCCTTCGGCAAGGCGCTGGCCGAGCGCGGCATCGACCCGCAGAAGACCGAGATCATGGGGCAATTGGAGCTCACCGATGAGCATGCGCTGGCCAGCATCGGCGACCTCGCGATCGGCATGATCACCGCCGGGCATTACGACTACAATCACCACTCGAAATTGAACGAAGAGTTCGTGAAGGCCTATAAGGCCGACTTCGAGCGCAACCCCGACTTCTTCTCGGTCGACGGCTATGACGGCGCGCAGCTGATCGATCTGGCGCTGCAGAGGTCCGGCGGCAAGACCGACGGCGAATCGCTGGTCAACGGAGCCAAGGGCGCGAGCTGGGAAAGCCCGCGCGGCCCGATCTCGATTGACCCGGAGACACGCGACATCATCCAGACTGTTTACATCCGCAAGGTCGAAAAGCGCGACGGGCACCTGGTCAACGTGGAAATCGCCGACATCCCCAACGTCAAGGACCCGTACAAGACGGCAATGGCGAAGTAGGCCGTCGGCTGTCCGGTTCGGCCGGCGTGCGGTCAGCCGGAAATAGCTTGGCCGGTCGCGGCGTCGTCCGCTACGGTAATTACGTCGGTTCACCGGGGCCTCCGGCCATGCTCCCTCCA
>Ga0302325_10035146_pt1 | contig 10244 bp, 7 predicted proteins | sample Palsa_T0_2_FD_201948 | JGI IMG/M metagenome (GOLD analysis project Ga0302325, IMG submission 201948) | Peat permafrost microbial communities from Stordalen Mire near Abisko, Sweden - Palsa_T0_2 | ecosystem: Environmental > Terrestrial > Soil > Palsa > Peat permafrost | place: Sweden: Abisko...
AGCGAGGCGTCCGCCTCGGCGACCCGGGCCTGGAACTGGACCGCATAGTCGACCGCGAGTCCGACGAGGATCGGCAGCACGGCGACCGCCGCGATCGTCAGCCGCGCCCCGACGACGGCCAGCAGCCCGAACGTGATCCCGACCGCCGCGAGCGCGACCGCCAGCGGCAGCAGCCGCAGCCAGGCCGGTCCAACGGTCCCGCGGCGGCGGCCGAACACGAGCAACAGCACGATCGCCATCACGATCAGTGCCACGGCCAGCAGCACGCCGATCGCGCCGGTGATCTGGCCGGCCAGCTCGTCGGTGACGACCGTCTCGCCGGTGACCGTGTAGCGGCCCCCGTGCCCGAGCGCGAAACGCGGCATCGCCACGGCCCGACGGATCGCGGCGATCGCCCGCGCCTGCTGGGCGTCGGACAGCGATTGGCGCAGCCGAACCTGGATCAGCGCGGCGCCGGAGGTCGGGAACAGATACTCAAAGCGGGCGGCGGGGACGCCCGCGCCACGCGCCGGGTCCAGCACGAGCTGATCCAGGAACGTCGGGTCCCGGACCGACGGCGCGCTGCTGAGACCGGCCTTGCCCGCAAGCTTCTCCAACTGGGCCAGCTGCCGCTGTGCCTCGGCCGCCGACGCCGTCCGCGCCGCCTGCTCGGCCCGCGCCCTGGTCAGCCCGTCCGCGATCGCGAGCTTGCGCGCCTTGACGGCCGCGGCCTCGTCCGCTGCGCGCGCGGACCCCAGCTCGGACTGCAGGTCGGTGTTGAACGCGGCGACGGCACGGTTGAGGAACGTGCCGGGCCCGTACACCACCTTGACCGGGCGGTCGCGCATCAGCTCGCCGCACGGGCTGTGCGGCCCGCCGTAGGCGGCGTGGGAGCCCGCCGGGACCGGCCGGTAGGCGGCCAGCGTCGTGTCGAACGTGTCGTACTGGCCGCCGAGGCACGCCTCCAGCTCAGTCACGCGCGCAAGCTCCGACGACGACAGCAGTGTCGTCACCGGCTCTGAGACGAGGATCTGAACGCCGTTGGCCCCGAACAGCCGCTGCTGGGTGACGGTCGCGCGGTAGCTCGCGGTCGAGCCCGAGACGAACGTGTCGAGTCCGGCCGACGGGCGGAGCCCGAGCGCCAGCACGGCGCCGGCGAGCGCCAGCGCTAGCACGACCCCGATCGTCGCCGCGGGCCGGGACGCGGCGCCACCGGTCAAGCGCTCAAGCAGCCTGGTCATCAGCTCGACCGGCGCAACCCGGGACCCGCTAGTCCATCGTCAGCGGACCCTGCGACTCCCCGGACAGGAACTGACGGATAAACGGGTTGTCCGAGCTGAGCATGTCCTCTGCAGGCCCGGCCTCGACGACCCGTCCCTTCCACAGGACGTTGATGTAGTCGGCGACCCGGCGGGCGCTCATGATGTCGTGGGTGATCACGCAGAAGGTCGGCAGGTGCTCCTTCTGCTTGGCCTTGGCCTCGTCCATCATGTCGCGATGGATCTCGAGGATCAGTTCGCCCAGCAGCGCCGTCCGGACCGGGTCCAGCCCCGAGTCGGGCTCGTCGAACAGGAGGATGTCGGGCTCCAGCACCAACGCGCGGGCGAAGCCGGCGCGCTTGCGCATCCCGCCTGAGAGCTCGTTGGGCATCTTCAGCCAGGCCGACCCGAGGCCGACCTCGTTCAGACGCCGCATCACGGTGTCCTGGATCTCGTCCTCACCCTTCTCGGTGTGCTGACGCAATGGGAACGCGACGTTGTCGAACAGGTTCATCGACCCGAACAGCGCGCCGTCCTGGAACAGCAGGCCGAACTTCTTGCGCATCTCGAACAGGTCGTCGTCGCGCATGTCCGGGACCGACCGACCGTGGACGAGCACGTCGCCGCGATCGGGGTACAGCAGCCCGACCATGTGCTTGATGCAGACCGACTTGCCCGTCCCCGACGGGCCCAGGATCATCGACACCATGCCCTCGGGCAGGCCCATGTCCAGGCCGCGCAGGATGTGCGAGCGCCCGAACGACTTATAGGTGTCGACGAACTCGACCGCGTCGGGCCGGCCCGACGGGTAGACCTTGTAGGTGTGCCACTGATACTCGTCGGCGGAGACGCCGTCGGGCGGCGCCGGTCGCGGCGGCGCCTCGTCGACGACCGACACGCGTGACCCGCCTTTGGACCCTCCCGGGCGCGCCACGCTGCGGCTGTCGGGCTGTGTGGGGGGCACCGGATCCGGCGCGGCGGACTTGCCGCCGTTGGTGACCTGCTCGTCGTCGTCGCTCATACGCCTCCCTTTCACCCTGAAATCTAGTCGCGCGTTGCGGGCGCCGCGCTATCCGCCGATCGGCGCGCGCGGGTTCGCGCCCCAGAACAACTGCGTGCCGAGCATCCCGATCAGGTGAACCGAGACGAGGTTGACGACCATCGACTTGGCGGTGGCGGTGCCCACGCCGACCGGGCCGCCACTGGCGTTATAGCCGTAGTAGCAGCCCACGATGACGATGACGAACGCCATCGCCATCGCCTTTATCAAGCTGAATAAGACGTCGGTCGGGTTCTGGAACTGCCAGAAGATCAATAAGAAGCCGCCGGATGACACGTACCCGAGCTCGTTGACGACGGCCAGATAGGAGGCGAAGAAGCCCGCGCCGATCGAACACAGGTAGACGAACGGCAGCACCATCATCGCCGCCAGCAGGCGCGTCGCGCAGAGGAAGCGCATGCCGCTGATCCCCATCACCTCGAGCGCGTCGATCTCGTCGGAGATCCGCATCGAGCCGAGCTCGGCCACGATCCCGGTGCCGACCTTGGCGGCCATCATGTAGCCGAAGACGAGCGGCACCAGCTCACGCAGGTCACACCACGCCGCGAACACCCCTGAGTACGCCGGTGCGCCCTCGCCGTAGGTGAAGTAGCCGCCCTCGATCCCGCACTCGGTCCCGATGATGAACACGAGACCGAAGATCACCAACGTCGAGGAGACGATCAACAGGCCGGCTTGGCGCAGCGCCTCGCCGAAGAACTTGAACACGCGCAGCGTAACGATCTCGCCAATCAGCTGACCGGCGAACTTCGTCATCTCGCCGAAGCTCTCGAGCCAGCCGCGGGGGGTTGCGAGCAGTTCGTTCACGAGGGCACGCTACTTGACGATCGTCGTGATCTCGGGATGGGTCGCCAGCAGCGTCTGCGTGAACGCATAGTTGAACGCGAACACGCCGAGGAACGCGATCACGACCGCCTGGTTGACGGCGCGCCCGACCCCCTCGGCCCCGCCCGACGCGGTCATGCCCTTGTAGCAGCAGACGATCGCGATGATCGCCCCGAACAGGGTCGTCTTGACGATCGAGCCCCACAGGTCGGTGGTCTCTGCGTTGTTGAAGAAGGTCGCGAAGAACGGGCCCAGCGGCGCGTGGTTGACGAGCGTCGCGGCGATCCCGCCGATCACGCCGAAGATCAGCGCGTAGACGTCGAACAGGCCGGTCAGCAGCATCAACGCGAGGAACCGGGGCACGACCAGGTTCTTGACCGGATCGACGCCGAGCACCTGCAACGCCTCGAGCTCCTCGCGGATCTTGCGGGCGCCGAGGTCGGCGGTGATCGCGGTGCCGGCGACGCCGGCCAGCACGATCGCGTCCACGAACGGTGCAAACTCGCGCACCGAGGACAGCACGAAGAACCCGCCGAGCCGGTCGATCGCTCCGAACAGCACGAGGAAGTTGGCGCCCTGCAGCCCCGGTGCCTCGTAGCCGAACGCGATCGTCGAGATCAGCAGCGGGAACCAGCACAGCCGCATCGCGAACAGGAACTGGCCGACGAACTCGGGTCCGTAGGGGTACGGCGGTCTGACGGCGGAAACCAGCGTCCGGGCCGTCAGGATCATCATGTTGCCGACTTCCTCCAACGCCGATCGGGTCGGCGAGAAGGTTCGGTCGGCGACGGCTCTGAGCAAAGTGGGTTGTTCCTCCCTGAAAGCAGCCGAGCCGCCGGAGCGGCGCAGCGCGCAAAGCCTACGTCAACGGCCCGTCGAGCACCACCGCCAACCGTGCGGGGCTGGGTGGGCAAGATTGACTGTTAGTCTTGCCCGGCGTTGAGCGGGCGGAGAGCGAGGATCTGCGTGGTCATCGCCGGGGCCGGAGCGGCGCTGGCCGCGGCCGGTTGCGGCGGCGCAGCGTCCGGCGGCGGGGGGGCCACGACCGCCGTCGCCGCCACCACCGCCCGCGCGCAGAGCTTCAAGGTCTCGGTGCCGACCGCATCGTTCGCCCGGCGACAGTCGTTGTCGGCGTCCGAGCGCCTCGTGATCGCGATCCGCAACGCCGGCAGCCGGGCACTGCCCGACGTCGCGGTGACGATCTGCAACACGACCTGTTCCTACAAGGCACGCCGTGGCCAGGGGACGACCGCGCAGGCCTTCTCCTACGACATCGCAAACGCGCCGAACCTCGCCAGTGCGTCGCGGCCGATCTGGATCGTGCAGCGGCCGCCCGGGCGCTGCGGGTACAGCTGCCAGAACCTCGGCCCCGGTGCGGCCGTGACCGCCTACTCCAACACCTGGGCGCTGGGCAGGCTGGCGCCCGGGCACACGGCGCGGTTCGTCTGGACCGTGACCCCTGTCAAGACCGGTCGCTTCATCGTCGCCTGGGAGGTCGCGGCGGCGCTGTCGGGCCACAACCGGGCGGTGCTGGCGTCCGGCGGCCCGGCCCGTGGCACGCTGACCGTGAGCGTCTCGCCCAAGCCGCCCCAGTACGTCGTTGCGCCCAACGGCAAGGTCACGACGAAGCGGTGATCAGCCGCTGCTGGACGCGGCCCAGATGTTGATCTCGCCGTCGACCGCATAACGATCGATCTCGGCCAGCTCGTCGTCTGAGAACTCCGCACGCTGCAGCGCGCCGAGGCTGTTCTCAAGCTGCGCCACGCTCGAGGCGCCGACCAGCGCGGACGTCACCCGCCGGTCGCGCAGCACCCAGGCGATCGCCATCTGCGCCAGCGTCTGCCCGCGGCGAGCGGCGATCTCGTTCAGCGCGCGTGCCCGCTCGACGTTGGCGTCGGTGATCAGCCCCTCGTCGAAATGCAATCCGCGCCGCACCCGTGAGTCGTCGGGAATGCCGTCCAGGTACTTCGCGGTCAGCAGCCCCTGCGCCAGCGGCGAGAACGCGATACAACCGATCCCCTCACGATCGAGCACGTCGAGCAGCTCGGGCTCGACCCAGCGGTTGAACATCGAGTACGACGGCTGATGGATCAGCAGCGGCGTCCCGACCCGGCGCAGGATCGCGGCCGCCTCGAGCGTCCGCTCGGGGCTGTAGCTGGAGATCCCGACGTAGCGGGCCTTGCCCGACCGCACCGCGGTATCGAGCGCCCCCATCGTCTCCTCGAGCGGCGTGTCGGGGTCGAACCGGTGCGAGTAGAAGATGTCGACGTGATCCAGTCGCATCCGAGCCAGCGACTGGTCGAGGCTGTCGAGCAGGTACTTGCGTGAGCCGTGGTCGCCGTACGGGCCGGGCCACATGTCGTATCCGGCCTTGGTCGAGATCACCAGCTCATGGCGCAGCGCCGCGAAGTCCTCGGCGAAGACCCGCCCGAAGTTGAGCTCGGCCGAGCCGTAGGGCGGGCCGTAGTTGTTGGCCAGGTCGAAATGGGTGATGCCGAGGTCGAACGCCCGGCGCAGGATCGCCCGGCTGGTCGCAAGCGGCCGATCGTCGCCGAAGTTCTGCCACAGGCCGAGTGAGATCGGCGGCAGCTTCAGGCCGCTGCGGCCGCAGCGGCGGTACTCGACGTCGTCGTAGCGACCGGGTGCGGGCGCGTAGATCTTCTGGGGTCCGCTGATGTCTGACTCTGAGCTCATACATTCGTCTTAGCAGGCGCCGGCGCGTCAGGCGTGCCGCCGGGCGGTTCGCCGTCCGGCCGACCGCGCGTCCGGCGGTTTGGCCATCGGGATAGTGACCGCTGGCCAAACGTCACTTAGCCTCCGCGCTCACGCTCCACGAGCACGGCCATCGTCCCTGCGCCACCGCCGCCGGTGCACGAACGGGAAAGGAATCAGACACCCATGCCCATCCGCCAGCAGAACGTCCTCGCAGCGAAGTGGAGCCCCAACGGGGGGAGCCTCGGCGCGCCGGACCTCACGGTCTCGGACAATCAGGTGTTCGGCGAGAACGTCTTCAGCCCGGCGATTCAGCGCCAGCGGCTGCCCAAGGACGTGTACCGCAAGCTCTCCAAGACCCTCGCCAAGGGCGAGGCGCTCGACACGTCACTCGCCGACGCGGTCGCGCTGGCGATGAAGGAGTGGGCGCTGGAGAAGGGCGCGACCCACTACGCGCACGTGTTCCAGCCGCTGACCGGCCTGACCGCCGAGAAGCACGACAGCTTCTACGCCCCGACCGGCGAGGGCACGGCGCTGGCCGAGTTCTCCGGCAAGGAGCTGATCCAGGCCGAGCCCGACGCGTCCTCGTTCCCGACCGGCGGCATCCGCGCCACGTTCGAGGCCCGCGGCTACACCGCCTGGGATCCGACCAGCCCGGCGTTCATCCTGGAGAACCCCAACGGGGCGCTGCTGTGCATCCCGACCGCGTTCGTCTCCTGGACCGGGGAGGCGCTGGACAACAAGATCCCGCTGCTGCGTTCGATGGACGCGCTGTCGAAGTCGGCGATGCGTGCGCTGAGGCTGTTCGGCAACGCCCAAGCCGAGCGCGTGTTCACGACCGTCGGGCCCGAGCAGGAGTACTTCCTGATCGACGAGCAGTACTACTTCGAGCGCCCCGACCTGATCACGACCGGGCGGACGCTGTTCGGCGCCAAGCCGCCCAAGGGCCACGAGCTCGACGACCACTACTTCGGCTCGATCCCAGAGCGCGTGCTGGCCTGCATGCTGGAGACCGAGCTGGAGCTCGCGAAGCTGGGCATCCCGATCAAGACCCGCCACAACGAGGTCGCGCCCAGCCAGTACGAGGTGGCGCCGATCTTCGAGAACTCCAACGTCGGCTCCGACCACCAGCAGCTGACGATGCAGGTCATGCAGAACGTCGCGCGGCGCTACGGCCTCGTGTGCCTGCTGCACGAGAAGCCCTTCGCCGGGGTCAACGGCTCCGGCAAGCACAACAACTGGTCGATGGGCACCGACGACGGGGAGAACCTGCTGGAACCGGGCGACACGCCCCACGAGAACCTCCAGTTCCTGTTCTTCTGCGCCGCCGTGATCCAGGCCGTCAACAAGCACCAGGGCCTGCTGCGGGCCTCGATCGCGTCGGCCGGGCAGGACCACCGGCTCGGTGCCAACGAGGCGCCGCCCGCGATCATCTCGATCTTCCTCGGCGCCGAGCTGGAGAAGGTGTTCGGCGCGATCGAGCGTGGCGAGGTCGGGGAGTCCACGCCCGAGTCGTTCCTCGGCCTGGGCACGCCGGTGCTGCCACCGATGCCGATGCACGGCGGCGACCGCAACCGCACGAGCCCGTTCGCGTTCACCGGCAACAAGTTCGAGTTCCGCGCGGTGGGGTCAAGCGCGTCGCTCTCCCTGCCCAACACCGTGCTCAACACGATCGTCGCCGAGGCGGTCGACTACCTGGCCGAGGAGCTGGAGGACGCGCTCGAGGGCGGCGCCGAGCTGGAGGCGGCGCTGCGCCCGATCCTGCAGCGCAGCTACGCGGCCAACAAGCAGATCGTGTTCGGCGGCGACAACTACTCCGAGGATTGGCACTCGGAGGCCGAGGCGCGCGGGCTGCTGAACCTGCGGGCGACGCCAGACGCGCTGCCCTACCTGATCTCCGACGACACCGTCACCGTGTTCTCCAACTATGGCGTGCTCTCCAAGCGAGAGCTCGAGTCCCGCCACGAGGTATTCCTAGAGCAGTACGTGACGAAGATCAACATCGAGGCCGAGACCGCGGCTGGGATCGCCAAGACGATGCTGCTGCCGGCGTCCGCCAGGCACCTCGCGCTGCTGCTGAGCGCGCAACTGGGCGAGCTGGCGTCCGAGACCGAGGCGCTGGTGTCGAAGCTGGTCGACAAGATCAGGGCGCTGGAACAGGCGAACCTCGCCGAGAACCAGCCCGACGACCCGCTCGAGCAGGCGGCGTACATCCGGGACACGACGATTTCCGCGATGGACGGGGTCCGTGGGGCTGCCGACGCGCTGGAGTTGGTCGTCTCTGACGACCTCTGGCCGTTGCCGAAGTACGCCGAAATCCTCTTCGTGAAATAGGCCCCGCCGGCCCAGCCGATTTGCGGGCAGGCGATCGCCGGCTCGCAACTCGCGCGCTCCGGCAGGGTTCTTCGGTACGGTGGACGTCCGTATGCTGCTTGACCGCGATGAGCGCGGCAGCCGTCGTACGCGGAGGCGGGACCGCAGACGCGTGATCGCGCGGGCGTCCCGGGTTCTCGCGCTGGCCGCCGCATTGACGATCGCCGCCGCGCTCGCGACCGCCGGCACAGCGCTGGCGTCCGGCGGCGGCGCGCCGCTGGGCGGACCGACGTCGACCACGCCCGCCTCCAGAGCATCAAATCCGCTCCAGGCCCGCGCGATGTGGATCTGGGAGCTCGGCTCCACCGATGGTGGCGACCTGCCGGCGATCATCGCGCGCGCCAAGCATTACGGCGTCACGACGGTGTTCGTGAAGTCCTCGGACGGCTCTCACTACTGGTCTGACCAGTTCACGCCCGCGCTCGTGCGCACCCTGCACGCCAGCGGGCTGAAGGTCTGCGCGTGGCAGTACGTGTACGGAGGGGTGCCGGTCAAGGAGGCCGATCTTGGCGCGCAAGCCGTCCGCGACGGGGCAGACTGCCTGATGATCGACGCCGAGGCCCAGTACCAGGGCCGCTACATCGCGGCGCAGACCTACGTCCAGCGGCTGCGGAGCCTGATCGGCTACCGCTATCCGGTCGCGCTCGCGGGGTTCCCCTATGTCGACTTGCATCCGGCGTTCCCGTACTCGGTGTTCCTCGGGCCCGGCGGCGCCCAGTACAACGCGCCGCAGATGTACTGGCGCAGCATCGGCACGAGCGTCTCCGCCGTCTACGCACACACATACGCCTACAACGAGATCTACCAGCGGCCGATCTTCCCGACCGGCCAGCTGTCCGCCAACCCGCCGTCGGAACAGATCGAGCGGTTCCGAGAGCTCTCACGCGCCTACGGCGCCGGCGGCGTCTCCTGGTGGGATTGGCAGTCGGCGAGCAACTCGTCGTGGGAGGCGATGTCCAGACCGGTCGGCGACCTGCGCGGCTTCACCCCACAGAAGGCGATGGCCGTGATCGGCCGCGGCGCCTCGGGCGATGTGGTCGTCTGGGCCCAGGAGCACCTGATCTCCGCGGGATTCCCGGTCGAGGTCAGCGGTCAGTTCAAGGACCGCACCTACAACCAGGTGGTCGCCTTCCAAGCACGACACGGGCTGCAGCCCGACGGCGAGATCGGGCCCGAGACGTGGGCTGCGCTGCTGCGCTTCAAGCCGGTGCACGTCGACTGGACCGCGAACCCCGTCAGCGCCACCGCGGACCGACTCCGCACCGCGGCCGCCGCGGCGCGGGCGAGCGCCCGGACGCCGGCGGTGACGCTGCCGGTGCCGGTGTCGGCCTCCGAGCACGCACGGCGCAACGAGATCCCCGGCTCGCTCGGCGCCGGTCGCTGAGGCACGCTGCGCCCGCCGTCGGCCCGCTCGGATACGGTTTCCGCGATGTCGGTGACCGATCACCCGGAGCTGCCCGACGCCGATCTCGGTTCCTATGACTTCTGGGGCCGCCCCGCCGCCGAGCGCGACGAGTACTTCGCGGCGCTGCGCGAGCACGCGCCACTGTCGCGCCACGAACCGCCGGAGGACCTGCTCGGCATGCCCGACCAGGAGCGTGCCCCCTACTGGGCGATCGTCCGCTTCGAGGACATCCGCCGGATCTCCCGTGACCCGGCGACCTTCTGCTCGAGCCAGGGCGTCCAGTTCCAGGATGCGCCGCCCGAGCTGCTGGAGGCGTCGCAGTCGTTTCTGGCGATGGACGCGCCGCGCCACTCGAAGCTGCGGGGGCTCGTGTCGGCCGCGTTCACGCCGCGCCAGGTGGCGCGGATCGAGGACGGGATCCGCGTCAGCGCGCGGCGAATCGTGCAGGAGGCCGCACCGACCGGCGGCGGTGACTTCGTCGAGCTGATCGCCAAGCGGCTGCCCCAGGAGACGATCTCCGAGATGCTCGGCGTACCGGCCGCCGACCGCGCCCAGGTGACCGAATGGGCCGACCTGCTGGTCGCCGCCTCCGATCCCGAGTTCTTCGGCGAGCGCTCGCCGCTGGAGGTGC
>Ga0302325_10035147_pt1 | contig 10244 bp, 6 predicted proteins | sample Palsa_T0_2_FD_201948 | JGI IMG/M metagenome (GOLD analysis project Ga0302325, IMG submission 201948) | Peat permafrost microbial communities from Stordalen Mire near Abisko, Sweden - Palsa_T0_2 | ecosystem: Environmental > Terrestrial > Soil > Palsa > Peat permafrost | place: Sweden: Abisko...
AGTCGCCGCCCATCCGTTCTATGTCGTGTTCTGCGACCAAGATACATTGGCGCGAAAAAGGGCGCTCTCACTCAGGGACTGCGACGAGCGTGTCTGGATTTTGTTTGGGAGGCAGGTACATCCGACCCTTTATGATCGGGTGATAGGAAGTGCCAACGAGTTTGGACTCAAGCCCAGGGAGGTCCATCATGTCACCTCCGCGGAACAGGCGGCTTATCTTGTGCACGATCGGCGGGCAATCGCATTCCTGACGCGGGTCGGAGCATGGCGGATCGCTCGGAACGGGTTAACGATGCGACCGCTTGCCGAGGAAGGCTTGGTCCTGAAGACAGCCCTGGTGACGAGGGCCGAGGATGAGAGTCGCCTCACAAGCCAGTTTGTTCGATCTGCGATAACAAAGCTCGAGGCAAAGCCTGGCTTCAATCACCACAGGCTTCGGTTGGCCGGTTAGCCTGAATAGCTGGATCCGCTTCAGAAACGATTTGGATGCTGAGTGGCCCGGCGTAGCCGCACGAGGAGCAGTGATAGATGCCGCGAGCGTCGGGTGTTCCGTCCGCCTCCTCTCGCCGCGAGACTCGCCCACATGACGCGCACACATGTACATGAACTAGATTTTGGGAATCGGTGGTTTGGAAAGTCGGTTCCATCGTCTCTTCTCCTTCGCGTGCGCTTTGGGAAAGTCACGGCGTGATGACACAACTGCACCGACAGCGATGAGTTTCCTGATAGTCAGGCAGGCCGCTAGACTTGCCGCGCTATCGCTATCCCTCTTTTCTCTCGAAAGCCTCTTACAACGCGTCGTCAAAGAATGACGCAGGAAGCTTTCGGATGATCATTCGCCATCGACCCGTCTCTTCGACTCATACAGCGCCGTACTTACAACTCTCGCTCACAGTATTTTCGAAGCCCACTCGGCGATCTGCTAGAACCAAGTCGTACAGGTGAATCAAACGACGCTCCTATGCTTTCTAGAAAGCGAATCGGTCAGGAGACCAATAAGAAGATTCTACTGTCGAAGGCTGATTCGGGCTTCTTGATTCGCCCAGTGTTTTGTAGGCCCATGAAAGCCGAGAGCCTCCAGTTCGATCGCGTGCAAAGCGTGTCGCTCTCGGCTCCAAACCGGAATAGGGGCGTGACAAGAGCCGCGGATCGGGAATTTGAGCTCGGTAGAGACGCCATTTCGGTTGGCTCGGCCAGTTCCCAAGAGCAACGGACGGATGAGCCATTTTGTGAGCAAACCTGCACAGTATCCAAGCTTTCTGGCGAAGATACTATCTCCACGAGGACATTGGCGGCGCAAGGCTGCGAAGGCGTCGTCACGTCTGCAAAGCCCTGATATCCGGATCGTACCTGGGTGCAGTCGACAGGTAGCGACTTCTTCCATTTTATCCAGACATGCCACGGCACGGAGAGCAGGAGACAAATCATAGTGAGTCCGACTACAGAAGCCGCAAAGCCTAAGCCCGCCAGCGACGATAAGTCACGGTCCGACGCCAAAGATCAGGCCAAGGTCGACTTGAAACCCGGTGCAAAGTCTGGGCCGAAAGACGATCTGAAGTCCCTTCCCATGCCGGAGTTGCTGAAAAAGCTGGGATCTACTCCGGATGGGCTCAGCCAGGACGAAGCCACGAAGAGGCTGACGCAATACGGCCCGAACGAGATCGCGGAAAAGAAGACCAACGCATTTCTAAAGTTTCTGAGCTATTTCTGGGGTCCTATCCCGTGGATGATTGAAGGCGCAGTCATTCTGTCGGGAGTCGTCAAGCACTGGCTGGATTTCTTCATCATCCTTTTTCTACTTTTCTCCAACGCCGTGGTGGCGTTCTGGGAGGAGCGCCAGGCAGGCAACGCCATCGCCGCGCTCAAGGCAACGCTGGCAAAGATGGCCCGGGCGAAGCGCGACGGGAAGTGGGCAACTCCGAAAGCCAGTGAACTGGTGCCCGGCGATGTAATTCGTCTGAGGCTTGGCGACATTGTGCCGGCGGATGCGCGCTTGCTGGCGGGCGATCCTGTGCAAGTGGACCAATCGGCGTTGACGGGTGAATCCTTACCCGCGACGCGCAAGTCAGGCGAGGCTGTATTTTCCGGCTCGATTATCCGGAAAGGCGAAATCGACGCCATGGTGTATGCCACCGGGGCGAATACCTACTTTGGCAAGACGGTGCAGCTGGTAGAGGAGGCCCATACCGTCAGCCATTTCCAGAAGTCGGTCCTCAAGATCGGCAACTACTTAATCATTCTTGCGGTGGCCCTGGTGGCGGTGATTGTTACCGTCTCTCTCTTCCGCCACGATCCAGCCCTTGACACGTTAGAGTTCGCCTTGGTGCTTCTGGTGGCCGCGATCCCCGTGGCCATGCCGACGGTGCTGTCGGTGACTATGGCTGTCGGCGCGCGTCTGCTGGCGAAGAAACAGGTGGTCGTAACACGGTTAGCGGCGATCGAGGAGTTGGCTGGCGTAGACATCCTGTGTTCCGACAAGACCGGTACCCTGACCCAGAATAAGCTGGCGCTGGGCGACCCATTCACGGTGAACAACATTGCCGCCGACCAAGTCATTCTCTGGGCTGCGCTCGCTTCACGCGCGGAAGACAAGGACACCATCGACCTGGCTGTGATCGCCGGGGTCAAGGACGATAAGGCGCTCAAGAGTTATCAGGTGCTTCATTTCGAGCCCTTCGATCCGGTGCACAAACGGACGGAGGCAACCGTCAAGGGCGCGGACGGAAAGCAGTTCTTTGTGGCCAAGGGTGCGCCGCAGGTCCTCCTCGAGATGGCGACAAATAAGGATGGGATCAAGGCCGTCGTCGAAAAAGCTGTGAATGATTTTGCCGGACGTGGCTTTCGTGCGCTGGGCGTAGCTCGCGCGGATGAGGAAGGAAAATGGCAGTTTGCGGGCGTGTTGCCGATGTCCGATCCGCCGCGCGAACAAGCCAAGGCAACCATAGCGAGCGCAGGGCAAATGGGCGTGAAGGTCAAGATGGTGACCGGAGATCAACAGGCCATCGCCCGGGAAATGGCAAAGCAGCTCGGGATGGGCACGAACATACTCGATGCGAGTTCGTTGCAAGACAAGAAACTACAGGATAGTTCGCAAGCCTCTGAGGCCATCGAAAAAGCGGATGGCTACGCCCAGGTATTTCCGGAAGACAAGTTTCACATAATCCAGGTTTTGCAGAAGCGTGGTCACTTCGTAGGGATGACCGGCGACGGCGTGAACGACGCTCCGGCGTTGAAACAAGCAAACTGCGGCATCGCGGTTTCCGGCGCAACCGACGCGGCCCGCGCGGCTGCGTCCATCGTTCTGCTGGCGCCCGGCCTGTCGGTCATCATCGACGCGATCAAGGAGGCCCGCAGGATTGTCCAGCGGATGAACAGCTATGCCATCTACCGCATCGCCGAGACGCTGCGCGTTCTATTGCTGATGGTTTTGGCGATCCTGGCGTTCAACTTTTACCCAGTAACCGCGGTGATGATTGTGATGATCGCGGTGCTCAATGACGGCGCCATCCTCTCCATTGCCTATGACAATGTTCTATATAAAGACAAACCGGAAGCCTGGAACATGCGCCTGGTGCTTGGGATATCTACCTTCCTGGGTGTCATCGGCGTCGCGTTCGCATTTGGACTATTCTTTTTCGGCGATCGCTTCCTCCATCTCAGTCACCCGCAGCTACAGACGCTGATGTACTTGAAGCTGTCGGTTGCAGGTCATCTGACTATCTTCCTGACGCGCACACGCGGACCATTCTGGTCCATTCGCCCTGCACGGATCCTGTGGATGGCGGTGCTCGGCACGCAAACGATAGCGACCCTGATTGCGGTGTATGGGCTGTTCATGACGCCGCTCGGATGGAAGCTGGCTGGGCTCGTTTGGGCCTACGCCTTGGTCTGTTTCCTTATAACCGATCGCTTGAAACTGGTTGGCTATCGGCTTCTGGATCATGCCAAGGCCGATGAGCCGAAGCAAGCAGTTAACGCCGACGCGCCGAAATCTGAGCCTAAGGCCGACGCGCCCAGGCTCGAAGCCAAAGCCACTCCCCCGCAGCCCGAGGCTAACGCGGCCCAATCGAAAGCCGACGAGAAGGCCGAGGAGATGAAGCCGGAAATCAAAGCAGAGACAAAGCCCAAAGCGACAGCTGAGGCTAATCCCGATGCCAAGGCGGAGCCGCAACCCGAAGCAAAAACCACGACTCCGCCCGATTTGAAGCCGCAGATCGCCAAGCTAGCCTATGAACTCTACGCGGCGAGGGGACAAGGGGGAAGTCCAGCAGTTCAGGATTGGGAGCAGGCGGAGCGCGAAGTCAGAAAAAATGAACCCAAGACTGAAGCTAAACCTCAGGCCAGAGTCGAGCCCGAGGCTGGATCGAAACCTGAGAGCGGCCCTGAAGTCAAAGTCGGGTCTACTTTGAAAACCAAAGCCGCTGATCCGAAACCGGATACCAATGACAACGCGCAATCCGATGTGACGCCAAAGCTCGTCAAGCGAGTCCATGAACTCTACGAGCAGCTGGGGCGCGAGGACGTTGAAGCGGTTCAGGAATGGGAAACCGCAAGGCAGGAGATTCCTCACAAATGACTCTCGTAAGAAAGCAGAACTCGAATCACGAAGCGGGCATGACCGACAAATGGAAAACAAAAATCAGTTCAGAGGATTTCCGTGTGCTCCCTGACGAGCCCGTGGACCTGAAAGCGTGGAAAACGGTTGTGAAGCCTTTTTTCAAGTCAAAGAAGGGCTACCGAAAACTGCTGGAAGAACATGTGTCCGACTTGAGTTCGCTGCAGCAGCTACACTACGCCTCGAACCGCTACGCGCTGCTGCTGATTTTTCAGGGGATGGATGGAGCCGGGAAAGATGGCGCCATCCGCCACGTGATGTCAGGAGTCAACCCGGAAGGCTGTGAGGTCTTCAGTTTCAAACAGCCGAGCACCGAAGAACTGGAACACGATTTTCTCTGGCGAACGACATGCCGCCTCCCCGAGCGTGGACGGATCGGCATATTCAACCGTTCCTATTACGAGGAAGTATTGGTGGTTCGCGTGCATCCGGAAATTCTCCGCAGCCAGGGGCTTTCGGAAGAATTGCGCGACGAGAAAACCATCTGGCAGGAGCGGTATCGCTCCATAGTGGATCTGGAAAGCCACCTTCACCGCAATGGCACGAAGATCGTCAAAATATTTCTTCATCTGTCCGAGGATGAGCAGCGAAAGCGGTTCCTGGCGCGCATCGATGAGCCGGACAAGAACTGGAAATTCAGCCTTGCGGACATTCACGAGCGGAAATACTGGAAGGACTACATGGAGGTTTACGGGGATTGCCTTGGTGCGACAAGCACTCATCACGCACCCTGGTACGTTGTTCCCGCCGACGATAAAGACAACGCCCGTCTGATCGTCTCGCGCATCGTTCTTGATGCGCTTGAAGGCCTCAAGATGGCGTATCCCAAAACCACTCCTAAACGCGAAGCGGAATTGCAGTCGATCCGCAAACAGCTACAGAAGAAATAAGAGTTGACGGCCGCTGCTGGGCACTGGGGCGGCGCGAAGTGGGGAGAATTCCGTATGTCGACCAAAGAGCAGCTTCCTGTCGCCCATGCGGGCCACAGTCCCGTAGCGTTCAGCCAGCGCTATGAGAAAGCATTTGCGCCGTCCGCTTTTGCCTTCGATGGCGACCCGGAGGCGAATTGAGCGATCAAAACGAAGTCACGCGGGGCCCGCAGATTGAAGGCAGAGATGCCTTGGTTGAATTGGCGCTCAATCTGCATTGGTCCTGGAACCATGGAGCGGACCAACTGTGGGAACGCCTGGACGCCGAATTGTGGGCGGCCACGCAGAATCCCTGGGTGATCCTGCAGACCGTTTCAAAAGACAAGGTCAAAGCTTTATTGGCGGAGCCGGAGTTTCGGCAGCGAGTCGACGGCTTGCTACGCCAGAACCGCGAATCCTACAACTCCGAGGCATGGTTCCAGAAAAAGCACCCGGATGCCGGGCTCAGCTCCGTTGCCTATTTCAGCATGGAGTTCATGCTGAGCGAAGCGTTGCCTATTTACTCCGGCGGCCTCGGCAATGTAGCGGGCGATCAGATGAAAGCAGCCAGCGATCTGGGGGTTCCGGTCGTCGGAATCGGCCTTCTGTACGGGCAGGGGTATTTCCGACAGGACTTTGATCGGCAAGGACGGCAACGCGCCCTTTACCCGGTCAATGATCCGGGCCAATTGCCCATCCGTCCGCTACGACTCTCGAACGGGGAGTGGCTCCGATTGCAGATTCAACTGCCCGAGTCGAAGATATGGCTGCGCTGCTGGGAAGTGTCCGTTGGAAGAACAAAGCTCTACCTGCTCGATACCAACGATTTCGCGAATACCGCCGCTCATCGTGGTATCACCAGCGAACTCTATGGCGGCGACGCAGAGATGCGGCTGAAACAGGAGATCGTGCTTGGTATCGGCGGCTGGCGACTATTGAGGGCCGTAGGTTTGCAGCCTGAGGTTTGCCATCTCAATGAAGGTCATGCAGCGTTCGCGGTCCTCGAAAGGGCACGCTCCTATATGGAGGATCATAAAAAGCCTTTTGACCTGGCCCTGAACGTTACGCGGGCCGGAAATGTCTTTACGACGCATACCGCAGTTGCCGCCGGTTTCGACCGCTTCGATCCCGAACTCATTCGTAAGTACCTCGGTCATTATGCGCAGGATGAACTCGCCATCTCTTTGGACGACTTGCTCGCGCTGGGCCGAGAGAACCGTGGTGATGCTTCGGAGCCCTTCAATATGGCGTATCTGGCAGTGCGTGGCAGCGGCCAAGTGAATGGTGTCAGCAAGCTCCACGGAGAAGTTAGCCGGCATATCTTCCAACCGCTCTTTCCACGATGGCCGCAACCGGAGGTTCCGATTGGCTCGGTAACCAACGGCATTCATGTGCCAACTTGGGATTCGGCCGAGGCGGATACTCTCTGGACCACGGCGTGCGGCAAGGCGCGTTGGCATGGCGACACTCCGGCTGCGGATGACATCCGGCAACTCACGGACGCGCAGTTGTGGCGCTTACGTTCCGAAGGCCGAAGGATGCTCATTGGTAAGATGCGCAAGCGGTATGCGCGCCAACTTACCGCGGAAGGCGGCAGTTCTTTGATCGCCAGCGGCATCTTCGATGAGGAAGCGCTGACGCTTGGATTCGCGCGCCGCTTTGCCACCTACAAGCGCCCTAACCTTCTGTTGCATGACCCGGAGCGGTTGGTTCATCTGCTTTCGAATCCTCAGCACCCGGTGCAGTTGATTCTTGCTGGAAAGGCCCATCCTCAGGACCTGCCGGGACAAGCGCTGATCCAGCAGTGGAACGAATTCATCCAACGTGGAGACGTGCGCAGACGGGTTGTCTTCCTGAGCGACTACGATATGCTGCTGACTCAAGAACTGGTGCAGGGAGTCGATGTCTGGATCAATACGCCGCGGCGCCCATGGGAGGCATGCGGGACGAGTGGAATGAAGGTTCTCGTCAATGGCGGCCTAAACCTTTCCGAGTTGGACGGGTGGTGGGCAGAGGCATACTCCCCCGCGGTTGGATGGGCCATTGGGGACGGCAAAGAACACGGCGAGGATCCGGCATGGGACGCCCAGGAGGCTGAAGCCTTATATACCCTGCTGGAGCGCGAGGTCATCCCGGAGTTTTATGAACGCGATGCGCAGGGGATGCCGCCGAAATGGTTAGGACGCATTCGTGAGAGCATGGCGGTTCTCACTCCAGAGTTCTCCGCAGGCCGGGCAATTCGCCAGTATACCGAGGAGCATTACCTTCCCGGCGCCGCTGGTTACAAAGAGCGCGCCGCCATGGACAGCGCGCTTGGTGCAAATCTGCTTGAGTGGCAGAAGGCAGTCGCTGGGCACTGGAATGACGTGCGCATCGGAACTGTAAACATCGAGACACATGATGGACAGCATATCTTTCGAGTAGATGTGGATTTGGGAGGACTCGATCCGGAGGAATTGAAGGTTGAACTCTACGCGGATGCAGACCAGAAAGGCGCACCTGCGATAGAGCTCATGACTGTATGCAAGACCTGCGCAAATTCGAAGGGAGCTGCGACGTATTCTGCTCAGATTTCGGCAGCTCGTCCCGCCGAGGAATACACCGTACGCATTATCCCTCAACACGCAAGTGCTTCAGTCCCACTCGAAGCCGCGCAGATCCTTTGGCAACGCTGATGCCCGATACGAACAGGCCTCGCGTGCATCGATGGGATACTGGTTCAAGCGCTCACAATATGCCCGTTGCGAAAAAGGGCAAGGTGCCGAAAACCGTTAGTCCTAGAACTCCAGAGACCGAGGAGCGGTTCGACTCCGCAGTCCCCTGGTTGGAAACTCAAGCCCAGGTCACTGACTGCCATTACGAGTTCGCGAGGATGAATACCCTTACCCTCGGCATCGCTCCCGACTCCTATCGCTTCCTGATCTCCTTCACCTACTACGCCCATGCAAAAACCTTCAGCGGCGAGTTCACCTCACCCGTCGCCATGCTAAAGGGCGCAACCTTCCCTGTCTTCTACAACCCGCTGAAACCTCAGGAAAACAGGCGAACCGAATCCGGTGCCGCCGGATCGGGAATGACCGGCAGAAACCCCCTCTTCGCCATCGGCGTTGCCGGGTCTGTCGTCATTTCGCTTCTATACCTAGCCATGATGCAGAGTTGCAATTAGACGGCAATCTTGAAGTGGCATCTTTATTGGCGGAGAATGCGTCTCGATGACCCGCTTAAATGCGGGTTCCCTTTCAATGAAGTGGAGGATGGTTGTGCATCAGAAGTCCGTTGAGTTTCACGATGCCGCCGCTCAGCAGATACCTGTCAGCCATCCTTACCCGCTCGGCTCGACGGTAACTCCTGAAGGAACAAACTTCAGTGTTTTCTCCGCCCATGCCACAGGAATGGAGATCGTCCTCTTTGACCACGCCGATGGGTCTAAGCCCGTCCGCGTCATCGCTCTTGATCCGCTTCTCAATCGCACGTCTCACTACTGGCACATCTTCGTGCCTGGAATCAGGCCTGGCCTGCTCTACGGCTACCGCGCCGACGGACCGAATGATCCATCGGCCGGCCATCGTTTTGACCGCGACAAGGTTCTCATCGATCCTTACGGCAAAAGTGTTTCTGTCGGTCGGAATTACAAGCGGGCCGATGCCTGCAAACCCGGGGATAACGCAGCTACCTCGATGAAGAGTGTCGTTGCAGACCTCGGTACATTCGACTGGGAAGGGGATGCGCCGCTCAAGCGGCCGTTCCGCAGGACGGTCATCTACGAGATGCACGTGGCGGGATTCACGCGCCATCCCGATTCCGGAGTCTCTCCGGCGAGGCGAGGCACATACCTCGGGATCATCGATAAGATTCCCTATCTCCAGGCATTGGGCGTCACGGCAGTCGAATTGTTACCCGTCTACCAGTTCGACGCCCAGGATGCTTCCTCGGGGCATACAAATTATTGGGGATACAACCCGGTCTCCTTTTTTGCCCCTCATCAGGCTTACAGCACAAGCAGCGACCCACTCGCATGTCTGGATGAATTTCGAACCATGGTGAAAGAACTGCACCGTGCGGGCATCGAAGTGATTCTCGACGTGGTGTACAACCACACCGCCGAACGAGACGAGCGGGGACCGACGTTCTGCTTTCGAGGGCTGGAAAACAGCTTTTACTACATCCTGAACAAGGACAAGGCCACCTACGCCGACTTCACCGGTGTGGGAAATACGCTGAAAGCCAACCACTCCATCGTCAAACGCCTCATCCTTGACAGCTTGAAACATTGGGTTTCCGAAATGCACGTCGACGGCTTTCGTTTCGACCTCGCGTCCATCTTCTCGCGAAGCGAGTCAGGCAAGCCGATAGCGAATCCTCCAATCCTTTGGGAGATTGATTCCGATCCTGTTCTTGCCGGAACCAAGCTCATCGCCGAAGCCTGGGACGCGGGCGGCCTGTATCAGGTCGGAAGTTTCGGGGGAGATAAATGGAAGGAATGGAACGGACGATTTCGTGACGACGTTCGCGGTTTCATCAAGGGAGACCAGAACGAGGTCGCGAAGCTTCGAGAGCGTATCGCTGGGAGCCCCGACCTCTATCATGCAGCAGACCGCCCGGCGGGACAGAGCATCAATTTCATTACGTGCCACGACGGCTTTACCCTCAACGATCTTGTCTCCTACAACCTCAAACACAACGAGGCAAACCATGAGCTGAATTGTGATGGCACCAACGCG
>Ga0302325_10035149_pt1 | contig 10244 bp, 6 predicted proteins | sample Palsa_T0_2_FD_201948 | JGI IMG/M metagenome (GOLD analysis project Ga0302325, IMG submission 201948) | Peat permafrost microbial communities from Stordalen Mire near Abisko, Sweden - Palsa_T0_2 | ecosystem: Environmental > Terrestrial > Soil > Palsa > Peat permafrost | place: Sweden: Abisko...
CCTAAGTTCTGCTTATTCTCTTCCAGAAGCACAAACAAACTCCCCACACTCGGACCCTCTCCTTCTCCCTTCGTTGGCAAATCCGAAGCCACGTCATCAGGAGAAGTAGATGAGGGAGAGGCAGACGGAATATTGAACCGTAACTGTCCGAGCCAAGCCTCCCTCTCCACCTCCGCGCCAGGAAATCTCTCCTCAATCCACGTCTTGATGTTCTGCATTTCTTCAGGTGTGGAGTTTGGAGCAGATTTGAGAACTAAGTGGACGTGGAACCCGAATCCGTATTTGGTGCGTAAATGCCCGGTGGTTCCAATATCAAGCACCTTTTTCGCCAACACCCCCACCCGATCCGCAAGCGCGTCTGCTTCCTCCATCGAGTGCGTAGTGAGCAGTATCGACCGATGAGGAACGAAACGCGAAAGCGTTTTCCACATCGAGCGCTTGGCGAGAGGATCCATACCCGAAGACGGCTCATCAAGGAGCAAGACTTCTGGGTTACCAACGAGCGCGATAGCGAGACTGAGTTTCCGCTTATTCCCGCCGGAGAGTTTGTTGGCCATGCGATCTTTGAATGGTTCCAAGCCCACCGCTCGCACAAGATTTTGAACGTTAGTTTCGATATTCGAGACGCCGCGGATGCCGGCGTAGAAACGGAGGTGAGAAAGGACGGTCATTTGGTCGAGAGCATCGTGTTGAGGGCATACTCCTAGATGGGAGCGTGCATCTTCGAGAGCGGTGGAAAGGGGGTGAGATAGAATATAGAGGGACCCAGCGTCTGGGCGGACTTCGCCGCGGAGCATGGAGATCGTGGTACTTTTTCCTGCGCCGTTTGGGCCAACGAGCGCGAAGACTTCGCCTCTTTTCACTCCAAAGGTGCAATTGTCCAGCGCATTTACTGTTCCGGTGGATATTGACTTGAAGGCTTTGCTCACGTGTAGTACTCTCAACCCATCTTCTGAGTTTGAGGAGCTGGTGCGTGCGATTTCGGAGGAGACTTCTAGTTCGTTGGTCGTTGTGTCCTCGGGGTCCAGCTGGGGATGAGAGCGTTGCAAACCTTTAATGGCGAATTTGTGGTCGTACCAGATGAAGATGGCAAAGAGAAAGAGGGATTGCCCGATTAGATAGACGATCGGTCCGCCATAGAATTTTATGTCTGCTGGATGGGTGGATTTAACTGGCGGAGCACCGATGCAGAGGACGGAGAACAGGTTGAGGCCGATTATCATGGCGCGGGTTAGTTGGCCAATTGGGGTTATGATGCCGAGTGTGAAGTGGACCAGGAGGATTTGGGACATTACTTGATCGGGTGGGGAGCGGGCGACGATGGTCATGTAGGCGCTCATGTAGAGGACTAGCATTAAGCTGATATTTTGTCAGTTGGGCAGCAAGTATAATTTGGGAACACGTACGCTTGACCACCAGCTGAAAATGCAAAAGCTGCTAGTTGTGATTTGGCAAAGAGTGATATGGTGTAGGACAGATGGATCGAGGCAATGCCATAGAGGAACAGACAGACAAATAAATCGCCAATGTTCCACCACGCGTTGGGTACAGTGGCTGCAAAGATGATGGTTATGAGGGCACTGATAAAAAGGACAATAGTTCCGTCGAATATCAGATATGCCAGCCTGTACTAAGGTCAGATTGTAACAGTGAGACTTGAGTACTTTACACACCACAGGGGAAGACTTCGAACGCCATTCGAATATTGCAGTGCCCTTATACCCCTCAAACGCTCGATTGTAGGATACAAAGCAAAGAAAGCAGGGTAGCAAGCCATCACAAGACCAAAGTAGAACACGAACTGCAGGGAATCTTGAGTATTTGCCGGCCATGGAATGTCGAAAACAGCTGATTTTGTTAGCATCAAATACCTTCAAATATATGAGACAAAATACCGTATGAAGTGACGATGGATTGATTCGTAAGCAGAATATCCATTGCATTCTGTAGATATATCGCTGAATAGATACCCAACGTGCCAATATCCGACCGATAATTGAAGGTTGGGATCTCGCCAGGGCGTCCAAGGTAAATTCCACCAGGAACAATAGTGGTAAAGTTGCTGTCAGTGAAGTCATTAAATTCTTTGAGAGTGTCGACAATGTGAACCGATGACAGAAGAGAACTGACATTCACACCCTGCGTGCTGTTTGGCAGAGATCGAGAAAAGAGTTCTAGCCGCTGTGGTGTCAGAGCATCAGAGGGTCCGACCACTAGCTCAGTTTGCAGATCACTCGACAAATTAAAGGTGTCAGAAAGCGATATCTGGTCAAGGAAAGCACAGCCTGGATTTTGAAACTGCTTCAAGAGTAGAGTTACCATGCCTGCCGCAATGACCGGAATCAAGAAGCATGCAAGAGCGCCGACCCAGTTCCAACGCAGGATAAGCAGTCGCTTTTTGATCAAGATCCAAGCTTGGGGTACTGATCTGATGCGGCGACCCGCCAGGAGCGTTGACTCGGCTGTCTTGACATCAACGAGCACGGATCCCTTTTCACGACCATCCGTTCCGGAAGGAGGAGAGGGAGCCAGGAAGTGCTCGTGTGCGACTTGGTCTCCCAGCTCCGTATTGGCGTCTTCCTCAACTGCCAGCTTCATGAAAACTTCTTCGATGGTCGGTCCGGCAATTTGGTAATTTTTGACACCTGCTGCTCGGTAGCTCTTGATCTTCTCCATTGCAACCTGCGTATCTGTAGTGGAAAACGTTTCTTCCGCACGTAATTTGCCCGAGAGTCCAGCAACGTCGTGTTCTTCAAGGTTTTCAGTTCCTGGAGGCACAGAGAATCGATAACCATTTCCGAGCCGAGCTTTCAGTTCCGATGTTGAGCCTTCGGCCTTCAAACGGCCCCTGGATATGATGGTCATGTGATCAGCGAGGTATTCTGCTTCATCCAAAAAATGAGTTGTGAGGATGAATGTTCTTCTTCCTCTCTCGGCGAGAAGGATGTCCCACACACGGCGCCTAGAAAGTGGATCGAGTCCCCCAGATACTTCGTCAACGCAACAGACACGACTTCCTCCAATCAACATCATGATCAATTGAAGCTTTCGTTTCTGTCCACCCGAAAGTGTCCTGGCGTATGACTTACGCTTCTCATCGAGACCGCAAAGGTTGATTAGTTTGTTGATATCTTGGATCATATCGGTTGGGTTCACCGTCTTCAATGTGTAAAAGATCTTCGCATGCTGCTCGACCGTAAGTCCATTCCAGAGCACGTTCTTCTGTGGACACAGACCGATTCCGCCAGAGCCATCAATGGCAATCGATCCTCCAGTTATGCTGCTCAAACCAGCGATCGCGTTCAGCACAGTGGTCTTCCCGCATCCGTTTGCACCAACCAAAACCAAAATCTGACCTTGGAGAGCACTCAGTGAAAGATCGTCCATTGCAACGACGGGTGTAGATTTGTGCCCAAGTATGGATGCCACGAACCGCAAGAAGAAGTTCTGCTGGTAAACCTTCCGAAAGTTTGTCAATTTAACAGGGGTTGTCTTCTCGCCGTCGTCCCAGGAAACTTCTCTTCGGGCTCTCTTCGAAGCAGTACCATACAACCATCTTTCTGTATACACGGCTAACAACGGATATGCGAATATCTGAACGAGGAAGAAGATCCAGAAGATACCTGGAGCGAGGTTCCAAGTGCTGCCGGGAGCGACATGAAGGATGTTGATTGGAATTTGATTGGCTTCAAATCTAGACGTTGAGGAGAGGCAGAAGACGAATGTCATTGGGGTGAAGAGGAAGCCCAGAATAGCAACTGTTGCGGCGCTCATCTTCTTCACCTCAATCTGCGCGATGATACCAAGAAGCAAGACCAACACCACGGTTGTTATGCCACTCAATTGAGCTTTTCTGAAGAATGCTGCTCCGAATATGCTGCATGATGTGAGAGCGAGACCAGACAGTATGAAGAAGATAATCAGGATTCCAATGGAGCCATGTGGAAACAGTCCGATTTTGAAGAAGATGGCCATTAGGATCCAGCTCGGAGCGTACACGATGGTGAACGCGATGTGATGAGCTGCCAATCGAGCCAGTTGAGGTTCCCAGCGACGAATATTTGGCATCATGGATTCGACGAGATCAGACATCCCAAATTCTCGCTCTTTGGCCATCAATCCAACAAGTTGATACATGACACCAACGAAGCCGATGTACCAAACGATAGAGATATAGCCGTAGATTCCCTTCTGGATTGAGACTGTGATGCCGTTCTTCCATGCTTGCTGAGTCTCGGATGTGAAGGCTGTAGACAGTTAGCCGAGCAGACTTTGAAGTGGTATGGTACATACGGTACTCGTCAACTGATGCAAGTGACACAGCATCTCCCGTGCTGTTGACAGTGGCAATTGCAGCATCGATTGTACGCTGGAGGGGTATCTGATATATTTCCACATCATTTGTCGTCTTTGACATATCAACATGGGTCCCAAAGGAAGCATCCGAGCGGATCGTGTAGTTCCAGACTCCCCACTGTCCCTCCTTGGGCGAGGAATTGAAAACGACAGCGCCATAGCATTTCGTGGTTCCCTGAAGACTGCTTTGACATGTTTGAATCATGTCGATGACATTATCGGTGATTTTAATCGTTTTGCCAGTAGATTTAAGGGGCTGAGCAATCAATTGGATGACCTTGTCGATATCTCCTCCTGGATTGACGGCGTTGACCATGACGAAAGTATCGCGCCCTCCAGTCGTGAGATGGAACGCATCGGCCAAGGACCGCACCTGGGTTGATGATCCAATGCCATACTGCTCTTTCGGCCAATAGACCTTGAGTATGAAGGACATGTACATCGCGAAGATGAGCGGAATATAGACAGCGCGCCATAATGTGGTGAAGCGACTTTTGGGATTGAAGAGGAGGTAAAGGTCCTTCTCCACCAGCACCCTAACCTGTCTCAAGAGCAGCTTCATCGCGACGAAATAATTGAGGATCGATCGTGCTGCTGAAAGCGAGCCTGCAGATTATCGAATTGGCATGTTGGCAGATGAGGTTGATGTGGAAGAACCAAGGGAAGATAAAGCGAGGTTCCAGCGAAAGGCTCTTATCCGAATATGTGAGTGGCTTTGGGTCGTGCACCATGAGAGACTTCGAGAAAGGCCTGATGTTCTCCCGTGTTGACACGAGGCGCAGCGTCTAGGCTTCACCATCTGATCATTCTAGTGCAGATTGGTGGCTTGCAAGGTCTTGGAGACACCAATGGCGCAGTGGAGGTTGCAACCACCCAAGCGAGTGGCTGCTCATAGCCCCTATGGCCTGTCTAACCGAGGCAGGGCCAGCAGGGTTGTTCGGGTAGCTGCCTGGGGTGGAAGTCCCCGATGGCAGTTTGATTCTTGGGTACGCGTATGTTGTTTTAGCCAATAATTTGAGATTGAAAACGTGCGGTGGCATTGCGCAGGAGTGCCCAATTAACGTTGTGATGCTCCGTCTTACAGAGTTGCGAGATGGAGAGGCTTATTACTCCGCTATCGTATTAATCAAATGAGGAGATTGCACGCGCAAGCAAGAGGGTCCATGTAAATAGCTCAGAAGGTTTCTTTGAGAAATATCAGGTTCGTTGAGCTTTTTTGCACCATACTAGTGGAATTTTAGTTTATGGGGAGCGTTCTTGATACTGCATAGTCAAGGACCAGCCGCATTTGGCGCTTTACCTTTTGCCTAGCTAATATTTCAGATTATTAGCCTTTGCGTTCTATTCATCTAACATATTTATTCCATCAGGTGGACCTTCTGAGGCAATACAATCTGATTACCTCAGTTTGGCCTGATAAATAACTCAGAACTCAGCCTAATCTTTTTCGTGCGGCTGACAGACGTTGAAGGAGTGTACCAGCTTGCTGCGCCGCCCCGTTGATTGAGTGAAATTTTCTTACTTTACTTTGCAATCCTTTGTGCAGTTTGGTCAATGGATTGTGGAGCTGTCAACAAGTCCACCCATCCACCATTCTTGTCTCAGCCCCAAGCAACAGCTCCGAAAGAATCAGGCAGCTGAATAACACATAACCGGATTAAAACGCAATTTGGTCAATCAGCTTGAGATACACATCAATATGTTAACTCTGCTATGAGCCAAACTTCAGAGTTCCACATCTACTAACAACTTGCATGAACATGCAGGCGTACCCGACCGCATTCGACCAATAATCTCTCCTCGAGAAACGACAATGCCAGTACCGTTTTGCAGAGTGCTTGCATATTGGAGACCTGGGATCCGATAGACCTCGGCCACATCTGCAGGCTCACCCAGGAGTTCAAGACGGAATGGAAAGTCTTGGTCGCAGGTATGACAGTGAATGGAGGCCACAGCGGGCATGTAGCAGAAGCAGCCTTCCATCATATTCCACGTTATCCGTGAGAATCCCACTTTTGATGCGCTTGGGCTGGACAGGCTTAGCAGATCTATGATCTCCTGAGCAATAGTTTGCTGCATGAATTCATCGTGTTCATTCAAGTACCGTCTGAACTCTGAAAGAAGGTTGTCAAGAGTTAAAACGAAGTCTGGATTCGAGTTAACATATTCTTCGAATGTTATTGGAAGCGCTTCGTCAAAATAGCAGCTGAGAACGACAGGGTAGATTCGTCCCATTGCAGACACAAATCCTGCAGATGTGCGGCATGAGAGGCAGGTTAGTACAGCACGAACAATGTGGCAAAACTCTTGCTCTTGCTCTAGCTTAGCTGTTGTTGTTGATTCACAGAACCGTACATCGGTGATTGTTCCGACCGACTCCAGCTTTAGTCGTAGTGGCCCATCGGTGCTTGTACAAATAGTCGTACCGGGAGGTTGAACTAATCTGCCTAACCGCCACATTTCAGATTTCATCTCTCTAGCACCAGCAATCCACCTTGGATTATGCGGTGTCAATTTGGATGTGGGGGATTGGACAAGCAGCAGTGGGCCGCAATCTCCTTGTTGTAGAGCAGTCTTCCACACCCATTCGCAGACCTCACTGGTGGTTTTGCCGCGGAATTGTTCGCATAACTCATCATGGCTTCTCATTCCAAGAAATGAAGCAATTGCAAGATGCCTGTCCCGAGGTTCACTGCATTCCTTGCTCGCTATTAAACTGAACACTTCTCCGAAGCAAGGATTCGTCTCTTTTCGCAGGTAATTTAGCTCTTTCAGTTGAAGCTCATAGAACAGCTCCAGAAATCTTTGGTGTCCGAGTTGTTGAGCAATCAATCGAATTTCATTCCTGAAATAATCCACAAAATCTAAGAACGAGTCGCTCAATACTTTTTCATCTTTGAAAACGTTATACTCCTTGGTGAGAATGCAAGCTTTCTGGCTGTGGGCGAGTTCCAGTGCCACCCACATTCTTTGGTGCCACCGAGCATTGTAAAATTTTGCTATCTCTTGAAGGCGTTCCTCACTGCTTAACGCATAGGTGGTGGTGGTTTCAAATGTACGAAAAATCTTCCCTAGCGACTCTGTTGAAAAGTCGTCCACATGCATCAGGCAGGTCTGAGGGTGAGCAAAAATCGTGGGCAGCTGCAAGAGGAGCCGTTGCTGTGTATCGGTTTGCCACTGAGGTACGCTAATATAATCATGCCAAATCTCCGTGTCGGGTCCGAATTTGTCTATGGCGGCTATAAGACTTTGAACGGGGACCTGATAGACAAGGTGTTTCGCTTGTTTGTTGCTCAGTTTCGAAAGATGGGCTAAAGAAACTGGTTGATGCCAGGCATGCGATATGGGGATGTATTGTATATCGTGTTTAACTATGCAATGCAGGTGTCGGTTGTGGATTCGAAGAAATGTCGTCGAGGTATTTCCAGGGTCATCCTGCGCAACCGAGAGCGAAAGTGTTCGGATCGGAGGTTGTTGGGGAGGATCGAAACCTGCCGAACAGATCAAACAAACAGAGTCGAAAAAGCCAGTCCATGTGTCATGCAAAAATCGCTTTTTGGTGGTAGATCTCACTTCGTCCCCAAGACGAATGTGAAGGACGAGACTTTCATCCTCTTCCGACATTTCGTACAGTACTTGCCCAGAGTCGAATCTCAGCTTCCTATAATTGACGGTATAGAGCGAGAGAAATCAATCGAAACCATCTGTCGTCGAGGAAGCGAATGGATTTATGACGATAGAACAAAGTCAAGAAATAGGCTTGAAGGACTGGCACAGCCACCACAAAGGCTGTGTAGTAGATTAGTTCAGGGTTTTGATTGCTGGGGTTCCGGGCCGTACCCGCCAATGCGAATGACTTTACACCAAGAACTAGGTCAGGAGCGAGCACTGGGCATTGCGGGGGTCTCCATCGGTTCTGGGCGTGACGCTTCCTTTTCCCGCTGTTCTTGCAGCTGTCGCGCCCGTTGGAAGCATCTCGCAAGCGCTGATCGAGCGCTCTCAAAATTTTGGGTACTCGCGTTAGTTACGCATAGCCGCTGTACGAGTAGTTCTCGTTTGCGAGGTGCAAGCTGTGGGTAAGGTAATTTATAAATGTTTCGTGGGGAACCTGGGCGAGTGAGACATAATTTCATGCATGTTGAGAACAGAGAGGGAGAGAGAGTACTACGTAGCATGGCCCGTAGCATACCACTGCGCCTAGCACGCCCAGAACTCGCGCTTGCCCTAGCTTGAAAATAGCTCTGAATTGTTGTTAACGAAATATGAAAGGCTGTATGTCACAAGCCTCTGACTCCATAAGAACGAGTGCTTCTCCGTCCATGAAGCCCTGCACGTACGCTTCACCCACGACCTCGAACTTGTCACCCACCGGTCGAATAACCAGAGGCGTGCTGCACCCAAACACAATGGCGATCTTATCGGCGACCTGAAGTTCTTTTGACGGATCATTTTCGTACATGTTGTCAGGCCCCCATCCAAAATAACCATTCTTCGTCAGCAGGAATCTGCGTTGCTGCACGGCCCGCTGGGAACTACAGTAGACTTCCGTGTATGTGAGCTCCTCGGCATCCGGCGGGATGATATCTGTGAAAAAGCTCCCCAGTCGCTCTTCCCCGAGCATAAAGTCGTCATGTGCATATCGCCATTGCTCCCACTTGAAGTAATACCCTCCTTGCACGACCAGCCAGTCCCATCCTCTTTTTTGAAATTGTGCCAAGGCTGCAACAAATGTGGAAGGGAGACTTAAGAGTGCGACGTGACGCTGCTGGGCACGTCTACCCCTGGCTACGATGGAGAGCAGCAGAGTATGCCAGAGAGCCGAACTTGTTGCCTCAGAATCCCCATATGCACTTCTCCAAGAAGGGCATTGAACAATTCGTTGCTTGTCCCAGTTGAAGAAACCCGCCTCAGGGGCACCTAGTCCGACCACTTCGTCGAATATGAATCCTTTACACTGAAGTAGTGTCAAGTCATTTAGGAACGTGTAGGATGCTGGCATCCCGCCATGGGCGCAGTAAATAGTGTCGGGGTCTGGTTCTGGATCCAAGGGGTTCCAGTGCGGAGCAACGAGGTTGTATTCCGGACGAGAGAATCGTACGCGCCCTTCCCAAGTCCAATCAGCCGCCCACGAAGGTGTCCCTACTCGACCCCAAGGGTTTCCGCTGCGTAGTGGCTCTAGGGCGTTTGTGTGAGTAATGAACGCCCGGGCAACGGCAGCAAAGAGCCTTGGTGGTTCGAATTCGTAAGCTTTCATTACGTCTACTGAGACAGCGGAGTTCATCATCCCTACCAATGCAAAGACTTTGTCGCGCACATCGCGACAGTCAGCGGAATTTGCAATGTCAAGAAGACGACGGAAGCCTATTTGGTTTGTTCCTTCCTCATCAAAACAACTCAAAGGGCGGAGGTCTAGGTGGACAAGGTGAATACTGTAGGTCTGCCACGCTACATTGCCGCGGATACCCCTGGACTTAAACTCTTGCTGTAGCTCCAGGTCTTTAATGATCCAGTTGGATCCATGATACAGAACCCCAATTCCCTTGCAAAACGTATCCCAGTCGATGACGTGGTTCCCAAGGCGGAGGACTGTGGATGAAGCCCCCATGATGAGCTCTTGGATAATCCAAAGTCGAAACCAGTATTCCTGTCTCATTAGCTCATTCAGGGCGCAGAAATATGTTCCCCTGGATGGCTCTCCGCTTTCGGTCTGAAATTTACCAAGGTTTCGTTGGTCTCCTTGTAGAGAGGCGAGGATCCGGAGGAACTGAAAGGCGTGGTTGATGTCGGCACTGGGGGGACTCCATCCAATCCATGCGATCACGGCCCAGGAACCGCTGTAGATCTCTCTCATTTTTTGGACTTGATGGGCCCTTTCTTGGTCGTCGACT
>Ga0302325_10035154_pt1 | contig 10242 bp, 5 predicted proteins | sample Palsa_T0_2_FD_201948 | JGI IMG/M metagenome (GOLD analysis project Ga0302325, IMG submission 201948) | Peat permafrost microbial communities from Stordalen Mire near Abisko, Sweden - Palsa_T0_2 | ecosystem: Environmental > Terrestrial > Soil > Palsa > Peat permafrost | place: Sweden: Abisko...
GGGCATGGTGCCGGCCTGCCTGCTGGCCGGGGCGGCGGTGAACTGGCTGCGCTACCACGCGGCGCCGGTGATCATCGTGGTGGGGGCGCTCGCGGTCCTGGAGGCCGGCTGGTCGGGCAACCCGGGCATCGGGTCGATGCCGACCGCGCTGCCGGCCGTGGACGCCCCGATCGCGGCCGATCACTCCGGGTCCCTGGTGGTCGACGTCCCGTTCGGGCTGCGCGGCGGAACCGGCGCCTACGGCGGCGAGTTCGATCCCGAGGCGCAGGTGCTGGCGACTGCCGACGGCCACCCGCGGGCGGTCGGCTTCCTGTCCCGGGTGCCGGCGCCGACCGTGGCGGCAACGCGGAAGCACGCGTTCTACGCCCGGCTGGTCGCCGTCCAGCAGGGCCAGCGCAGCACCCCGGCGCAGCTGGCCGCGGCCCGGCTGGACGCTCGGCACCTGGGCATCGGCTGGGTAATCGTGTGGAGATGGGGCGACGCGCAGCAGCGCTGCGTCCGGTTCCTGCAGGAGACGGGCTTCCGGCTCGACTACGTCGCCGACGGCGTGCAGGTATACCGGCCCGCAACCCTCGTGGGCAGTCCTGCCACGCGATGAAGGCGGCTGATCGGCGGGTGACCGGCTCCAGCGGCGCGGGGCAGGGAGGCGACGCGGGGCTGGAGGGCGCCCCCGGCCGGGACAGGGTCGCCGGAGCGGCCGGCGAGGGCGGGCCAGCCGCCCCCGGGCCAGCCGCCCCCGGGCCAGCCGCCTCCGGGCCAGCCGCCCCCCTGCCAGCCGCCCCCGGGCCAGCCGCCCCCGTGCCAGCCGCCCCCGGGCCAGCCGCCCCCGTGCCAGCCGCCCCCGTGCCAGCCGCCCCCGGCACACCCGGCTCTTCCCCAGCCCGCGCCCTGGCCGGCTCGCGCCTCCGCGCGCTTGCCCATTCCGCCAGGGTCCGCGCGCTGGCTCGTTCCCCCCGGGAGCGCGCCCCGGCCGGCTCCCGGTCCCGCGCGCTTGCCCGCCATCCGGTCACCGTGCACCTGGCGGTGCTGGCCGGCTTCGTATCGGCTGGCATCGCGGTGACCTGGCCGCGGGCCACCTACCTGGCCGGCAGGCTGCCGGCCATCAGGGACGCGGGCAGTTACGTGTGGGGCTTCTGGTGGATGGCGCGCCAGGTGGAGCATTTCGGCAATCCGTGGTTCACCCGCTCCATCGCCGCCCCGGTCGGGGCGCAGCTGGGCCTGCATGCGCTCATGCCGCTGCCCGGCGCGGCGATGATGCCGGTGACCCTCGCGTTCGGCCCGAGTGCGTCCTACAACCTGCTGTCGGTCCTGATGCCGGGGCTGATGTGCTACGCGATGTACCGGGTGGGCAGGCTGTGGCTGCCGTCACAGGCGGGCGCGATCGCGGCGGGGGCATTCTTCGGGCTGTCCTCGATGCTGACCTGGCGGTCGTGGTATCACCTGAACCTGGCGGCGGGGATACTGTTCCTTCCGCTGGCGCTGGAGGCGGCGGTGCGGCTGACGCGCCGCCCGGGCTGGCGCCGGGCGGTAGTGCTCGGGCTGGTAGTCGGAGCGGCCCTGCTGACCGACCAGGAGATGTCCGTCCTGGTGGTCATGCTGACCGCCGCGGCCGTGGCGCCCTGGCTGCTGCGCAGCCCGGCAGCCGCGCGCAGCCCGGCAGCCGCGCACACCCCGGCGGCCGCCGGGCTCCCGGTCGCCGCGCGGACCCCGGCGGCCGCGCACACCCCGGCAGCCGCGGGGCTCCCGGTCGCCGCGCGGCTGCGCGCGCTGGCTGCGCGGGCGCGAATCGCGGTGCTCGCGGCGGCCGTTGCGCTGCTCGTGGCCAGCCCGCAGATCATCGCCGTCATCCAGCAGTCGAGATCCGGCGGCGCCACCTCCCCCCCGGCTCAGCTGGCCGCGTCCTACGTCGGCTACGCGGCCAGGTTCCCCGGGATGTTCGAGCTCTCGCCGCGGGTACAGGACTTCGGCCTGGGGAGCCTGGGGTTCGTCTACAACGGCCGGGTCACCGACGGCGTCCCCGTGTTCGGCCTGGTGCTGACGGTGCTCGCGGTGCTCGGCCTGATCGCCGCCCGGCGGCGCCGCGGCGCAGGGCTGCTGGCGCTGCTGTGGCTTGGCTGCGCCGCGCTGGCGCTCGGCCCGGTGCTGCGGATCGGCACGCACGTCTACATCCCCGACGCCGAGACGCTCGACGGCGTCCGGGTGTCGGGCGTGATGCCGTACACCTGGTTCGTCCGCATTCCGGGGCTGTCCAGTTTCCGGGAGCCTGCCCGGATCCTGATGCTGGGCATGGTGCCGGCCTGCCTGCTGGCCGGGGCGGCGGTGAACTGGCTGCGCTACCACGCGGCGCCGGTGATCATCGTGGTGGCGGCGCTCGGGATCCTGGAGGCCGGCTGGTCGGGCAACCCGGGCATCGGGTCGATGCCGACCGCGCTGCCGGCCGTGGACGCCCCGATCGCCGCCGACCACTCCGGGTCCCTCGTGGTCGACGTCCCGTTCGGCATCCGCGGCGGAATCCCCACCTACGGCGGCAAGTTCGATCCCGAGGCGCAAGTGCTGGCGACCGCCGACGGCCACCCGCGGGCGGTCGCGTTCCTATCCCGGGTGCCTGCCCCGACGATCTCCGGGATCAGCAGGCACGCGTTCTACGCCCGGCTGGTCGCCGCCCAGCAGGGCCAGCGCAGCACCCCGGCGCAGCTGGCCGCGGCCCGGCTGGACGCACGGCACCTGGGCATCGGCTGGGTCCTCGTGTGGAGATGGGATGGCCGGCACCGGCGCTGCGTCCGGTTCCTGGAGAATACCGGCTTCCGGCTCGACTACATCGCCGATGACGTGCAGGTCTTCCGGCCCGCCGGAGCCGTGGCCGGGGGCCGCTGAGTCCCGGGCTAGCTTGCAGCCCCCCTTCAGGGTCCGTTCAGGGTCGCCCGCCATGATCACCTCAGGTGCCTGGCAACTTCAGGTGCCTGCCTGTCCGCCTGGCACCGCCCGCAGCCCGCCGTCCCGCCGCGCCGAAGCGCCGAAACGCGGAAGCGCGGAAGCGCCCGGCGGATGCCATCGCGACCGCGAACCCGAGGAGCTCACGTGTTCTTTACCTACCTGCGCCGCGAACTGCGCCGCCGGATGCGCCAGGCGATCTTCATCGCGTCCGGCCTCGCCGTCGGAATCGGGCTGGTCATCACCGTCACGGCGCTGTCCGCCGGCGTGAAGAACGCGCAGGGCACCGTGCTGCACTCGCTGTACGGGGTCGGCACGGACGTGACGGTCACGAAGGCGCCATCGGCCCAGACCGGCAGGCCCTCGTTCGGCTTCCGCGGAGCGACCGGCACGGGGACCCGTCCCGCCGCGGGCACCAAGATTGACATCGACACCCTGGGCAACTTCAGCCTCGGGACGCTGAGCTCGGCGTCGGTGACCTCGGTCTCCGGCCTGCACGACGTCGCGGCGGCGGCCGGCGGGCTGACCCTCACCGACACCAAGATCACCGGGAAGATCCCGGCAATCAATACCAGCGGCGGCGGAGGTGGCGGCGGGTTCCGCGGCGCCTTCACCCCCACGTCGTTCAGCGTCGCCGGCGTTGACATCTCCCAGGGCGAGCTCGGGCCGCTCAGCTCGGGCAAGCTCGCGTCCGGCCGCACCTTCACCGCTGCCGACGCCAGCGCGAACGTGGCCGTGGTGGACTCCGACTACGCGAAGCAAGAGAAGCTGAAGGTCGGCTCGAAGGTAACGATCGCCAAGACGAGCTTCACGGTGGTCGGGATCGTCAGCGAGCCCGCTGGCGCCAGTTCCTCGGACGTCTACGTTCCGCTGGCGCGGGCGCAGGCCCTGGCCGGACTGAACGGCAAGGTCAACACGATCTACGTGGCCGCGGCGAGCGCCTCGGACATCAGCGCCGTGTCAAAGGAAATCTCCACCGCAATGCCCGCGGCCACGGTGACCAACTCCAGCGATCTGGCCAGTGAGGTGACCGGCTCGCTGGCCAATACCTCCAGTCTCGCGAACAACCTCGGCCGCTGGCTGGCCATCGCCGTGCTTGCCGCTGCGTTCCTGCTGGCCAGCCTGCTGACCATGTCGGCGGTGTCGCGCCGGGTCAGGGAGTTCGGCACGCTCAAGGCGCTCGGCTGGCAGAGTCGCCGGGTGATCCGCCAGGTGATGGGCGAGTCCCTCGTCATCGGCGTGGCCGGCGGCATCGTCGGCGTCGGCCTCGGCTACCTCGGCGCGACGCTGGTGTCCCGGCTGTCCCCGACGCTGTCCGCGTCGGTCGGCCCGACCACCGGCAGCGCCACGCCGGGCGGAGCGCGCACGTTCAGCGGCGGGAACTTCGGCGGCGGCCGCGCTTCCGGCGCCCCCGGCGGCGGCTTCGGGCGGTTCGCCGCCAATGCCGGCCACACTGTCGCCGTGCATCTCACCGCCCCGGTGACGCTGGCCGCGATCGCGGTCGCGCTGGCGCTGGCGATCGGCGGCGGCCTGATCGCCGGGATCTTCGGCGGCTGGCGCGCGGCCAGGCTCCGGCCGGCGGCCGCGCTGGCCAAGGTCGAATGATGGCCGGCCACCTGACCTGCTCGCGGACACCTCGGACCTTCACAAGGGGAAGCACATGTACAAGCTCACAGGCGTGACGAAGGACTACCGCAAGAACCGGGGCACCGTGACAGCGCTGCGCGGGGTCGACCTGGTGATCGAGGATGGCGAGTGGCTCGCCATCCAGGGCCCGACCGGTCACGGCAAGACCACCCTGCTGCAGATACTCGGCGGCCTGGACCGGCCCACCTCCGGCACCGTGGAATTCGACGGCCAGGACCTGGGCGCGATGCGCGAAAGCGAGGTCACCAAGGTCCGGGCCGCCTCCATCGGGTTCATCTTCCAGACCTTCAACCTGGTGCCCACGCTGAGCGCGCAGGAGAACGTGGAGGCCGCGCTCGTGCCGTCCCACCCGGCCGCGGCGCAGCGGCGCGCCCGGGCCGCCAAGGCGCTGACCGACCTCGGCCTCGGCGACCGGCTGCGCCATCTGCCGTCCGAGCTGTCCGGCGGCCAGCAGCAGCGCGTCGCCATCGCCCGCGCGCTGGTCAAGCAGCCCAAGGTGCTGCTCGCCGACGAGCCGACCGGCAACCTCGACGAGGGGACCAGGGACGAGATCATCGGCCTGCTGGAGAATCTCTGGCGCGACCTCGGGCTGACCATGGTGCTGATCACCCATGACAGCTCGATCGCGCGCCGGGCGCAGCGGGTCGGCGTGATGCGGGACGGCAAGCTGTCCATCAAGCAGGACGTCCGCCCGCGACCTAAGGCCGCCCGCCCGTGACCCGGGCGCCCCGCTGCGGGCGGCGGGTCGCCTCAGGGGATGGGCAGCGGATGCCGCATCGCCGTCAGCGCGAGCAGCACGATGGCGCAGGTCCAGTCGAGCGGCGCGACTGACACCGGCTGCCCGCTCGCGCTGACCTGCTCGGGCAGCGCGCCGTCCGCGGTCCGGTGCGCGGCCAGCCAGTTTAGCCAGGTCCGCGCGGCGACGAGGCGGCCGGTCGAGGCATCGTAGAGCGCGAAGAACCCGGTCTCCGGCGTCCAGGCAACGGAGCGGTCACCCCGCCATGTGGTGCCCGGCAGGATGCCCCCATTGCGCAGGGTGAGGATCCTGGCCGCGCGCGCGACCGCGGCGCTCACCGCGGCGTCCGGCGGGCCGAACGGCGGGCCGAGAAAGGTGACCGCCGCGTCCGGCCCGTGCAGCAGCCAGGCGCCTGGATGACCGCCGCCGGCCAGCCCGTCGGCCGCCGCCCTGCCGCCTGCCGGCCTGCCGCCCGCCAGTCCGCCGCCCGTCGGCCCGGGGCCGGCGCCGAACAGCGCGAGCCATTCGGCCAGCCCGCCCGTCCCGTCCGGGAAGCGGTTAAATTCCGGGCTGTACGCAGTCCTGATGCCCTGGTCGAGCCGCGCGGCCGCACCCGCCCAGCGGCGCGCGTCGGATTCGTCGCGCAGGCCGGTCGCGAGCCGGACCGCGGCGCGCAGCCCGGCGAGCAGCGGGCCGGCCGTGCCGATCGTCGGCTGGCTCGTCCGGTCCTCCCAGTAGTCGGGAGACGGCGGCGGCAGCCCGCCGCGCGACAGGCTGGCGGCGGCAGCATCCGCCGCCAGCCGGACGGCCGGCCACAGGGCGGCTAGCTCTCGCTGCCGCGCCACCCCGCGGCCGCCGTCGGAGTACCAGATCCAGACGGCCCACGGAAACCACCCGCAAGCGTCGAGCTCGGATCCCGGCCCGGTCACCACCGGCGTTCCCGACAGCGTGTACTTGGCTGCCCAGCGGCCGGACGGGTACTGGACCCTGGCAAGGAAACGCAGCACGCGCAGCGACTCGCCGGGATGGCCGGTCGCCGCGAAGGCGGCGGCTGCCCAGCTGTCGTCCCGCGGCCAGGCGAATTTCCACTCGCCGTACCAGGCGGCCGCGACCGCGCCGTCGGGCCGGGTCAGCAGCCGCAGGTCGACGAGCGCGCCCTCGGCCATCTGGCGCAGTGCGGGAGTGCTGCCTGGCACTGATCCGGCCCTGAGCCAGCGCAGCGCCGCATTGTCAGGCGATGCGCCGGCCGCGGGCGACACGCCGCCGGCCGGCGAGCCAGGGCTGGCGGGCAGGACCCTGATGCCATCGGGAGCCGAGTGATCAGCGGTGATGCCGCCGAGCAGCAGCCGCGGCGCCGGGGCGGCGCATCCGGTCACGGACGTCACGCACAGCGCGGCCAACGCCGCCCCCGCGCATGCCCTCGCCAGCCACGCCCGCGAGCTCATCGGCTGTCATCATTCATGTGCCGGCCCGTGGGTCATCCGCCGCCGCCCGTCAAGTGCCGGCCGTGGGTCATCCGCCGCCGTTATTCATGTGCCGCCGTCCGTGGTGCGCCCCGAAGATCAAGCGCGAGCTTACCGCCGGGCCAGTTCGCCCCCGCGGAAGGACCCGAGGAAGACTTATACCGGATGATATTAGCAATATATAGATTTATGTCCGAAAGATTATACAGGATGCTGTATAAATCGAATTTGTGTCTTTTGCATCACACAGTTATTGTCCGGGTAATGAGCGGGAGCAGCTCCCCTCCGGTGCCGGAGTTGTTGATTCTCGGTGCCGGGCTGGTTCATTGTCGGGGCTGCCCGGCGGCGATAGAGTTACCAAACTAAGCTCACCCGCGAGAGATCAGCCAAGCATTGCCGGAATGCCGTCGTGCTGGCGCGAGTGCCCGACGTCATTTACCCGGTAGCCGGCCGGGCAGGAGGATCAGCCATTTCCAGGCAGACATCGCAGGATGGCGGGAAGGCGCGGCGGCCCGCCTGGCCTGCCGCCCGGGCCGTTGTGCGGCCCGCCGCCTGGCCTGCCGTCCGGCCTGTAGCCCGGCCTGCGATCCGGCCCGTCGTCCGCGCGGGCATGGCCGGCGCGGCCGCGGTGGTCGCATTAGCTGTTGTCGTGGTGACTGGCGTGGTCCTCACCAGCCATATCCTGCGCGACGTGGCCGCGCCTGCCGGGGGGAGCCCGGGATGGCAGGGGGCGTCACCGGCCGTAGCGCGGATCACGGCGCCAGGCGCGGAACCCGGACAGGCGGCGCCGTCCGCCGCGTGGACGCGGGCCGGCACGCGGCCGGGCCCCGATGGCGTCGAGGCGCGCTGGGTCATCGCGGAGAACCGGCGGCCTGGCACGACCGCGTGGAAGATTCGCGATGCCCGCGGCAGCATCAGCGGATTCGCCAACCGGACATATGCTCGCGCCGGACAGCAGGTGACGCTCTACGTTACGACGGCCGCTGCGACATTCCAGGCCGATGCATTCCGGATGGGCTATTATCAGGGCACTGGTGCCCGGCTTGTCTGGCAGTCGGATGAAATAGCCGGAAAGGTGCAGCCGCCCTGTCCGGTTAACTCCGGCGTCAATATGGTGAGCTGTGACGACTGGACGCCTTCGGTCACCTTCACGGTGACCGGCGCCTTCGTGCAGGGTGACTACCTGATCAAGCTGGTCGGCAGCGGCGGCCAGCAGAGCTACGTCCCGCTGACAGTCTGGGATCCGTCGTCCTCGGCCACGTACGTCGTACAGAACGACGTCATGACCTGGCAGGCGTGGAATCCCTACGGCGGCTACGACTACTACCAGGGCCTAGGTGACTGCCCGGCCGGGGAGTATCCGGTCTGCTCGCGGGCGAGAGTCGTATCCTTCGACCGTCCGTACGGGGCCGAGGACGGGTCGGGGAACTTCCTGGCGCTGGAGTACCCGCTCGTCCGCTTCGCCGAGCAGCACGGCCTCGACGTGACCTACGCGACGGACACCGCGATCGCCCAGCATCCGGGCTTCCTGCTGCGCCACCGCGTGCTGCTGTCCCTCGGCCACGACGAGTGCTGGTCGCTGGCCGAGCGGACCGCCGCCGTGACCGCTCGCGACCGCGGCATGAACATCGTGTTCTTCGGGGCCAGCCCGATCCTGCGCCATGTCCGGCTCCGGCCCTCGCCGCTCGGGCCCGGCCGCGAGGAGGTCGATTACCGGGACCCGCTGGAGGATCCGCTGGACGGCAAGGCCAGCCCGCTGGAGATCACCGCCAACACGTGGGGGTCGCCGCCGACGAACTGGCCGGAGAGCGACTTCGTCGGCGAGATGTACGCGGGCTTCCTCGAGCCCGGCCGCCATGTCGCCCTGGTGGTCGCCGACGCGTCGTCCTGGGTCTACCGCGGCACCGGCCTGCGTGACGGGTCGGCGGTGCCCGGCGTGGTCGCCTCGGACGTCGACCACTTCTACCCGGCGATGACCCATCCGGCCGACCTGCAGATCCTGTCGCACTCGCCGATCCCGCTCAGCATGGGCCAGACCGAGATCGGGCCGTTCTACTCCGACATGACGTACTACACCGCCGCCGGAAGCGGCGCCGGGGTGCTGGACACCGGTACCACCAACTGGATTACCGCGCTCGGCTCGGACCGGAGCGGCTGCGGTGTCAGGGAGCAGCCGGGCGCCCGGCGCTGCGCGTCGGTGATCCTGCGGCGGATCACCGGCAACATCCTGCGGGCTTTCGGCGCCGGGCCGGCCGGCCGCGAGCACCCGTCGGCGGCCAACTGGCGCACGTTCGCACTAGCCCCGTAGCGCTGCGAGCGGCGTGATGTCCGTCAGCGTGGAGGATCCGCACGCTGGGTGAAGGCGGATCCTCCACGTTGTTGCGATCCGGCGCGATCGGTGAGGCAATCTGGCACGGCCGGGCGGGCGGGTCCTAGTGGCGGGGGAGTGCCTGCTCGGCCCAGACGACCTTGCCCCCGGTGGTCCGGCGCGAGCCCCAGCGCTGCGCCAACTGGCTGACGACCTGGAGCCCTCGGCCGCGCTCATCCTCCTCCCCCGGGTACCTGAGCCTGGGCAGCGCGGCGGAGTTGTCCCGCACCTCGCACACCAGCCCGCCCTCCAGCACGAGGCGCAGCCCGATCGTGCCGGGCGCGTACCTGACCGCGTTCGTGACCAGCTCGGAGACCAGCAGTTCGGTGACATCGATCAGCTCGGTCAGCTTCCAGCGGGTCAGCGGCCGCCGGATGAGCGCGCGCGCCCGCCGGGCCGATGTCAGCTCCGGGGGCAGCTTCCAGCTCACGTGCCGGTCCGGCGGGAGACGGCTCAGCCTCGCGATGAGCAGCGCGATGTCGTCGCGCTGGTGGTCGGCATAGACGCCGGCCAGCGTGGCGCGGCAGAGGTCATCCAGCGGGCGCGCGGCGGCGCCGGCGCCGAAGACCTCGCTGAGCCGCGCCAGTCCCTCGTCGATGTCACGGGTCCTGTTCTCCACCAGCCCGTCGGTGTACAGCACCAGCAGGCTGCCATCGTCGATCTTGATCGACCGGCTCTGAATCGGGCCGGTCCCGATGCCGAGCGGCGGCGCTGGCGAGACGTCGAGAAACTCCCGCCGGTCGCCGGGCCGCACGAGTAACGGCGGCAGGTGCCCGGCCGAGGCAACCTCCAGGACGCCGGATACCGCGTCAAAGATCGCGTAAACGCAGGTGGCAAAATGCGGCTCGCGTGCCCCGAGTTCGGCCATCAGCTCGTCGAGCTGCTGCAGGGTCTGGGCGGGCGGCAGCTCCAGCATGGCCAGCGTGTGGATCGCGGTCCGCAGGCGGCCCATCGTGACGGCCGCGTGCACCCCGTGCCCGGCCACGTCGCCGACGACCAGCGCCACCCGGCCGCCGGGCAGCGCGATCGACTCGTACCAGTCGCCGCCGACCTCGATCATCTTGCTGCCCGGCAGGTAGCGGTGCCGGACTTCGACC
>Ga0302325_10035155_pt1 | contig 10242 bp, 7 predicted proteins | sample Palsa_T0_2_FD_201948 | JGI IMG/M metagenome (GOLD analysis project Ga0302325, IMG submission 201948) | Peat permafrost microbial communities from Stordalen Mire near Abisko, Sweden - Palsa_T0_2 | ecosystem: Environmental > Terrestrial > Soil > Palsa > Peat permafrost | place: Sweden: Abisko...
CGGTTCGCGACACCGGGATCGGAATCGCGCTAGACCAGCAGGAAGGACTTTTTCAGGAGTTTCACCAAGCGCAAATTTCAGGCAATCGGCTATACGGTGGTACCGGGCTGGGACTGGCCGTCTCCAGGAGTATTGTGACTTTGATGGGAGGCGCGATCGGCCTCAAGAGCGTGCTCGGGGAGGGCACAACCATAACCTTTGATGCCTACTTTGACGTGTCGCGTGGCTCGCAGCCGGCCCCGCCCATCCCGAACGAAGAAGATTTGCAGGGGATGCCCACCCTGATCATAGATGACAACGCTACGAATCGAAGGATTCTCTCCGAGCTAACTCATCAATGGAAGATGAAACCGCAAATGTGTGATTCCGGGGAATCCGGACTTGCAGAACTCTCCAGGGCCGCCTCTGAGGGAAATCCCTATCGCTTGCTTCTGCTCGACGAGCAGATGCCCGGGATGGACGGACTCGAAGTGCTCGACCGCATTCGGCGAAATCCGGCGCTCGAAAGTGTAGTGATCATGATGTTGACTTCGTGCGATCAGGTCGAGAGCGCAGCACGTTGCCGACAGATGGGAGTGGAGACTTACCTGACCAAACCCATAAGCCCTTCCGACCTGCTTGGATCGATTCGTCTTGCGATCGGAGTGCATAGGCCAGCAAGCACGGTTACTCCCCCAGTCGCCGTGATTTCACCTTTGTCGCTATCGCTAAACATCCTGCTGGCCGAAGACAACCTGGTCAATCAAAGAGTCGCCATGACTATGCTCGGCAAGATGGGACATCGGATCACGCTGGCGACGAATGGCCTCGAAGCTCTGAAGCAATGGAGAGAAGGTGATTTCGATCTGATTTTCATGGATGTTCAGATGCCCGAGATGACCGGCCTGCAGGCTACCACGCAAATACGCCGGGAAGAAGCTATAGGTGCTCACGTACCCATTGTTGCCATGACGGCATCTGCGATGAGCGAGGATCGGGACCGCTGTTTGGCGGCCGGCATGGATGAATTTGTTTCTAAACCAGTGAGCTACAAAGCCATCGAAGAGATGATCTCGGCAACATTTTCACACCGAAAGTAGAGTTGGTTGTCCGACCCAGATCAATCCCGCACCGTCTGCCTGCAAAGTCGGGTTATCGGCTCCCAAAGAATGTAACCTGGGAGGTGACCGCCACCCCCGCCTTATTTATTTGGGGGAGATAAAGCTGCTGGGCGTCTCCGGAATTCCGGCAGTCCTCTTCCTCGTCACGCTCTTCTTTATTCCTCGCAGCCCACGATGGCTCGTAACCCAGTTTGGTATTGACTAGCCGCAATTCCGTCGCAACCTGTGGCTACTTGGTGACATGTTGTAGTGCTGCCTCTCGTCCCGAGCGTGGGGTAGCGGGTCAGTTTGAAACTGCTGGCCGAGTCGCGAGCTCTCAGACGGCTTCAAGGGAAACCAAGCGCTCAGCATCCCGGCCACGCACAATGCTGTTAGCATCTCTCGTACGGATTTTCCTGCCTTGCCGACCCATATCAAGAAGAGAACTCGGCTAGAACTGAATCCTTATGCACCTTTATAAGGGCGAGTTCGACGGTAAAATCCGGCGATCATCCATTCACGGCTTTTGTTTGCAACGAGTTACACTCTAGGCACTCACCTGGCAGCAGTTGTGGGAGGTATTTCGATGAAAGGAGTCGGCGCCAAGTTGCGCGCGGTTCGGACGCAGTGGGGGCTTTCCCTGCTGGACGTGGAGGAACGAAGCTTGCGTCTAGCGCACGAGTGGGGAAGCCCCTCATATCAAATCTCCGCAAGTTGGCTCGGTCGAGTGGAACGCGAAGACCGCGAGTTGAGTGCAACCAAAGTACTGGTCCTATCGGCTATCTACAATATTCCCTCAGGGGAAATGTTAGGCTACTGCCAACCGGAGAACGGGGGTCTTCTTCGATTCGACCCGCTCGCCGGCCCCAATACGACACTTCTCTTAGCACAGGGACCGTTGGGCGAACAGGCACGGGACCTGTTGCCGGACAACTTCAGCTCCGATCCTGTCCCGGAACAGACGACCCTTCTTCCCTTAGCCGCTGAGCCGGAGACGAGTCCGTATCGACGGGGCATCATCGGACATCGCGATCAGATGCTCGATCCGATGATTCGAGGAGGTTCCCTCGTGCTGATTGATCTGCAAAAAACGAGCATCACATCCCGAAAACATCTGAGCCACGAGTTTGACCGGCCCATCTACTTTCTGCTTACACGCAATGGATACGTTTGCGGGTGGTGCGAACTCGACAAAGAATCAGTATGGCTGACCCTCATTCCGCATCCCTTCTCACGCGCGCGTAGTCAGCGCTTCAAATATCGGGAAGAGATAGATGTGATCGGCCAGGTGGTTGCCGTATTCATGCGGTTGGTTTCGGAGGGCGGCACGTGAAGGCTACCCGTTACCAAAGCGCTTTTTGCAACTCCGCCAACATGGGAACGTTGCCTTGCTCATAAAGGGTCAGCAACCGCCGGGTCATCAGGTAATAGGTTGCGATAGCTCGTTGTCCATAGAACGGGAAACTAATCTCCAGATTTCCATTTTGCGCCGCTCCTCTCAGTCTTCCCACATGCGATTCAATCTCTCTTGCGTTTTGACGCAATTGTTCCGCGATGATCAGAGCCTCCGGATACGATCGCTGAAGGTAAGACGCCATCTCGATCAGCACCTGACTGTTTTTTTCCAGGATCTCGATACCCTTGAGACCCCCGATCAACTGGAGAATGTCTGACGGCTCCACTGCCGTGCCGGTGTCGTCCCTACCGGATTGGTCCGATTCCTCGAGGAGGTCCAGTGCAATCCTGGCGACGTTTGCTCTGTCTACCGAAATAAGTCTTCGCATGAGACTTTCCCAGCTTTCTTGAGGAGATCGGCGTGCACGATAGTAGTCATGTCCTGCGGCCGCGATGAGAACGGCGAGAAAGATTGCGGCCACAACTAGAAAGTAAACGCCGTGCATGTTCACAACTCTCTCCGTGATCGAAGGCTCTGGAGATCGTATTCCACCTTTCTCTGCAAGGTAAACAATTGTGCCCGCATCGTTTCTGTAAGCTGTTGAGATAGCGGGGCATCGCGCCAAAGCGCAACAATCCAATACACGACACACCCAAGGTAGACTGCTATTCGAAAATGGGACAAAGCAGTATATGCCTGTGTACTCTGGCCAACACCGAAGTATGCTTGTCCGGATTCGATGATCACACCAAGCATCATATACACCCCAAATCCCTTAGAGATCGCGGCGGCATGGGTGTTCCACGGCCGTTTCACCCGTGAGGATAAAATCATCATGCCTACAAAGAGCTCGCTCATCCATGCTGCCGCGAAGAAGTTCGCCTTGATCACAACAGCCTTCACTGCAGACTGCGTCGGTGGGCTGGCCAACCAACTCAATCCACCGGCTAGGACTACGCTCAGACCCAGCAACCAGAAGAAGCTCTTCCGCACATCGGCCGCCCACACCCCCATAGGGCGGAAAACATGGGAAGCCATCTCGTACGCGATGCACAGTTGCAATATTGTATCGAGCACCGCAAGCGACCAGTAGGTATAAAAATAACTGTCCCTGGTCCCGTAGTGCATGACCACGTACAGCGCAATCGTTCTCAAGATATTTGTCGCGATAAGGGTTGTGAAGAATGGGAATCGCTTGGCGCGATGCCGCTTCCAGAGCACAAAGAGCAACACCAGATGACCCAGGAAACTGGCCGCCCACAAGAAGAGATCAAGACCAGTCAAATGCATCGAGACGCCTCCGTCACGACGGCCGTTTCGAAGGATCGGGTGCAAACGTATTCTATGCCAAACCCAGGAGCGTGAGAACGACGTTAACAACACCGACGGTCATCGGCTCTGGATCGCCGCCTGTCGGCATGGCTAGAGCCGCTGGAGCCAGAGCGAGCAGTGTTAGGGCGAGTGTGAGGTTGCGAGCGACTTGCTTGGACATGGAGTTTCTCCTTCGCAGCGCGGATTTGCGCTGCAAGGAGCCTATGGAATATGTCCAAATTTTTGGTTCATTTATCTGGCTCGCGGCTTATACGCCACGAAGACATAGCGCTCTATTTATCTGCTTATTTTGCCGGGTGATAGAGGTTGCATCTGCTCCCTTCTTCTGCCTATCTTGGCCGCGCCGACGTGGCGGATACGCCACGTCGGAAGAGAACAGTGCTCTTCGCAGCAATGCTGACGAGCGCAAGGGTGATGGCCGGATTCCGGCCTGCTGATGGAGACTGGCGTGGAGCACAACAAGCTCGAAAGGCTAACGGCTTTGGGGTGTCAGCGCTTGACTTGGGGGACCTTCGCAATCTTGTCTTCACTGAAAAGTGTTTCCTAACTTCCTATTCCATGGGTTTCCGAAACGATAGACGATGGCGGTGATCAAACGGAAACAGTTTTCCTGTTGCGTTGCGCCGCTTGCGTTCACAAACGTCGTGCGCTGGTAGTCGGCGCCGGCGCGAACCGCAAACGGTCTGGAGAGGGCGTGCTCCACCCCTCCGCCTACGGCATACGAAAAATGAGTTTGTTGTCCACTTAAGTAGTAAGTTCCGTTGACAGGAACCGCTCCCTCAACCCAGGCGGCGCCGGCCAAGACGTGCACGAAGACGCCGTTGTTTCTTTTCGCCACCGGATAGAATACCGGCCCGGCCAGACCGCTAAGGACATCGTCACTATGTCCGGTGCTGCGCACGTTGCCACTACGGGCAAAAGTGGAGTCCACCGTCGCACCCCAACGCGGAGTAAACCGCACCAGGCCATCGGCGTTCACCCCATTCAGTATCGCAAGTGGTATGGATGGCTCGGCCATGTCGAGGTTGACGTAGCCGAGACTGGCATCGAACGCCGGCCCACTGGCTGCGGGGAGGGTTCCGCCGGTTTCCAGGCGTGTTTGCCCCAGAAGCGGCGCGCCGAGCAGGAAGATGTAAACGGAGATCCTTCGTAAGCTTTCCATTTCCATTCCCATTGCTATTCAACCCTCAACTTGACTGTGGCGGTATGCGACAACGTGCCTGATGTGGCCGTGACGGTCACATAGGTGGTGGCTCCGGGCGCAAAACCGTATCGCGTACTCCCGCAGCTGCACACAAATATCAGCAGTAAGCTCACGTCTCCGGCCGTTAGGAGCTTGTGGGTCATGGGGCTGGTCTTGCCACCGCGGCGAAAGTCGAAAATCAAAACGAATAATCCGAGGCAGCAGGAAATTTGAAGCGCAGCGAAGATGAGCGATGGGGGACCCGAGCGGCGTTGATCCAAGCCCGCCGTTTGGGCTGCGGAAATGGTTAGAATCACCACGCTCGCGGAAGCGCCGCTTGGTGTAATTGCCGGTGGGGCGAAACTGCAACTTGTGTCCGCGGGCAGGGTGGAGCAAGTGAAGGTCAGCGTTTGATTGAAGCCGCTCTCCGGAGTAACTGTAACCTGCACCGTGGCCTGCTGGGTGGGAGTGAGGACAACGCTATCAGGCATAGCTCGGAGCTGAAAGTCGCTAATCGTCAGAGTGGCACTCGATGTGCTCGCATGGTAGTTCTTATCTCCTCCGTAGACAGCGGTGATCGTGTTACTGCCCGCGGCCAACGAATTGGTTATGAACGAGGCTACTCCCGAAGCGGACACTGACGCGGCGCCTAACACAGTCGCGCCATCGGAAAATGTGACCGAGCCGGTTGGCGCCGGCGCACTTCCCGAAGCGGGACTCACAATAGCGGTCAAAGTGACATTTGCACCCAGCGAAACCGTCGGATTTGTACTCGTCGGAGTCGTCGGATTTGCGGACACCGAGATGGGCGCGGTTCCCTGGGTGATGCTCAACGTTCCAGCGACTAAAGCGAATGTGTAGTTGCTCGCAGTCAGCGTTCCCAGTCCTGCGGTGATGGGATAAGATCCGACCGCGGAAGAAATGGTCGCGCTCGTGGACAGAACCGGAGATCCGCTCACCGCGCTCTGCGTGTCCCCGTTCACGAAGCCGGTGATGATGTAGTTAAACGTTGGGTTCGCCGTCTCCAATACCCGGCTGTAGTTGTTGGCTGTCACCGTCAACATCGCGGGGTTTACCAGTATGGTCGCCGTCGCCGTGCGGTGGTCCGTGGAGCCGGCCGGCGTGAAAGTCACACTCAGCGTCTGCGATCCTGTGCCCAGCACCGTCCCCGCCGCCGGCGAATAGACGAACGTCCCCGGTACGCTCGCCGTGGCATTAAGCTGCTTTGCCGACAACGCTGTGCCGTAAGAGATGGCCGAGGGATTCGACCAAGTGATGGTCGGCGCCGCTTTGTTCACCACCATGGCGAGCGTCGAAGACGTCGCCGGAAGATAGTTCGAGTCGCCCCCGTAGGCGGCCGTGATGGAGTACGTACCGGCGTCCAGTGCGTTGGTCGAGAATTCGACAATCCCGCTACTGTTCAGCGTACCGATGCCCAGTTGCAATCCGCCGTCGCGAAAGGCGACTATGCCGGAAGGAGGAGCACCGCCGCCGGTAAGCTTCGCGGTGAAGGTCACGGATGTGCCCCAAGGGGCTGTGAGGGCGGACGACGTTAGACTTACAACCGGAGTTGCCTGCATCACTACCTGCACATAGTTCACCTGCTTCTGACAGACGGCAGTCCGTGGGCAGAGCGCCAAAAAGCCGCTGATAAGAAGCGCGAGCAGTGATGTGAACCTAATGCCCAGCGGAGATCCCCCAGGGTGAAAGCATCGGCGCCACCGTTGTGGAGCGGCGCCGATACAGGTGTTTACTGGTAGTTGGAGTCACCTGAATAAGTGACCGTGATAGCGTGCGTTCCCGCGTTGAACAACGAAACGCCGGACGCTGGAATGGTGATCGTTGCGTTGCCGGAACCATCGAGCGCCGGTGTTCCGAGTGTGGTGCTGGTGGTCGTGTCCACAATTGTGACCGAGCCGGTGGGTTGGACGCCGACGGACGACGATACGTTGATGGTCAACGTCACAGAATCGCCATAGACGGCTGGATTGCGCGAACTGGTGACGGTGGTAGTGACGACACTGCTTGAAGCCGCCTTGGCCACCGAGTACGTGATGGGCGTGGAGGTATCGTTGGCGGCGTTGAAGTTGCTGTCGCCGCTATAGGAAACCGTCAGGGAATCGCCACCCGCGGGCAGAGAGCTCGCTCCGGACAGCGTGAGCAGGTAGGTGGACGTATTTCCGGCGCCAACCTCGGCCAGGGTCCCTGTGCCGATTTGGGTTCCGTTGTTATAGAACGTAACTGTCCCGCTGGGATACAAAGGGGAGCCGCCGTCTTGATTCGACAAGAGCGCGGTCAAGGTAACCGTGCCGCCGTAAACCGCGCCCGAGGAGGGCGAAGGGGTCAGGGTCAGATTTGCAGTTGCCTTGCCGACAGTGAGCGAGACGACATTCGAGGTGGAGGCCACAAAGTTCGCATCGCCACCGTATTGCACCGTAATGGAGTGGGAGCCATCGGCGAAACCCGCGGTGTCGGAGTAGGTGACAGTCCCTGCCCCGCCGGAGACAGAAGGCCGGGCGAAGCCAATGGTGGAGACGTACGGACCGGGCTGAGCTGCCACCTCAACCTGTGCGCCCCAGACGTTGATTGGGGTTGCGTAAGTGGAAGCGGTGAGCACGGCGTTAAAGCCCGTGCCGGCGCCGGCTGGAACTGTGTAGGTCAGCGAGCAGCGCTGCCAGGTCGAGGTAACCGAGCACGGCGACGCGGGTGACGTGTTCGGGCTGACCGTGAGGGTCAGATTCAGCGTGGCCGGAGTGGCAGACATGGCCCAGATCGAGAACGTCAACTGCTGACCAGCGTAGCTTGTGCCGGGAACGGCGTACAGAACGGTCGAAGTGGTATCCGCGAAGGAGAGCGTCGTCGCCGTGTTGGAGCTGCCATCCGGTCCGTTCGAGACCAGCGGCGTAACCGTTGGAGCGGTTCCGGTTGTCGTCCATCCATGGCCGGTATTCACTTGGGCAAACGGCAGCAGGTTGGAGGCTGAAGCAGACACGATGGATTGCGGGCCGCCCAGTGCAGTCCCCCCGTCATAGAACTGGACTGTCTCGGCCGGCACAGGTGCGCCAGCCGTGTTTAGGACGTAGGTAAATGTGATGGGAGTTCCGGCGGTGGTACTGCCGGAAGGAGAGGCTGAAAGAGTGCCGATGGTGTTCCGCTGGTTGACCGTCTGAGTCATGGTGGCGGTGGACTGCGCAAAGGAGAGCATTGCGGAGCCCCCGAAGACCATTAACGCCAGAGCATAATGAGTTTTCACGGAACCTGACACTGCTTTGAGCTTTTGGGTGGTGGTTGCAAGTTGGTTGATGTTGGGCATCGGCACCCGCTGGCTGACGCAGTCCTTACTGGTAGTTATCGTCACCGTTGTAGGCGGCCTTAATATTGTGGCTGCCGGCGGTCGTCGCCGAGGTTGAGTACGTTGCCTTCCCCGTGCCGTCGAGGGTAACTGTGGTGAGTGCGTTGCCGTCTTCGGTGATGGTTGCGGTTCCCGTTGGAATTGCGGAACCGGAGCCTGTGAAGGTGAACGTGAAAGTGACCATGTCCCAATAGAGTGAGGGGTTTTCGGTCGAAATGATGGAGACGGTCACGGGAGTCCGATCGACCACTTCCGTGACCGCGGAACTGGTTGCGGCGTTGTAGTTGGAGTTGCCCCCATATTGCGCGGTAATGGAGTGGGAGCCGCCGCTAAGCGATGCCATGGTGAAGGTAGCGGCGCCGGAGGAGACAGACCCTGTGCCGATAGAGGTTGCTCCATCCAGGAAGGTCACGATTCCGGTGGCGGACGGCGGAACGGTCGCCGTGAAGGTAACGCTGCCGTTGTAAGTGGAAGGATTCGATGAGGACGAAAGGGCAACCGTTGGCGTTGCCTTCGACACGGTGAAGCTGGCGTTCTGAGCGCCTGCGGTGTAGTTGCCGTTGGCGGCCTGCGCGGCCTGCAGCACTACTGTCCCGATTCCGGTGATGGTGACGGCGGAGCCGGAGATGGTGGCCGGGCCGCTGACCACGGAATAGGTGATGGCGCCCGCGGAGTTCGAGGTGGCCGAGACAGTGAATGGGGAGACGCCGTAGGTCTGATTGGAAACAGTGAAGGTGACGGTCGGGGCTGCCGCCGATACGGTGAAGCTGGCGTTCTGAGTGCCGGCGGTGTAATTGCCGTTGGCGGCCTGCGAAGCATGGAGCAGCACCGTCCCGATTCCGGTAATGGTGACGGTGGAGCCGGAGGTGGTGGCCGGGCCGCTGACCACGGAATAGGTGATCGCGCCCGCGGAGTTCGAAGTGGCCGAGACCGCGAAGGGTGAGACGCCGTAGGTCTGGTTGGAAACGGTGAAGGTGACGGTCGGGGCTGCAGCCGACACGGTGAGGTTGGCGTTCTGAGTGCCTGCGGTGTAGTTGCCGTTGGGGGCCTGCGAGGCCTGGAGCACCACGGCGCCAATCCCGGTGATGGTCACGGTAGAGCCGGAGATGGTGGCCGGGCCGCTGACCACGGAATAGGTGATCGCGCCCGCGGAGTTCGAGGTGGCCGAGACAGTAAATGGTGAGACGCCGTAGGTCTGGTTGGAAACGGTGAAGGTGATGGTCGGAGCTGCCGCAACTCCAGTGCCGCTCACCGCGATCGTTTGTGTACTGCTTGAAACGTTGAGCGTGTTGTCGGTGACCGTGATCGTGCCGTTGAGAGAAGCGACGGAGGTTGGCGTGAACTCGACGCCAAGAACGCACGCGGCGGCGGAAGCCAGCACCTGACTGGAGTTGGCGCAGGTGGCCGAGGCGCCGCCCAGCGTGAAGTTACCCGACGAAGAAGAAATCGACGCGATGGTCAGTGTGCCGTTGCCGGTATTCTGGACGGCCTGGTAGCTTGCCGCGCTGGTGGCGCCGTAGGCTGTCGTGGGCAGACTCATCGCTGCCGGCGTGGACTGCGTGACAAGCCGGATTCGGTTGTTGCGGTAGTCCGCAATGTAGATGTTCGCGCCTGGGGTCATGGCAGTGCCGATGGGAGTATCGAGTTCCGCGCTGGTGGGGGGGCCGCCGTCGCCGCTGTAGCCGCCGGCTGTGTAATTGCCGGCGATGGTATTGATGATCTGGGTGGTCGCATTCACCTCGCGGATGCGGCTGTTGCCGTAGTCGGCGACGTAGAGATTGCCGGCGGCGTCGAGCATGGCGCTCAGAGGCTGGTTCAGATTCGCGCTGGTGGCTGCCCCGCCATCGCCGCTAAACGTCTGTGTGCCCGTGCCGGCCACGGTCGAGATCAGTCCGGTAGC
>Ga0302325_10035156_pt1 | contig 10242 bp, 9 predicted proteins | sample Palsa_T0_2_FD_201948 | JGI IMG/M metagenome (GOLD analysis project Ga0302325, IMG submission 201948) | Peat permafrost microbial communities from Stordalen Mire near Abisko, Sweden - Palsa_T0_2 | ecosystem: Environmental > Terrestrial > Soil > Palsa > Peat permafrost | place: Sweden: Abisko...
AAGCCTTGCCAATCTCCCCGCCGTCCGCCGATACTGGTTATGGGCTCGTTTAACCGATCACCATGACTCGCCTCAACCTCTCCAAAGCGCCAGCAGAGTTTCCCGAAGTCGTGAAGCGCGCCGCTCAGCGGAAGCAGCGGACGATTGTATCCCACCGGGGAAAAGACCTCGCCGCCATCATCCCGATTGACGACCTCCGCCTCTTGGAACGCTTGGCCCGTAAAGAAATGGACCGCTCGGATATCGAAGACGCCCGCGCCGCTCTCCAAGAGGCGAAAATTAAAACGACGGTCCCACTCCGCGGCTTCCTCCGCACGCTTGGAGACTAACTCCCGCCATATCGCGTTCCCCGCCTCCTCTCCGCGCCGATCTCCGCGTTCTCAGCGTCTCCGCGTCGAAAAGCCCCTCACAGCAGTCTCCGCCTCTGCTCACCCACCTTCCCCTTCCTGCCCATCCACACCGCCAGCGATACCGCCACCGCCAAATCGTCATGCTCGCCCGCGCCTTCCGCGCCCACTCTCAATCGTCCGCTCGCCCGCCGCGTACCCCGGATCTCCGTCAACTCCCGCACCAGCGTCCCGCTCTCCCGCATCCGCCGCGCGATCCGCAGCCGCTTCTGCTCCAGCAGCCCCTGCAACCGCGCCAGCAAATCCACCTTCGGCACGTGCCATACGCCCCGGTCAAACCGCTCTCCCTGTCCGCCCGTAATCACCACCGGCGCCATCTCGCATCCTGGCCGCGCCGCCCGCAGCATATCCACCACCGGCATCCCCACCCCGGTCGCGTCCACCACCAACCGGCAATTCCCGCGAATCGCCGGATGCCGCGCCAGCTCCACCACTCGCGCCGTCACCGCCGTGTACGGAGTCCCCAGCGCCATCCTCTCCAGATGCCGCACCACCCACTCATCCGGCTTTCCTTCCTCGGTTTGCATCCAATGCAAATGATCGAACCCAAATACCACCGTCTCCACCCGCTCCACCACCGCCACCGCCGAAAAATCCCGCCGCTGCCCCAAATCCACCCCAATCGAAAACACTTTTTTGCCCCATCTCATTCACGTCCGCGCCGACCTCCGCCCCTCCGCTGCCTCCGCGCGGTAAAGAATCCTCGAAGAAGGCCCACAACCTCAACCACTGCAAATGGTCGCACCACCGCCACCGCCGAGAAATCCCCCCGCTCCAAATCCCTCCTAATAGAAAACCGTAGTTCTTCCAGGTCTTATTCGTCTCCGCGCCGTCTCCGCGGTGAAGAAGCCCGTCACAACCACAACGGATCATCCCCACTCAACGCCTCTTCCACCACTCCCCGCCCGAACCAGCCCGTTCCGTTATCCACAAACTCGCACAGGTACTCCTGCGCGAACCACGTCTTCCCTAGCTCCCGCCGTTCCTCTTCCAGAAAACCCGCCGAGATCCGTGCGCACTCCGTCGCCGGCGCCGAATGCCGCTCCCACAAATCGCCGCCGTTCGTCCACGCGTCGTAGAAGAATCCGCGCTGCCCCCAAGGGGTGCTCATCAGCCACAAGTCGCCGTTTCCCACCGCCAGCATCGGCCGCAATGATTTGTAGACCGCGTCCTGCACTCGCGCCGCCTCGTCGATCAGCAGCAATGAGACCGCGGAAAACCCTCGCACCGTCGCCTCGGTCCCAGGCAATCCCACAATCCTGCTCCCATTTGGCAGCGCCAGCGACGCAGCGTTGTCGCCATCGCCCTTCCGCTTCACGCCCAAACGTCGTAGAAACCCCGCCGCCTTACGCAGGAACTCCGCGCTCTGCCGCACCGATGGGCTCGCCACGAGCACCAGGCTCCCCGGCTCGGTCCACGCCCGGTGGACCGCCTTGGCCGCCAGCAGCGTCGATTTCCCCCACTGCCGGGTGCAGTTCAGAATCCCGCGCCTGGCCGTCGAATCTAGCACCGCCGCCTGCTTCTCATCCGCCGCGAATCCCAACCGCTCCAGCGCAAACTCCCGCCCCCGTAGTCGAGGCTCCCCGTCCTGTCCGCTTTCGGGGGCAATGCGCCCGCTCAACCGATTAAATGTCCCAAACCACATCCTCCTTCTACCACGCGCCCATCCGCCACCCGCACCGCCAAACCCCTCCGCAGCGCTCAATCTAGCCCTATTTCCAATAACTTCCAAGCCAAACCCCAAATGCCGAACTCCTGTGACTCGTAATCCCTCGTTCTTCTCCGCGCTAATCTCCGCGTTCTCTGCGCCTTCGCGGTGAACCCCCAGTTCCCGATTTCCAACTTTATCTTTCCCTTATTTACAGCAACATCCGCCTTCCAACCTCCGATAACCGCATTCCGATGCCCTACCCTGAAGTCGTATGAGTTCCGAACGTAAAATCCGCGCCTCGCGCGCCAATGGGGCTAAGTCACGCGGACCCAAAACACCAGAATCTAAGGCCCGTTCCTCAAAGAACAGCCTCCGTCACGGTCTGCTTGCCCGAACCGTTGTCCTAGAGGATGAAAATCTCCAGTCCTTCACCGACCTCCTCATCGCTGTCGAGCGCGACCTCGATCCCCAAAACGAAATCGAGCGCGCTCTGGCCGAAAACGTGGCCATCAGCCGTTGGCGCCTCTTGCGCCTCTTGGCCCTGGAGCGCGCCACCCTCAAAATCGAAATGGACAAGCACGATCCCGCTGGCAAGGACCCCTGCACCCGCGCCGCCCTGGCCTTTCGCGCTCTCAGCGATGAGACTCACAGCCTCGAACTCCTCAATCGCTATGAATCCCGCATTGATCGCCAATTCGCCCGTTCCCTCAACCTTTTGCTGAAGTTACGGCAAGGCGCCAAACCGGCCGAAGGCTCAAAAAACGATTTTTGCCAAACGAACCTAGTCCCAAATCCGGACACCAACATCCCACTGCCGCCCGCCCCAGAATCCCCAAGAGATGAAAACTCAGAGCCTCAGGCAGCCATTGCCCGAAAGCCCCGGGCAGCGATTGTGGGGCAGGTTGGCAACCTGCGGCCGATTGGCAATCGGCCCGCCCCCGGCGACCGGCAATCTCCCTGCACCAGTGGTAGTCCGCTTGCGGCTTGCCGCCTTGTGGGGCAGGTTGGTAGGGGCGCCCTCCGGGTCCTGCCGATTGGCAATCGGCCTTCCCGCAGCACCTGCAAAAGCCGCAAAAAGGCCCGCCCATCTCGCCGCGCCCGCCTTCTGCAACTACGCCGCGCGCCCCTCCCCGCCCCTCTACCCTCCATCTTCCGCACTCTCCGCAGGTCTAAGATTCCAGGTGCGTAACCGCTGCCCATCCTGCTATAATTGCCCCAATCAGCCTCCTATGCCCCTCAGACCTTTTTCGCCCGGCGCTGGCGCCGGAAAGAAGATTTTCTTGCTTAAGCCGCGCGGCTTTTGCGCGGGCGTCGTGCGGGCCATCGACGTAGTAAAGATCGCCCTCGATCTGTACGGTCCGCCGGTCTACGTGCGCAAGGAAATCGTCCACAACAAGCACGTGGTCGATGAACTGCGCGAGGCCGGAGCGGTCTTTGTCGAAGAGTTGGATGAAGTGCCTTCCGGCGGGCGCGCCATCTTCAGCGCGCACGGCGTCGCCCCCTCCGTTCGCAGGCAGGCCAAGGAACGTAACCTGCATGTAATCGATGCCACTTGCCCCTTGGTTACAAAAGTGCATTTGGAAGCGGTTAGATTCGCCCGCGATGGCTCCAGCATCGTATTGATTGGGCACAAGGACCACGACGAAGTGATTGGTACTCTAGGCGAAGTTCCTGAGCAAAGCTATCTCGTCGAAACTGTCGAAGATGTCGATAAGTTGGCACTTGCCGACCCCACGCGTGTCCGGTATCTGACACAGACCACCCTAAGCCTCGACGAAACCCGCGAAATCATCGCCCGCCTCAAACAGCGATTCCCCCACATTCAGGGTCCTCCGGCGCAGGATATTTGTTATGCTACCGAGAACCGGCAAATGGCGGTGAAGGGAGTTTCCGAGCACTGCGACCTGCTGCTGGTGGTGGGTTCCCAGAATAGTTCCAATTCCAAGCGCCTGGTGGAAGTAGGTGACAATTTCGGCGTGCGCTCCTATCTGGTGAACGACAAGGGCGACATCGATACCGTATGGCTCGAAGGTGTCAAGAACGTGGCTGTGACCGCCGGCGCGTCGGCGCCCGAGCACCTGGTTCAGGAACTGGTGGAGTTCCTCCGCGATCGCGGCTTCAAAGATATGGAAGAAATTGAACTGGTGGAAGAGGATGTTCGTTTCTCTTTACCAGCGGAGCTCACGGTGTCTTTGCGATGAAAAACGCCCTGCCGAATAAGCATAGCTCGGTCCGCAGTCTCCCTCTCAACGCGGAGGCGCGGAGTGGCGGAGATCTCGCGGAGCCCTCATTTCCCTGTCTGCTCAGCGAATCTCCGCGAACTCCGCGCCTCCGCGTTAAAACTCACGCTCTCGACCAAGGAGCGCCCAACCCATCATGAGCGCGCCCGTCCAGATCGGTGACGCATTAGCAACCGCAGCCTCGGAAGCCGCGCGCCGCGCAGCCGCCCATATTGCGCGTCTGCAAAAGCCCGAGGGCGAATGGTGCGCCGAGTTGACGGCCGATAGCACGCTCGAATCGGATTACATTCTTTTCCAGCTTTGGCTTTACCCGCCCGTCAACGGCAAATGGGAGCCGGCCACTCGCCCGCAGGTCGATAAGGCCGCGCGGTCCATCCTCAAACGCCAGCTTCCCGACGGGGGATTCAATATCTATAAGGAAGGGCCGTCCGAGATCAATGCATCGGTGAAGGCGTACTTCTCCTTGAAGCTGGCAGGGCTCGCGGCGGACGATTCGCGCATGGTCCGCCTGCGCGAACGCATCATGGCGATGGGCGGAATTCAGGCCGCGAACAGCTACGTCAAGATCAATCTCAGCCTCTTCGATCTTTATCCGCGCGAGCATTGCCCTTCCATTCCACCCGAAGTAGCGCTGCTGCCGTTCAACGTGCTCTACCAGATGTCGTCCTGGTCGCGCACCATTGTGGTTCCGCTCGCTATCGTCCATTCGGCGGATCCGCAGCGCCCCGTCCCGGCGGGCTTCAACCTCGATGAGATTTGGGACCCCAGCGTCAATCCGTCCTACCGCCTGAACCGGAAGATCGGCTGGAGTAATCTTTTTCTCACCATCGACCGTCTGTTGAAGTGGTGGGAGCGCAGCGGCTCCAAAGCCATTCGCCGCATTGCCGTCGAGAAGGCCAAAAAGTGGATGCTCGAACGGCTCGACCGCTCCGACGGGTTGGGCGCGATCTATCCGCCCATGATGTATTCGGTAATGGCGCTCGACGTTCTCGGGTTCGCGCCTGACCATCCGGTACGCGTCGAAGCCCTCCGCCAATTCGACGCCTTGATGGTGGATGACGGCGAGCGGTTCTTTATTCAGCCGTGCTTTTCGCCGGTATGGGATACGGCCATCGCCGCTTATGCGATCGGCCAGAGCGGCTACGAAACTTCTACGCTATGCGCGGCCTCCGACTGGCTGCTCGAGCGCGAGATTCGCGCGCAGGGCGATTGGTCGGTGAAGCGTCCCGATACCGAGCCCTCCGGATGGGCCTTTTTCTATAAGAACGATCACTCGCCGGATATCGACGATACCGCGATGGTAATGCTCGCCTTGAGCGAGGCGCGCGGATCCGACCCCATCGCCCAGCGCGCCTGCCACCAGCGCGCCCTGAACTGGCTGCTCGCGTTGCAATCGAAGGATGGCGGCTGGGCAGCTTTTGACGCCGATAACAATTGGGAATTTCTCAGCCACGTTCCCTTCGCCGACCACAACGCCATGCTCGATCCTACTTGCCCCGATATTACCGGGCGCGTGCTCGAAGCGCTGGCGGCGCATGGCCTCGGGCGCGATCACCGCGCAGTGGCGCGCGGCGTCGATTACCTCGTCCGCACCCAGGAGCAGGATGGAAGCTGGTATGGCCGCTGGGGGGTGGCGTATATCTACGGCACCTGTTTTGCCCTGCGCGGTCTGGCCGCGGCCGGCGAAAGCGACCGGGAAGCGCACGTCTTGCGCGGCGGCGAATGGCTGCGTTGCGTTCAGAACGCCGATGGCGGCTGGGGCGAGAGTTGCGCCAGCTATGACAACGATGCCTTCACCGCCGGTCCCAGCACCTATTCGCAAACGGCGTGGGCGATTCTCGGATTGATCGCCGGCGGAGATTTTAGCAGCCGCAGCGTGCAGCATGGCATCGAGTTTTTATTAGACAGGCAGCGCTCGGATGGAAGCTGGGGCGAAGAGTTGGCTACCGGCACGGGTTTCCCCAAAGTGTTCTACTTGAATTACCACATGTATAAGGATTATTTCCCGCTGTTGGCGTTGGCAGCTTATGTGAAGGCGCAAGCGGGCAGGACGGCATAAACTATGAAATTTCCTCTTTCCATGACCGCCGGCCTGGCCGGGTATATCATCAAGAACCGCCTCATGCCGCGTCCGGAGTGGCAGAAGACAGCCGTCTCCGCGCCCGATGCGGCCAACCCCTTTCGCATCCTTCCCTCGAAAACGGCTGACGGCGCGAAGCACGTTCCGCACCCCATGATCAAGAAGCGCTTCCCCATCGTGATGATGCTGGAGCCGCTGCATGCCTGCAATCTGACCTGCACCGGTTGCGGACGCATTCGCGAGTACGAATCCACCATCACCGAGCGCATCCCGCTCGAAGAATGCCTGGCGGCGGTGGATGAGTGCGGCGCGCCGGTGGTATCCATTTGCGGCGGCGAGCCCATGATGTACCCGCAGATCGGTGAATTGGTGGCCGGCATTCTGGCGCGCAACAAGCACATTCTGCTCTGCACCAACGGCATGTTCATTCGCAAGCGCCTCAAGGAATTCACGCCCGACAAGCGCTTCTACTTCAACGTCCATCTGGACGGCATGGAAAAGACCCATGATATCTGCGTCGAGCGCGAAGGCGTTTTTAAGGAAGCCATCGAAGGCATCAAGGCCGCCAAGGCAGCCGGTTTCCGCGTCTGCACCAACACCACGGTCTACAAAGAGACCGACATGAACGAAGTCGAGGAACTGTTTGAGTATCTGAAACAGTTCGACGTGGACGGCCACCAGATCGCGCCCGCATACGGCTATTCGGCCGTCAACGACCGCGAAATTTTCCTCACCCGCGACGACGTCCACGAAAAGTTCAAGGACATCACACGCATCGCCGCCAAGTATAACGTGCGCCAGACGCCGCTCTATCTCGATTTCCTCAAGGGCGAGCACGATTTCCCCTGCACCGCGTGGGGCAACCCCACTTACAATGTGAAGGGCTGGAAAGGCCCGTGCTACCTGATCACGGACGGCCACCACAAGACGTTCGAAGATCTCATGACCAAGACGCCCTGGGAAAGCTACGGCAAAGGCAACGACCCGCGCTGCGAACATTGCATGGTGCACTGCGGGTATGAACCCTCTGCCGCGCTCGGCATCAATGCCGGCATCGCCGACAATTTGAAGATGCTCAAATGGAGCCTGAGCTAGGTGCCATCTCCCTCTTGGCCCATAAACCTGTCAGAAAACCCCAGCCAAGAGACTGATCTCCACCTGCAATGTACTACTGGTTGGCAGAAACCCAAATGCATTGCTGTTTTGCATCAACCCAAATGTGGGGCAGGTTGGCAACCTGCGGCGGATTGGCAATCCGCTTATTCGAAGCGGCTGAAATCTTCCTTACCCCGCAGTGTGTTCCCTGCGACGCCGGCCGGCCGATTAACAATCGGCCGCAGGTTGCCAACCTGCCCCACATCTGAACAGGCGCCTCGCCTCCAATAGCCCTCATGGAAGCCGCCCTAGTCACTGGCGCGTCCGGATTTCTTGGCTGGCACGTAGCCGGCCTGCTCGCCGAGCGCGGACACCGGGTCCGCGCCCTGGTCCGTCCGGGAAGCAGCGTTTCCGGCGTAGTAGTCGAAACCGTGCCCGGCGATCTGCGCGACCAGGCATCGCTCGCCCGCGCCATGGAGGGCTGCCGGTTGGTGTTTCACGTAGCGGCCGATTACCGGCTGTGGGCCAAAGACCCGGGCGAGCTTTACCGCTCCAATGTGGATGGCACGCGCAATGTCCTCGAAGCCGCGAAAAACGCCGGCGTGGCGCGGGTGGTCTACACCAGTACCGTCGGTTGTATCGGAATTCCGCGCGAAGGGCTTGGCGATGAAACCACGCCGGTTTCCCTTGGCGACATGACCGGCGATTATAAGAAGTCGAAATTTATGGCGGAACAGATCGCGCTCGAATATGCTCGCGCCGGCTTGCCGGTGGTGGTGGTCAATCCAACCGCGCCCATTGGCGCGCATGATGTGAAGCCCACGCCCACCGGCAAGATCGTGCTTGACTTCATGAACGGCGCCATACCGGCATTTATCGACACGGGTTTGAACGTAGTCGGCGCGCGCGATTGCGCCAACGGTCATCTGCTCGCCTGCGAGCGCGGCCGCGTAGGCCAGCGGTACATTCTCGGGGGCGAAAATCTGACGCTGCAGCAGATTCTCTTCAAACTGGCCCAAATCATGGGACGCAAGCCCCCCACCAGGCGCATCCCCTATTTTGTGGCCTATGCGGCGGGAACGCTCAGCACCGGCTGGGCGCAGTTGACGGGCCGCCCGCCGCACGTGCCCATCGATGCCGTACGCATGGCCAAAAAGAAAATGTGGGTCAGCCACGAAAAAGCGCGCCGCGAATTAGGCTTCAATCCGGGCCCCGTGGATATCGCTCTGTCAAACGCGATCGAGTGGTTCCGCACGAGGGCGGCCGCGTGAGATTGCTCTTCATCGCCTCCGACCCCATGGAATTCCGCGGATTGCTGGCGCATGCCACGGCCATTCGGGAAGCCCAGGTCGTGGCCCATTGGTCGCGCCTGGCCACGCTGGGGGGCAACCAGGTCCTATTAGTGGCCAACGGGGCCGGCCCGCAGCGCGCGGCGGCCGCTACCGATGCCGGGCTTAAAGCGTTCGACGCCGAAGCTATCGTGAGCACGGGCTTCTGCGGCGCCCTGTCTCCCGAGCTCCAAATCGCCGACTTAGTATTCGCGACTCAAGTGGCGCGGGGCCATGCCCTGCGCACCTGGCCGTACCGGCGCGAGCCGGCAGGCAACCAGGCGCGCCACTTCTCAGGCCCAATTCAATCCATTCCTTACGTCGCCCAGACCGCCGAAGAGAAGCGTAACCTGGCTGTAACCGGCGCGATTGCGGTGGAAATGGAAGCTGCCGGAGTGGCCGCCAGCGCCGAAAGTCACGGCCTGCCTGTATACTGTGTTCGCGCCGTGACCGATCTTGCAAGCGAAGATTTGGCGAATAACTTCAACAATGCCCTGCGTTTGGACGGCAGGTTCGATACAATACTTATTTTAAAGGGGAGTTTGCGCAATCCAATGGTCCGCCTGCCGGAGTTGCTCCGGTTGCGGAAACGCTGCGTTAGGGCCGCGCAAGTACTGGGGGATTTTTTTGCAGACAGCAGAATTTGACGCAAGCCCAATTCCGGATACTATGCAGGCCGCCGTCTATCGGGGCTTAAGCGTGGTCAACGTGGAGGAGATTCCAACGCCGGCGATTTTACCGGGTGAGATTCTCGTGCGCGTGGAGGCCTGCGGTATCTGCCATACCGACCTCAAGAAGATTGAATACAACCTGCTGGCGCCGCCGCGCGTATACGGGCACGAAACGGCGGGCGTGGTTGCCGCGGTGGGCGCGGGCGTTACCTGGTTCCGCCCCGGCGATCGCGTGCTGGCGTTCCATCACATCCCGTGTCTTGCCTGCTTCTATTGTCAGCATAAGCTGTACGCGCAGTGTCCGGTATACAAGAAAGTTGGGATCACGGCCGGGTTTGAGCCGGCCGGCGGCGGCTTCTCCCAGTATGTCCGGGTGATGGATTGGATTGTCGAACGCGGGGTGGAAAAGATTCCCGATGGAATTTCATTCGAGCGCGCCACTCTGGTCGAGCCGCTTAACACTTGCCTGAAGGCGGTGGCGCAATGCGATCCGCAACCCGGGGATTTTGTCCTGGTGATGGGTCAGGGGCCGATCGGCCTCATGTTCACCATGCTGGCCAAGCGCACCGGCGCGCGGGTCGCGGCCACGGACACCATGGCCGAACGGCTCGAAATCGCGGGACGCTGCGGCGCTGAGTTTGGTTGGAATCCTCTTGAGAGCGACGTCGAGGCCGAGGTGAAGCGGTTGACAGAGGGCCGCGGCGCCGATATCGTGATCGTAGCAGCTTCCGCTAAGGGGATCGTCAATCAGGCGATTGCCAGTTCGCGTC
>Ga0302325_10035157_pt1 | contig 10242 bp, 8 predicted proteins | sample Palsa_T0_2_FD_201948 | JGI IMG/M metagenome (GOLD analysis project Ga0302325, IMG submission 201948) | Peat permafrost microbial communities from Stordalen Mire near Abisko, Sweden - Palsa_T0_2 | ecosystem: Environmental > Terrestrial > Soil > Palsa > Peat permafrost | place: Sweden: Abisko...
GAGTGGGCTACCATGCCTCCCGACCACCTTTATCATTAGGACCGAAGCGAAGCGGAGTGGAGGGATCTGCAGTTCCTCTCAATGATTCATCAACGTTGCCCTGTGCGACTGGTAAAACCCTGCTCTATCTAACATGGCAACAATCTCGTCCCGGCTGACTCCCAACTTGAACCCCGCATCTAGCAAATCCTCAGCGCACACCGGATAGCAATTGCCAAGCGTACGATCGCCAAAGCGCCCCAAATTAAACGGTGCAATCACCCGCAAAACCTCTTCCATAAACGCCCGCGTCTCATCAACCCCATCTAACCTGTGCGCACTCTCAAGCAGTCTCCGCGAAGCCGGCCCAAAACCTGTATGCTGATGCAAGAGAAACCCCGTTGCCAGCTCCGGTTTTCCCAATCGATGCGCCGTCTCCGCAAAACTAACCGCAGCAAAATACAACATCGAAACCGCCGTGAACGCGGCAAAGTTACCCATAGTCGCATACAGCGCACCAATCAACCGGCTGGCAGCCAACAACTCATCTTCAGTCTCTTCTGCGTACCTTTGCAGTTGCCCGGAAAGCTCATCAGACGCGCGGTACCGATCCAACACCCGTGCAAGCCTCTCAATACCCATCAACGTAAGCGCAAAACCGGTTGAGAGCAGCGGATCAACAAACCCACCCGCCGACGGCAACATCGCCCATCGTTCCCCCACGACAGTACCGCTGCGAAAGCTGATCGCCGGCATATATCGGAACGGCTCGCACGCCACCGCCCCATCGAATTGTTCTTGCAATGCGGGTACCCGCCCCAGAACCCGCCGCCACGCAGGTTCCCCTTCACTCAGCGCCAACTCCGCAGCCACACCCGACCTAGCCGCAACGCCGGCACTGGTCACTCCATTGTTGAACCGGAGTACCCATACCCACCCACCATCGAAAATATGGTGAACCGCGGCATCATCGACGGGATAGGGAGTTTCACATCCCCCCTTTTCCGTTCGCCTAACTCCGGTGAAGTGGCTGTACAAGCCTTCCGTTTGCGGTAAGCCCGGCAAAGGAGCCTCTGCAAGCTTCAGAGCGCGATGCAGAAAACCACCCGGGCCAGTAGCATCAATGAGAAACTTGGCCCGAACCCTGAAGCCATCTTCCCCAGCTTGACCGCTAACGTTCGCGCCATCCCCCGAGAAATCTAAACTATCGATCCGCACCCGGTCCCGGTACTCCACGCCAAGTCTCTCCGCCTCCATAACCAGGAAGTGATCCACATCCGCCCGATACCAATGCGTATCGGCGATATCATCGTGCGGGCTTGCGGCCACCAGCAGCTGATCCGTCTGGTGAAAGAAACTGAACCCACGCTTCAGCCCACAAGCAATCTGCGGATAAGCCCGTTGCCAGCTTCCCCATTTCGCCAGCGGCGCCAGCCGCGGCAGATCATAAATCCGACTAATCCTCTCCAGCAGAAGATTGCTTAGCGGTGTGGTGGATTCTCCAATCACCACCCGGGGATGACTCCCCTGTTCCAGCAGAACGACCGAAAGCCCAAGCTGATGAGCAATCATCGCCATCAGGCTGCCGCCGAAGCCGGCCCCGACGATCACCAGGTCAACCTCGCGTTTCAAACAGCACCATCGCACTGCGTACACGTAATCCTGTCCAGCACCACTTGCCGCAGATTCATCTCCCGCAGACGCGCCACGCGCTGCGCCTGGCAGCTCGCGCATGACGCACGCACTCCCCAAAGGTCCACGAAGACTCTGCCCGCCTTCAGCCCCAAGCCGTATTCCATTGCGGATTCCACAGTGTTCAGGGCAGGCAGCGCAAACCGTCCATCCACCATCAACTCTTCCATCACTCCGTTTCCCGCGCGCGTCGGGATCAGCGTTGCAGCCGTCGCGCCATGTTCCATGGCAAAGTCCAAAGAGCGCTCGGCCCACGGAAGCGCCTCTGCTGCCTGCATGTAAGGAGGCTGCACCAGGATAAACACCCGAAGATCCATCCCGTTACGCAGCAAAAAGTTTGCCGCCGTCGAGAACTGATCGAGCGTCATTTGTTTGTTAAGCTTTGCGAGAACCCCTGGATGCGCCGTCTCCAAACCCATGGCGACCTCTAGCCTCCCGCGTAGTAAATCGCGAAAAAGCAGGCAACTATCACCCGTAAGCGCCGGATGATTCTCCACAATCACCCGATCAAATCGATTGGCGCGCTCCGCGATAGCCCCGTAGTCCTGCGGAGGAATCGCATGAGGATCAAAAAAGCTCCCGCTGTTGTAGAGCTTCAGTTGCGTGGCCGGCGGAAGATTCATAAGTGCATGGTCGATCTGCGTCGGGATCGCACCCACCGGCACCGTCTCGCTAAGCGTATTCCGCCACAAGTCGCACATCACACAGCGAAACGGGCATTCCCGATTAGTAAGGAAGACGGTGGCAACCGGCTCGACTGCTCCCCCGGCTGCACACTCCTCCTCTACAAAATACTCATACGGAACCAAAGCATCGCGCTGCTCACGCGCCGGACGGCGGCTCACTATCCAGGTATCAACGTCAACGCTCATGAATACAAAGACAAAAATTTCCGACGATACTCCGCCTCGCGAAAGGGAAGCCGCGACTCCAGAGTCTCATGAGAAACCGCTCCGTGCTGGAAGCGCCGCTTGGTGAACACCGGCATCTCGAACCCGGTCACCGCCTTTACCCCGCGCGCGGCAACATCGCCCTTCAGCTGATACAACCGCTCCACATCGTACTCAGTGAGAGCGATGAACGGAATCCCCTCTGCCACCGCGATCACTGCAGGTTGCGTAAACGGACTGAACCCGATGAATCCAAAGTGATGGGCCGGAGCATACGTTCTGCTGTAAGAACGGCTAAGCCCTCCACTGTACGTCAAGGAGTGTTTAATCTTGCCCACTCCCCATCCTTCCTGGTACAGCATCGGATTATTGATCACGCTGCGAATCGTCAGCTCAGGATTCTGCTCGATAGGATAATCCTTCAGGTTCTCGTCCCCGCCATCGCCGTCGATCAGGTAGCGCCACTCCGGATAGCGCTGCCGCACTCCCCGGCATAACGCCATCGCCATAGTGGCCGATTGCACATCGAGCGCCTTGTAATCTTCCACCACGCGGATGGTTTCATCGACATCGAGCGACGCCGCCTCCACCGCGACTGGTTCAAGAAAAAGCCCCAATCCAAGAGCGTCCAGAAATGCCTGCGCCTGGCCCACATCGGGACCATCGCCCACATCGAGCACAAAAGCCTTCAGCCGCGAGGGATTCATGCCCATCTTGAGCATGACGTGGTACGCAGTAAGAAACACGCTACCGCTGTCAACCCCGCCCGAGAAGCACACACCTATGGGCTCATGGGTGGGCACGCGAGGTAGCCACTGCGCCAACTCATCTGCCAGCGCGCCGATGTAGGCTCGCCCGATTTGGTCAAGGTCAGTGCTCAGCACCGCCTGCGCGGGTGTAAAGAAACGCGTGTAAACCGGATCCGGATCAGGGCAACCGATAAGCTGCAGCTCCACCACGTAGTGAGCCGGAACCATCCTCGTATAGCTGGGATGAAACTGACCCTCGAGCCCCTCTGCCTTCAGCCAGTTGTAAATCGTATCGATACGTGCGGCCACAATCAGCATCGGACCCTCCTGGCGTTTCGCCAGAAAGTAACGCAAGGGGCGGTCAAGCGACCGGGCCATCTTCGCTGTCTTGCCTTCGCGGGCAACCAGCGCAAACGAACCCGCGATGCGGCAAACTTCCTCCGCCGATCCATGTAAAACAATTTCTCTGGCTTCCTCGACCGAAAGGCGATAAATCTGGTTCGCCTCCGGCTCCGTTAGGTCAACTATCCGCTCAACGTACTGCTGCTGCATTGTATCCTCACTCCTGCTCTCGCTCTCGGTTAAGGATAGCGCAATCAATGACAGCCGCACCTGCAGCGCTCAGTGTTTGAGCGGCGTGTCCCAGTGGTAAACCAACTCGAGAAAAGCAAGCTGGGCATTGCGGCCCTGCGGATAGATACCGCCGGCCACACTCTTGCCCCACGCGTAAGAATAATACCCACCGACGTCCAGATGGGGCGTGGCGTGCCAGTCTGAACTGATATCGGCAGCGCTGGCGAAAGAGGTAAATCCCCCGCTGGGCCGTCCCGTGAATCCGAAGACCTTGTTATCGTATGCCCCGCCACCCTGGTACCAGAGGTCTTTGCCTGAAGTAAGCTGCAGCCAGTACAGGTCGCTGCGCAGTTCCCACTGGCGCTTTGGGCGATCGATGAGCTGCACGAATTCATCCTTGAGGTCCATCAGATTCCAGAAAGGGAACCGCGCATAGACGCGCGGGGTGGGCAGAAGCTCAAAAAAAGTGCCGTGCTTATTATCCGAGGGATTGTTGTCTCCGCTACTGCGAAACCAACCGCCACGCAGCCACGGGGTGCTTGCCACGTGTAGAAGCTGATACCCTCCTTCAATATCGGCGGCGCCCGCGCGATGGTCCTGCTCTCCCCACTGGCCGTTTTGCAACGCCCCCCAGCCGACGAAATCGAATTGTCCCGGCCCGGCGGGAATGGCGGTCAGAAAGTCTCCACCGTAGGTGCCGACACGAATGTTTTGATGGTCTGCCTGCCGCACCGGCAGGGGGCGGTTGTCCGTCTTCGTAATTCCTGTGCGGCCGTCATGATAGCCAATTGCAAACACACGCCACAGGAAGCGCTCCTGCCAGTCGGACTTTGTGTATGCAAGGTACTGCATGTCCACGTTCAATTCCGGATTGCCGTTCATGTTGAAGACGCCCTGGTCGGAGCGTGCAGCCATCGCGGTCACATCCCACGTGCCCTGGCCGTAGTGGGCATCGATTCCATCGAAACTTCGCTGTGCATTGGTAAAGCCAAAGTTGCCCACCAGCCGTTGCGCCACCCGGTTGGGCTGCAGCCATGCCAGGGTTGGATTCTTCGGTTTCGTCTCCAGTCCCTCAAAAAATTCAAAGCGTCCGAGGCGAATATTCTTGTCTCCGTCGAAGCCATAACGAACGAAGCCCTGCTTGAGAAAGGCCGCCGCAGGATAAGAATTGTTGCCGTTGCCTACGTAATAACTGCCGCCCAGGCCCAGCTGCCCCTGTGCAGTAGATGGACTGACCGCGGTGTTGGGAGCGTCAAGAATCGTGGCTTGCGTGATCTCCAGTCTCCAGTCCCAGCGCGCTACGGTCTGTGAAAGCCCAAAACGCAACAGTGATTCGCCATAACCATAAATGTTGTCAGGAGGGGCTTTGTACCACTGCCAGCCGAGACCTCGTCCCCGTTCATACACAAAAAACTTAACCGGATGCTGGCTGGGTGTCGATTGCGGCGTCTGACCACGCAAAGCAACCGCGCTCGATAACAAGATCAAAAAGCAAAGGGAACGACGCAAACCTACCTCCAAAAGTGGTTGCCCGATCATCGCGGCAGTTGATTTCTCATCCTTCATAGAGAAGGATTTTTCTTTGAAACCCCTCGGACTTGCACGGTATTTCGTTACGCAGAATTGCGATGTGGGCGAGCGATCATAGAATTGTGCCCCGCACTGGGCAGTTCATGAATAGTGACAAAAGCTTCGTTCACAAAACAGTCGGTGGCGCAAGCATCAACGAACCTACGCAAGTCTTCAACCACCGCAGGGTTGGTATTCATATCAAACTTTGGGTGGAGGAGCTTCGATCTGGCTTTTCTTCGTTTTGAGCGCTATAGGAATAAAGAGAATTCATCCCCTTACGCACCCGATTCCGCAACGTACGATTGGAAAGACGTAACGCGTCCCACCTACGCCGTAGCCCGGGAAAATGGTGCCAGCCACCGGCAAACCTGGTAAAGCAAATATTCCCCAAACCGGAACACATCCAGCAAAAAACAAAACAGCAAAGTCTTCACCGCCCCGTGCGGCCGGAAACGCGAATAGACAGAGTTGAGACTCCACGCCGGCACCGTATACACATCGCCCGCCGGCAAAACACCAATTCGATTTCTGATCGGCGCCTCGTAGATCACTCTCTCAATTCCACGATTGAAGAACTTCGCCAACCCGCCAACCCGCCGGCTATACATGGCTCCGGCCAAATACGGAATTCTGCCCCGGTGGCGCGACTCGATGATCAGCCGGGACGCCTCCGCCGCATGTCGCAGCGCCGCGGTCACACCATTTGAGGTCATAGGATCCACCATCGCGGCAGCTTCACCAGCGATCACCCAGTTCGGCCCCGCGACCTTACTATGCATGCAGCAAACAAATGAGGTAACCGATGGCGCAATCGCGGGAACCGTCTGCAGCAGCTCTGCAAAACGGGGAAACCTGCCTAGCTTCTCTCTGAGAATCTCTTCAACCGTTTGCCCCTCCTGCCGTTTGCCTTTGATCGTCTCCCCGGTGGCCACGTAGCCCACGCTGATGGTGTCGGGGTTGATCGGTATTTCCCACACCCACTCCATATACGGCGGCTTCACTCCGTCCGCGTACAGTGTCGTCCCCTCGCTCGGCGTCGTCACGGGGAAGTAGCCCCAGATAGCCACCTTCCGCGGGCCAGACTCATACGCCGGCAAATGAAACGCCCGCGCAAACAAGCTCGCCGCGCTACCCGAAGCGTCGATAAACCAGGGAGAAGAAATCCTATTGCCCAGTTGTGTGTTCACTGCCGCGACTCGTCCGCCGCTGGTTTCTACCGACACAACTTTGTCCTGCAGAAAAGTCACACCCTGGCTGACCACGATCTTCCGCAGCAATCGATTCAGCTGACTCCGGTCTACATGCAGCGTGCGCAGTTCTACGTTGAACGGTGGCCGCCCCAGCCACTCGCCAGGAATATAGCTGCGGTCAATCCCATCGCCCAGCTTCAGCGTGACGTGCCGTTTGTACGTCGCTATCTTCCCCGCGATCAGCTGTTCCATCGTCAGCCCTAAAACCTTCAACAAACCAGGCGCCGACCAATCCAGCGACTCGCCCACAGAACTGGTGTCTGCCACGTCAGGCTCGACGCACAAAACCCGCAGGCCGGCCTTCGACAGATGAATCGAAGCTGCCATGCCTGCCAGGCCTCCGCCAATGACGGTCACATCGATCGTGCTTTCAGGAATCTGCATGCAATGGATGCACCAGCATACCGCGTGTCTCGGGGTGGAGGCCCACATCAACCTTTCGGTCGAGGTGGAAGTCCGTGCTATGGCGCTAGAATGCGACTGCGCACCACGGGACTTGATCCGACAAAAGAAAGAGGTCGAAAGGCTTGATTGTCCGTCTCCGCCCGATCGCGCTCATCGCAGTCCTCCTGCTTCTGTGGCAATTTGCCGTCACCCGGAACCCCATCCATATACTGCCAACACCCTGGGGAGTCGTCAGAGGAACCGGCGATCTGTTGCAACACGGGCTATTGCTGAAATACGTAGTCGCGTCCCTGTTCCGCGTGACCTGGGGCTTCGCTCTCGCCGTTGTCGTCGCCGTTCCCTTAGGCCTCATCATCGGTTGGAATCGCAGGGCAGAGATGGCCCTCAATCCTTTGATTCAGATTCTGCGTCCCATCTCCCCGCTGGCCTGGATCCCCATCGCCATCCTCTGGTTCGGCGTCGGCGACCTGGCCGCCATCTTTCTCATCTTTCTCGGCTGCTTTTTCCCCTTGCTCCTCACCGCGATGAATGCGGTACGAGGCATTCCCGCGGTCTACATCAATGCTGGCCGCAACTTCGGTCTCCGACCGGCAGCCCTCGTTTCCCGTGTCCTCTTTCCCGCGGTCGTTCCCCAACTGATCATCGGCATGCGGATCACCCTGGGTGTCGGCTGGCTGGTAGTCGTCGCAGCGGAAATGATTGCCGTAAGCTCCGGGCTCGGCTTCCTGATAGTGGACGCGCGTAACGCCGGCAACCGCTACGACCTCGTGGTTGCCGGCATGGTCATCATCGGCCTCATTGGCCTGCTATTAGATATAGCGATGCGATCCTTGCAGCAAATGAAGTCGCTACGGTGGAGTTACTCGGAGGATTAGTGACAAAAACCAAGCTACAGGCCGAGCACATCCACATGGTGTTCACGCGCGACGGCAAAACTACGTCCGTGCTCAACGACATCAGCCTCACCGTTGCGGAAGGAGAGTTTGTTTGTCTCCTCGGCCCCTCTGGTTGTGGCAAATCAACCCTGCTCAGCACCATGGCGGGCTTTCTTTCCCCCACCAGCGGAGAGGTCACCATCGATGGCGAAGCAGTCCACGGACCCGACCCCCGGCGCATCTTCGTCTTCCAGGAGCGCGGCGTCTTTCCCTGGCTCACCGTAGAAGGCAACATCGCCTTCGGCCTCTTCCATTTGACTGCGGCGGAACGGCACCAGCGCGTCGCACATTACATCAAGATGGTCGGCCTCGAGGGCTTTGAAAAAGCCTATCCCCCGGCACTCTCCGGCGGCATGAAACAGCGGCTCGAAGTAGCGCGGGCGTTAGCCGTCAACCCCGATATGCTCTTTCTTGATGAACCCTTCGGCGCATTGGATTCGATTACCCGCCTCGTCATGCGCGGTGAATTGTTGCGCATCTGGGAGGCAGAGCGCAAAACAATTATCTTTGTCACCCACGATATCGACGAAGCTGTCCAGCTTGCCGACCGCGTCGTCGTGATGAGCGCCCGCCCCGCCACTATCCAGCAGATCGTCAACATCGACATACCCCACCCCCGTGACATCAGCTCCGCCCGCTACCTCGAACTGCGCGACGGAATCTTTCAACAGATCGGCCTGGCCCACAAAATATGAACTCCCTCGTCGAGCCAAAAAAATGGGAGAGGTTCGTCTGGCCACTCCTGGCCACCGCCCTCTTGCTCGCCCTATGGCATTACTCTGTCGCCTGGACAGCAACGAAAATCTTCCCGTCGCCGCTCGATGTGAAGAAGGGAATCGCCGAGCTCATCCGGAAAAAGGTTCTGTGGCCCGACATCATCGACTCTCTTCGCCGTGTGGCCATCGGCTTCGGCGCTGCAACCGTGATAGGTATTCCCCTCGGCCTAACCCTCGGCTGGTATCCTGCGGCCAACCAGGTGGTGAACCCCGTGTTGCAGATTCTTCGCCCCATCAGCCCCATCGCCTGGATTCCCATCGCTATCATCCTGCTTGGTGTAGGCGATCACGCGGCCACCTCGCTCATTTTCCTCGGAGCCCTTTTCCCCATCATCGTGGCCTGCGTCGACGGAGTGTCGAATGTGCCCTCCGTTTACCGTCTCGCCGGCCGCAACTTCGGCCTCGGGCCTTTCCGCCTCCTCACCCAGGTGGTCTTCCCGGCCGCGCTGCCCAAAATCATCGTCGGCTTGCGCCTCGCGCTTGGTATCGCCTGGCTCGTAGTCGTAGCCGCGGAAATGATCGCCGTCGATTCCGGCCTCGGCTACCTGGTCATCGACTCGCGCAACTCCGGCAAGCGCTACGACCTGGTGGTTGCCGCCATGCTCATCATTGGCCTCATCGGGCTCATTCTCGACACCGGCTTCCGCCGCCTGGAAAAAATCAAATCTGTTCGCTGGGGATTCCGCGATGACTCTTAAAACCAAAATCGTCTTCGGCATCTTCGCATGGCTCCTGCTCATCACCGGCCTGCACGCTTGGCTGAACATCAACTGGGGCGCGGTCTTGAACGACTATCAACCGCTTGCAAAACGAAAAATTACCGTTGCCTACCTCCCTGTTACCTGCCAGCTCACTTGCCCGGTGACGGATTACATCTCCAAGTACTCTTTGTCGGGTGAAATGTTTCTGCCCAAAATGTTTCAGGGATTTCCGGAGATGAAGGAAGCGCTGATCTCGAACCGGGTGCAGGCCGCCTTCGTCGTTGCGCCTTTGGCGATTGCTCTCGTTTCCCAGGGGGTTCCGATCAAGGTCGTATACCTCGGGCACCGTTACGGCAGTGCAGTCGTCGTCCGCAAAGACGGTCCCATCAAAACCTTCGCCGACATGCGCGGCCGCACCATCGCCATCCCCAGCCGCTTTTCCGACGAGCGCTTGCTCCTGTTCCGCGCCATGAAGGTGTGGGGAATCAAGCCCAGCGAAGTCAAGATGGTCGAGATGGCTCCCCCGGATGTTTCCGGCGCTCTGGCCGCGCATGCTATCGACGCCTTTGTGATGGGCGAGCCCTTTCCCTCTCAAGCGGAGATGGCTGGCTTTGGACGTGTCCTTTTTCAGGCCCGCGAATATTGGCCCGACTATATGTCATGCATCCTTGTCGTGCGCCAGGATCTTATCGATAAGCGTCCCGATGTCGTCCAGGTCCT
>Ga0302325_10035158_pt1 | contig 10242 bp, 8 predicted proteins | sample Palsa_T0_2_FD_201948 | JGI IMG/M metagenome (GOLD analysis project Ga0302325, IMG submission 201948) | Peat permafrost microbial communities from Stordalen Mire near Abisko, Sweden - Palsa_T0_2 | ecosystem: Environmental > Terrestrial > Soil > Palsa > Peat permafrost | place: Sweden: Abisko...
GTAGCCCAGTTGCCGGACAGCGTCCGCCAGTCTCTCGGGTTTCACCTGGGCAGCGTCGTATTCCACCGTGGCCGCGCCGCCATCCAGATCGACAGTCGCCTTGGTCACGCCCTTAGTGCCCGTCAGCTTGCGTTCGACACTGCGCGCGCAGTTGCCGCAAGTCATGCCCTGGACGTTCAAACGGACTGTTTCGATGGCCATATTCATATGATGCCATTTGTGAGGCAATAGACTCCGGGGCCTACGCCAGCGCATCCATGCGAAGCTTCTGCTCACCTGTTTCGAAAGGAAGGCCATGGCGCTGGACCGCAATCTGCTAACTGCCTTGACCCGCACCACCCTCGGGGTCGGCATAAGGCTCGTATGTTCTTATCGGCATTAGGATTGGGGCAGGCCGGCGGCGATTTTCTGCGAGTTGCTCTTCTGGAAGCGGCACGGGAAGAGGACGCTGTGCCGGGCGAAGTCGATCGGTACGGCGTCCGCTACACGGTCGATTTCCAGGTTGAGCATGGCGATCACGAGGCTACAGTGCGCAGCGCCTGGATCATTCTCCAGGGCGAATCGATTCCGCGGTTGACCAGTCGTTTTGTGCTATAAGGTCAAGGCGCATGATGCTCGAACTCGAACTGCTATCAGTGGTTGCGTTGCTGGAAGATGTCGCAGACCATGGGCTCTTGCGCGGCCAGGTCGGCGCCGCTGTGGAACGGCTAGCCCCTGGTGTGTACGAAGTCGAATTCAGCGATGACGACGGCCGGGCCTACGCCAGCCTCGCTCTGCCCGCCGAGCGGTTGCTTCAGCTTCATCACGAGCCGAGTCATCAGGCAGCTTGATTGCCTCGCTCCGCAGATGTCCGCATCGAATACACCAACAGCAGTGATCGAGGGCAATGTCCAATCTTGATCGGGTTTGCGTTTTCAACGGCGTGCAATCGAATTTTCCCTCCGGGGTATTCTCAACTCGATCATTTCCACTATGAAAACGGCCTCCGGAGCGGGACTTCGAACCTAAGTCCTAACTCGGGCCTCTGGCGGCTGCTGGATACGCGCGTAGCTCCCACCGCCACACGAAGCCCTCCGAGATGTCCCTGCCCTTTATCATAGATTTGTGCGCTCCCCCGATAGGCCATATTTCGCTGACCTCGCTCTGGCGCGCCGCCTGGAGGCCGCGGAGGCGGTCAATGCCCGCGGCTGTACCGCCTCACCTGCCGGCGCCGCGTTCCTGGAGATTGCCGGCGGGTGCGCCATCTTCGTCGGCGCGGACTCCCCGCTCACACAAGCGTTGGGGCTGGGACTGAACGGCCCAGTGAGCGCCGCCGAGGTAGACACACTGGAGGCCTTCTTTCGCTCGCGCGAGTCCAAAGTCTCCCTCGACCTTTGCCCCCTGGCCGATCCCGGACTACTGGAAATATTGGGGCAGCGGGGATACCGGGTCACCGAGTTTAATAACGTGCTCGTAAAACCCCTGTCGGGCGCCGCGATTGTCCTCGCGCCACGGGTGCGCCGGGCGATCCCTGGCGAGGGCGAGCTGTGGTCGCACACCGTGGGCCGGGGATTCTTCGACCAGATGGACCTTACCACCGCCGAGATGGATGTGGGGCGCGCGATTTTCGGCATGCCCGGCGCCTTGTGTTTTCTGGCGGCCGGTCCCAGCGGAGAACCGGCGGGCGGCGGCGCCATGGCCGTCCGCGATGGGTTGGCGACGCTGTTCGCCGATAGCACCATCGCCAGCGCCCGGCGCCACGGCCTCCACCAGGAACTGATTTCCGCCCGTCTGAACGAAGCGATCGCTCTGGGCTGCGATACCTCGACGGCATCCACTCTGCCGGGCAGCACTTCGCAGCGCAACTTCGAACGATTGGGTTTCGCGGTGGTCTACACCAAGATCACGCTGGCCGGGTAGAAATATCTTGAGAGTTTGAGCTCTCATTATTTACTACTCAACTCTGTGCGCCTTGTCCCTTACCTGATGGCGTTTCTTATCCCGCTCGCGCTGTGGATCCTCATCAGCGGGCTGGACGACCTGTTTATCAGCGGCGTTTTTCTCTTTTCGCGGCGGAAGCCCTTTCCCTGGCCGTCGAAGGCGGACCTCGACGCCACGGCTGAGCGCCGGATCGCCATCCTGGTGCCGCTATGGCACGAACACCGCGTGATCCAGCACATGCTGGAGCACAATCTCGCAGCCTTGCGCTACTCCGAGTATGACGTGTTCGTGGGCGTTTATCCCAACGACGAAGCCACTGCCAGGGCGGTCGAAAAAGTGGCTCTTTTTAACCCGCGGGTGCACATGGTGGTGGGACCGCACGATGGGCCTACGTCGAAGGGCGATTGTCTGAATTGGATCTACCGCGCCATGGTCGATTTCGAAGCGCGGGAAGAGGTCCGGTTCGAAATCCTGATGACCCACGATGCGGAGGATCTGGCAGATCCGGAATCCTTGCGGCTAGTGAACTGGTTTTCGCGGGAATACGCCATGGTCCAGGTGCCGGTGCTGGCTTTGCCAACGCCCTTCCGCGAGATGACTCACGGGCTGTACTGCGACGAGTTCGCGGAATTCCAGACGAAAGACATTCCCGTGCGGCAATTTCTGGGCGGATTCCTGCCCGCCAACGGCGTGGGGACGGGATTCGGCCGGGCGGCGCTGGAGCATCTGGCATCCAGCCGCGGCGGCCAGATTTTCGATCCGGATTGCCTTACCGAGGATTACGAAAACGGCTTCCGGCTGCATTCCCTTGGCTATCCGCAGATTTTCCTGCCGATCCGCTTTCAAGACGGGCGGCCTGTGGCAACGCGCGAATATTTCCCGCGCAATTTTCGTAGCGCCACGCGGCAGCGCAGCCGTTGGGTCGCCGGTATCGTGCTGCAAAGCTGGCAGCAACACGGCTGGTGTGTGCCGTGGCGGCAGTTCTATTGGTTCTGGCGCGATCGCAAGGGGCTGGTGGGCAATCTGCTTTCCCCCTTCGCGAATCTGACGTTTGTGGCAGCCCTGTTGGGGGCCGGTTCAAGCGTTCGGGCGCTGGTCCCGGTGTGGATTTCCCACTTATGCGAGGCGACTTGCGCCATCAGCTTATTGCAGATCGGCATGCGCACCTGGTCCACCGCGCAGATCTACGGATGGCGTTTCGCCGCCGGAGTTCCGCTCCGCACCGTCTGGGGGAACGCGATTAATTTCCGGGCGACGGTTGCCGCCCTGCGCCAGTTTACGGCCGCCCGCATCCGCAATCGCACCATGGCGTGGCGTAAGACCGAACACGTCTATCCCCGGCCGCGACTCGGCGAAGTGCTGGTGCGCATGCGCGTATTGCCGCTGGGTGAAATAGAGGATGCCGCGCTCGATCTTCCCAAGGGTGTGCGTTTGGGCGAATATCTGGTGAGGTTGCGGAAGCTCACGGAGGAATCTCTCTACCAGGCTCTAAGTCTGCAGGCCGGCATTCCGGCAGGCTCTATAACGCCGCGCGACGTGGACCGGATGGCCACCCGCGCCCTGCCCGCGGAAGCATCGCGCAGATTCAAAGTGCTGCCATACCGCGTGGAGCAGGGGCGGTTGCACATCGCCACCCTCGATCTCCCCTCGGCCGAGCTGACCCGCGAACTGGCGGGCCTTTCGCATTTGGAGATTCATTACCGGCTGGTTCCGCCGCGCGTCTTGAACGAACTGCTGCTTGAGTATCTGCCGCCGGCGGCGGCCTGAAGGTCGCATCTAGTTCGGTGAGGGTTTTTTGCGGCAGCGAGTCTCGTTTTGTTTGGGCCCAGTCGGGCAACCCGGAAACCTGGAACTCTTCGATGTCATATGCATCCATGAATAAGTCTTGAAGGGTAGCCTTTTCCCCGGTGAAGCGGTTGCCGGTCGCGCACATCCTATTCACCGGCTTGCGTGCGACGATCGCTCCTGCCGGCATTGGGTGTAATTTAACTGACGCCGCCTCGAATGCCGGGACGGCCGGAGCGGGGGTTTCGATAACCACGAGTAGGCGAGCGCCAAACTGACGGTCTGAAAGAATTGCATTATAGTTCCGATCGCCTTTGCATACGATTACACCGAAGCCGCGCCGATGAGAATCAGGCCGGCGGTGTAGCCCGCCAGCATCAACCCGATGTACTTCCCGGTGCCCGGCCGCGCGTGGCGGAATTCATGCCAGATCAACAAGCCCCACAGCGCAGCTACCAGTGTGGAACCCTGACCGAGCGCATAGGAGATGGCCGGACCAGCCACACCTGAAGCGATGACGTTGAAACTCAGAGCGATCATCCACAGGAAGCCGCCCAGAATGCCGATGGAGTGCAGTTTGGCGCTCCCGCGGAAGTATTCGCTATAGCTCACCCCGCCGGTTCGCATGAAGATGGTGTTCCACACCAGATTGCTCCCCAACACTCCGGCGCCGAATGCCATCAGCGCGACGTACGGGGTCAACATGCCGGGCGCGATGGGGGAGGAATTGAAGCCGGGCGCGATGGAGTCCATCAGCAGAGGGTAAAAGAAGCCCATCAGGCAGCCGGCGATCACTGAAAAGATGAGTCCTTTCGAGCGGCTCTTGGCGCCGCTATGCGGCAGACGGCTGTGAGCGATGGCGGAGAGCACCATGGCGCAGACAATCAGTGCCACGCCACCGAACAGCATCGCCGGATTGCCTTTGGGTGTCCCCAGGTAGCTTTCGACTGTGCCGATCACCAGCGCCAGGCCCACGCCGACGGGGAAGGCCACCGACATACCGGCGGCGTCGATGCCTACCACCAATAGAATGTTGGAGAGATTAAATAGCGCCCCGCTTTCCAGCGCCGGCAGAAGATTGGCGGCGTTGGCGGCATGCATGTTTTCCCTGGCGCTCATGCCGGCGCTGCCGAAACTGCCCAGCGTGTGGGCGAAGATCAGGCTGAAGAGGAAGACGCCGATGGCGTAGTCCCAATAGAACAATTCGAAGGGCCATTCCTCCTTGCCCGCCAGCTTCTGGGTATTCGCCCAGGAACCCCAACCCAACATGGTGACGACGCAGAAGGCGATCGCGGCCGGCAGACTTTGCACGGCAAACATGGCCCGGATTATAGCGAATGGCATCCTGCGGAGTGTGTACGCTACCCGGCGCTACCATGGAAGCTGCATGGACATCCAGCTCTCGTCCTACGGAGCCGCCTCGACGCAACCCTCGCCCGTCACTCGCATGATGGCCGCATTTACCAGCACCTTCCGCGATGGTTTCTACATCAATCTCGGGGTCGGTTTCGTCAACGAAAAAACGATCCCGGTGGCGGGGCTGGACGAAGCCATGCAAGCCATCGCAAACGACCCGGTCACGTACCGCCAAGCCTTCAATTACGGCAGTTCCGCCGGCGCATCCCACCTGATCGCGGCCATCCGCCGCTTCCTGCTGCGCACTACGCTCGGCCAACTCGACGCCGCCACGCTCGATCGCAACCGCATCGTCATTGGACCATGTGGCGCCACCAGCCTGCTCGACGCCCTGGCCGAAGTTCTGAAGCCGGGGATCGTCATCACCTCGGACCCGATGTACTACATCTACGCCGACACGCTGGAGCGCAAGGGCTTCGAAGTGCTGGCCGTTCCCGAGGACAGCGAAGGCCTCGACCACGAAGCACTGCACAGTAAGCTGCACGAACTCGGCGGCCGGGTGCACGATATCTCGTTCTTTTACGTGATCACCGTCAACAATCCCTCGTGCACGATTCTCTCGAACCAGCGGCGCCGCAGGCTCTACAGCGCCGCCGCCGGCATTTCCGAGCGCCTGGGCCGCCGCGTCCCCATCTTCTTCGACCTGGCCTACGAGTGGCTGCTGCACGATCCGCATGTGGGCCCGATGGCGTCGGTATTGCCGGAGGACGAGCTGGGGATCGCCTACGAGATTGGAACGTTTTCCAAAGTAATCGCACCTGCCCTGCGCATGGGCTACCTGCTCGGCCCCGACGGCCCGTTCCTGCAGGCGATGATCCAGAAGACCAGCGACACGGGATTTAGCGCGCCACCGTTCGTCCAGGAAATGGCGGCGTATCTGCTCGACCGGGGGATGGAAAGCCAGTTGAGCGCCGTCAACGCCGGCTATCGGGAGAAGGCTCTGACGGTCCGCGCCGCCATTGAGGAGCACCTGGGTCCGTGCCTCGCGGAATGCCGCGGCGGTAGTGCGGGATTTTACTTCTACCTCACGATGAAGAATGTGGAGACTCACTCCGCCTCGACATTCTTCCGCGCCCTCACCGAGCCCGCGCAAGATCGCCCGCGCGTCATCTACATCCCCGGCGAGTATTGCGTTCATCCCCGCGGCGATCTGAAACATGTCGGGCGGCGGCAGCTGCGTTTGTCGTATGGATTCGAAAGTGCAAGCGACATTGTGCGCGCGCTCGTACTGATGCGCGAGGCGGCCCAGTAAGAATCTGATACGCTTATCAGATTATGAAGTTGCATCGCGCTGTTCTTTTTTGCTCCGCTCTCGCCCTGTTAGCCACCGAACCGAATGACGCCACCAAGCGTTGGTGGGGGCACATTGTCGCTCTCGCCAACGACGGCATGGAGGGCCGCGATACCGGCAGCGAAGGGTACCGCAAGGCCGAGCGTTATGTGATTGCCGAGTTCGAGAAAGCCGGTCTGAAGCCGGCGGGTGAGAAGGGCTTCGCGCAAACGGCGCCGCTGCATGAAGTGCGTTTCCAGGCCGCGCAATCGACCGTGGAACTGGTGCGTGCCGACGGTGTGGAGAAGCTGCAATGGCTGCGGCAGATCAGTGTGCCGGCGCGTTTAGGCTTGCCGGAATCGCTGGAAGGCGATTTGGTCTTTTTCGGCGATGGTCCGGCAGCGGGCGCTGCGGCCATCGATCCGACGGGCAAAATCGCGGTGCAGTTGCCGCGGGCCGCACGCGGGGCGGGTGTCGGCGCAGCCGCCGGAGCGGCTCCGGCAGTGCGTGGCGCGGGCCGTGGCAATGCGGGAGCGCGCGCGGGACTGGCGGCGACCATCGCCATCGATACCACCGGCGGCGCCGAGCCTCCGCGCTGGCCGGTCGCGTATTCGGTGGCCATGACTCTGGCCGGTACAGCAGGGCGCCAGGGCGGCGGCAACGGAGCGCTCTCGTTCCGCTTCAACCCGGCCTTCGCGGAGGAGCTTTTTAAGGGCTCGGGCCACACCTTCGCGGAGCTGCAAAAGCTGGCCGCCGATGGCAAGCCGCTGCCGCAATTCACTATTCCGGCGAAATTCCACGCCACCATGAAAGTCACCAGCGGCGATTTGTCATCCGACAACGTCATTGGCGTGCTACCCGGGTCCGATCCGAAACTGGCCGATGAATACGTCGTGGTTTCGGCGCACCTGGATGGCTACGGCATCGGGGAACCGTGGAACGGCGACAAGATCTACAACGGCGCTTTCGATGACGTGGCCTACGTCGCCACGCTGATCGAGTTTGCCCAGAAGCTGCACGAATCGGGGACGAAGCTGCGCCGTTCGGTGCTGTTTCTGGTGGTCACGGGCGAAGAGAAGGGACTGTTGGGCTCGAAGTATTTTGCCGCACATCCGACCGTCGCCAAAGAGAAGCTGGTGGCTGACGTCAACCTCGATCAGTTGCGGCCGCTTTTCCCGCTGAAGACGCTCACCGCCATCGGGCTCGACGAATCGAGTTTGGGTCAGACCGTGCGCGAAGTGGGCGGGTCCATGAATATCCGCATCCAGCCCGATCCGGAGCCGGAGCGGCGACTGATTACGCGCTCCGATAATTACAGCCTTATGCAAATTTCGGTGCCGGCGATCGGTTTCGTTTTCGGGTACGAGCCCGGTTCTCCCGAAGAGGTAATCTACCGGCGTTGGTACGCGGAACGCTATCACAGCCCCGCCGACGATCTCAATACGCCGTGGGATCCAGCCGCCGCCGCCAAGTTCAACGACTTCTTTGCTAAGGTAGTGGAAACTGTTGCGAATGCCAATGACAAGCCCACGTGGAAGCCGGGCAGCCAGTTTGCCCATGCGGGCGGTCAATAGCTTCTGAATGGCGTTACGGTAACACTCGTAACATTCGCGCCGGGTACTACGTCTGTACTTTCAAGCGTGTTGGATTGCGGTTGGGCCGCGATTGCCTGCCGGGTGAATCGAAGACCGAAAAATCTAACGTATTGAAGGATTCTGTGCGAAAACTGGCGTTTGTCTGTTTGTCCCTGTTGGTTTCCTGTCTCGTAGCCGTTGCGCAACGTGGTGGGCCGCGAGTGAGCGTTGCCTTTAACGCGATCGACACCGATCGCGATGGCATCCTTTCCGCGGACGAAATCGCCAATGCGCCCACGGCGTTGAAAAGCCTTGACAAGAACAACGACGGGAAAATCAGCGAGGACGAGGTTCGTCCTGCGGGCCGTGGTGAGGGACGCGGCGGTGACGGCGGCAGGGGAGGCGAAGGCGGACGCGGCGGCGGTGAAGGCTCTTCCACGCTACGGGTCGATGACCTGATCAAAACTCTCATGGCCTTCGATGCGAATGGTGACGGCAAGCTGCAAAAAAGCGAAGTTCCCGAGCGCATGCAGGGCCTTTTCGAGCGCGGCGATCTCAACAAAGACGGCGTCTTGTCGGCCGATGAGATTCGAGCGCTGGCACAGGCACAAATTGCCGCCAGCGGGCCGGGCGAAGGCGAAGGTGAGGGCCGCGGCGGTCGCGGAGGCCGCGGCGGACCGGAAGGCGGCATGATGCGCATGGATCCGATTCTCAACGCCCTCGACCGGAATCACGACGGCGTCATTTCCGCCGAGGAGATTGCCAACGCGCCAGCGGCGTTGAAGACGCTCGATAAGAATCAGGACGGCAAAATCACACAGGACGAAGTCCGTCCTGACTTCGGTCCCGGCCGCGGCGGTCGCGGACGGTAATCACGGAGATTCCATGAAAATACTTTCTTCTCTCGTGCTGGGCGCGGTTTCGGTGAGTTGTTTCCTGGGGGCCAACGCTCTCCTCCACAAAGACCGGCTGTATACGTATCACGATGAGAATGTTCTCGGCACTTCGCTCGAATTGAAGATCGCGGCGGGGTCGGAAAAAAGCGCCGATAAGGCCGAGAGCGTGGTTCTTGCCGAGATCCAGCGCGAATCGGGAATTCTGAGTTCCTACGATCCGAAAAGCGAGTTCAGCCGCTGGTTCCGTACACACGGCGAGGCCGTGCACGTCTCGAACGAGCTGTTCGACAACCTGCGCCTCTTCGACCACTGGCGCGCGCGCACCGGCGGCGCGTTGGACGCATCGGCGGAAGTGGTGTGCCGGGCCTGGAAGACCGCGGCCGCGGCGGATCGCATGCCCACCGGCGACGAACTGGCGGCCGCGGTAGCAGCGGTCAAGCAGCAACACTGGGCGCTGGATGAGGCAGCGCATACCGCCACCCATCTCAGCGACACTCCGCTGGCGTTCAATTCTTTCGTGAAGAGCTACATCATCGATCGCGCGGCGGATGCGGCCCTGGCCAGCGGAAATATCAGCGGCGTGGTGGTGAATATCGGCGGCGATCTCGCAGTCCGCGGCAATCTCTCCCAATCGGTGAGCGTGGCCGATCCCCGTTCCGATGCGGAAAATGGCGAACCCATCGCGCGCCTGGTCATCCGCGACATGGCCGTCGCCACCAGCGGGAACTACCGCCGCGGCGTGGATATTCAGGGCCACCACTACTCGCACATTGTGGACCCGCGCACCGGCCAGCCCGCCGATCAGATTCTCAGCGCCACCGTGATCGCGCCGCATCCCGTGGATGCGGGCGCTTTGGCCACTTCCTTCTCGGTGATGGATCCGGCGGAGAGCCGCAAGCTGGCCGCCAGCATTCCGGGTGTCGAGTTCCTGCTGATGCAGAAGGACGGCAGCCGCGTGGAGAGCGCTAGGTGGCGCCACCTGGCCGCCATGGATGTTGCCGTGGCTTCGCCGGCGCCTGCCCCGGTTCCCTATACTCCCCAGGCAGGCGCATGGAACCCGGCCTTCGAGTTGATGGTGAGTTTCGAACTGGCGCACTTCGATATGCCGGTGCGCCGCCCCTACGTAGCTATCTGGATCGAAGACAAGGATCACTTCCCGGTGCGTACGGTGGCGCTGTGGCAACAAAAGCCGCGTTATCTCACGGACCTGAAGAATTGGTATCGCGAAGACCGCATGCGCAGCATGGCTGAGGGTAGCGATCTGGTGGGCAGCATCTCCAGCGCCACCCGTTCACCGGGTAAATACACCGTCAAATGGGACGGCAAGGACAACCAGGGCAAGCCGGTGAAAGCCGGCACGTACACGGTGAATATCGAAGCG
>Ga0302325_10035159_pt1 | contig 10242 bp, 11 predicted proteins | sample Palsa_T0_2_FD_201948 | JGI IMG/M metagenome (GOLD analysis project Ga0302325, IMG submission 201948) | Peat permafrost microbial communities from Stordalen Mire near Abisko, Sweden - Palsa_T0_2 | ecosystem: Environmental > Terrestrial > Soil > Palsa > Peat permafrost | place: Sweden: Abisko...
TGACCCCCTCAATAACAGAATACTCCCAACACGTCCCCATCCTCCCACACTCCTCAACCACATCTTCGTCATCCCACCACCACTTCTCCCCTTCCACATACCCGCCCCACATCTCCTTCCACAGCATCCTGCCCACCACACTCTTCAATTCCTGCCTCGTTCTCTCAGCCTCATCCTCTCCTTCCCCCTTTCCAATTCCCGTCTCGATTGACGCCGATACGGACGCAAAGAACCGTACATTAACAATCGTGCTCCCTTCCGCTCTTAACCCTGCATCAGCGAGCCAGATCGGGAATAAACGACTCGGGTTAATACACCGAAACTGCCGCTCTAAGTTCAGAATAAGATGATTATCAAGCCATTGCCGTAATCGTGGACCAAGTGTTGCGGGGAGAGGTGAGGGATCAAGGATAGTGAGATGCAGGGTTCCTCCTTTGACTGGGGGTCTTATGGGGACAATAGTTGTGGTTGAGGAGAATGGCGACGATTCTGTTGGGGAGTGTGGCGCAGGGGCAGAGATGAGACAGCGGTGGCATTCTTTGAGGAGGAGGGGAAGAGAAGCTGCTGGGAGGAGAGCGGGTAGGCAGAAGGACTGGATGGAGGTGAATTTGTTGGAGGTGTAGGGGAGTTGGGATGTTGGTCCTGGTACGGCGAGGGGATGGATGTTCGGGTAGGATTTAGGGGACAGTGGGGACATGGAGAGATGGTGGACTTCTTTTGCTGTCGTGAGGGCAGAGAGAATAGAGCAGGAGGCTTGGAGGTATTAGAGAAGTTTTTCTGATAGTGCCGAACGACTTACCATGATTTTCATACAATGACAGGATCTTTTTGATTCCAGAAGGAGTGGTGTTAGTATCCCCTTCTTGGATCGTCTCTGACTTCTTCTTGAGACCATGCAATGCAGAAAGCATCCACAGCTGTTTCTCCAATTCCAACTCTCTGTACACGGACGCATCTGCGACCTCGACCCATTCTTCCTTAAGACGTTCGAGGATGATCTTCGGACTTGCTGCCTCCATCCGTCGAATGTTTCTTTGCAAGAGTTGGAGCTCGACTGGTGGTGCTCTCGGTCGAGCAGGATCTCGTTTCTTCGGTCTAAACGTAGGCTCAAGCAATCTAGGCACAACTGGCCTTGGTAGTGTTACCTCATCCTCCGCACATTCATATATCTCAGGTGGCTTCCATGAATCTTTTCGGCTTCTCGAAGCGACCGAAAAGCTGGTTGATTGACTTTCCCTCGAAGCAACCGACGAGGTCCTTTTGGGAAGATTGATGATTGGAACCGGGAAATCAAAAGTAGAAGAAGGTGTTCTAAGATGTAAGCAAAACCCAGCACGTGGGTCCGTGAACTTACAATCTCGCAGGAAAATCGTGAACTTGTACTGGAATGGTACCTGCCGAGGAGATGCGCACGACTCTTGCTAGCTGCTCCACTGCTTTGACACTGCTGCTTGGGGATACTGTGACGTCTGCACTTTGTGTTACAAATGATTTGGGACTTAAGGGCTGGACAGTTCTACCACTGGCGGTCGAGTCAACTGAGCTCCATGTGGACTCTGTCTTTCTTGAACGGCCTGTACGTCCCGAGAATACCGATTCGGACACTGCAACATGTCAGAATTTCATTTCAAGTCTGTGGGCAAACATACCTTCTGATGGAGTTGAGTGATCATCGGAAAGGAATGAACCAGTGAAAAATCCACTGGCAGGGAATCGTGTACTGGTAGTCGTCCCAGAAAGTCCCTGGGATGATGTGTCCGAAGTAACGGTATAGCTAGAGATTCTTCTTGATGCTTTAGCAACCTCTTCCGCTCTCAGACTAGAGGTTTTGGGGTTCGGTCCAATTTGCGGCAAGGGAGGTGTTTTGACACTGCCAAAAAGATTCAAAAGGGATGGTCTGGCTTTGGTGGTGCTTGGAGATGCTGTCGATCCCGATGTTGAACTATGTATTGAAGATCTTCTCGAAATACTTCTTGATGACTGACTCTTCGATGACTGCTCTTTTCTATTCTTTCGCTGGCCGACGGTCTCCCTCGTGGTATCGACCCAAGAAACATCGAACATCGTGGCAGGACTTGATGAGGTGCGATCTACAGAGTGAAAGCGAATAGGTGCAGAACAGCTATGAAGACTGGGCCCAGCAAGCAATAAGGGATGATGCGATAAAAGAGAGAGACTCCACTCAATTCGTCAAGCCAAAAGGAAAGATATATGAGATGTCACTCACAAGCCCACGGAGGGCCAGCAACCATCATACAACCCGTAAAGCTTCCTAGACACATGGCAGCGGGACTTTGGCTAGTAGCAACTTCCTCATGCCGCAGAAAAGGGTTCATTGACGTGTATTGGTAGCATCTGTCCAGCGGATCCGTATCTGGGTGGGTATTGCATCTGCACGCTGCCGGCGAACTCGAGACCCGGCCAGTGGCTTTCAATAGCCCGATACGCATGAAACACCCTACAAAGATGTGCAACAGATCAGTCATTTGGACTGAAGACAAGTTGTTGGAGAAGCAGGGAAAAGCGAGTCAGAGAGAAAAGGGCAAGGGAGAAGAAATGTCAAGGTGGTGCAAGAGTCGACGTTGTGGTCGGGGCAAGGCCACTCTAGCGTGCGGGCGCTGAACCCGCTGGCCTAATGCGCCCCGGACAGAGAAAGGGGCTGGGGTCTAGACTAAACCCCGCTTCACATTTCCAACCACATCTCGACATCCTTCCTTCTTCCTATCTTGATAAGCCACCACACACGGCTGGAAAACATCAATCATAACCAACAACGCACGTCGAGTTTCAGGAGTTGTCTGCGATGCAGTGAGCACATCTACCCTGGGCATGTTCTGCTGGGAGACTTGGATTACGTACGAACTCGACAATCAGCTGCAGCATGCAGGTACTCGAAAGTTGCATTCGTCCCAAGTCGCACGCTGGTGTCGATCAACGACTACGTGCATCTCCATCCTGCATATTCAAGCTTTATCTTCGATATCAAGGCTCGTGCGAGGCAAACCGGATGATATTTGGACAATTTGGTCTGTTACCCTCACACATTGTCTGACGATCGCCGCCACTAGGTGCCACAGAATGTACCGTCTCGGAAACCTACCGGCAATCCAAGGGTCGGCACTGCATCCTACAAGATTCTTTTGTTCACTCTATTCTAAGATCGTCAAATCCGCGACCTGGGGAGCCAGACTGTCAAAACGTGAGATTGGCTTGGAGAAGCCGGTCGTGTGTTCCAGACCTTCAAAAAGTGCTTTTGACTTGTCGTAAGAAGGCTGAAACACATGTTGACAGCTTCGCCTCCACAGCCATGGATTTGGGTCACTACTCTCGCATGTCACCATCCCCAAAAGAACGAGATACTGGTATTTCATATCTTTTCATCCTATAAGGAATCGCAAAGCTGTGTTGTTACATAACCGGAGTTCCACACGGGCCGGTGCATTTTCTTATTTTCAGCTCCATCCGTTGACAGGCTCCTTCCGTTGTGTCATTGATCTCATACTGCCCCTTACTACCGCATTATATCGATGGCGGCTGTCAGCTTCGGGTCTCGACTGAATCGGTGTGGGAGGTTGCCCCTCTCGTTGCTTTTCCTTCGGATGGCAGAACCAATGTTATGTCTTGCCCATTCAACTGAGCCAAGGTCTCTCGCGTTTGAATCTCAATCCGTATGAATTAGCCTTTTGCAGTCTGCTTTTTCGTCTCGCTCTCCCTGTATAACTTATCGTTCGTATCCCACGTTTTCTCCATGTGGTGCCAAGCAAGATCGACAGTTCAATAAAAATGTTCTCCATCAAAGAACGTGTCAGGGCTCTTGACTACAAAGTATCAAAGTCAACATTTGGTAGAGTATTTCGTCTCGATGGATCTGGTCATGTAAGTTCAAGCTCCAGAAAGGAGGCCCACGGCATTGCTGAACCCTCACAGGCCAAGGAGCGGAAAGGTTCCAAGTTCCTCACTGAAATTCGGGCTGGACTTACAACGTTTTTTACAATGGCATACATTATAGCAGTTAATGTTAGTACCGGCCTCCTCATCTTGAAGTCTTCTTGTTGATTGTTCAGGCTTCAATCTTGACTCAGAGTGGCGGTACCTGCGTCTGCACTGATACGGCCGACCCAACTTGCGCGACTGATGTTGCATACAACGCTTGCTTGATTAGTATGTCCCTTCCAAGACTGAAATCCGATTGCTCATAGCTACAGGCATCAATCGAGATATCATCACGGCGACCGCGGTCATTTCTGGTATTGGTTCGTTCGCGTTCGGCTTCCTCACGAATCTCCCAGTAGCCCTAGCGTAAGTTTACCCAATCCAGCACCGAGGCCAGATTCTAACGTTTGAAGTCCCGGCATGGGCCTTAATGCATATTTCGCATATCAAGTTGTTGGTTACCATGGGACCGGCAATGTTTCATACCGGCTCGCTCTTACGGCAGTGTTTGTGGAAGGATTCGTCTTTGTCTTCCTCTCATTGATCGGCATGCGTCAGTGGCTCGTCAAAGTTATTCCAGCTTCTGTGAAGGTTGCGAGTGGTGTTGGTATTGGACTGTTCTTGACAGAGATTGGGATGTCATACTCTGGCATTGGCCTGATATCTGGTTCGCCGGACACGCCCACCGATATTGCTGGTTGCCCTCCGCAATATCTTGATCCCGTTGCCGGAAACTGCACCAGTAACAAAATGACTAACCCAACCGTGAGTGCGCTTTGTAATATTTCAGCGCACATCTAATCTTCGTGTAGATGTGGATCGGAGTCTTGTGCGGAGGCATATTGACAGCTTATTTGATGTCCTATCGCGTGAAGGCAGCCATCATCATTGGAATATCAGTTGTTTCTATCTTGTCTTGGCCGTGAGTAAATCCCAACGTCGTCCGGACTTCAAACTGACCCGACCCAGTCGAGACACACCCTTCACTTACTTCCCTCACACTGCTTCTGGTGATAGCATGTTCGAGTTCTTCAAGCAAGTCATCGCTTTCCACCCCATTGAACATACACTCGCAGTACAAGACTGGGATGTTGTTGGCAAAGCCGGCGGTCACTTTGCCCTCGCTCTATTCACATTTCTTTACGTTGACATCGTTGACGCAACGGCAACGCTTTACTCGATGGCTCGCTTTTCGGGCGTCGTCGATCCTGAAACCGGAGACTTCCCACGCTCCACACTAGCCTATTGCTGCGACGCATTTGCGATATCAATCGGTTCCCTATTCGGCTGCTCTCCCGTGACAGCTTTTATCGAGTCCGGAGCTGGCATTACAGAGGGAGGCCGCACAGGCCTTACGGCAATGACAACAGGAGTCTGTTTCCTAATATCCGTCTTCTTTGCTCCAATATTTGCCTCAATTCCTCCATGGGCGACTGGTTGCACCCTGATCCTCGTCGGCTGCTTAATGATGCGACAAGTGACAGCCGTAAACTGGTCGTTCATCGGCGATGCGGTCCCAGCCTTCGTCACAATCGTCACCATGCCCTTCTCTTACTCCGTAGCCTACGGCCTCATTGCTGGTCTCTTCACATACACAGTTCTCAACAGCATGATTCATATCACAAAGTTGATAAGCGGGGGAAGGATTGAGCCTCCAGATGCGGATATGGCGGAGTACTGGACGTATAAACCTGGTGGCAATCCGCCTTGGTTTTTGAGGGCCGCGCAGGGAACGCTTTGGACTAGGGGACGTTTTGCGAGTGTGGATGAGGATGGACAGTCTGTGGCTGCTGGCACGGAGGCTAGTGAGAAGGAACTGGTGGAGGGAGTGGCAATGAGGGTTTTGAATACGGATACGAATGAGGTCTAGGAGAAGCGAGGGCTTCTTTGAGAGCGTGGATGGTATGTCCTTGTATGGAGGACTCTGGGAGTTTCGGCTTGTTGTGATGTGTAATAGACTTGGTGTGGTGATGTACTATTGTGCGTCGTTAAGCTTCTATTCTTGGAAATAATACTTGTTTTATTCTGCCCCTGCTTCGTCAGGCGAGCGAAAGCTGGATATTCACCTCACGTAAGTGAGCCAAAATCAAAAGGGTCCAGAGCATTTGCTAGGTGAGTATATCTCAGGCCAAGCCCACAAAGTTATTGCTAGATTGACAAGTGACACAGGTATTCCCTCAAATCAAATACCAACATCAAAGACAATAGCAAACAAAATTTCCTTCCCAACACGCAGCTATCAGCCGTAGCGGACGCTAGAGACTTGGACGCGACGTTATTGATGAAGTTCTGCCGGACTTAGCACCGAAGCCCAGATCGTCTTTCTCTTCTTCCTCTCTTCCCTCTTTCTTTTTTTCTTGCTCCTCAGGTTTGACTGCATTCGCTCTTCTTTTCTGGGCGGTTCTGGCCAAGATCTGGGACGAAACATCGATAGGCCATATAAAATATACGATCTCGTCCAGAAGCGCCTCCGCGCCCCACGACGTTTGGAACAGAGTCGGTGATAGCTGATATGATATTGCGTCGTACGTAATGATTTTGACATTTACTTAAACGAGACCAAGAATGTAAACGGCCGCAAACTCGCCCACTGGCCCACCTCGTCTCCCTCTCTAGACCCTTCTCGATCGCGTTATCCTGTGATAACGGCGCAGGAGCCGGCAAGAAGAACAACTAGAAACGATCGTCTCGCATCGACGCTTGGTACATGAACAACGTCACGGATAGCCAGAGAGCAAGGAAGAGCCAAAGGAGGAAGAGCGCTTGCCATGATGGCACGGTTTGTTGGATGAAAAGTCTGGGAATAGCCTTGGTATCAGCAGTATTCCTGATAGACGGCTATCAGAGCTAGAGATGGGTTTACCTGAGAAATTCTGAGGAGACAATCGCTCTCTCGGTGTGATATGTGCTGAGAGGAGCAAGGTGTAGGTGATGATGCTCGGTCATGGGAGACTGGACATCTGGAACCTGTACGTGGTGACGAGTAGTCAGGCTCGCTGCTTCTGCTGCTGTGAGCAGCGAATACAGGAGGCACAGATTAGCCCGCATTTTTGAGGTAGATAGTAACTACTCATGTTTCGGCGGAGCTGCAGATCTCATTGACTGACCCGCTAGTTCTACGAGCTTGCGTATGGGGCCTTCGGCGGCGTTACACAAGTCTCCACGTTGCAGTGTTTGTCATGCAAAATCGGGTACCCCATTCGCCTTTATATGTTGCTGCCGGTAAACATTCCAGCTGCAGCATTACATCAACAGCATCACGACGGCACAGCTCGGTGGCTGGAAGTACAGGGAACTCGGTCCGTCAAGCCGAGGTTTAGCCGGGTTTTCAGGGGCTCGCTTGCAGGTGATTAAGGGCCCGTTTCTTTTCGATACTCGTTACGGATACCAGTATTTCGATACTAGTATCCAAATACCAGTATTTGAATACTCACGAATACTAGTATTCGTTTTTTTAGGCCCGTTTACCAGGATCCGGATATTAAGCAATATCTTGATTTCGGAGGTTTCAGAATCATTTCCGCTAGCTTGCAAGCCTCACTTCTCAGCTTTACTTTTCAGTCTTATTTATCTCTTTTTATTTAATTCCCTATAACTACAGGGCATTAAAGCCTGAAATCTTTTCCTTTTAATTTATAAATCAAGTTAATTTAATAATTACTTTTATACTTCTTTATTACTAAATAAATTATAATAATTAAATTTGGACGTTAATCGCAATAATTATATAATAAATTAAATATTAAGAACTATCCGTTCAGCTGCTGCCAGCGTTGCCGGGTCCGTGCATATTACTAAGCAAAGAACACCAAAAATTTATCGCTGAAGGTCGCTATATTTTAGCGACCATATCGCTAAAATTCAGGGCACAGATCACTAAATTACAGGGAACGCCTCCCCAAAGCTCAAAACTCAGTATTCCATTGGTTCGCTTAGCAAGTGTGCACGGACCCGGCAACGCTGGCAGCAGCTGAACGGATAAGCCCTTAAAGAGCCCTGAAAAGGGAGTAAAAAGAATGCTTTAAGCGAGTATTTGAACAAGTGAGTATCCAAACTCACCTCTAGAGGAGAGTTTGGATATTCAAAAATTTGTATAGGACGAATACTCAGTATCCGAATACCAGTATTCGTTGTTTAATATTCAAAAATTATGCAAACGCGTTTTTCGAAATATCCGAATACTAGTATTCGGATACTGGCTCAAATACTGGTATCCAAAGCGTGCGAAACGGGCCCTAAGAATAACAACAACACAAAAACATAAATAAAATATTTGAATCCCTGGCGGAGTTTGGTCCCTTGTACTGAAGCATCAAGAACTGTGGAGTCTAGTTGCTGCACCATTGAAATACAATTTTTCTACCCTCTAACCAAAAGACTCGCTTAATAAATGGATCGACTCCTGCTGCACCGGCAGCCGAGCAGCAGAGAGATTTTTGAGGCCATAAATAACATTTCCCAATGATATGCGTACTTATCTGAAGTTTGCGATCCGCTTGAGGTAGTCAGGTACCTGGATACGTTTCGCTTTAGCAACTTATTCACTTACCGGTGGGCCGTCGCTCGAGCCGGATGAGGTATTGACCCATTGTTCCTGGATAAGAACTAGAGGGGAATTGGTACGAAGGAAAGATTCCTTTCTTCCTCAGACTGCATATAAAATCACTAGAATCTCGAACGAGAATCTATGTTCGCGCGCGAACTTGACTCCACCAAGCCACACGCCCTGCTCGCTCCTTCCCCAAAGTCATTCTTCGAGACCAATATCAAGCCCTTGAGTTTGTAACCGCTAGAAAGACCCACCTTTTCTACTGGAATGAGTTTCTTCAGATCTTATTCGTATAAGAAAGCGGGATAAGATTTGAAGTTCGTCTCCCAGTAGACGACAAATGCGCATCCCTCACCTACGTCTGTGAAGAAAACACGTACTGCTACCTCAAGATGAAGTGCGCAGCTTTCGGCTGCGGGTGCCGACATCTTCTAAACTCCGAGTTGAACGTTGGGTGCAGATTTGTTGGATGTATTGAAGATCTTGAATTATGCTGCTGTAGTGCCACAGGATGTCGAGTAAGGAGGAGATCTTCGAAATCGCTCCTCCCTGTGCGGATAGATTGACTTGTAAGGACTTATTGCAGAATGAAGCATTTTCGGACGAGGCTTTGCTCGCGATGGTATGTGTAGCTCGAGAACTAGTCTAGGAATGCTAAGTAACGAGGACGGAGAGTTTGTTCTGGCTGAATAATGAATCTGGAAGGTTCACCTCGGGGAGGGTGATTGAGTTGTTGATTTATGGGAAGGTAGTTCTGGTAATCTAAGGGAGTTTGTTGTTCGATTTTTCTGTCCGTCAGAGGAGGGACGTAAGTGATATGACGTAACGGAGAGAAGGAGAAGTATACTATAGAGAGTACGTCCGCTAAATCCGATTTTTACGTGGGGCGATACCGTACTTTGACAAGGGAACTTGTAGGAGATGAAAAGACGAATCACAATCAGAAGATATTGTATATAGTTTTGAAGTTTCTCATTCAAGGCCGCCAGCCAAGTGGGTATCAAGTGTATCATACAAGAAGTGCAATGCTCTTTGCCTGCGAAATATTCCATATCATCCCAACCTTCGGTAAAAGAGCAGTATACATCTGCCGTGGTATCATAGCAAAGAAACAAGTTATGTAAACAGCGACGAGCAGAGAAGCTTTTGGTTTATGGGTTTGTCATGTGACAAGCGCATCATGCTCTCTCATACTATTGAAGACTTCTGCATTGCTGAACCGCAGTGCAAGGAGTGATCGAGTTCTGAGAAGTGGCATCGAGGTGCATAGATGGAGGGTTTGTAGTAGGTGGTCTGAAGAGACGTTGTTTGAAAACAAGACGAAGAAAGGTGGAGAATCAAATCGTCCTGTCGTCCATCCATCATAGCCCGAATATTCGACCGGAACGCCTCGCTAAAGCCCGCAAATTATCGCCAATCCGCAAGTACACCAGACTCGAATGGTCAAAGAAGTAAGCAGAAGATTTTCATGTATTCAATGAGCATCCTTGGCTGCATAACTTGATGTTGGACGACTCTGCTGAAGCTCAGTCATCGACTCGGTCTCATGGTAACCCTTGCGTCCACCTGGTGTTCTGTTGCCTGTGTACTGATCGCCATCAGCGGCAAAAGCAGCCATTACGGTGCGAAGACCGCCACCGCTGAAGCGTTTGCGTTCCTTGAGGGTTGTCCAGACTTGTCTGCAGGCGGGCAAGCTGGTAGTGGCGTAAATGAGCGCGTTCCAGAAGCCTTGCAGTGGAAGGACGAATGCAGACGCATAC
>Ga0302325_10035160_pt1 | contig 10242 bp, 11 predicted proteins | sample Palsa_T0_2_FD_201948 | JGI IMG/M metagenome (GOLD analysis project Ga0302325, IMG submission 201948) | Peat permafrost microbial communities from Stordalen Mire near Abisko, Sweden - Palsa_T0_2 | ecosystem: Environmental > Terrestrial > Soil > Palsa > Peat permafrost | place: Sweden: Abisko...
GGTGGGACGACACCGACGCCGGCGGTGGTGATGTAGATCCCGTCGGCGGCGCCGCGGTTGACGACCTTGGTGTCGCCGGTGACGATCTGTACGCCTGCGGTTGTCGCCGCCGCGGCCATGTCGGCGACGATCGCTCGCAGCTCGGCGACCGAGAAACCCTCCTCGATCACGAAGGCGGCCGAGAGCGCCCGCGGGCGGGCGCCCATCATGCAGAGGTCGTTGACGGTGCCGTTGACGGCGAGGTCGCCGATCGACCCGCCGGGGAACCGCAGCGGCTTCACGACGAAGGAGTCGGTGCTGAACACCAGCCGGTCGCCCCCCGGGAGGGTGAGGCAGGCACCATCGGCGAGCGGCGCCAGCGTCTCGTTGCTGAAGGCCTCGGCGAACACCCCCTCGACCAGGCTCGCCGATGCCTTGCCCCCGGCGCCGTGGGCCAGGGTGATCATCTCGTCGGTGAACCGGGTCCGGCGTCGCCGGAAGCTCTCGACGCGGTCGAGGACCCTCGCCTCCCGCTCAGCGGCGTCGCTGCCTCCCGCTCCCCGCTCGGGGGTCCTCGCTTCGCTCATAGCCTTGTTTGCACCTTGGACCAGAGGGCGAACATCAGCGCCGCTTCGGTTTCCTGGATCCGGTGGACGCTGTCGGCGTTGACGACGAGGCAGTGGTCGAGATCGATGGTCGCCATCTGCCCGCCGTCGTAGCCGGCGATCCCGATCGTCAAGAGGCCGAGCCGCTGGGCCTCGGCGAAGGCGGTGAGCAGGTTGGCCGAGTTGCCGCTGGTGGAGATGCCCATGGCGGCGTCGCCCCTCCGGGCGTGGGCGATCAGCTGCCTCGAGAACACCAGCTCGAAACCCACGTCGTTGCCCAGGGCGGTCAGGATCGCCTCGTCGGCGACCAACGACCGGACCGGGAGCTGGACGCCCCACGGCGGCGTCCGGAAGAGGGCGGCGACGCCGGCCGCATCCGTCGCGCTGCCACCGTTGCCGAACACGAACAACCGCCCACCGGCGCGAAAGGTGTTGGCCAGGGCTTCGGCGGCGACCTCGAGGTCCGGGGCGCAGCGCTCGAGGGTGGCGACGCGGAGATTCTTGCTGTCGTCGGCCTTGCCGCGTGCCGATGCCGCCAAATCCTTCAGGAGCGCGCTCGCGTCCCGCTCGTCTCCGTCGATGAACGGATAGAGGAAGTCGGTGCCTTCATGACTCATCGCCCCAGCTCCGAGCCGCCAGCGCCGCGCTCGTCGCGCGCGTCGGCCGCGTCGCCCAGGCGCTCGATGGCCATCCCCGCGTGGACGAGGACAAGGTCGCCGGTCTCGAGGGGCTCGACGAGCGTGGTGTCGATCTCCTCACGCCCGGCGGCGGTGCGCACCGTCGCCACGCACGGCTGCTGGGCACTGATCACCTCGGCCAGGCGACCCTCGTCCGAACAGGTGACGCACACGTCGCCCTCGCACACAGCGTCGCGATCGACCAGCAGTCCCGGATGCTCGAAGCAGACGTGGGTCAGCTCCCACAGGAGGTGGTACATGAGGGCGATCTCACCACTGCGAACGGCGGTGCCCGACTCGTCGTCGAGCCACAGCACGTGGTCGGCAGCGCCCGGCCCGGGACGCGCCCCCGTGCCGATCCAGATGGTGCCAGCGCCCCACGCCGGCGCCCGCAGCATGGCGGAGCGAACATCGGGATCGGACGCCTCGGCGATCGCCAGGAGGACGTCCCCCGGTGACACGAGGGCGCGCAGGGCGCCGACCGGGTCGGCGACGTCGACCGCCTCGGCGGGCAGGGCCCGCTTGCCGACGATCACGGGATGGACGAACTCCACGGCGACGTGCTGCGCGTGCTCAGGCCACCGGGGTGACCAGCACCAGAGCGTGGCACCGGCGGCAAACCGGCGGGCAAGGGAGAGCGACGCGTCGGCGAGGTCAGCGTCCAGCGAACCCGGCTCCGCCGCCACGGCGACCTCCTCCCCCACGACTCGGACCAGGACCACCTTGGCCTGCGCGGATGGTACTGCACGACTCGGCGAAGCCTGGCGGCCGCGAGTTACCATCGAGATCGTGCAGGGGGGACGGGATGCCTGAACAAGCGCCAGTCGGCTCGTCAGCCGACGCGTGGCGCGAACCGGCCCACTGCCGCTTCGAGCTGTCGCCCCCGCGGCACTTCGTGTACCCGGCCATCCTTCTCCTGCTGTCGGAGAAACCCCGCCACGGCTACCGGCTGATCGACCCGATCGTCGGGCTGGGTTTCCGCGCCGTCGACCGCCCGACCGTCTACCGGGCCCTGGCCGACCTCGTGCGCGACGGGCTGCTCGAGTCGTGGGACGCGGAGCCCACGGCGGGAGCGACCCGCCACGTGTACGCGGTGACGGCCGCCGGCCGCCGGGCCCTCGAGCACTGGATGTGCGTCTTGGCCGCCGAGCGCAACGAGCTCGAGGGCGTGCTCAACCGCTACGCGCTCCTCGATCACCACCCCCGGCTACCTACCCCGTCGGGGTCAACGCCGCCCACGTGGCCGGCCCGGCCGCTCGCCCTGGCTAAGGCGGCGCCGTTCTCGGGACCGTCGGGACCGTCGGGCCCGTCGGGACCGTCGGCCGCCGAGGCGGTCGCCGTGGGGGTGCTCGAGTCGACGCCGACCACGTTCGACATCGTCCCGGAACGATCGGCGATCATGATCCGCGCCCGATCCAACGTCGGCCCCATCGAGTTCGGGACGACAGACGTGCGGGGCACCGTCGAGGTCTGCGTCCGGGACTCGTCCGTCGACTTCTCGTCCGTCGACCTGTCGGCCGTCGACCTCTCGGCCGTCGATCTCTCGGCGATCGACCTCTCGGGAGGAGTCAGCGCCCACCTGGAGGTGGACGTGGCGTCCCTCACCTCCGGCAACTCCCTCTACGACGCCGAGCTGCTGCACCGGGTGCACGCCCGCCTGTTCCCGGCGGCGGTGATCGACCTCGTCGACGCCCAGCCGTTGGGTACCGAAGACCGCTTCAGGGTCGATGGACGCCTGACGTTCCACGGCGTGACCACCGCGGTCGACGGGGCCGTGAGCGTCGCTGCCCTGGGCGGCACCACCCTGGTGGTGAGCGGTGAGCAGGTCATCGACATCCGGGACTTCGAGATCGCGGCACCGACCATCTTGATGCTGAAGATCTACCCGGACGTCAGGGTGTTCCTGCACCTCGAAGCCGAGGCCCGCCCCGCGTCCTAACGCTCGGTGATGTCCTGGCAGATCCCCCGGATGCCGACCACTTCGTCGCGCCCGTCGAGGATCGGTCTGGCCCGGCAGTACAGCACCCGCACCTGATTGTCGGGCCGCAGCACCCGGTACTTCGTGTCGATCGCCTCCGCGGCGGCGACGGCGCGCGCCAGCGCCGCTTCGAGTGCGGGCCGGTCGTCCTCGTGAACGAGACCGACGTGGCTGGCGATCGTCCCGTCGAAGTTGACCGGATCGACCCCGTGGATCCGATGCAGCTCCTCGGACCACTGCACCGTCCCGGTCGCCACGTCGAGCACCCACCCGCCGACCCCTGCCATCGCCTCGCGGTCGCGCAAGCGGCCTTCGCTCTCCGCCAGGGTGGCCAGGATCAGCTGCTGCTCGGTCATGTCACGGGCGATGACCGACGCGCCGATCACCCGCCCCCGGGAGTCGCGTATGGGCCCGACGGCGAGGAGCGCTGGCACGGCAACGCCGTCGCGACGGAGCAGCTCGGTCTCCACGTCGGTGAGCACGTCTCCCCCCAACACCCGCCGCAGCACGACCTCATGCTCTTCCCAGCGCCCTTCCGGGAACAGGCGCGTGCTGCGCCACCCCACCACCTCGGCGGCCCGGTAACCGACCATGGCCTGGGCGGCGCGATTCCACTCGGTGATCAGGCCGTCGCGATCCTGGCTGTACACGGCGTCGTTGGTGGAGCTGAGGATCGCCTCCAGGTAGCCCAGCCGGGTCTCCTCGCGGAGGCGGGCCGTGACATCGCGCACGACGGCGATCACGTCACCCGCCTCACCTTCGATGGGCGTGAGGCTCACGTCGGCAAAGAAGCGAGTGCCGTCTTTGCGGATACCGACCAGTTCGAGGCCGGCGCCCATGGGCCGGGACTCGGGCTTCTCGCCGTAGGACTCCCGGTGGCGCTGGTGCCCCTCCCGGGCCGCCTCGGGTAGCAGGTGCTCGACGGGCTGGCCCACGAGCTCAGCGCGCGTGGACCCGAACAACTCGGCCGCGCTGGGGTTGGCCTCGACGACCCTGCCGTCCGGCGCGACGACGATGACGCCGTCGGGCGCCGACTGGAGCAGAGCCTCGAGCCAGCCGGACCCGCGCCAATCGCTTCCTCGGTCGGCACGCGTGTTCGTGCAGGGATGATAGCCAGCACCCCTCGACTCGGAACCGTTGTAGAACAACAGCCATGGATCTCGGGATCAGTGGTCGCGTCGCCGTCGTCACCGCCGCCTCGAAGGGCCTCGGCTTTGGATCGGCCCTCGCCCTCGCCGCCGACGGGGCCAAGGTCACGATCACGGGCCGCGACTTCGCCACCCTTTCGGAGGCCGCAGCACGAATCGAGGCCGAGACCGGCGCTGCGGTCCTCGCCGTCCCCGGCGACATCACCGACCCGGATGAGCCTGGCCGGGTGGTGGCGCAGACGCTCGATCACTTCGGCAGCGTCGACATCCTGGTCCCCAACGCCGGCGGGCCACCGCCGACGCACGCCCTCGACGTGAGCGCCGAGGCCGTGCACGCCGCCATCGAGGCCAACCTGCTCTCGGCGGTACGCCTGGTCCAAGCCGCAGTCGGGCCCATGCGGGCCCAGCGGTGGGGGCGCATCTGCTGTATCACCAGCGTCTCGGTCGTGCAGCCCATCCCCACCCTCTCCCTGTCCAACCTGGCTCGGGTCGGCCTCTACGGCTGGGCCAAGACGGCGGCGGCCGACCTGGTCGCCGACGGCGTGACGCTCAACCTGGCCTGCCCGGGCTCCCACCGCACCGATCGCATGGTCCAGTTGGGCGGCACGGGCCGGATGGGGGACCCCGGCGACTTCGGGCGGGCGGTGGCGTTCCTGTGCTCGGAACCGGCGGCGTTCATCACCGGGACGACGCTCGTCGTCGACGGCGGGGCGACCCTCGGCCTGTAGCCGCTACTCCTCGAGCTGGACCGCCGTCCGGCCGGCGAGCGCAGGCCGGATGAGCTCGGTGATCACCCGCTGGTGGATGGGATCGGCCGTGTACGCCTCCCACCCGGCGACATCGGCGAACGTCGCCGTGACACCCACGGTGGCGTTGCCGTTCACCAGACCGAGGTCGCGACCGACCGAGTAGGAGACGATCGACGGCACCTGAGCGGGTAGCTCGCCGAGTGCCTTCACGATGGGGTCGGCGGCGGCGGGGTCGGTCAGGGTCAGCAGGACGATATGGCGGATCATCCGCTCATGGTGCCCGAAGCCGCCCTCCGGACGGACGTTGTCCTTCGCGCTCGGCGGTCGACACGCCAGCCGACGGCGCCCGCAGTGAGAGCGAAGCCCCCGACGACGGCGCCGGTGGCCGGCACCCCGATGAGCGCGACGATCACGCCGGTGAGCGGGATTCCCGCCAGGTTGCCCACCCCGTCCAGCGTGGATGCCAGCGCCAGCACCCGGCCGTGGGCCTCCACCGGTGTCACCCGCTGGAGCAGGGTCTGCATCGGCGGGAAGAAGAAGGCGACGTCGACCCCCCACACGAACACCCCGACGAAGGCCACGGCCAGGACGTGGGTGCCCACGTACACCGCGGCGGCCAGGCCGGACACGGCCACCGAGATGGACAGGGCGCGCACGGAGGCCACCCGGTCGCCGATGCGAGGCAGGAGCAGCGTGGTGCCGAAGAGCCCGACGCCGAACGCGGTCTGGAACAGGCCGAGCACCGCCGGCGAGCGATGGAGCACGTCGCGTACGTACAGGGGCTCGAGGACGAAGAACGCCCCCCACGAGCAGAACACGGCGCCCGCCAGCAGGAGCGTGCGCCGCACCTCAGGTATGGCGCGGGCCAGCGCCAGCCCGCGGGCCAGCTCCTGGCGAACCGGGAGCGGTGGAGCCGGGTGCACGGGTGAGAGGCGCAGGGGCCAGACAACAAGCGCCCCGGCGACGAAGGTCGCAGCGTCGAACAGGAAGGGGGCCCGCACCCCCCACAGGCTGATGGCGGCCGCGCCCACGAGGGGCCCGAACACGATCGCCGACTGCTCGGCCGCCCCCAGGAGAGAGTTGGCGGCCAGCAGGTCCTCGTCGTCAACCAGCCGAGCCGGGAGGCTCATGGCCGCCGGCCGGCCGAAGGCCTGCACAACACCGGCGCCGATGGCGAGGACGGCGAGGGTGCTGAACCGGCCGGCCGCGGCCATGGCCAGCGAGGTGGCGACTCCGAGGAGGTTGGAGGCGATCAGGACCCGTTTGGGCCCGAGGCGGTCGATCGGCAGCCCGGCGAACGGGCTCACCAGCGCCCCCGGGGCCGACCAGGCCAGACCCAACACGGCGATGGCGCCGGGACCGACGTGGAAGCGATAGGCGGCGTAGCCCCACAGGGCGATCAGCGTCGCCCACGTCCCGATGGCGTTGAGCGCGCTCCCGAAGAAGAGGAGGGCGAACGGCCCCCGGCGCACCAACCGCACGGCTGAACGGTACCGGGGTCGCCCAGGCGAGCCGCGCCCAATTCAGCAGGCGCGTATCCAAGAACGGCCCTGCGGGCGCAAAACCGGCCCCCGCGACGCGACCTTGGATACGGGCTCGTCAGCTGGGGTCGTCGAGCCAGCCACCCCACGCGCGGGCGATAGCGAGGGGGAGGCCCCAGGCGCCAAGCGGGGTGAGCATCCGGGCCGAGTCGATGGCACCGAGGGACCACCACACCGGCTGCAGGGCGCTGAAGGCGGCGGCCATGATCGGCGCCAGCGCCGGGTCCACGGCGGCGGTGTCGACGTCGAGACAGCGGGCAGACAGGGCCAGCAGGCTGTCCGGGTCGGCGGGCGTGCCCGGCCCGGAGCGGACCAACTCGAGCACGGTCGACAGCCAGTCGTCGAGCTCCATGCCGTCGAGGCAGCGGGCCGACTCCGGATCCATCCCGTCGACAGCTACCGAGATCAGGGCCATCGCCGCGCCGGTCCACAGGTCGACGTCGTCGGCGGGCGGAGCGCCATCCCACCCGGCGGCGTCGCCGACCAGGTCCCAGACGGCGCCGCCGGCCGACACCGCGGTGCGCACCCGGGCGCAGACCGCCAACAGGTCGCCGACCGGGCAGCGAGGCCGCCGGGTCAGGCACTCACGGAGCAGGGTCACCGCTTCGGCCCACGCCTCGGCTTCGACCTCATCGACGGGCGGGCGCAGCGGCGGCCGGGGCGCCAACGAAACGGTGAGCGGCCCTGGCGTCGGCGCCGCGACCGGCGTGGCCGGCGGCGCTGGCGGGGGCGTTGGCGCCGCGGGCGGTGGTGCTCCCGGCCCCGGCGCTGGCAGCGCCGGGGCCGGCGGGGTGAGCACGGTCATCACCGGGCGCGCCGCACCGGTGACGGGGGTGGACGTGGGGGTGACCACCAGGGCCAGGTCAACGGATCCGCCGCCGGCGAGCACCTCACCCACGAGCGCCCAGGGGATGTGACGGTCGCCGACGACCAGCACCGGTCCCCGCCCGTTGCCGGGCTCGAGCCTCCCGGAGAGCACCGGGGACGTCCCTGGATCCGGCATGTCGCCCACCTCGACCGCTCGGCGCGGAGCGGTCAGCACAACGTTCACCCCTTCCGTATCGGACGGTCCGCAGCGCGTCATAGCCTGAGCGGCGTGAAGATTCGGATCGGCTACGGCCTCGGCACCCAGACGATGGCGGGTGGGCCGGGGGCATTTGCCCGGATGGTCGACGAGCTCGAGCGCCTCCGGTTCGACTCGTTGTGGCTGTCGGAGCGGGTGACGGGACGGGCCCCGGACCCCCTCGTCGGGCTGGCCTTCGCCGCCGGGCGGACGACCAAGCTCAAACTCGGTACCAGCGTGCTCGTGCTCCCGGGACGCAACCCCGCCCTCCTGGCCAAGGAGCTGGCGTCACTTGACCTCCTCTCCGATGGCAGGCTCCTCCCGGCGCTCGGCCTGGGGGTCGCCGACCCTGGCGAACAGCAGGCCTTCGGGGTGGCGCGAGCCGACCGGGCGGCCTGGTTCGACGAGGCCATCGGGCTGATCCGCGACTTCTGGACCGGGGCACCGGTGACGCACGCGGGCGCCAGGTTCGCCTACGACGGGCTGGCCATCCAGCCCCGCCCGGCCCAGTCACCGCCGGACATCTGGATGGGCGGCATCGCCCCGTCCGAGCTGCGGCGGATCGGGCGCCTGGCCGACGGCTGGCTGCCGAGCTTCATCACCCCGGACGAGGCAGCCGCCGGCCGGGTCACCGTCGAGCAGGTGGCCGCCGAGCACGGCCGCGCCCTGGACCCGGAGCACTTCGGTGCGCTGGTGCCGTACACGTTGGGGAGCGTCCCCGACCGGTTCGTGGCCGCCATCGCCGCCCGCCGCCCGGGCCTGGACCCGGCCGAGCTGGTTCCGGTTGGTCTGGCCGCAGTCCGTGCCCTGCTCGAACGGTTCGTCGACCGCGGCTTCAGCAAGTTCGTGCTCATCCCCGTCGGCGAGCCTGACGACTGGACCGCCGAGCTCGAGGCGCTGGCGAGTGAGGTCCTGCCGATGCAGGGGACGGCGACGTTCGCCTGAAGGTCAGCCGACGGCCGCGAGGGACTCCTCGCGGCGGGCGGCGAACCGGCGCGCTACCCGCCCGACCCGGTCGATGTGCTTGATGACCCGGGCCCGGGCGGCCTCCGCCTCGGCGTCGAGGCCCGTGAGGGACTCGATCTTCCAGTGCCGAAGCACGACGCCGATGAGGATCTGCTCGTGGTGGATCACGAAGTCGTAGATGCCAGCCTTGGCGATCGCCGCCGCGTGGTGGGAGAAGTCGATGATGCCGACGCCGGGCATCTCGAACTCGCGGACCTGGCGTTCGATGCCGCACATGGTCCGTGACGGTTCGAGCTCGAGCGACTTGGTGACCAGGTCGCGGTAGAACAGGTAGTGGAGGTTCTCGTCGGCGGCAACCCGGGCCATGACGTCGGTGCCGACCGTGTCGTCGAGCAGCTTGCCGGTGTTGCGGTGCGAGATGCGCGTGGCCAGCTCTTGGAGGGCGACGTAGCTCAGGGCGTCTGGCACGGATTCGGGCTCGGGGACGACCGCGGCGCACATCTGGGCCATCCGAGCCCGTTCGAGAACGACCGGGTCCAGGGCCCTGGTGACGGTGAGGTAGTCGCGCATGACGATCGCGTGGCGGTTCTCCTCGGCCGTCCAGCGGCGATCCCACGCCCGGAAGACCGGATCCTTGCCGAACCGGTTGTCGATGGTGTGGAAGTAGTACGGGAGGTTGTCCTCGGTGAGGAGGTTGACGAACAAGGCGCTGCGCACCGCGTCCGGCATCGGGCAGCACTCCGGGTCCCACGCCTCGCCCGGGACGAAGGCGCGGCCCCGCTCCCACGGCACGAACTCGTGGGGGAACCACTCCTTCGCGGTGGCGAGGTGGCGGTCAAACAGGCGCTCTGCCGTCGGGATGAGCTCTTGCAGGAGGGCGACGTCGTCCATGGGCAATAGCCTACCTACCGGTAGGTAGGTCGTGAAGGGCATGGCACGTAAATGTTTCGTGAAGTGGTGCCAAACTGCACGTCGTGCCCAGCCCTTGCCCCGAGTGCGGGTTTGACGCCCGCGGCCTCAGCCCCGCCGACGCCGCCGTCGCCCTGCGGACCCTGCCGGGCCGGTTCCGGGCCCTGACGGAGCCGGCGTCGGACGATCCCGACTCGTCGTCGGGGTCGTCGTCGGGCTCGTCGGAGGCGGATGCAGCCGTCCGGCGGGGTGGCGCCCTGGCCGCGGCCGGGCAGGCGGCCGAGGCCATCGCCGAGTTGGGCGAGGACCTGCGGTTGGTGCTGATCGAGGACAATCCGGGGTTGAAGACGGTCGGGACGGAGGCGACGGCCACCCGTCACGGCGGCGACCCGGCAACCGCGCTCGAACGGCTCACGGCGGCCACGACCGGGCTGGCGGCCCTCGTGACCGCCCAGCCATCCGAGGCCTGGGTGCGCACCGGCACCCGAGCCACCGGACCGGTGTCGGCGGCCGATCTCCTCCGGGAGGCAGTCCATGCGGGCGTCCACCGCCTTCGGGGCGCCGAGCGGGCCTGACCTCGCCTGTCCCCGGGCTTCGCGGAACATGGCACTTAGGCGTACAACCGGC
>Ga0302325_10035164_pt1 | contig 10241 bp, 16 predicted proteins | sample Palsa_T0_2_FD_201948 | JGI IMG/M metagenome (GOLD analysis project Ga0302325, IMG submission 201948) | Peat permafrost microbial communities from Stordalen Mire near Abisko, Sweden - Palsa_T0_2 | ecosystem: Environmental > Terrestrial > Soil > Palsa > Peat permafrost | place: Sweden: Abisko...
CTTCCAAAACCCTTAACCCGTTCCCGGCACTCTTCCTGCCAGCCATGCAGTCCCGGTCCAATATTCTCAGCGCATGAGGTAACACCGCCACCCCCGCGGGGAATAACACACTCGCAACGATCGCCTCGTGAAGAGCGGACTGCACGTCCAAGGGGACAGATACGTTGAGTGTTATGGAGAGGATAGTGGAGTCGATATTGGAGCGAGTTGATAAGGAGAGAAGGGGCGTGAGAGGGAGCAGTTCGATTAGGAGATGGGTTGCTGAGATGATTTGGTCTGTTGGTAGAAGGTCAGGGCCCGAAGGAAGGTCGAGGTCGTGTTGATTAGAGGAGGTATGTTTTCGTTTACGGGATTTAGTTGATACCTGGGATTAGTGCTGGAAGTAAGGAACTCGTACCCAGAGAGAAGGGATCGGGGAGAAGGCGGTGAGTGTTGAGATATCCGCGAGGACGGAGTGAGTTAGTGTATCCAATAACTTTGCCTCGCGCGATGAAGAATGTAATCCGGCGCCGAAATTGCGTAGAAGCAGGGATAATAAACCATAAGCGGAGGTCCTTAAGGAATGATCCCTGGATTCAGAAATATCTAGGAGTGTGATTATCTCTGTCATTACAGGGCGGAAATGGGGTGCAAAGGCGTTTCCTACGCAGGTTATCGTTGCGGTTGTTATGTTATTCATCGCGGTGTATAAAGTGGATATATTCGAGAAGAGGACAGATGTATCTTGTGCGGAGGCACGGTCCCGGGGCTATCTGTTAGCTGTAAGAATTGGAGAGGGGTACTCTGGTATCGGGTCCGATGGAGTAGATCCGCATGGTCAGATCGACGAGGTGACCTAACGGGAGATTGACTAGATGTTTCGTCGGGACACTATTTATAAGTGAATACATGAAGGAGATTCACCTTAGAAATTCCACGATGACAATGACGAGGAATTGTATTCTCTCGATCGCACTTGTCATGAACATCGCATAATCTCCTTCCAAAGGCTTCAATCCCACTCCCTTTGCGGTAAGTACCCTCCCCCGATCTAAATCAGCAAATATCCCCTGACCAGTGATACCCTCCTCGACGACCTCCAACAATCGATCCAGAACAATATGTATCTCCGCCACAATCCCCAAAAGACAACTCCTCCAGTACTCACTATTCGTCCCCTTCGGTGCCGAATGATGTAAATCCACATACACCATTGCCGCCTGGCGTTTTATCTCAGGGGGGTATTCGCCTTGGATTATCGAGAGAGTTAGTTGACTTGTTTTCGTGAGGTTAGGTCGGAATGTCGTTGCGTGGTCCGGAATAAGGGTATGCAGTGCCTTTAATGTTGCTGCAAGAAGTGATTTCTGAGCAGACAAGTTGAGCAAAGAGGAAAATAACGGAGGCAACAACCCATTTAACTCCCTCGAGAACGCCGGATGAGCAGCAATAAGTCCAAGCAACCATGTCAAGGTATCTATAACTCTCTCCAATAACACGCTCGCCTCCGGTCTCTACTATCAACTCCATTCCCGCAGGAAAGGTACGTTCAACAACGTCAAAAGCAATTTACTCCACACGATAGTATGTCCCAGTCCTTCCCCCCCGCAGGAGACAGTAACCTTGACAAGACAGACGCCCCAATACCGTGATTCGGCATTCTTACTCTGGAGAAGACTACTCACTCGAGTATTCCATTTATGCAGTGCGGGAGAATTCGCTTCAATTCTCACGAAGGGCTGCTTTTCAGAGATGAGTGAGATGAGCTGGGGCAGAGCACATGGCGGAGAGGGAGGATCCGAAAGGAAGTGCGTGGACAACACGGAGGCGAGGAAGGTCGAGGCAGAGGGACTGTGTTGATGGTCCATGGGGACCAAATTGCGAAAATTGTGGATCGGCGCGCAGCAAATTTTAAGCACCCCTGAAGTAGTTATAGTAGCATTTACAGCAAAGACTGCAAGTAACACCGTAAAAAAAAGCCTAAAAAGTAGTCGGAATGCGAATTCAAAAAAAACATCGTTCTTTGAGGTGAAAATGTGCAAGAAAGGCCCAAAAATGTCGGAAAAGACCCTGAAATCGTTCAAAAAAGATGAAAAAAATCACATAGTGCCCGATGGGACTCGAACCCACAACCTTCAGGAGCCTACAAAGGCGGGATTACGCCGGGAAATACCGGGGATCCCGCAACCGAAGCCTGACTCGCTACCATTGCGACACGAACACAATGTATTACGATTACAACTACGTTTAAATAAAATATATACCCCCCCTATAACTTTTAATATGTTCACCACCTTTTGATATGGAATGTCTCGGAATGGGACTGCTCCGGGGACCTCAACTGGTTATCCGTCCTGTGTCGGTGCGCCCGATGCATTTGAATCGAGACAGGGGATGATTTGAAAATCCATGTTAGGTTTGTGCAGTGTCACCTGAGTGCGCTTGCCTAAATAAACCATTTCTTTTCCATTTCGATTTCTTGATCATCCGCGTCATCCGACTGAATTGCAAAAATCTGTGAATTGGGCACAGAAGACATTATGGCAGGGCCAAATCTGGAGGTTTTCAAAGTTGACTCAGCCATTCTTCTCGACTGACTGACCCTAGTTTGGAATGTACGTCATGCTACCAATCTGTGCCATGTACTACTTTGGCCATCCTGACTTTTACAATCAATATGTGCGACATGTTTTCCACTACTGCGACTGAGCTCAGAGTAGTTGAATTTCTGGCCGAAACCGGAGGAACAGCCGCGCATTCCGTTCGAGCGCAATGAAATCAAGGAAGAGATTGCAAAGTTGAGAGAGGAACGGCTAAGGCGCAGGGACGAGCGGCTCAGTAAGGAAACAACACGGGAACAGCCCCGGTAATAGGGAATTCCTGTTCGCGTCTTTGCGAGCGGATGATATATGTTTAATGGTGTAGCAACCCAGCACTGGATATAATGATACCCCAAATGGAAAGCTCACTGCCGCAAGACAAAAGGCCATCAAGCCGCACTTCATAGCAGGGCAAACTAGTATGATACACTTCCAACTCTGCAAAATCCTCGTTTGTCGGCAAAGTCAATAAATCTTACGCTCCACTGCATAGCCTTGCACACTTTTGGGTTTAGCGAGTAGTTTATTCGGACAGTCATGAGGCATATAGTAGATTCGGACCAGGGGCTTCCGACGGGTATCAGAAATACAGTGTGCAAGGCTATAAGATTTATTGACTTTGCCGACAAACGAGGATTTTGCAGAGTTGGAAGTGTCTCATACTATCCTAGATCCACTTAGAGAGTTGTAAAAGAGGCTGCAGGGTACCTCCCATTACCTAGAGACATTAGTAATGATGTGTTGACCTCGAAGAATATTGAACATGCCGTCCAAAGCATCGGCTTCAACTGGTATGTCACTCAAACCATTCTACTCTCTCATTCTACTAGGGCATCCTTGAGTACTCAAAAAAAGAGAAACAGGACACGTGCGGAGTACGAGAAGTATTATGCTGCATACGTCAAAGTGAAAGAGAATCGTGAATGCTCTGAAGATGAAGCATGGAGTATAATCCTCATTTACCTTCGTTGATATCTAGAGTGGAAGGACCTGGATCAACGTTTGAGAGAATACTTAAACCTTGCAGCAACCGTTGTACGGCCGAAATCAAATAAGAAGGACGTGGCCAAGTATAATCATTTAGTAGAACGGCGTCAAGGACTGTGGCACTGGGTCAAGACCCTGAATCCTGAGTATCCGCGAGGGGGACTACACAACAAGTTGGTGGAGGTATGTTCGCTCCTCGTCACTCCTTAACACTAGGCCATCAAGTTTGCGGCTCGCCAGGTGGGTCTTCTTAACAAGCCGTCCATCAAACCGTTCTTCGGGATCCAAGAGCTGCGGTTGCTCCTCGATTTGAATTATTACGAGAACTACTGTCCCGAGAACTCATTGCAGCATTCAATAGTCTGGCTCCTCGCCTTTGCAACCGCTGCACGGCCAGGAAGTCTATGTAGAAGCGAAGGCCGGACGGGCTATCTGAAGTGGGCGAATGTCCAAATATTTCGACAAGTGGGGGAGAAAGGTGCCTTCTTCGTCAAAGTTACCTTCGAATTCTGGAAAAGATGGGCGGATGAAGATCGAAAGCCGTATCTATCCCAAGAGAACATTGCGTAACTGTAGCATGACCTTTACCATTAGATCGCCAGGAAACGTCGACAATGCCGAGTTGTCCCTACCCCACCGGCTTTTGGCGCTGTTACTCAAACGCAACTTTCTCCTCGATTACGAAAGCACAGAGCCTGGTGTCGTCTCTAAGCTTTTATCTGGAGAGGAGTATCGTATAAAATTACGACCCGAGGCAACGGAGAAACTAGTGTTCTTAAAAGCGCGGCCGAGAGGGCTATCTTTAGTAGAAGATGAGCCGATGTCGGCTCACGCCTTGAGCGACTACCTGAACAAATCGTCGCGCTCAGCTGGTTTAATTTCACCAAGAGGTGCTATGTCCGCGACTTTCTATGCCTGGCGACAAAGCGCCGCAAATAAGCTCGATGAGGTGACAGATACTGCGACCACGAGAACTGTCATGCACCACGAGGCGGGGTCGTCTGTTTTCGAAACCCATTACAGCAACAAAGTCGACCGTATCGACCTCTGGGCCATCGCCACTGGCGAGACATCGGCAGTTGCAGCAAGTCATGATGATGCGGCTGCTGGATAGACTAGACGACGACCTGGAACGTCTTGCGGAGCGATGGAGGGAGAAGAACGAACCTAAAGGGTTCCTTCCGCATCCCCTGCGAATATTTACTCATGTGTACAAGGCGTAACTCGACGACAACTAAGAGAATCACCCAAGTGGACCAAGCCAGCAAAGCAAAACGAGCATCAGGGCTAAAAGGTCGCTACCAGAAGTTACTCCGTGAAAGAGAGGGCGACGATGAAGTCGAAGTACAGTCTAGAGGTCAGAAAGCTTGTCGAACAAGATGTGAAAGATAACGAATGGGAAAGACAGCTGAGGCTGGCGAGGCGGACCGCCCGGATAGGACCGCCCGACGAATGGGACTTAGGGCACCTGATATATTAGAAAAATCGTTACTCGAAAACTCTGATCGCAATCTGAGTGCGGCAAAGAAGGCTATTGAGAGGCTTGCAGAAGCCCGTGGGCAGGACGCGCCTTCTAGTGATTCCCCACCTAATCCCTACATCCTCGCTTCAACCCATCAAGCATCTCAAGAGAAAGCAGAAGCCGACAGACGTCAGCTCCAAGACCGCCTACAATCCCTCGCCGCAGAATATGAACATACCATCGCTGAGTTACATGATATGACTACGGACGAGATCACCCGGCGGAAAGAAGAACTCACTAAGCCCTCCGCCTTGTTGCAGGCAGTGCGAAAAGTGGCAGCTCAACTACACATTGATACGACGGACGTCAGGACCCTGTTCCACGAATTGTCGATCCGGAGGCGCCGCCAGAGGGAGTAGTCGACCTCGACAATAATTTCGATGAAACTGATAATGAGGTGGAAATGTCGGCCTTGTTCGAGTCCCTGATACTCTTGCACTTACGGGCCAAGGATAGGCCATTGGAAGAAGACGGTTGTTTACTGTGTATGGAGGATGATACCATTGAGAATCCATTCAAAGCCCCTCCTTATAAGATGCAAAGACATCAAAAGACGGAAGTTCATACGAAAAGAGACTACTTTAAGAGAAAATACGCGTATTTTGAAAGACAAAATAGCGACAGAAAATTGGCCTGCCCGTGGGGTTGCAACAACTTGTTCTACGAGTACGTTCCGTTTCAGGCATGCACTAATTCAACCAGTTTCAAATGCCTCATTGGACACAGGCAGCGCACGACGTCCCAGACCGATGAACACTTGATTGCCGTAGGAGCTGATGGTCTTTTTGATGATGATTGGGAAACGGGAATGCCCAATTTCCTTACCGCAGCTGCACCAAAGATGGAGGCCTCACGCCCTCTCAAGCGCAAATACGAATATAATAAACAGACCCACAGAAAGAGATCGAAATTATCCCTTGGGAAGGCAGAAGATGTCGACAAATTGATGCCCAAAGTAGAAAAACTCTATTCCTCTTAATTCTATACCGCTGAATTGTAGACTGGAACATATTTGCTAGATTATTTCATGTCCACACGACGTGCTTTACTGGAATATATGGATTCCCTTTCGGCTGAATGATTGATTAGTTGTAGATTTTTACGAGAGTGCGTTTGATTTCATCGCCTGTTGTCTAGATGTTGAACGCCAGAAATGAAAAGGAAACGGAGATGACGAGACCGCGCATTGCTTAGATTCCGGGTTTTGACGGAAGTGTCTTGAACAGGTCGACAGCATTTGAGAGTTTCTCTATTTATCCGTCGCCGTTCGGGGGTTCTGTTGGTTAGTACGAATTTAGTTCTGTTTGTTAGTGTTTGCTGACCCCGTCGCTCTTGCCCTTCGTCGACGGCTACGCGCCAACCAACCAATGTTCACTAGCTGAGAACATAGATTAAATCAAAAATGATAAGGTTTACTTTTACTCTATGTACCAAACTCATAACGTGCAGACATCGACACAAAGCTTCAGGGCGTTAATATCAACAGTGCTCAATTGCGAGAGAACCCCCTGAAATGAATAGGAATAAGATTAACTGAGAATTTATCTAGATTAATGCCCATGGGGATCCTCCTCCCTCGGCTTAGGATCAACCTTGATAGCAGTATCAATCCTCAAAATGCTAATACAAGCCTCCACAGCACTCTTCAAACTCCTGATCTTGCTCATACTGGGCTCCAACACCCCCGCATCAAGATTATTCCTGACCTTCCCCTCCGTCAAATCCAGTCCATAGAACCGGTATCGTCGTTTCTTCTCCTCTCCGTGGGTAGCACTTTGCGAGGAAGCATGGTATGCGCGAAGCTTGGCAATGAGATCGGACGAATCTTTGGCGGCGTTGACGGCGAGTTGTTTGGGGATGACGAGGAGGGCGGTGGCGAATTCAGCGATGGCGAGTTGTTCCCTGGAGCCAACGGAGGTGGCAAAGTTTTCGAGGTAGATTGAGAGGGCTGTTTCGACAGCGCCGCCTCCGGGGACGACACTGCCGCTTTCCAAGGTCCGTTTTATGACGGAAAGAGAGTCGTGTAGTGATCGCTCCATCTCGTCGAGTTGGTAATCTAATCATCAGCTCCACTTCGTCAGGGGGCATACCGTTGCTACCACGCAGGATGACACTGGCACTGGTATGCGCTTTAGTCCCCTTAATGAGAATGCACTCGTCGTCCCCAATTCGTTCCTGCGAAACGTCCTCAGCAAAACCCAAACTCGAGGGCTCAAAGACTTCCTCTCCCTCCAAATTACTCAACGTGCTCACCATCGTTGCACCAGTAGCTCTAGCCACTCTCCTCATATCCTCCCTCAGCACTCGTCGTACGGCGATCGCACCCGCTTCCACAAACAACTTCAAGCACAAATCATCGATTCCCTTGGTTGTAAGAACGACATTTGCGCCAGATGCGAGGATTTTCTTGACTCGTGTCAAGGTGATCTTGGATTCTTCCGCACGGATCTGTTCGAGTTGAGAGGGGTCGTCGATTTGGATGTGCACGCCCAAGGCCATTCTTGTTTTCTGGAGATTTATATCAAGACATGCAATTTTGGCGTTCTTGATAGTGGTCTTCATTCCTGTAAGTCAGTTTTATTATGGGAGGGATGGACCTTGAGAGGCGACTGTGCAGTTTAGTGCGTAACCATTGACGAGGACAGACTCTGTAGCGGATTTGCCATGGGATTTAAGGATGTTGACTGCTTTGACGGGATACTTGACTTCTCCTTTATTATTTATTGTCTTGACAGCAAGCATGGCTTCAACAGCAATCGTAGCAAAAAAGTCCGAATCACTACAATTAGTGTCTCTTCTCAACTGCCAGTACCTTCCGATGATCTTTGAACTCATACTTGTCTTTGCAACATTCTTCAAAGCCTCCTTGCCCAGATTTTCCACTTTCGTAGATAATGCCTCCGGAAGATATTTTGTAGCCTCCCTCAAAGCAAGTCGATACCCACTGATAATTGTAGTGGGATGGATCCTATTCTTGACAAGTTCATTTGCCCGTCTTAACAGCTCTGCAGCAATAATAACCACACTCGTCGTCCCATCACCAACTTCTTTATCCTGTTGCTGAGCAAGTTCAATTAAAATCCGCCCAGCAGGATGATCCACGTCCAACAAACTCAGAATAGTCGCCCCGTCATTCGTCACAGTCACGTCCTACACTTTCAGCGTCCCCCGTGCCAAAGTCCATACCCCAATATCGTCCACGAGCATCTTATCGAGACCGACTGGCCCAAGCGACGTTTTCACGACATTTGCAATTGACTGCGTAGCCAGTACTGAGATTAATTTACGGATACGAAAGAAGTGGGAAGCGTACCCATTTGATCCCGAATATCTTGGTCAGAGATCTTGCTTCCTCCGAGGAACAGGTTTCCGCCGCCGCCTCGTTGCTGGCCAAAGATTTGTGACATTTTGTAGGAAATGTGCTTGCGAGACGACGCGTAGAGAAAATCAGAGCGAGATCTTCAGTCTTCTGTGCCGATGACTCAGCTTCACCTGCCAAATGGGGTAATTTGCTTCCCCGTTCGCAGTCATCGACAGTTCGCTAATACTGAGACAGCTAGCCGAGCTACTTCAAAATGGTTATGATCGAAGTCATCGCAAATGACCGGCTCGGGAAGAAAGTCCGCGTTAAAGTCGACTCGGACGACACCGTTGAAACCCTCAAAGTACTTCCCCTCCACGTCCACAGACAGTGACAGACTACACTTCCGCGCTGTCTTCACATCCAGTTCGATGGCAGACGCTGATGGTAGAAAATGATCGCTGCACAGACCGGGACAGATTGGCGAAAGATTGTCCTTAAGAAATGGTATACTTCGTACAAGGATCATATCAAGCTTTCGGACTATGAGATTCATAATGGGATGAGTTTGGAGTTGTATTATGTATGATCCTTCAGACACTTGGTTCTGTGGACGGCGCTGATGGCTAGAGTTGAGGTGGATGTTTTTGGATCAGGATGATGGGGATGGAGTCGAGATGATGGCATCGGTATCTGGAGTTATGGTTTTTAGGCAATCACGATGGAGTTGTATATCATTCATTAGTGTCCGCTTGTCAGCTCGGCATTTGAACTCTTTCCGTGGATCACACAGACTTGAGCTCTCGCTATACTAACTTTCCCTGTGTTGTCCATAACGCTTCAGCACTATTAAACTTAATTATAACCAGACCTAATATGATATTTCTAGACCATCCATATATCTTCTAGACGTCGCCGCAATACATGAATTCCGCTAATTTCTGTTCTGTTCCTGCGCCTCAGTCCCATCCACGCCCCCCGCTGATGTTCACCCAAAGTGTATAGCTTTCCGAACAAATGTGTTGCTTGGATGGTGGATTAGAGATAGTTCCATTATGAGAAATATTAAATAATGCTAATGCTGGTCTCCTTGACTGAATCCTGAAACACTGGTCAACGACATCTCCTCCAATAATCTCCTGAACCATCTCACTTCACCTTCCTCCAATTCTCCCCTCCCTGTCTCGGCCATCTCCTCTGGATATCGTCTGACATTATAGTAATGGGCCATGGCTCGCAAAGCGTTTTCCTGGGGTTGGGCATCTTCGACTTCTGCTTCAATGTCGCCTGTCGTTAACCAATCTTCACGTAGTTCCGGTCGAATCATCATATACACGCTGGTAATGAATCTCATGTTCGCTATCATCAACATTGCCGCTCAGACTGAAGACAGAACTGAACAAGGAAGGTAGTCAGGTTTAAAAAGCAGAACGAATCAGTAATACTTGACGGAGTAAGAACAAAAAGAACCCCAAGACAATATCTAACAATACCGAGACGAAACGAGTAGGAATAAGTGGGGTTGTACGCTGTCTCCATTTCCTCCCCGAATAAGGAACCTGTCCCTTGATAATCTTCAACACATAATAAACCACCATCTCACTCGGTATCTTATACTGCTTTCTAAGCGCCTGCGCCATCTTCATCTGCACAAGTTGTAAATTTCGATACGGTTTCCTCTTGACCACTTTTTGGAGTATTCGTAAAAGATTAGAGGTTATGAAGAGGCTGCGCCAGGAGAAATCGGTGATGGGAGGTGGTTCTTCGGCGTCTTCGGTGTTGGGGGAGGAGGGCATGGGGGGAGGGTAGCGGCGGCGGGCGATCGGGGGTGGGAGGGCGCTGTCTCGGAAGGGGA
>Ga0302325_10035165_pt1 | contig 10240 bp, 6 predicted proteins | sample Palsa_T0_2_FD_201948 | JGI IMG/M metagenome (GOLD analysis project Ga0302325, IMG submission 201948) | Peat permafrost microbial communities from Stordalen Mire near Abisko, Sweden - Palsa_T0_2 | ecosystem: Environmental > Terrestrial > Soil > Palsa > Peat permafrost | place: Sweden: Abisko...
CGCCCAGGAACAGGCAGTCATGCGAAAGACACGTTGGCGTTCGAGCTTGCCCAGTGCGACATCATCTCGGGACGGCCCCATTTGCGGCGTTTTGCATCGGCACCGTGGGATGCCTTTCGCGTGAAAAATCTGCTACCATCACTGTTCGGTGAGGCAACCATGCCCCAATACGTAATCGAACGGGAAATTCCAGGCGCAGGTAATTTGTCTGATGCGGAACTGCAGGCAGTCGCCAGAAAGTCGGTCGGCGTGTTGAAAGAATTAGGACCGGACATCAAGTGGCTCCACTCCTACGTCACCGGCGACAAAGTTTATTGTGTGTACCTGGCGCCGGACGAGGAAACGGTTCGCGAACACGCACGCCGCGGAGGTTTTCCGGCGAATCGCATCTCGGCAGTGCGCCGCATGATCGATCCCGGCACCGCGAACTGACTTAAGCCGGGTTTGGAGTCTGACGACCTGATTCCTCGCCGCAGTTCAGCGCCTCCTGGATGGCTTGATCGAGCGGCATCGCCCAACCTTCCATCCACGCCGTCAGGCCTGCAGCATTGCCGATCGTTCGGCGTGCAAATTCCAGAGCCTTCTCCAGCCTACGTTGCTCGGCTGGCACGAGCGGAACGCCCAACTGTTGGCGAAGCGCGGCTGCGGCTCCCGCCCAGTGCAGCGATTGCTCAGCTTGCGATTGTGCTGCGGCGCTCACAGCTAGACATTCGAGGGCCCTCGCGATGCCGCGTTTGTGACCCAGATCCTGAAACAGCTTGATGCTTTCCCCGTAAAGACGACGCGCCTCGGAGTTATTCCCCTGATCGCAGCTTAGACTTGCCAGATCGGAGAGCGCGCTGGCGATTCCCCAGCTATCCCGCAGTCGCCGAAACTCCGACAGGCTGTTTTCACAATAGGAACGCGCGGCAACCACGTCGGCTTTTTCCCGAGCGACGTCACCCAGATAGTTCAAGGTCCAGGCGGCACCGGCGCCGTCTCCGATCTGACGGAAGATCGTCAGACACTCGTCATAAAGGTTGGACGCGCGTTCATAGTTGCCCTGCAACTTCATCACGCTGGCGAGATTGCTAAGGGCCCGGGCGATGTCAGAGGGATCGCCAAACTCCTTCCATATGGCGAGACAGCGCTCGAAGAGTGAAGACGCATCAATGAGCTCGCCACGATCGCGGGCGTTGACGCCCAACGCGTTAAGTGCGACGGCAACGCCGCGGTTATCGTTTAGCTTGACACAGGTCGCGAGGCTTTCCTCGAACAGTGGCCGCCCAGAGGCGTAATCGCCCTGCGCCGCGGCGAGGACTGCGCCGGCAAACAGCAGGCGGGCGCGCAGCTTCGGACGCGTACCGGCTCCTTCCAACGCCAGGAGCCTGGCGATGGCATCACGGCCCTCCGCGAGATGCTCGCGTGTCTCCCAGAAGCGGAAGAGAGCGGTGCCAAGACGCAGGCCCCATTCGGCATCCTGAGTTTTGATCAGATAGTCAATCGCCAGGCGGAAGTTTTCATGCTCGACCTCATAACGGTCAAGCCATTCGGGTTGAGCGTCAATGTCCTCGGCGCCTTCTTCGGCAAGCACGAGATAATACGCCGCATGGGCCCGGCGACTCGCAGGTTCGTCGTTGCTTTCAGCGAGACGTTCGAGAGCGTACTCGCGGATGGCGGAAAGCATAACGAAGCGCGTTTCTTGATCAACGTGATCCACCTGTTGGGCCAAGCTCTTATCGACCAGTGAAGCCATCCCGTCGAGGACGTCCAGCCCCAAGTCGCCTTTGGTATCGCACACGGCTTCCACGGCTTCGAGCGTGCTGCCGCCGATAAACACCGAGAACCTCCGCAAGAGAGTTTGCTCCGCGTGATTGAGGAGGCCGTAACTCCACTCCACGGTGTTGCGAAGAGTTTGTTGCCGAGTCGGCAGATCGCGGGCGCCGCCGGTCAGAAGGCTCAAACGGCTTTCGAGACGTGTGAGCATGGCGGAGGGCGAAAGCAGCTTGATGCGCGCCGCGGCCAGCTCGATGGCAAGAGGCAGGCCATCCAGCCGAGAGCAGATGGCCGCCACGGTGGGCGCATTTTCCTTCGTCAGTGCGAATTGGTGCTTTACCGCCTGGGCACGTTCCACGAACAGCTCGATCGCTGGAAGACGGGAGAGCACTTCGAGAGAGGGCTTGGACTTAGGATCGGGCAACGCCAGCGGTGGCACTGGAAATTCGTGTTCGCCGTAGATATGAAGCGGTGCCTGGCTGGTGACTAGCACTTTGAGTTTAGGGTTGGCAGTGAGCATTTGCGCCACGTCTGGCGCGGCAGAGACGAGATGCTCGAAGTTGTCGAGCACGAGGAGCATCGGCTGCATCAGCCCACGGAGATACTCCATCAAGTTTTCTTGCGGCGAAGTATTTCCGGTCTCGTGTACGCCGAGGGCCTGCGCGATCGCGGAACCTATTAAGGCACGTTCGCCAATCGCGGACAGTGCGACGAAACAGACACCGCCGGGAAACTGGTCGGCCGTGTCGCTCGCCACCTGCAACGCCAGCCGCGTCTTTCCGATGCCCCCCGGACCAGTGAGAGTGACGAGGCGTATGCCAGAGCGGCTCAAAAGCTGGCGGAGATCAGCCGTTTCGCGTTCCCGCCCAATGAACGCGGTGCGTTGCACCGGCAAGTTGTTGCGGCGAGGTTCCGATTCCCTGGCAGGCATATCGGCCAGACGGTCGCGGACGGCAGCGAGGTCGCGAGCCAAATCGCGGGTAGAGGCATAACGCTGCTTCGGATCTTTGGCAAGGCAACGCTCTACGATCCAAATGAAGGGAGCGGGTGCCTGCAGCGTTTTCGCGCCGAGGCGCTCGGGTTCGTCGCGAAGGATTGCTGCCGTCGTTTCCGCGTGCGTCTTCTTTTGGAATGCGGGGATTCCAGTAGCCATTTCGTGGAGAACCGATCCGAAAGAAAATTGGTCGGAACGAAAATCCAACTCCTCGCCGGTCGTTTGCTCCGGCGACATGTAGCCGACAGTGCCCAGCACTATTCCATGCTCGGTGATGGTGGTGCTCGATTCCGAGCTGCCGCGATCGGGCCTAAGAAGTTTTGCCAGACCGAAGTCCAGCACCTTGGCCGTACCGTCGGAAGAAACCATCAGATTCTCAGGTTTCAGGTCGCGATGAATGAGGCCAATCTCGTGGGCTTTGGCGAGACCGTCGGCAATTTGCGCCGCGATTGCCACTAATTTGCGAAATGGAATCGGGCCGGAGGCGAGCAGCGAACGCACGGTTTCTCCATCCACCAACTCCATGGCGATATAGTGGGTGCCGTTCGCGTGCCCGAGTTCATAAATCGTCACGATGTTCGGGTGATTTAGCGAACTGGCAGAACGGGCCTCCTGCTCGAAACGCGATAAGGCTTCGGGATGTGAACTGTGGTCGAACGCAAGGGTCTTGATTGCGACCTCACGATCGAGGCGGTCGTCCTTGGCGCGATAGACCTCTCCCATCCCGCCGGCGCCAAGTCGCTGAAGAATCTCGTAACTGCCCAAGCGCGCACCCGGCGAGAGGGTGGATGACAACGAACCTGAGGTGGGAGGTAAGTTCATGGACCCTGCTGGCCTACTCTAGTCACGCCAAAGAAGATCGCTTGCCGCTGCGCCATTACGTTTGAATTTTAGGTCGCTGCCCACGATAGACCCGAGGCAGCACCCCTGGATGCGGTTATAATATCCCAGATTTCGGAAGGGGTTCATGGATATTCGAACGTTGCAGCGGCCACTAAAAGACGGGTACCGGCAAGACCCAACCAGTTCCCGAATCACGCTGACTGCGCACGGTACTCAGGCTGACGTACCGATCGCTTGTTCGGTGGACTTGGGGCGTGCCATCTATAAGGCGCAAGCGCACAAGGGAGTCGGTGGCGCCGGTACCGGAGCTTGCTCCGGAGACCTACTCTTAGGTGCGTTAGCTGCATGCGCGCAGATTACTTGCCAAATGGTAGCTGCTGCTATGGGAATACCCACAGAGCGCATCGATGTCACCGTCGAGGGCGATCTGGATCTTCAAGGAACCCTGGGAATCTCGAAAGAAGCGCCCGTCGGATTTGAGAGCATCCGAGTCACTTTCGACGTCCGCGCGCCGCAGGCAACGGCGGAGCAGTTGAGCGCGTTACATTCGAAAACAGAGCAATATTGCGTGGTGATGCAAACCTTGGAACATCCCCCGCGAATTGAGAACAAATGGAAGCAGTAGGGACGGTCTAAGCGCAAACCACCCAAAGTTCCGCAACAAGAAATTCCGTTTTCATTTCGGCTTGATGTTCTGATTTACGCGGAATAAGTTCCCGGGATCGTAACGCTTCTTGATCTTTGCCAGACGGTCGTAATTCTTCCCGTACGTCGCGCGGATGCGATCCTCGCCTTCTTCCATCATGAAGTTGACGTACGCGCCGCCGGCGGAATAGGGATGAAGCGCGCTCCAATACTCCTTCGCCCAGGTAGAGATTTTTCCCTTGTTAGCCGGATCAGGATCGACGCCGACAATCACAGAACTCCACGTTGCGTCACGGTAGCCCCACGGCGTGGCACTGTTCTTGATGCGGCCGGCGGCGCCGTTGATTGGATACAGGTGCATGGTCGACTGCATCGACGGCAAGTTCGCTGAGTATTTCACATGGACCGCGATGGCTTCGTTCGGCAGAGTACGCACGAAATCGGCCTTCCAATACCATTGTTGGCCCGGCGGATAGAGACCGTCGTGCATACTTTGGAGTACCGGATATGGAATCGGGCCGACCATGTCGAGCGCTGGGGCCTTGAAGCTCCGGATCGGCTTGAAAATTTTCTCCGCTTTCTTGATCGGTCCGGTGTAGCACCACACGATGCCGCACATCTTCTTATTGTGCAGACGCTCGGGGAAAGGAGCCGCGGGCGGCACGGTGAGGAAGGCAAAGAAGCCGTAGAGGTCATCGGGCGCCTTCGCGATGAATTCGCGGTACCAGCGCATTATCTCCGCTGCGTCTTCCATCGGCCACAACATCGGGCCGCCGTAAACGGTGTGCACGGGTTGCCCCTTGAACAGAAATGACGTCACGACGCCGAAGTTGCCTCCCCCGCCACGCGCCGCCCAGAACAAGTCAGAATTCTCCCTGGCGCTGGCGGTGACGAACCGCCCGTCGGCCAACACCATTTCGACGGCCAGCAGATTGTCGATGGTGAGGCCATAGCGGCGCGTCAAATAACCGATCCCTCCGCCCAAGGTCAATCCTGCTACGCCGGTCGTCGAAATGATTCCCGCAGGAACCGCGAGACCGAACGCGTGTGTTGCATGGTCGACGTCGCGCCAGAGCGCACCGCCACCGACCTGCACGATCCTCTTCTTCGGGTCCACGCGAACATAGTTCATCGGCGAAAGGTCGATTACCAATCCGCCATCGCACACTCCCAACCCGCCCGCGTTATGCCCGCCGCCGCGGACAGCCACCAGCAGTTTCTCCTCGCGGCCGACCTTCACCGCCGCTATGACGTCGGCCACGTCGGTGCAGCCGGCAATCAGTCGAGGGTGCCGATCGATCATCCCGTTGTATACTTTGCGAGCCGCGTCGTAACTCGGATCTCCTGGCTCGATCAGACCTCCGCGCAAGCTGGCTCTGAAAGCTGCAATCTTCGCTTCGTTCAACGCTACCCCTATCCCCGAGCATTCGACCTGTTATGCCGCACTTGTGCGCGTAGCGCGGTACGGCGCGTCGCTAGGCAAACTCGTTTGCGGCACCTGCCAAATTTAGCCGGCTTTTCGATTTGGACCCCCGGTTCGCGCATAGTACCGCTTCTCCTTCTCCGAACACAACGCGTCTGCCACCAGAACAGGTCCCACCGACATTGGGCCCCAATGCCAGATCCCAGCGGAAATCGTAGAGGAGACTATACTCGGCTCGGCGTTTCGATTCGAGCACCCACGTGATAATCCCCGGTTTGTCGGCAACCAAGAAGTTTTCCAGAAACGGGCTTCGACGAAGTTAATGGGTTAACGATAGGTCGGCGGGCAGTCCCCAGGGAATGGAAAAAATCGTCCGAACACTGGTTTCTTGCCAGGTGTTTCCAGAGAATTTTCGATGTCTGACTGTGTGGTAGGAATGTAGTCTCCGCTAACCACTCCTGACTTGGCAAATACGCCACAGATTCGTATTACTTTCAGCCTCACAATCGCTGGGCATTCGCCTTCTCCACGTCATGAAACCGGACTGGTCTCGTCTCTCTGTGCCCCTCGCTCGATTCTCCGACTGTATGTTGTTGTTGCAGAACGGGATGCGACCCGCGCAGGTGCGGGCTTTTATGAGTTCCAGAAGTTCTAACCAGAGTTCGATTTCCACTCGCTCTACCAACAAGAAATCGGCCTCGATTGCTTTGAAATTTGTAGGAAATCGCCGGTAATTCCGCAATTCTTGCTTTAGAACCGGACCAGAGAAAGTGCTCCGCTTCGCCATGCCGGCTAATGTTTCTGCCATTTTCTCCGCAAGGCATCTGAGCAGTCCGGTTTCATGGGCTCCGTCCGGCGAATGGAATGCGATCATAAACCGATGATGTGGCGAAAGCGCCCTTGACTTTTGGCTGGCCTTCAGGAATCCGCCTGTCCCTTCCTACAAGCGCGGTTCCCACTGCGGATCGAACGGAACTTCACCAGAGGGCTTCCGAAGCGTTTGCCGACTTTCAAGTCATGTCGTCGGCGAAACTTAGGAGGAATGCTTCGTGGCGCCTGCTGGAGTTTTGCCGCTTACGGAAATGGCCGCGCCTTTTCGGCGGATCAGTTTGTCCCCGGAACCAAGGGATAAAACACAAAATTGCAGCCGGTAGACGAGCAGGAAAGGATTCCTCTTCTAATCAGACGCGCTGCCGACGCGGGAGGAAACACTGCGCGAGATTGAGCGTTTTCGAGCGTTTTTCCTGCGCTCCTCAGGGCTTCGGAACCGCTGGAAAAATTTGCTTTTTCTATTTTCCCGCTGGCCACCAGCAAGACGTCGAAGTCCGCGCTCGCATTCGCCGCCGTAATGGCCGGAAGGTGGATGGTGCGCATCAAGTTTAGTTCTTCGCGGGCATTCATTCGTTTTCCGGGAAGAGGGACGTTGGCGAGATTGCGCATGCGCGCAGAGGTTTCTCCCAAGCGCGGATTGGCTTCGAGCGCCAGGTCGTACATGTGAAGCGCCTCCGGCAATTTTTTCTGCTTCTCATAGACTTGGCCAAGATGATCGCCCACCAGTCCTTCCTGCCGAAGTTGCCAGGCGGGAGTGAGGTAACTTTCGGCCCGGGCCAGATCGCCCATCTTGAAGTAGATCCAGCCGAGAGTATCCCAGTACGCGGTGATCGTCGACGCCAGCTGGAGGTCGGCCTTCAGTACGTTCTGGCAATCCAACTTTTGTGAGCGCTCTTCCACTTCTTTAATCGACCGCTGCGAGTAGCCGAGAGCTTCGGCAAGATTCGTTCCCGTCTCAGCCATATCGTAGGCGACATTATTGAGCATCTCGGCGCTGGGGTCGATTTGCAATGCTTTGTGCATCGCCTTCATCCCCTGCTCTGTGTTGTGGGAACGCAAGCGGACCATCCCCAGCCGCAGTTGCGCATAGGCATCGGAGGGGTTCACCAGGGCAGCAGCTTCAAAGAGCGATGTGGCCTCCGGATAACGCTTCTCCGCCATATAAAGCGCGCCGAGATTCGGCGCGATGTCGGGATCGTCGGGAGCGAGGCTCTTCAATTTCTGCCAAGTGGCGATGGCATCGTTGCGGTTCCCGAGAAATGCGTAATAGAAGGCGAGTGTCTTGTAGGGAACCATCTGAGCAGGATTGGCATCCACCGCTTTTTGAAGGGCCTTCAGCGCGGAAGGTTTGTCTCCGGTCGCCGAATATAACCAGCCCAACTCAATCCATGCACGGGAGAAATTCGAATCGAGAGAAACAGCCTGGGTGAGGGCTTTGATTGCAGACGAACTATCTCCCGCCTGCATTGACTTGCGGGCATTGTCCTCCGCTCTGAGCGCGTCATGGTTAGAACTCCCCGGAAGTTGCGTAACGCTTTCGCGTAACCCAAGTCCGGCAGACCGCCGTGTATCAGCTGCTGCGGGTTTGTTTGCCCCCGCCGGCAGTTTCGTGGCAGGGACGCGAGGCGGAGCTTGCGCCCGACGTTGAAAGGCATACCAGAGTACGCATCCGGACAGAATCGCCAACAGGGCGAAAAACAGAACCAACCTCCGGGGGAGAAAGCTTTCCGCGGGGGACGGAGCGGATTCTGTTTTCAACTCTGGAGGGTTTGAGACGGCGGGGTGCGAAAATGTCGATAAGGGCGGAGGCGGTACAGGCGGTGGATTTGAAAGTCCAGAATGTTCCGGAGGAATCACGATCTTCTCGGGCCATTGATCCTCCGCGGTTGCAGGCAGACTTGGTCCAACTTGCGCTGGAGCAGGTTTTTCGATTTCTTCTGACACCGGCGCCTTCGGCGCATCGTTGAGCGGCGGCGCAACCGGCCTCGGGTCAATAGGCAACAGGTGAGAGTTCTGTGCTGCCCACTTCGCGGCCAGTCCGTTCAAAGGACTCTTGGTGTTGTACTCCTGATAAGAAATCATCCGGCCGATGCGGATAATTAATTGATCGAGGCCCTCGGATGCAGCCCAGAAATCTCCGATGCACACCATGGAATCGTCGAAGTTGGGATGAAAAACCGGCGTCAGCATGCGGCATTGTGGCGCACGCCTGGGATAACCGAGGGTCAAATTCACCTCAAGCACGTGCGAATCGCGCTCCAGAATCTCTCCCGAGCCGGAGACATAGAGTCCGCGCAAGTTGTAGGTGAAGCGATAAATCTCCGGCGGAATTCCGGCTTTGCCTGTGATCTGAATCAGCGGCCAATTCTGCAACAAACCCTGCAGCGTCTCTTCATCGAGCATGAGGCGTCGGATACGCGGAGAAGGCATGCTTTATGCTCGCGACCGCTTACTTGAGTATTTCCGCCTTCTTCCGGCGGGCAATGCTGTTGATGTGATATTGGATATAAATCGTGCTGAAGAAAAATGTCATCGCGCCGCTCATCTGCAATCCGATGTTCTCGGTGGAGTTGTAATATTCCTCCATCGCGGCCTTGATGCTGAAGACGCCAAATAAATAGATAATGGCTCCGGCAATGATAAGCAGCCCGCCGAGCCCAGGGAATCGAAATAGAGCGATGGTCAGAAAGCCGGCGACCATTCCGGCCGGGTACATGGCAACCAGCACCAGTGGCTTGTTATCACCGGAGAGCTTCCGCGCCCAGTTGCCCTGTAACAAAGCCCACACCATGTTGAAGAGTTGACGTGTGAGTATTCCGAGAATGAGGAGGATCGCCCAGTGCAGATTCGGAGGCAGCGGAACGAACACAGGGGCAGACTCTGTGGCTACCGCAACTCCTCCACCAGCAATAGCCATCGCCGGAATGTTTCCCAGCACGTTGGATACTGGCACCCAATCCGCCATGCCCTCACTCTGAGTCAGATCCTCGAGCGTCACGTTGCCGGACAGAACGTACTGCTGCAGATCGGCAAGACTATAGGGGCCGAAACGTTGGTCGCCACGCTTTACGAAGTATTCCATCAAGGCTCTCCAGTTTCAAGATTCGAACTGCGCTCCCCGGGCATCGCGATCGATGGTGCAGATGTCAATCACCGCCCACAACCAACTCATCGGAGAGCCAAAACCCAAGGTCAGCAGAGTAATTCCGAGTTGCAGGCCTGCTTTTTTGTGGTAGCCAGCGTAAAAGTTATGGGCCCCGAACGCTCCCAGAAGCGCGCCGAGCACAATATAGTTTGTACGTTTTCTCGGTTCGCGCACTTCCGCCTCTTCGGCAGGCGGTGCGGGGTCTTCACCGGCAAAGCCTCCGAACATCGAAGGGACCACTCGGTTGGCCACATGCTGCAGATCGACTGGTGCGGGTGCGGGAGAAGCAGGGGCAGTAACTCCGGGCGGAGGCGGCGGCATGCGGCGCTGCCCTGGCGCTGCCGGTGCTGCTGCCGCCACCAGTTCAGGAGTTGAAACACTTACTTTGGGTTCGTCCCCGGGAGCCTTGCTGCATCCAAAAATTGTGCAGCCTCCATTCTCCGCATAGCAGTCGGCGTGGTGCGCGCTGCCACAGCCCTCGCATAGCAACGGATTATCTTCCACACCGATGTCCGTTCTGCAGTAGGGACAAACCAAGCCCGTCATGAACGATGTTTCTCCTTATAACGGAAGGCGTAACGGCCAATCTTCAACAAATCGCCGT
>Ga0302325_10035167_pt1 | contig 10240 bp, 12 predicted proteins | sample Palsa_T0_2_FD_201948 | JGI IMG/M metagenome (GOLD analysis project Ga0302325, IMG submission 201948) | Peat permafrost microbial communities from Stordalen Mire near Abisko, Sweden - Palsa_T0_2 | ecosystem: Environmental > Terrestrial > Soil > Palsa > Peat permafrost | place: Sweden: Abisko...
ACCGCCCATCACCGACATGCCTGTCGGGTCCTTACTGGCGGCCCGAACAGTGGGCCTACCTCGCCGCCCAGGCCGGAATGCGTGTGCAGCCCGTTCATCGCCGGATCGCCCTTGCGGATGGTTTCACGCCTGCTGTGGCGGAAGGCGCCACTGTGACGATCATCGGCGAACTGTGCCTCGGGCAAGCTGACGCGTCGATCCGCACTGGAGCCCGTCGCCTTGCCAGGGCAGCCAACGTCGAGATGCTCACTGTGCGGATGAGCGGCCCTGAACCGGGCGCTACCTTCCTAGGAGCCGATCCGTGGCCCGAACTGACCTCCCCGGAAACAGCCGATGCGCTCCTGGCGTACATAGCGGGGAAGAGCGCCAGCTAGCCCCCACCGCCAGTTCGGCGGCCCGCAGGGGAGATCTTTTGGCCGGCCGCGCTTGATGGTGACAAGCCCGAGGTGCCCCCCGGGGTGGTGCGGGCCGAGAAGAGCAGATGTGCTGATGGCTGGGGCGGCTTCGCCATCCGGGCGAAAATGAACGTTCCGCGTCGGGCGTGACACCTGTAATCGATAGCTTGCGCGAACCAGCTCCCGTTTGGTGATCTGGAGATCGGCCCGCGACGCTGTCCAACAATTGTTGTACGATAACTCTATGAGCGTCGGATTCCGCCCTACTGATGAAGATCTTCGTGTAATCGAGGCTAATCGCCGCGAGGATGAGAAGACCAGCGATGTCATCCGCCGTGCGCTGCGGCTCCTAGATCGCGAGGCCTGGGAGGAGCGCGCCCGTGCTGACATGCACCGGCTGCGGAGTGAGGACCTGTCCGCCGACGCGGATGCGTGGGATTACGATGCCGACGGGAACATCCGGATCGCGGGCACCGGTCTCATAGTTCCGGCGCGCCCGGCCGATCACGCATGATCCGCGGCGCGGTCTACCCGGTCGACCTGGGCGATGCCAAACGCGGTCATGAGCAGCGGGGCCGGCGTCTCGGACTGGTCATCAGCATCGAGCAGAACGCCTGGTCCACGGTGACCATCCTCCCGACCTCGACCAGCGCCCAGCCGGCCGTCTTCAGACCCGAGGTCGTCATCGCGGGGCGGGACACCAAGATCTTGATCGACCAGCTCCGCGCCATCGACACCGGCTACGTCACCGGCGAACTCGTGGACTACCTGTCACGCGATGACATGGCACACGTCGAGCGCAGCCTGACACGTTACCTCGGCCTGGTGCGCTGACAATCAGCCTGGGCGCCACTCGGGCGGCAGTCCAAAAATTCCGCCTCCTAGCGCGTACGCGCTGTTCGTCCCCGCGGCCGGGGCTTCTCCGGACGCTGCCTCAGAACCCGCCCGCCAGGCACGCGGATTCGCCTGCCGCAGGCATAAGTATCCGGGAGCTTCAGCTAAGCCCCGCCCCGAATGCTCGGGGCGGGGCCTTGAACGCAGCTGCGTCGTTCGCGCGGAACGACCGGGGGTGCGTGCCCTAGGGGATCGTCACCGTCGAAGGCGGTGAGGCGATTCCGTTGGCCACCACGACCAGCGTGCTCTGGCCGGCCGGCGTGCCCGGCGGGAGGGTGAACTCGGTCGAGGATCGGGTGCCGGGATTGACCGACACCGAGGTCCAGTTGCTGGTCCTGGCGTAGGTCACCACGCCAGTTGCGGAGTTGGTGATCCGTACCAGGGGGAAGTTGGTGTTGTCCTGGACGTCGTCACCGTAGGCGGCTCCCTGGTCCAGCCCGGCGAGCTGCTTGCCGGACAGGGAGTAGGTGCGCCCCGGGGCCAGCGTCGTGGAGCTCAGCGATGTGATCGAAGGCCGCCACGACGCGTTCGGCGTCCCGCCGGCCGTGTAGACCTCCATCTGGCTGCTGCCGTCGTCGAACAGCACCTGGCCGTTCGGCAGCGCCAGGAACCGCGTGTAGTACGAGGAGTCGTTCGGAGCGTTCGGCACGTCCGGGATCTGGGTAATCGTGTTCGAACCCGCGTTGTAGAGGAAGAAGTGAGTCGGCGTGTTGTACACGCACGCGCTCGCGTCGAACAGCACGTTTCCGTCCGGCAGGATCGATCCCGGTCCGTCCGTGCTGTCGTACTCCTCGCCGCCGATGGCGGGAATTTCCGGACCCGCGGTCCACGTGCCCGCGGTCCCGGCCTTGTAGTTATAGAGCGCGGTTTGCGTCGCCGCGTCCGTGGTGCACGCCGCGGGCGCCTCCTGCGTGCTCGAGCCGGCCCCGACCACGAACGTATTGCCGCCTGGCATCTCGACCTGCGGCCCGATCTCGACGACTGGGAACGGATCGACCGGATCGCCGTTCGCGGCTGTATTTCCCGCGAACGACCAGGACTTAGTGCTGGGGGTAAATAGCTGGGTCGCAAACGGCACCCAGAGATCGAGGGTCAGCAGCTGGCCGCTCGGCTCCAGGGTCCAGCCCTCTTCGTCGTTGGGATCGTCCTTGCCCGTGCCCGGGATCACGGTCCATTTCAGCGTCTTCGCGTTGAGCAGCGCGTCATCGACCACCGGATTCGGATCCGTGAGGCAGTCCTGGCACGGCTGCTGGAGCATGAAGGTGCCGTCGTTCAGGACATCGCTCGCGGCATCTCCGATGTTCGTCCAGCCTGGCGGTGGTGCGACTGACTTCCAGGTGTTGGTCACCGGGCTGTAGATCGCGCCCTGGTTCGACCACGCATCATTCTCGCCGATGTATTCGCCGCCCTCGACGATCATGCGCCCGTCGGGCAAGATCGCCGACGCGAAATACAGCGGCGTATACGCCGCAGGCATCGACGCGATCTGGCTCCACGTCCCGTCGATGTAGCTGCCACTCGCATCCGGCGTGAGCTTGTACCAAGCGTTCGTGCCGCCCGTGGTGTCGTTGTCCGGCTCATCGTGAACCAGGACCGTCCCGTCGCTCTCCAAGAGCATCGTGCCGGGCGTCCCGAACGGCGGCGGGTTCTTCAGCGGCGTCCAGGGTGACGCCGTATCCGCGGCGCTGGCAAACGGTGTCACTCCCGACGGCTGCGCACGCCCCAACGGCGGACGCGGAGCAAGGGGCGCCGGTGTCTGAGCGGTCACGGCCACTTTCAGCGGGTGCGCGGATGCGGGTGTCGTGGCAATCACTAGCCCGGTCAGCGCGGCCACGCACGTAGCCCCGCCGCCGAGTACAGCAAATCGGCGAGTTAATGTCATCGAGACTCTCCTGTACCTTCGTTTCGCCCTGGTTTCGACGCCCGAACGCTAGCAGGGCCGTTCGGAGTTTGTCCGGTTATGTTGGCGATTAGACTTGCCGGGCTAGGCGAGGCCCGGGCCTGCGGCACATGGTGATCACCTCGGCGGTCAGTGCCGGGCGGTTGCCCGGTCTGCGGCGAGCTTGCTGATCGGGTCGTCGAGGCCCGCTGCGCGGGCAGGCTCGCGCCACGGGGCGCCATGTTGCCGGGTTAGACCCACGTCCCCCTGTCGGCTGTCGCCGCCCCCGCGTAACTCCCCGTGGAGGGCCAGCAGCCAGGTAGCCGCTACCCGAGGTGCGACCCCGCCGACCATGGCACGGGCCGCTGCGGCACGACCGCTTCCCCGGCTGCGGGCAAGTCAAGGACGAGGCCCCCGCCTCGCTCGCACAACGTCGCCCAGCGCCGCCGGAGACCGATGCGGCGGCGGAACCGGCGAGGCTGAATGTTGTAGAAGCGCCCGCCGCCGTAGCTGATCCGGATCTCCCGCACGCCCGGCCGCTGCCCGGCCAGGCACGCGCCGAGCGGCACGCCAAGGCCCGTGCGGGCCGTGGGAGTGTGCGCGTTGCCAGTGACCACCAAGGTGCCCGCAGCCGCTGCGGGAGCGGCCAGGATGCGCCGGGCCATCGCCTCGTCGCGCTGAGACCAGGTCCAGCCCTCGCCCATGGTCCCGTCGAACAGAGTCAGGCTCAGCGGCCCGGCTGCAGCACGCTCCCGCAAGACCGCCAGGTGCCCGGCGGTGATCCGGCCATCGCCGGACCACAGCAGCGGGTGATCGGCCAGCCGCCCGCCTGCGAGGAACGCCCCGGCTGCCAGCGCCAGGTCCTCATGCCATTCCAGGGCCAGCCCGCCCAGCCCAAGCGCCTGCATGAGCGAGCGGATGACCAGCGGGTTCTCCCGCACGCCGTGAACCTCGCCGAGCAGCAGCAAGCCCGACTCCTCCAATGACCGGCGCGCCGCCGCCAGCGCAGGCGGCTCGATCACCAGGCCCAGGTCCGTGACCGCGAAGCCGGCAGCCGCACGATCCAGTTCCTGCACCGTCGAAACAGGCGGCACCCCTTCAGGATGCCACTCGTCCGGTAATCCGGCGGCGTTAGCGGCAACGCGTTATCCGGTCGGGCGGGTGTAGCAGGCAAGGTAGCCGGCGGGCTCGATTACTGAAACCCGCCCGCCGGGCGGTCCTCAGGCCGCGGGCCAGCAGCCGCAGCACGTCGAGTTCGCGGGGATCAAGAGAGGGTGATGGCCACCTTGCCGTGGACGTGCCCGGCGCGCTGCAGCTCGACCGCGGCGCGGGTCTGCTCGATGGGGAACGTCGCGGCGATCGGGACGACGAATTCCCCGGCAGCGATCGCTGTCGCGATGCGCTCGAGTGCCCCCGGCGTCGCGTCCCTGCCGCCGGTGGCGCGCGTCCCGTCCGGCGGGCTGGCCGCCGCGATCGTCGCGATCCGGCCGGGCGCGACGCCCAGGTCCACGGCCGCTCGTGCGGTCTGGTCGCCGATCAGGTCCGCCGCCGCGGTCACGCCCTGCAGTACGAGCACCCGGACCCGGCCGGCCAGGCCATCGCCGTACGTGACGGGCTCGGCGCCGAGCTCGCGCAGCAAGCCGAACGCCGCCTGGGACGCCGTCCCGATGACCCGGGCGCCCGCGCGCCGCGCGAGCTGCACGGCGAACACGCCGACACCGCCGGCGGCCCCGCCGATCAGCACGATGTCCCCCGCGCGCACGCCGATCGCGCTGACCACGGCATCGGCGGTACGCCCGGCGATCACCAGGGTGCTCGCCGTGATGTCATCGACGCCGTCCGGGGTGTGCAGCAGCGGATCCGCGCCAGGCCGCACGACGGCGTAGTCCGCGACCGCGCGACCCCGCGCGCCGCCGTAGACGCGGTCCCCGGCCGCGAAGCCGGTCACGCCGTCGCCGACCTCGTCGACCACTCCGGCGAAGTCGTTGCCGAAACCGGCCGGCAGCGTCACGCCGAACCGCCCGGCGGCCTCGGCCGACCCGGCGAGTTTCCAGTCGACAGGGTTCAGCCCGGCCGCCGACACCCGCACACGCACTTCGCCGGGCCCGGCGTGGGGCTCCGCGACGTCGCGCACCTGGAGAACTTCCGGTCCCCCGAACTGCTCCTGGATCACCGCTCTGCTCATGCCCCTCACAACACCGCGGCCGTCCCTCGTATTCGCCGGCCCGGCGGTGGGGCTCACAGCGGCGGCCTGCCTAGCATTACCGGTGGCAGCCAGAGCACGCGCGGAGCAAGATCAACTAAGCGACAGTGCATATGCTCAGGCTCAGCCGGGCACTACCGGCCACGGACGGAGAAAACAGGTGAAAGAGAGTTCTGCCACCCGCACGGAAGCCAACCGGAAGATCATCCGCCGGGCCTTCGACGAATGGCAGCAGGGGAGTGGTGCCATCACTGACGTGTTCGCCCGCGATATGGTCTGGCGGATCGAGGGACACTCGGCCGCATCGAAGGAGTATGGCACAAGCAGCAGTTCATTGATGAGGTGCTGACGCCGTTTGGCGCGCGGTTCACTACGTCAGAGCCATTCCGCCCGGTCACGATCCGGGCGGTCTACGCCGACGCCGACGCGGTGATCGTTATCTGGGACGGTCGCGGGATCACCAGCGATGGCCAGTCCTACGAAAACAGCTATGCCTGGATCATGAAGCTAGCTGGCGGCAAGGTCATCGACGGCACCGCGTTCTACGACAGCATCTCCTTCAACGACCTCTGGGCTCGGGTCCAGCCCCGATGATACGTCCGCGACACTGACCGTGACGGGACTCTTTGACCAGTCGTTAGTCAGCGACGAGCGCGTCAGTGAGCGGATCGATTCCGGCCAGCTTCGCCGCCAGCTCAGCGCTCAGGCCATGACGCGCGGCAAGCGCCGCGGGCGTGTAATAGGTGACGTTCGTCCGGCTGCCGTCGGCCCAGATCAGTATCTTGAGCGGCAGATCAAGGGCCGCCAGCGGCGCGGCCGCCATGACCGGCGTGCCCGCGGCGGGATTGCCGAAGATCACCAGCGCGGTGTCGCGCAATTTCAGGCCTGCTTCGCGTGCTTCCGTGCTCTGGTCGATGATGGCGAAGACCTTCATGCCTTTCGCGGACAGGATGCCGGTCAGCCGCGAGACGGTGGCGGTGACCGACCGCGGGCTTACTTTGGTGGTGACCTGGGTCTCGGTCCATTCAGTCATGGCGGTTTCCGTTCTCGTCTGCTGCTATCTCGTTAGCTGATGCCGGCTAACGCTATCCGCCGCGCCGACCGCCTACATCAGTTGTCTGACGCTCCAGGCGGCGTACCCTCGCCAGGCTGCCTTCCCAGGGGGCCTGCCAGGCTAGTCGGCGAAACCGTCGGCTTTCCTCGGACGGATAGGACCCTCCCGGCGAACACCCACGAATACCGGGAGGGTCCCTCGTTCATCACCAGATCGTTTCCCGGCACGTCGGGAAACGTATTGCCTAGCTTCCGATTGTGAACGTCTCCTTGACGACGTTTGAGATCGGCTTCTCCGAGCCGGTTACGGTGCCCGGGGCCGTCCCTCTCACGAGGTAGGCGGTCAGGGTCGTGGTCGTGCCGGTTCCGAACGCGCCCGGCTTACCGACCTCCCAGTCCGCGAACACCTGGGCGAGGCCGTGGCTGCTCGCCACGTCGGTGAGCTGGAACACGCCGGCGAGGTTCGCGTGGGGGCCGCCTGCCGCCTGTGGCGTGGTAGACAGAAGCACAACGAGGCCGGGCGCGAAGGGGTCCGGATGACCAATGGCCGGCGCGGTGGAGATCCCCGGCTTGTAGCCGTTTGCCGCCGATAGCTCGCGGTTGCCAGTGGCGTTGCGCGCCAGCAGCGCGAGGTCGACGTTGAACACGCCGCCAGCACCGGAGACGTCATGGGGACTGGGGGTGATCGCGACCAGCGTGATCGCCGGCCGCTGATGGCGGACGATGGCGTGCTCGCCGCTCGCCGCAAACGCAGGCGTCGCGGCGGTGAGCGCCAGCGCCGCTGTCCCGGTCAGCATGATCGCGGCTCGCCCCACTCGTCCGCGCGTCCCGCTTCGCACCTCACGCTGGTGCCCATCACCTTCATGATCAAGTTTGTGGTTGTGCGGCATGACAGTTCCTTTCATGTGAGCCGAGGTCCCTCCTGAGGGGCATCGTCCGTTTCATGTCAGGCGGTACGCCTTCCGGGGGTTCCCGGGTTCAATCGCACCCGGGAATTTATCTGCCGTCCGGAGGGCGGCTGCAGCGGCGCTTATACAGCCAAGAGCCGCGCGGCCGACCCACGCATCCGGCCGGAGTGCTCGATGCCGGATCGCTGGTACTACGGAATCGAACACGGCGTCGGGCAGCGGTACGCGGTCCCGGGACCACAGGGTTCAGAGTTTCTTCCCGAGCCTGTCGAACTGCCCGTCCGGTCGACACGGCGGATCGGCCGCACGGCTCCAACGGCGGCCAGAAAGCCTTCGGGCGTGACTGAACCCGGGAAACCCCGGAAGGCGTACCGCCTGACATGAAACTCACGATGCCCGTCATCACGCTGCTGAGCGGTACCGCGCTGGGCGTTGCCGTCCTCGCGGCCAGCCAAGGGCACCGTGAAGGCCTGGCGGCTGGACCTGGCCGGCCTGAACGACGCACGGCTCACGGTCACCTACCGCACCGCGAAGGCGGCGGGCTACGTCATGGCCGGCGGCACTGATTCGCGAGAATCAAGCGGTCGCCGTCGAGGCCCTGTGTGTCCGGGGCTGGGCCCGGGCCCGGCTGGCCAAGTCCGTGCACGACGCCGGGTGGCCGGCGTTTGCGGGGATGGTGGAGTACAAGGCCCGGCGCTACGGGCGGGAGTTCCGCCGGATCGGCCGGTTCGTGCCCACGAGCCAGGTGTGCTCGGGGTGCGGGGTCAAGGATGGTCCCAAGCCGCTGCATGTCCGGACCTGGCGGTGCGGGGCGTGCGGGGCACAGTTGGACCGGGACGTGAACGCGGCGGTCAACGTCGCGGTGGTCGCCGGACTGGCGGTGACAGCCTGCGGAGCGCAGGTAAGACCAGGGTCCGCCCTGGCACAGCGCAGCGAAACAGGAACCCACCCGAAGCCACGCCCCGAACCGGCGTGACAGACGGGAATCCCCGTCCCACAGGACGGAGTGGAAGTCAATGAGAACTCGCAGCGCACAAGCCGATCGGGCCGACCCGGAAGGGTCGGCCCGATTGTCGTTCATGTCGGGATGCTCAGCAGCGTCTTACCGTTCACCACGATCACGTCGAAGCGAGCCAGGTTTGCCAGCGAGATCGCGGTCCCGCCCTGGACCAGCAGGTGCGCCGGGTGGCCGGGCACTCCGTCGCCGGGCACGCCCACCGACCATCCGGTGACCACCCGGCGCTCGCCCGTCTTCGACACCGCGATGAGCTCGCACTCCAACGGTCCGTGCACGTCAGCCAGGTCCAACGTGACGTAGGTACCCCAGGCCTTGGTGACCAGGCCGACGGTGCCGGTCACGCCGGTCTGCGCGTTGATGGCGGAATGCAGCTGCCCGGCCAGGACCGCCGTCCCGGGCGCCTGGCCATTCGGCGCGACCGTGAATCCGGCCGCGAACCCGCCGCCGAGCGCCGCTACGCACGCGGCCGCGCCCACCGCGACCGCCCACCGGACCCGGTGGCGCCTCGCCGCAGCCCGCCTGCTCAGCAGGTCGACCACACCCTGCTCAGAGACGGTGTCCTCCGGGGACTCGACCGGCCCCAGGCCCGTCAGCAGCGCCTTCATAGGCGAAAACTCCGCAAGCTCGGCGTGGCACAAGGGACAGTGGGCCAGGTGGGCCTCGAAGGCCGCCCTGTCCTCGTCCTCCAGCAGGCCGAGCGCGTAGGCGCCAACGTCGATATGCTCGCCGATCACGGCGCCACCCCGCGTTCGTCGAGTACCACCTGCAGCGCGCGAAGCGCGTAGTACACCCGGGACTTGACCGTGCCGACCGGGATCCCCAGGACCTCGGCGGCCTGGTTCACCGTACGGTCACGCAGGATGGTCTCGTTGAGCACCTGACGGTGCAGCGGCGACAGCGCCCGCAGCGCGTCCTCCACGACCAGGCGACGGTCGGTAGCCGTGATTTCATCCTCGGCGGGCAGGTTGGCCAACTCGGCGTCCGCCGTCTCGATCGGCCGTGCCTTGCGCCGACGATGATCGTCGATCACGATACGACGCGCCACCGTGGTCAGCCACGGCATGAGAGACGGCTCGGACAGATCAAGCCGCCCAGCCTCGCGCCAGGCCCGGACCATGGTCTCCTGGACGACGTCCTCGGCCTGGGCGCGGTTTCCCGCGGTCAGTCGCATCACGAAGGTCATCAACGGTTCACGATACTGCTGATACAGCGCCGTGACGATCGCGTCGTCTTCGGCCGCGCCGTCGGCGCTCGCACGCTGCGCTCTGCCGGGCCGCAGCCGCCCCCCGAAGAGGCTCACATAGCACATTGAACCACCTAGAACCCCCGATGCGCACCGACCGCGGCTGCGTTCGTGCCAGCTGGTAAGCCGCCAGGCAACTCGTAAGCCGTCGGTAAGCCCGCAAGCTATCCTGCTCGAATCCTCGATTTGCTTGTTCCTGGGCGGCCGCGGCGGCCGCCTGGACCCGTGGACCGCCCGCAGGATCGTGCGCGTTGATGCCCGCGAAGCTGGCGTGTGCCGGGGCCGCGCCCAACGCTAGGCCCCCGGCCACCGCATCGGTCCGGTCACCACGAGTCCGTTCCTTCCTGCCGCTAGTCGAGCCCGTTACCTCACGGGCGCCTGATATAGGCAGGTACGGGCCATCCGCCAAGGCGGGTTCAACCAGCGCCGCGGATTCTGGTCACAACCAGAACCAGGACCGGCAGCGGGCCCCGGACCCCGGCCGGTCGTAGTGCCGTCTACCTCCGCGCCGTCCTCTGACGGCGGGTACCCGGTCACCTCGTACACGGTCACGGCCATCGACCTCACCAATCCTGCCGGCGACAAGAGCGAGGGCTACCCGCCAGCACGGTGCCGGGAGGCCGCCGACGCGGTGGTCGGCGAGCTGT
>Ga0302325_10035168_pt1 | contig 10240 bp, 11 predicted proteins | sample Palsa_T0_2_FD_201948 | JGI IMG/M metagenome (GOLD analysis project Ga0302325, IMG submission 201948) | Peat permafrost microbial communities from Stordalen Mire near Abisko, Sweden - Palsa_T0_2 | ecosystem: Environmental > Terrestrial > Soil > Palsa > Peat permafrost | place: Sweden: Abisko...
CGGCGTTGCCTGGGACCGCGAGGACGACCGGGGACACTACATCTCTGTCAGCTTCGAGGAACCGAGCCTCACTGCCGGCTTCTACACGCTGGTCAAAAGCGGCGCGGAGAAGGGCTACACCCTCACCTTCCGCAGGCCGATGCCGAAGAAGGACAAAAAGGCCTAAGTCCTCATGGGGCGGCAGCAATGCCGCCCCTTTTCATATTGACCCACGTGGTCGCCCTCAATAATGTCCGGTTCACTCATGACAACAATCTTCGTCTTCGGATCTAATCTTGCGGGTCGCCACGGCAAAGGCGCGGCCCTCCATGCTCGCCGGTATCGTGGCGCTATATATGGGCAAGGAGCGGGTTTACAAGGCGAAAGCTACGCCATACCGACCAAGGACGCGAACCTCAGAACCCTAGCGTTAGAGGAAATCCAGCGCCATGTTGATGGCTTCAAATCCTTCGTCGGAAGCCATCCTGAAATGACTTTCCAAGTCACGCCTGTTGGGTGCGGTCTAGCCGGGTATTCGCCGGGACAAATTGCGCCAATGTTCAAAGGCGCGCCTGCCAATTGCTTGCTGCCCGATGTTTTCCTGGAGGTTCTGCTTGACCAAGGCAACCCCGCAGCGTAACTTCCGCGCGAATGAAACCACAACCAGCACAACCCCACCGTGCCTCTGTGAGCTTGCCGGAATACTCCCGGCAATCGTTCCAGCGCGCGCATAGCTCTATCGGGGCCGGTTCGGCGGGTCACTGGATAAAGATGGCGGGGATACTTTCTCCCCTCATCATCGGAGAAATCATCAAGGACGCCGACAAGCGATGGCGCTGGATACGCCTCAGCGCGGTCGCTACCGCGCTGGTTTCGGAAGGCTTCTATGCTCACCGCGTAAGGCAGCGGCGGGAGGAGCAACAGCGCGAGTGCTGTCGTTAAGCCTTTTGTGGGGAGTCATTGTGCGCCCACCTCAATGGCTTTCCCGCCCTGCGTTTCCAGGCCTGTAAGCCAGCCTGGCTTTTTGCCTTTGCCGTTCCAGACCAGTGTCTTATTCGCCGGGTGCTGGTAAGAGTGTCCAACGTGATAGACATGGCCTCTGTCGTTTTTGGTCTTGCTTTTGCCGCCCAGGTCTTTGAGCGTCAAGCCCGCTGCGGCAAGCGTTGCCTTGGCGTCAACTATGGCCTTCGCCTTGCGGTCATCGTCGCGCTGTTTTAGAAGCGTTCTAGCTTGCTCGATAGTCGTTTGCAGTTCATCGTCCCGCAACTCGTTTAACGTGGCTGTGCTTATCATTGCTGTCTCCTTTGATTTCGTTCAGCATTTCCTCAAAATCCGGGTACGACCTCACGTCCGCGATGATGGGCTGGTTGTCGGGATTGCCCCGCCCCAGCAGCGTTGCCTGCCCGCTGGCCAGCTCCCGGATGGAGTTCAGTTGCCCCTCGCGGATTTCACCCACCAGCACGCCGAGGTTATGCCCCCTAATCTCAACGGCGCGGCTTCCGAAGATGACCACGAGCCGCTCAGACTCGCCCTCATCCGTCCACTGGTAGCCCCCGTAATGCGACCATGCGAAGCCTTCTGCGCGCCGCCCGTCACGTCGTTCCACGTGCAGGTTGAATGCCTGCGCCGTGTGCTGGCGCTCGGAAGTGAAGCTCGCCTCTGCGTCCGCGCCTTTTGTGTCGAGGATTTTGTCGAGGAACCTGCTCTTCTGCTCAGGCATAGCTTAGGCCCTCGCGCCCGCGCCAGTATTCGGCCACCGCTTGCGCCCGCTGCCTTAAGAAACGCCCGACGCGATTGCGCTCCAGCGACTTGGAAAAGCGAGTCCGCCAGGAATCGCGCAGCTTCGTCTGCGTCAATTCCACAGCCGAGAGGCGCTGGCCGGTGCGGGCGATAGCATCGCGCACCTCCTGCTTATTCTCGACATAGAGCTTCGCCATTTCCTCACCGCGAGACGCGCTCACATACCATTGCTGCTGGCTCACAGCGGGCAGCGATTCACTCCCCGTGGCGATGAACACCCTCTTGACGGTTCTTCCCTGGCTTGAATACGACGTGTCCACGTATCCGAGCGTCATATGGCCCCAATCCTTCGGTAGCAGTTTGCCTTTCTCAATGCGGATATCGCCTTCCGGGTCAAAGCCCTCTACCGTGAAGATGTCGCCGTTACTAATGCGCGTTCCTTTCTTCTGGCCTTCGACTTTCGCCTCGCCGTTCTTCGTGATGCGGATGCGGTCGCCTTTTGCAAGCGCGATTTCCCGCGTCCGCGACACTTCAAAGCGGTCGGCTGTGTCCATCGGCAGCAGGCTTTGCGTGCCATCCCGCCGCATAACCGTCACGCCCGCGTGATCTCTTCTAACGACGGCCACCGCCTCGCCCTTTTTAAATCCTCCTGACGTGGTACGCGTCCCTGCGTTTCGTTTGCGCTCACCGCCCACGGCCTCATGAAAATCAACGACCATCCCCGGCTCGTAATTACGGGCATCGCCTTTCTGGGCCTCAGACCATCGGGTCGGTTTGCGCGCGATGAAGCCGCGCTCCTTACCCAAGGCCCCGCGTTCTTTGAGAGCCGCTCTAAGTTCGTCGGTAAGTTTTTGCCCTTCGGCGTGAGTGGGCGCAATTATCAGGGCGGATTTTCCGTCATCGTGCGCGCGCAGGTAATCGGCCACGAGCAATCGGTGCCGCTCTTCTCCGGTTGCCTCGATGACGCAGCCCATTTTGTCGAGCGCGTCGAATCCCTTTTGCGCGGCTTTCGCCGACCCCTGCGAAATCGCCTCGACCGCTTTCCTGTATCCGGGCTCCGTCTGCCTCCTGATTTCGGTAAGCCGCGCCAGCCTCACTCCGGCTTCTTTTTCCAATAGCCGGAATGCGTCTCCGGCCTCGACGCTCGAATGCTGGGTGTAATCGCCGGAGAGAATCACGCGGTTATTGTTTTTCTTCGCCAGATCCATTAACCGGCGCATCGACTTGCTGGACACCTGGCCGGCCTCATCGACCCACAGAACCTGCCCCTTGGTCTGCTCCTGGAGCTTTTCGTTTCGCAGAAGCATCTCCAGCGTTTGCGCGTCTTTGAAACCTTCTTTCTTCAGCACGTTTTTGGCCTGGGTTGCAGGCGCAAAAGCGAACACCCGCTGTCCCGGTTCGCCCTCCAGCGCATCCCTGGTCGCGCGCATCATGGTGGTTTTACCCGTGCCGGCCTTGCCCACGATGCCCGTTACGGTATCGCGACTTTTTAGAACGTGGAGCGCCGCTTTCCTTTGCTCCGCCGAAAGCCCGGCGAGTGCGTCATCGTCAAACTGGCTTGCGAAAGGCTGTTGCTTCCTCTGGCCGTCTTTTGCAAATTGCAGCATCGCAATTTCGTCGCGCAGCACGGTTTTTGTCGTCGCCATAAGCTGGCCGTCTTTCATTTGCGCAATTACTTCACGGTGCTGCGCGATGTCGGCCACGTCTTCGGGCAAAACGGAGCCGACCGCATATTTAAGCGCCTCGGCTTTAAGCTTCTTTTCGGAAACGGCGGAGGCATTCTGGAACGAATGCTCCAGCGCGTATTCCTTGGCCTCATTTGCGCTATAAGCACGGTCACCCGTGGCCCGCCCGTGTTTCGCATCCGCCAGCGCCGAGCGCTCGTCGTCGGTGAGCCTCGCGTTCCATATTTGCCGCAATTCGCTTTTCCCCCTATCGAGGTTCTTATGCTCGCGGCCCCAGTATCCGATGGCGTGTTTTCCTTCTGCGTCGGTAATGCCTTTTTCCGCCGCTTCGCGCTCTATTTCATTGCGCCGCGAGGAGAACTTGTCGATGAGCGACTGGGGCGTGCCTGCAATCTCGAAACTGTATCCGCGCTTTTCGGTGGCAATTCCTAATGCATTAAGCCGGTGGGACAGGCGCGCGTCGAACGCCGCTTCCCAATAGTTCGCATCCCTTTTTAAATCCCCGAACTGACCGGCCTTGTGTCGCTTTTCAACATCGTCCCAGGTCAGGTTGAAGGCGTAACAGTGCATGTGCATGTGGGGGTCCGGCACTCCATCCACAGGCCGGGCCGTAAAGTGCAGGAAGGAAGCCCATGTCATATTTCCGGTTTCGCGGTCATGGTCGCTGCCTTTCACCCGAACGCGGGTTTTCATCTCGCGTTCGAGTTCCTCCATCGTGTCATTCACGCTTGACCTCATGACATCGATAATGCGGTCATCTTTTGAGAGCTCGTAATAAACGGATACCGATTTTGGCGCCGAAAAGGTAAAGTCAAACGCCACGCGCCTGCCTTCCTTATTGCGGGGCGTTAATTGCTCGGAAGTGAAAGGATGCGTGTTATCGCACATCGCAAAGAATTCCGCGTCCTTAACCTCGCCCGAAAGCCCCAGACGCTGTGCGCCTTTTCCGTGCCATGTTCCGGGCACTTCCTGGCCGTCGATGTAATAGTCAGAGCGCGTCAGGCTTTGCGTGAAATATTGCTTGGCTCCCTGGGCACTTGTGCTTGGCGTAATCCGTAACATCGCGCTGTCTTGTATCCATCCAAAGTTCGCGTTTTGGTTGCGTTACCTAGCAGCCGAAACAACCAGAGGCAATATCAAATTCGCTGTCCCAAAACAGAACACCGAAGCTAGCATGCGTCTCCCCTAAGCGGAGCTTAGGCCACGAGAAATGCCAGAGCGCACCGCCTGCTTTCTTGTGCCGCGTGCAACAGTCCTTGGCCTCTTTTGCGCCCGTGCCTGGTGTAATAATCAACATCCGGCGGATTTCTCCCTCTGACCTGGATTCACGACATCGACTGGATTCAGTTGCGAACATTTAGTTGTCATTGATTCAGAATGCGAGCCGCGTATTCCGGCAGGCTTCTCACCGCCATCTCACGGGACGGCGAGTCAACTGTTCTGGTTAACATCCACGACACAGGCGTCGCATCGCGCTTGGCTTTCTCGGCATTCCTGTGCTTGCGCTTTATAACCAGTCGCCCGATGCCAATCACAAGCCTTCCAACGAGAAAAATGCCGCAAACAAGCCAAAGCCACATCAAGGCATTCTGGAGTTGCGGATACTCTGTCACTTGCGGCCAGTAAGCGATAATGCCGATGAACAACGCCGACGCCAGAACCGTCCCCCACCGCAACGCCCGTTTTGGTCGCAGCACAGGTGCCTGGCCGGAGATTTCGACTGACTCCCACTCCTTGCGCCAGGCTTTGTAACGCCTGCGCTGCCGGACGCAGGAGATTGTTCTGAAAACAACAAAAGAACCGATCAGCGCCAGCAAGAGGGACCCGCGCCCTTGCGTCCACATGAAAATCCACCACACGCCCCACAGGGTGAGCGGAATCGCTGCGACGGGAGATCCTGCCACGCGCACGAGGATAGGAGGTGGGTTCATTGCTGGAATGTCTCCAGTATCGTGTTCTGGCCCGTGGCCTTGAAAATCCGCCCGCTTTGAAACCAGACGGCTGTGACCAGATTGTTATTAGGCTTGCCCCCGGTCTTCAAAATGCGCGCGAAGTCGCCTGGCTCAATCACGTATTCCATCGACTCGGAATAACCGCGGCTTTCGCTGTCGCTCCTACCTGCACTCCGGTTTGCCCCCCAGTTACTTGCCGTCCCGTTGCTGTTGCCGGCGTTGAAGCTGAAGGTGGTGCTGCGCCCCTGCCCTTGCCCTTGAGACCGGCTCGAAGAGAAACCGTAATTCGAGTTTCCGCCGCGGTTCTCGCTGCCGCCTTCCGACATGCCGAAATTGACGCTTTGGGACATGCCGGCGTTGTAGTTTGCGTGGCGCTTCATGACCTTGCCGATGGTCCGCGCGGCATATTCGTTCGTTTCAGCACAGGAGTTTGAAAAAAATATCTGCGTTGCGAATTTCCCGACGAGGGCGTGAGCCGCATCCCTTGGATTGTCGCCGCCGATCTTCGCGTAGTAGGTTGGAAGGGACTGGGTAAGGTACACCGTGCAGCAACGCGACGCCCGGCACATGCTTTGGAACTCGAAATCGTAAGAATTTACCGTCTCCTGGGCCTCGTCAGACCAGAGAAACACGGGGCGCTCCCTGTGTTTTTCATTCAGGCCATTGCGGCCCAACACAGCCCGTTGCCACATATACTTGAACAACTGCTGGGCTATAACGCCATCATCGTTCCAGGTAAGCGTCGGCATCGCAAGCACAATAACCGCACCGTGGAGGCTGAGTTCGGGAACCACCGTGGTCGCGCCGCAGAAAGCGCGCTGCAGCCTGCCGTGCTTGAATCTGTCAAGAGTTGCGCTGACCGTAGCCAAAACGTTCCCGAGCGTTTTCTCGGGAATGGCGGGATACTCTTCCGACCAGAAATCGATATTGTCACGCAGCGCTTGCGCAGGTATAGGCACACGCGGAGAGCGGGTTGCGGATTTCATTACCCCGTACATAAAGGACCGTTCTTGCCACCGGGCGTCGGTCGCCTCTTGAGAAGATCGGGGAGCTGTACTCAGGAACCGAATAATATCGCCAACCGAAACCGTTCCGTTGGCCGCGTACAATGGCAAAATAGAATAACGCAAGGTCTTGCGCGTGTAGTCATCCCAAAACGCTTCGCCACTCCGGTGCGTTGCCGTGGGGTTGGTCTTTTTGGCGGCCTCCAGGATTCGCATCAGGCATTCGGTGACCGTTCCTATTCCGTCCGCGCCGCCTTGTCGCGATAGCTCGAACGTCAGAAAATTAAATCCCTCGTTTTCATCGAACAGGATGAGTGATCGCTCCCGCCCGTGTTCCTTTGCGTAACGCTTCCAGAGTTCGACCTCTTCCGGTTTAACGGCAGTGACCAGACCTCCGAATCCCGCGCGCAGGTACGCTCCCGCCAGCATTTTTGCGGCGGAAGTTTTGCCCCCGCCAATCTGGCCGAACGCATGCACGCCGGCACACCCGTCACGCAAGGACCAGACATCATTGGGGGATAGCCGTAATAGTGGAGTATCGAGGTCTTTTATGAAGGTCATTGCAAGCCTCCTCGATCTTTTTTTCGCAGGAACAATCCCGCCAGTGCGGCCGAGCCAAACAGCACGCCAGGCAGACCGGTTGGAATCGCTGTAAGTATTCCTGTTATCAGGCCTTTGATTTTGGCGCTCTCGCCGTCATCCCTATGCCACTTCTGCTGGCCCAGGTAGGTTACGTACCCCACCGCCGCGCCCGCGATCACCGAAATAAACAGCGCGACCGGTATATCTGCGCCGCCCGTAGGCAAGGCCAATAGAGCGGCCAAGCCATCCTTGCCGAAGAGCATGAGGTTGACGGCGACGGTAAAGAAAGCGACGGCGGGATGAAGGCCGAAGATAAAGCCGAATCCGCGGGCCGTCGCCTGCTCGGGGTTAGAGACTGCTGGAGTCGAAGCTGTAAAACCAGGCCTCGGAGGAATTACCTCCTGCGCGCATTCGGCAGACATCGGGGCGCCGCACGTAGTACAGAAATTTCCCGGATCGGTGAATTGAGTGCGACAGTCAGAATTCGGACAGGTAAACATAGATTCCTCCTTGTTGGTGAAACTTCGATTTTTGGGAAGCCAGCGCTATCGCGGCTCCCCTGCCCTGCGATGATCCGCAAACGCCCAAGCCTCACCGTTCAAGGTCTGGCGTCTGCTCTCTGGTTTGCTCGGGAGCCTGTACGTCCTGAGACGGCTGCTCCTTCGCTTCCGGCCACTGCGGTGCCTGCGGCTCCTGTTCAGTTACCGCCCGCCCCCACATTGGTTCTTCCACCACCTTCTGCCTGATGTCCGTAATTGCATTGCCCAAACCCTTGTAAAGCTCGTCTAAAAAATTCTCGTTCGCCATTTACCAGAACCTCCTTGTATCTCGCCTCTTTTCAGACGAATGCTTCCCAAGGGACGAGGCCCCTGCCCGTTGTACTCTTGCGACTGTTTTCACTTGGGAATTTGTCGCTCGCGTTCATAGACGCAGCATGCAGGAAACACACCGCTGCCCGAAAGATAAACAACGTTAAATCGTGAGCAATCAGTCAGGCATAATGGCGGTGAATCGAGATTGATTCCAATGCCAATTGCCCGGACCGCCATCCCGAGAAAGGAAGAAAGCGAAGCGCAATTGAAGCGCATGCTCGCAAATCAAATCTTCTCGACTCGACCGAGTCAGGCACACCTATTTGAATTTATTGTGCGAGGTGCGCTCGCGGGACAAGAAATCACTGAGAAATACATACGTACACACGTCTTTACCACTCCTCCCTATAAGCCGGAGTCGAATATTGCTCGAAGGACCATCGACCTAGTGCGGGATTTGCTGAGTGAATACTATGCGGCGGACGGAAACGAGGATCTCGTCATTATCGCGCTGCCTCAATCGCCACCTGGCAAGAGAATCAAGTTCCTCTCAGGTCAGGCATACACGCCGCTTTTCTCTTACAATCCGCGTCATGCGGCGGCCAAGGAGTTCAAGCTTGGAGAGCACTATCTCAGGCGGGGTGGCTTTACCGACTTCGACCCTGCCATGCGGCATTTCCTAAAGGCGCTTTCGTTGCATCCAAGGCATGTCGGGGCACTTCTCGGTATGGCCGAAGCACTCTGCGAATGCGCGAACGATAGTAGCAGAGAGGAAAATCGCACGGAGTGGTTTTCAATCGCTAGACACCTAATTGACTGTGCGTTCGCGCTCGCTCCTGAGTTCTGGCGCACCCATGCCGCCAGAGGGTTCTTCTTTACGTGCCACGCTGATATCGCTGCAGCGGACGCCGAGTTCAATATTGCCCTTTCACTCGATGAGACCAGTACCAAGGCACATCTTCAGTATTTCCAATTCCTGGGAAAGGCCGGCAGGCACTCCGAATCTCTGGAACTTGCGAAGTCATATCTCGACGATCATGTGGACGATGCCATCGCCTATGCCATGTACGGCGCAGCTCTTTGCGACATCCAAAGGCTGGATGAAGCGGAGCAGGTCTTTCAGCAAGCGTTGAAAATGGACAGAACCTGTTACACGGCGCATTTGGGGATGACACTGTTGCACCTCAAGGCTGGGCACCCTGATCAAGCGAGGGAGCAAGCCAAACGCCTGGAACCGTTGGTGGATCACCAGACGTACCTGCGCTTAGCGGGTTTGCTCAAGCTTAAGCCTGATACAGACTAGGAAGATTTCTCCCTGGCTCGATCTTTGGTTAGGCTGAAGCCTCTCTCCAGCAGTTCGCTGCCGATCTCGCGCCATGCTTTTGCGGCCCGTTCATCGCCGGTGGCGTGGATATGGTTGAATGTTTGTTCGGCAATCATGGGAAAGCTGCCTACGAAGTCATCCACGCTTAGGCTTTTCCCTGCGGCCAGATCTTTCAGGGTTTCCAGCCAGACTCCGTTGAAGTGTTCGCTGAAATGCACCGCCGCCGCCAAGTCCGCAAAGGCATTCCTGACCCCCTCTGACAGATGGATGCCAACTCCCCTGGGATCTAACTCAGTTGCCTTGCGAGTATGCTTCGCCGTCATTGTTTTTTCCGCAGTTTTTAAAAAGTAAGCGGGACTCCATCTGGTACATGTGCCGCCAGCTGAATTCAAGCCGAAACTAAGAGCCGCCATGTTTAACGTCGTTTATCTTTCGCGTAGACGCTCGCTACCGCACACTTCGACTTGAGGCAATGCGATATGACCCCGGAACCCTTTGTATCCGCTGAAGAAGCCGCGCAGTTTCTTTCAATCAAGCGCCGCTACCTGCTCGCTCTTGCGCGCAAGGGCATTGCCGGGGCGTACGCGCTAGGCACAGGAAGCATCCGCAAAATCTGGGTCTTCCGCCTCTCCGAACTCGCGGCTGCGATTGCGGGAAAAAACAGTGATCCAAAAAGCCGGGAAATGTGCGATCCTGCATCCGGCAGTCCCCGCTGAAATGAGGATTTATGGCGTATCAGCGAGGATCTCTTAAAAAAGTGCAACGCAAGGAAGGAGCCACCTGGATGCTGCGTTACCGTGTCACGAGGTCAGACGGCAGACGAGTCGAGAACACCATGCCAGTCGGGTTGGTGCGCGATTTTCCGAAGGAAAAGGACGCATGGCGTGAAGTGGACAAGCTCGGCTTGGCTGTCAGAATCAACGAAGCCCCCTGCCCCGGTCGCATGCGGTTTGACTTCCTGGCCGAGCAATACCTGAAAAATGACTTTGGAGCCGATGCCGTCCGTCCCAAGACGGAACGCACCGTCCTTAACACCGAACACATCGTTCGCGCTTATCTCATTCCCCGCTGGGGAAATCAAATCGCGGACGATATCAAACCCTTGGATATTCAGCGCTGGCTGAAATCCCTCCATAGCGATGACCAGCTTGCCTGGACGACG
>Ga0302325_10035169_pt1 | contig 10240 bp, 6 predicted proteins | sample Palsa_T0_2_FD_201948 | JGI IMG/M metagenome (GOLD analysis project Ga0302325, IMG submission 201948) | Peat permafrost microbial communities from Stordalen Mire near Abisko, Sweden - Palsa_T0_2 | ecosystem: Environmental > Terrestrial > Soil > Palsa > Peat permafrost | place: Sweden: Abisko...
CCACCGCGCCGCAGTGCGGCAGCTCGGCGACCGGCAGCAGCGCGCCATTGCCGCCATCGAGCCCGTAAAGGTGCACGTCGGCGCAGCCGTGCGCGAGCGCGAGCGCCCCCGCGATGGTGCGCAGCAGCTGCGACCGCCCGCTGCGCGGCGCCCCCGCCGCCAGCAGATGAGAAAAGGTGCGCAGGCTGAGGTCTGCAGGCTGCTGCAGCTGGCGTTCTGGGACATCCATCAGCCCGAACGGAACCGTGGTTTCACCTATCTTCGGCCCGATGTCACCCAGCTGCACCGAAGCGGGCAGCGGCGGCAGCCACGGGCTCGGCGATGCGGGGATGCGCAGTTCGGCGGCGGCGATCCCGACCTGCTCAACCAGAACCTCCAGATCGGTGATCTCCGCGTCGGCGCGCTGCTGCGCGGCGGACCGAACCGGCTCCGGCCTGCCCAGGTCCGCCCAATCGACAGAGGTGAGCAGTACTTCCCGCAGGGGCTGGTTCCCGGCTTGGGTGGCATCGGAAGGTGCCGCCCCGCGCGTGCCGCGGCCTCCGCGCGGGTCCGCGTTGGGCGGCAGCGGCCCGGCGGAAATCCGCCTGTCCGGTGCCCACCTGGGCCGCGTTGGCGAGTCGCTCGCGCGCGCCGAGCGCGCGGCTGAGGGCGGGGCGGGCGGGGCAGGCCGGACGGGCCGGGGGCCGCCGACCCGTCCGGCCTGGAACGGGACGAGCGACGCGTGCCCGAGCCGCACGTAGGCCCGGCCCGGGTTGGCTTTGGCGATCCTCGCCGCGTCGGTCGCGTCGATCACGTCCGCGCTCTCGGCCGGGTCGGTGACGCGCAGCGCTATCCGCAGGTTGGTGTTGGCGCGAATGTCGGCCGAGACCACGCCGGAGGGGCGCTGGGTGGCCAGGATGAGGTGGATGCCGAGCGACCGCCCCCGCTGCGCGATGTTCACCAGCCCGGTCACGAAGTCGGGCAGCTCTCGCACCATGGACGCGAACTCGTCGATCACGATGACAAGGCGGGGCAGCCGTTCGCCCTCGCTGCGCGAGGAGTCCAGCTCATGCTGGTAGCCCTCGATGTCCTTGGCGCCGACGCGCGCCAGCAGGCGCTCGCGCCTGGTCAGCTCGGCCGACAGGGACGTAAGCGCCCGTTCGACCTGGTGCCGGTCGAGGTCGGTGACCATCCCCACGGTGTGCGGCAGCCGCGCGCAGTCGGCGAACGCGCTGCCGCCCTTGTAGTCGATGAGCACGAACGTCATCTCGTCGGGCCGGTTGGCCACCGCCAGCGCGGCGACGATCGTCTGCAGCAACTCGGACTTGCCCGACCCGGTGGTGCCGGCCACCAGGCCGTGCGGCCCGTCCTTCCTGATGTCGATGCCGAACGGCCCGTCATAGGACTCGCCCACCAGCACCCGCGTCGCCCGCCCGCCGGCCCGCCAGCGGTCGGCGATCGCGGACGCGGTCGGCGGCTCAAGGTCGAGCACGTCGAGCAGGCGCGCCTGCGCAGGGAGCCCGGCCGCCTCCTCGTCGTCGCTGACATCCCTGATCGGCGCGATGGCCCGCGCCAGCCGGGCGCACCAGCCGGGGTCCGCGTGGTCCGGGCGGACCCCCAGAACGGTGTCCGCCCGCATCTGCTGCACCCGCAGCCCGTCCCTGGCCAGCACCGCGACCGCCTGGCACTCGGCCGGCAGCAGCCGCTCTTCGTGATCGAGGCAGATGGCGTACACGCCGACCTGCGGTCCCTCGCTGAGCAGTTGGATGACCCCGGGCAGCGACCTGAGCTTGCGCGAGCCGTCGAGCACCACCATGATGTCGGTCCGGAACCTGACCGGGTCGCGGCGATCATCGCGTTCCTGCTGCCGCTGCGCGACGATGGCGAGCAGTTCGGCGACCCGGGTGGCGACCGATTCAGCGTCGTTGCCGACCTGCGCGACGCAGCTGGCAGCGGCAGCGGCTGCAGCGCCCGCCCCAGGCCCGGTGCCGCCCGGACCGGCCGCGGCCGCTGGCCGGCAGTGCGGTAGCCAGCGCACCCAGTCCCAGCTGGCCCGGCCGGCCGCGTTCGTGAGCAGGTAGATGCGCAGGTCATTGGGGCTGTGCAGGGTCGCGGCGTAAGCCACAAGCCAGCGGCCGACCGAGCGGGCGGCGTCGGCTGGCCCGGCCACTCCGATCACCCCGCGTTCCGCCAGTGGGATCGTCACCGGCGCGTCGGGCAGCGACCACACCACTTTTCTACGGTGCTCGTCCTGCTCCGGGTCGGTCAGGTCAACCGTGGAGGGCAGGTCGGCCGTGCCGACGCGGAGCAGCAGATAGTCAGGGTCAGTGCGGCGCCGCTCCCAGAGGCGGCGGCGCGGGCCAGAGGCGATGGCAAGCGTCGCGGCGGGGTCCGGGCACTGCTCGCGCCGGGCGATCCGCTCCGCGTCGAGGGCCGCGCGGGCGTCGCGCTCGATCCGCGCCTTGTGCTCGGTGTACTCGGCCAGCCGCGCGGCGGTGGCCTTGCGGCCGCCCTTGCGCTCGCTCAGCGCGCTGCCGATGAGCATGACCGGGCTCAGCCCGGCCATCGCCAGCAGATAGACCTGGTGCAGGAAGTACGCCATCGCGACCCCCATGACCAGCGGCAGGACCGCCATCAGGATGGGCAGCGGACGGCGTTCCTGCGCGGCCGGCGGTACCGGCAGGGTGAACCTGGCGGTCGGCTGCGGCGGCAGTAGCCGCGGCGGCCGATTGAAGTCAAAGCCGATGCCGTCCTGCGACCGGTACAGGGCCGCGTCCGGCCGGGAGTAGGGCGCCAGGCAGCCGTCGGGGCCGCCGACGCTGATCACGCAGCCGTCCCTGACCGGGGTCTGCGCCAGCGCGAGCCGCGACGATATCCGCTGGCAATCCACGTACAGCGGCTCCGCCCGGGTGCCGGCCAACCGCCCGATGGCGGCCGCGACGGCCGCCATCGGGGTAGCCGGGTCGGCATCGAGCACGATGTCGGCCGAGCGCCGGGTCGCCGGGAAAACCACCGTCACCGCCAGCCGCATAATGTGCCACCCTTCCGCCGGTCCCGCCCTTCCGCCGGTCCCGCCCTTCCGCCGGTCCCGCTGCTCCCGGAGCTCGCCGTGCGCCGCTACTTGAGCGCGGCGGCGAGCTGGGTGTCGGTCTCGGCGAACGCCTTCGCGGCGGCGTCGAGGTACTGGCCCATGCCCGTCAGGCCCTGGATCATCTTGGTCGCGCCGGAAGTGAATTCGGTGTAGGAGGCATCGAACCGCCTGCTCGAGGCGTCGGTCACGTAGCCGCTGGCGACGAGGTTGTCGATCAGCCGCTTGAGCCGCGCGAGGTCGGCCTCGATCTGCTGCTCCCCAGCTCGGAGCTGGTTGGCCGCCGACTGCATGTCGGCATAGGTCACGTTCAGGTTTGCCATCGCCGGGTTCCCTTTCTCCGTGCTGTGTCTGCCGCACTCCGTGCTGTGTCTGCCCGCAGTGGGCCTTCGCTTATGTGCACGGTTGGGGGATGAATCCGGTTCAATCATTTTGCGCCTAATTCATCACTGTTTGTAAGTAGAGGCGAGTCGGGTGGTGCGTGGCGGCCACGCGCACCGGTGCTAGCAGCCGAAACCGAACGGCCTCGCGCCAGGCAATAGACTGGTATCGGCCACGACATCGTCGTGGCGCCGCCGCGCGGTCGCGTGGCGCGGTTCCCGACGCTGAATGAGCGAGACAAGATAGCCATGCCCGCACCGCAGGAGACCACCATGACGAGCGCGACACGGCTTGCGACCCGCGATGACCTGCGTAACGTCGCCATCGTCGCGCACGTCGACCACGGCAAGACCACGCTGGTTGACGCGATGCTCTGGCAGTCGGGCGCGTTCGGCGAGCACGCTCACGTCAACGAGCGGGTGATGGACTCCAATGACCTGGAGCGTGAGAAGGGGATCACGATCCTCGCCAAGAACACTGCGGTCCAGCATGGCGGCCTGACGATCAACATCATCGACACGCCCGGGCACGCGGACTTCGGCGGCGAGGTGGAGCGCGGCCTTTCCATGGTGGACGGCGTGGTGCTGCTGGTCGACGCGAGCGAGGGCCCGCTGCCGCAGACCCGGTTCGTGCTCCGCAAGACCCTAGAGGCGAACCTCCCCGTCATCTTGGTCATCAACAAGGTGGACCGCCCCGACGCGCGGATCGCCGAGGTCATCGACGCCTGCTACGAGCTGTTCATCGACCTTGACGCCAGCGAGGAGCAGATCGAGTTCCCGATCGTCTACGCCGCCGCGCGGGCTGGCCGTGCCTCGCTGAACCGGCCGCAGGACGGCGGGATGCCGGACAGCGAGAACCTTGAGCCGCTGTTCGACGTGATCCGCCAGACGGTTCCCGCGCCGGTCTACGACACCGAAGCCACCCTGCAGGCGCACGTCACCAACCTCGACGCGTCGGCCTACCTGGGCCGCATCGCGCTCTGCCGGATCCACAACGGCACCATTCGCCGGGGCCAGCAGGTCGCCTGGTGCAAGGCCGACGGCTCGATCGAGCGGGTGAAGATCACCGAGCTGCTCCGCACCGAGGCACTGGACCGCGTGCCGGCCGAGAGCGCGGGTCCCGGTGACATCATCGCGATCGCCGGCATTGCCGAGATCATGATCGGCGAGACCCTGGCCGACCCGAACGACCCGCACCCGCTGCCGCTAATCACGGTGGACGAGCCCGCGATCTCGATGACGATCGGCACCAACACCTCCCCGCTGGCCGGGCGCGAGAAGGGCACCAAGGTGACCGCCCGCCTGGTCAAGGACCGCCTTGACCGCGAGCTCGTCGGCAACGTGTCACTGCAGGTGATACCGACCGAGCGCCCCGACGCCTGGGAGGTCCGCGGCCGCGGCGAGCTGGCGCTCGCCATCCTCGTGGAGACCATGCGCCGCGAGGGGTACGAGCTGACCGTCGGCCGCCCGTCCGCCGTGACCAGGGAGATCAACGGCAAGGTGCACGAGCCGGTTGAGCGGCTCTCCATCGACGTGCCCGAGGAGTTCCTCGGCGCGGTCACCCAGCTCGTCTCGGTGCGCCGAGGCCGGATGGAGACGATGACCAACCACGGCACCGGCTGGGTCCGGCTGACCTTCGTCGTCCCGTCCCGTGGCCTGATCGGGTTCCGCACCCAGTTCCTGACCGAGACCAGGGGCACCGGGATCGCGCACCACGTCTTCGAGGGGTACGAGCCGTGGGCCGGGGTGATCCGCGGTCGCCAGAACGGCTCGCTGGTCGCCGACCGGACCGGCGTCTCCGCCGCCTACGCGATGTTCAACATCCAGGAGCGCGGCTCGCTGTTCCTCTCGCCTGCTACCGAGGTCTACGAGGGCATGATCGTCGGTGAGAACTCGCGGATGGACGAGATGGACGTGAACATCACCAAGGAGAAGAAGGTCACCAACATCCGCCAGTCCAACGCCGAGGAGCTCGAGCGGCTCGTCCCGCCGCGGCTGCTGAGCCTGGAGCAGGCACTCGAGTTCTGCGCCGACGACGAGTGCGTCGAGGTGACCCCGACGGCGGTCCGGCTGCGGAAAGTGGTGCTCGACGGCAAGGAGCGCGGCCGTATGCGTGGCCGTGTATCGCGTGAGCAGGGGTAATCCGCGCAGCTCGCGCCGTTTTCTCTGACATATCTATCCGTCGATAGCTTGACCGTGCCGCAGCGCTCGTATACAGAAATATCGGATATCGGTATACGGATATCTCCGGTATCGGCATAGGTTTCTTTCCGCTTGCCGCGTAGGCTTACCTACACATGCCGAAGCACACAGGGGAAGTGCTGCGGTATGCAGAGGGGAAAGCGTCGGCGCAGATCAGGGGCTTGCGTCGGCAAAGCAGAGGCGGACCGCCTGCAACTGAGGGCGGGCAGCGCAGCGGCGCGTCGGCAGCGCAACGGGGACCTATGGGGAGGAGTCGCGCTGCCGCCGTCCATTTCTGCTGATCATGAATTCCTGATTTAGTCACCCCCCTCATACCACTCATAAATTCAAATTCTATTATTTCGAACGAACGCGGCTGACTCGCTCTAGGTCAACCGCGTCCGTTGTGCTTTGCCGGCAATCGCCGGATATGCGGCGTCCGGCAGCCGATTCTGGCGTGTCGTAGCCGCAGTTGCTTGAAGTTCCTGAACTGCGATGATTACTTTCCGTACATGAATATGTTGCAGAAAGTAACTGTTCAGCGGCGTCGACGCAGCCGGAACTGGCGTCGGGGGTGGTCTGCGGTAGCGGCCGGCGGTCTGGCGGCCACGGTCGCGGTGGCCGCAGCGCCGACGGCGGGCGCAGTGCCGACGGCGGGCGCGAGGGTGGCCGCTTCCGGCCCGCGGCTCACGCGCGGAATTGACATCTCGGCCTACCAGCACGCCAACGGGCCCATCAACTGGCAGCGGCTGGCTCGCCAGGGCATTAAGTTCGCCGTGATCAAGGTCTCTGAAGGCACCTACTACACCAACCCGTACTACCGATCGGACGCCCGGGCGGCGGCGCGGGCCGGACTGGCCGTGCTGCCGTACGTGTTCGGCAACCCGGATCGGGCGGGCGGCGCGGCCACCGCCAGCTTCGCCGTTCACGCCGCGCGTTACCGGCGCGGCGCCGCGGAGCTGCCGCTGGTGGTGGATCTGGAGAACGACCCCTACGCGACCAGCGACTGCTACTGGTTCGGCAGCGGGCCGATGATCGCCTGGATCGCGGGGTTCAGCACCCGGGTCAGGGCGCTGACCGGACAGTGGCCGATCATCTACACCACCGACGCCTGGTGGCAGGAGTGCACGCAATCGACCGGCCGGTTCGGCGCCGACCCGCTCTGGCTGGCGGCCTACAACGGCGGCTGGCCGAGTCCGCCGTCCCCGTGGCGTCGGTGGGTGTTCTGGCAGTACACCAACGAAGGCTTCCTGCCCGGGATCGGCTGGACCGACGTGGACTATTTCCAGTCGGATGCCGGCCTGCCCTCGCTGCGCCCGGCGGCAAAGCCAAAGCCAAAGCACGAGCGCCGGCCGAAGAGCAAGCACGAGCACGAACGCCAGCCGAAACACAAGCAGAAAAACAAGCCGCCGCCAAGGCGAAAGCCCAGGCACAAGCACGAAGCGAAGCACAAGAAGAAGCGGTGACCGCCTCAATAAGCTAAAAATCATCAGATTCACCCGTGTTCGCACCAGAAGGATTGCTAGGCTCCGGCGAGTGATTCAGCTCAGGCGCCGCGGCCGCATCGCGGGAACCGTGCTCATCATCATTGCCGGGCTGGCGGTCGCCACCGTGGCGCGGACGGCAGCCCAGGAACCGGCGGCGGCGGCCCAGCAAGCGGTCCAGGGCACGGACGTGGCTTCGGTGAATGGTGCGTCGATCAACTGGACGGACGTGGCCGGGTCCGAGCGTTTCGTCGGGGTGAAAGCGACCGAGGGCAATTACTACAAGGACCCCGACTACCAGGCAGATGTCACTGAGGCCGTCGCGGCCGGCCTGTACGTGATGCCCTATGTGTTCGCCAACCCCTACGGCTGGAACGGCTCAAGCGCCAACTCAGGGAACGGCTCGGGCAAGGTCCAGGCCGACTATGGCTGGAACCAAGAGATCAGCAAGGTGACCACCCCCGGGTACGCGTCAAGCGCCCAGATGCTGCCGATCGCGGTGGACCTGGAGCCCGACCCGTACGTCAACACCGAGAAGAACAGCAATCAGTGCTACGGGCTGACCCCGTCGGCCATGGTGGCGTGGATCCAGAGCTTCATCGCCGAGGCGAAGGCGGACAGCGGCAAGACCCCGGTCATCTACACCACCACCGGGTGGTGGAACTCCTGCACCGGGGACAGCGCCGCGTTCAGCGCGGACCCGCTCTGGATCGCCTCCTACGACGTGTCCGTTCCGTCGATACCCGGTGCCTGGAGCAACCTGACGTTCTGGCAGTACTCGGAGAATGGCACGGTGAGCGGGATCGGCGGCGCGAGCGACCTTGACTCCCTCGGCCCCACCCAGACCAGCCGCGTCAACACGAGCATCGCCGCCGAGCAGATCCGGACGCTGACCTCGCTGGCCGCGCAGACCCTCCCGTCCGGCTACACGGCGGCCGGCCTGCCCGCCGGGCTGTCGATCAGCGCCTCCGGCCGGCTCACCGGTACGCCGACCGTCGTCGGCCAGTACGCGGTGACCGTCACCGCGCCGGCCGGCGCCGCCCCGGCCTCGATGGCGTTCACCTGGGACGTGCACGGGACGATCGCGCCGACCAACGTCAACCGCTCATCCACTGCGGGCAGCCCGGTCTGGCTCAAGCTGACCACTTCCGGTCCCGACCAGAACCTCGGCTTCATCCCCACGCTAGCGGCCAAGGGCCTGCCCGCGGGCCTGTCGATGACCTCGGCCGGCGTGATCACCGGCTGGCTGAACAGGCCGGGGACTTACAAGGTGACGGTCTCCGCCGCCGACGCCCTCGGCGGCACCGGCTCGGCGTCGTTCACCTGGACGGTCAAGGCGTCGCCCGACAGCGGCACGGCCGGGCTGGTGCGGCAGGTCGGCGGCAGCGGCAAATGCCTGAACGACCCGGCCGGCAACACCGCCAACGGCACCACGATCAACCTCTGGAGCTGTTCAGGCAAGTCGAACCAGCGCTGGACCGTCGTCCAGGACGGCACGCTCAGGACGGGCGGGAAATGCCTGTCCACGGCCGGTGACAGCAAGTCCAACGGGGCCAAGCTGCAGCTCGAGACGTGCAATGCCAGCGACGGCGCCCAACTCTGGGAGGCCGCCACCGACGGCCAGCTGGTCAACCCGCAATCGGGCAAGTGCCTCGACGTCCCGGCCGCCAGCGCCGCCAACGGGGTCCAGCCGGTGATCGAGCCGTGCGCCAACTCGACCAGCGCGCCCAACGAGCACTGGCTGCGGCCGTCCGCCGCCATCGCCTCCGGCCAGCCGGGCAAGTGCGCCGCCGTCTCGGGCACCGCCGTGGTGCTGGCCACCTGCGCGAACGTCGCCGCTCAGCACTGGCAGGCGCAACCGGATGGCACCTTCCGGCTGACTGGGCAATGCCTGCTGGCGGGTGGAACCACGGTCCGTTCCATACTCTCGGTTGGCTCTTGCTCTGGGGGAGCGGCCACTAAATGGAAGCTGGTCTCGGCCGGACCGATCGCCACCGAACTGGTCAGCGCCGTCTCCCGCCTGTGCGTGAGCGCCCCGCTGACCAGCAAGAACAACCGCCTGGTGCTAGCCCCCTGCGCCAACGCCCCCGCGACCACCTGGCGCGTCGGGTAGCTACTGTGCTCGCGTACTCCAACAAAGCAGTGTTCGAGCCTGCGTGCGTAACGACCGCCATTAGGTCGGCTACACCTTTATGACCGCGATGCGCTCGCGCTTACTCCGGCCCGGTTCCTCGGTGAGGCGCGCCATGTCGTCCGGATCGCTAGTGAGCAGCAGGGCAGGACGTGGCTGCGCGAGCGCCACCACGGCGAGCATCGCGTCCACGGTGCAGCGATGGCCGGAAAGACCGGTAGCGCCAAGCAGTTCCCCGGCCTTGCGCCCAGCCTCCTTATCGATGTCCGCGACCGTGACGCGCTGCAGGACGCGATGAATCCGTGCGTCTGCGCCGCTGCCTCGGAGTACTTCAGCCAGCGTGGACGCGGCGGTGACCACATTGTCGTACCGCTGGTGCGCCGTCTGAACCAGCGCGCGAACGGCCGGGTCGCCGGTCGCGAACTTTACCAGGCCCTGTGCATCGAGGACCAGCGCGCCGTCTGCTACTCGTCGTGGTCTGGCCATTGCCGCTCCGCCCACTGGAGTACTTCCGGCGACACCGGGCCGAACTCGGCGTCGAGCTCGTCCAGCAGATCGCCGAGCCGGTCGTGCCGGAACCTCCGCTCGGCGGCCTCGGTCACATAACGACTGAAGCCGCCGGGGCCGGTGCGCTCGCGGATGGCCGTAGCTAGGTCTTCCGGCATGGAGACGCTCACTTTCTGCACACGGCCATGGAAACGGGCAAGCTGGTCACGGTCGATCTCGACGGGGGTCTTCGGCGACATGACCTTGGGGAACATGGCCATGACCTGGGACAGCACGTATGGGAGGGGGACCTGAGACAGCGCCTCTTCGAACGCTTTCTCCAGCGCCCCCAGCGCCTCTACCTGATCGAGGGAAATCTCCGGTCCCTCAAGCGGAATCTCGCTCACCCCCTGATGCTACCACCGGTAGCAAGATCATCAACAAAATTTCCCGCATAGATCCGAAGATCTTTTGACGCTCGAAATCAGATGCCAACAGTTGTCGTTGAACA
>Ga0302325_10035170_pt1 | contig 10240 bp, 11 predicted proteins | sample Palsa_T0_2_FD_201948 | JGI IMG/M metagenome (GOLD analysis project Ga0302325, IMG submission 201948) | Peat permafrost microbial communities from Stordalen Mire near Abisko, Sweden - Palsa_T0_2 | ecosystem: Environmental > Terrestrial > Soil > Palsa > Peat permafrost | place: Sweden: Abisko...
CCCTGATCGACCAGTTCACCAGAATTGTCCATGATCTGCCTGGCCAGCGCGAGCGGCTGATCGGCCTACTGGAGCGGCACAGGCTCACGACGCCATTGGGTCACGCCCTGAACGATGTCGGCTTGGAGCAAAGCTTCGGGCGTCTCGAAGCTTTCCTTATCGGCCATTCGTCGGATGCCATGCTTGTGGTCGGTTACGGCCTCACGGCATTTTTCCTTTCCCTTTATCTCCTCGCCGATGGCAAGCGCACTCAGGGGGCGCTCTACGCGGTTGTGCCGCGCACTCACCATATGCGCCTGGCGCGCATCATCCACAACCTCAAGACAATCGTGGGGGGCTATATGCTTGGGCAACTCATCATATCGGTCGCCTGCGCGGCGTTCACCCTGCTGCTCTTGGGCCTCTGCGGTGTGCGCAACGCTTTGGCGCTCGCTTTGCTGGCGGCGCTGATGGACCTCATTCCATTCATTGGAGGGCTGTTGGCCGTTGGGGCCACCGTCCTTACCGCGCTCGGCCGCGGGCCGCAGACAGCCATCATCGTGCTTATCGGCATGGCTGTCTATCAGGGCTTCGAAACCAAGGTGTTGGTTCCGAAAATCTACGGGCATGCCCTACGGCTGTCGCCGGTTACCGTGACTCTGGCTCTGATTGTCGGCGCCACTCTGCTCGGGGTGATGGGCGCGCTGCTCGCCCTGCCGATTGCGGCGGCCCTGCAGATGATCCTCCAGGAGCTCGGTGTGGAGATGCCCGGAGATGACAGTGATGTTTCAACGGCACGCGCCCGCGATCTGAAGACCGAGGCTGCCTACGAGCTGATGAGCGCTGGATCGACGGCCCCGGATGCCGGACAGATCGCCAACGAGCTCGCACATGGACTCCGCGAAGCGGACGCTTGGGTGGCGGCGAGCCAAGCGAAGAAAAAGGGAGCTGCGCCTGCTCGTAGGGCTGATAGAGGCATTCCTTAATCTCAGCCTGTTTCCCGGTTCCACTTGGCAAGCGTGGCTTCGATGCAGCCGAGAATGTCGGAACGCCCGGCGCGGGATTTCGAGGAACTCGCGAAGATTTCGGGCAGATCGGTTCGCCAGGTGCTCATGGACTTTTTGAAGAGCTCGATATTGGCCAGACCTTTTGTTGCGGATTGCTTGTCGATTTTCGTGAAAATGAGCACAAAAGGCACCTTTTCGCCTTCAAGCCAGCGCAGGAATTCGACATCGATCGGCTGCGGCGGCAGCCGCGAATCGATGAGAACGAAAACACAGCGCAGATTGCGGCGTCCGGAAAGAAAATCCGCGACAGCGTCGTTAAATTCGAGCCTTCGTTGCTTGCCGACGTCAGCATAACCGTAACCGGGGAGGTCGACGAGGCACCACGCTCCATTGATGACAAAAAAGTTGATCAGTTTGGTCTTGCCCGGGGCATCCGAAACCTTGGCGAGTTCGCGACGCTCGGTTAGCAGGTTGATAAGCGAGGATTTTCCGACATTTGAGCGTCCGATAAACGCGAATTCGGGAAGTGCCCACTTGGGACACTGCCGCAAGTCGGGGGCGCTGACCTCAAATTCGGCAGATTTTATCTTCATAAGGCCGGAGGACAGCCGCCCAAAAGCGTGGCATTTGCCTTCGAAACAGCCTTTTGGCAGAGGGCTCCTCCCCGGTTGAAATCACGGCAGACCTTTGGTCGGATTTCGTAGATCGTGCAAAGACGGGATATGGGGTCCAGGGCGACGCACGCGCCATCGCCGCGTTGATCCATGCAGCGGACCCCGTCGTGCTCGACCACGTATTCTTCGGGGACGTGATCGGCATCCCAGGCGAGTTCGACGACAAGATGACAACAACTGCCGCACCCGGCGCAAGGGGGGAGATCGGTCATTTTGCGGCCGTCTGCTGATGGGACGCGAAGTCCGCCGGAATCACGCTGTCGACATCGACGAAGACCGCGGCCGGCCGAGCGTCGGGATTGACGACGGTTGTGCGCACGTTTTTGAGGCTCACGTCATGGACGTGCCGCAGATAAAGGCCAAACGCGGGCATTACGCGGCCGAACATGTTGTACTCTGGATAGGCGGCTTCTTTTTCTGGAAGTTTCACCTGAGCCTGCTCAAGAGTTCCTCCGCCCAGCACCTCGATCTGGATGTTCTCCAAACGCAGGTGCTCCACGGGATGGCCAGGAATGCCGTTGACGAGCAGACCGATCTGCCGGGCCCCCTTCACGCTCACATTCCTGACGGTGACGTCCTGGAGGGTGCCGGGAGGTCTGTGCGTGTCGCCGGAACGAAAGGTCTTCAAACGCGCCCCCAGACGCACGGATATCGGGACAGTCACGCCGTCCATCGTGATATCGGAGATAATCACATCGTGGAGTTGTGCGCCGTCCACGCTGTACAGGGCAATGCCTGACATGCCGGTATTGCGGATCCAACAATGGCTGACGGAAATATGGGTGAAATCGCCCAGCGATTCGGTGCCGAACTTGATGGCGTTGCACCTCGTGGAGAGCTTGCAGCCGGAGGCGGTGATATTCCGGCACGGCAGCGGACTCGTGGCCTTGAAGCAAAGGGCGTCATCGCCGCTCTCGATGTCGCAGTCCCGGATGCGCACGTTCTCACAGGAGTCGAGATCTATGCCGTCATTGTTGGACAGGCCTGTGTCGCGCGTGCGAATGGTCACCCGCTCCACGGTGGCATCGTGGGTTTGAAAAAAATTCAGCGTCCACGCACCTGGATTGGTCAGATGGACATCTTGTACGGTGACATCCGCGCAGCGCAGCCAGCGTATGAGAAACGGCCGGACCCTGTAGGGACTTTGCCCGGCTTTTAAAGCGCGCCCCTGTCCGTCGATGGTGCCGGGGCCGACAATTCCGACATGGCGCGCGCCCACGGCCACAATCAGCGCATCGCCCAACGGAGCGCCGTCGCCGGACATGAACGGATCCAGATTGTGATAGTCGGCGGCGTTGGGACTGCCGAGCAGAACAGCCTGGGTGCTGAGTTCGAGGGTGACGTTGTCTTTGAGCTGCAGGGTACCGGTGAGGTAGCGGCCGGCCGGAAAAGCCAGAATGCCGCCGCCCCGGACACTGCAGGCGTCTATGGCTGCCTGAAGGACTGCGGTGTCGAGCGTGACCCCGTCGCCAACGGCGCCGGAGGAAGTCACGTCGATCGCGTGTCCCGGAACGCCTCGGGCGAGCGGCATTGCAGCCACCGAAAGCAGAATCGAAAGGAGGAGGGGACAATTCATTCCGTTGCCTTTATTTCAGGTAGCGCGCCTCGATCGAGCGCATGTGCAGGTCGCCCTGCAGGTCCATGATCTCGTTTACGGTGGGCAAAGTTCGGTCGACTTCGCGGATGCCGCCCTCTTTGCGAATCTGCGCAAACAGGGCGCGCAAAGCGCCCACGGCGGCCCGTATGGCATGGTTGCCATAGATGATGATAGCCACCTTCCGCAGGGCTCCGATGTCAGCTTCGGTCAACTGGGGATAAGCGGTGGGCACCACCACCAGCGGCGTTTTGCTCGGCCAAGCGGCGATGAACGCTAAAATCTCATCCGGTGTCTTCTGCTTGGAATGAACGAGGATAGCGTCGGCCCCGGCCTCGACGTAGGCTAGCCCCCGTTTGGTCGCCTCCGCTTGACCGCGGCCCGCGACGAGCGCTTCGGTGCGCGCGATGACCACGAAATCCCGATCCTTTCGCGCGTTCACGGCGGCGGCCACTTTTCCTTGGAATTCTTCGACTCGCACCAGCTCTTGGCGTCCTTCCTCTCGCAGGCTGCTATCCTTGGGAAAGGTTTTGTCTTCCATCACCACGGCCGATGCTCCCGCCGACTCATACTGGGGTACGATGTAGCTCACATTGACGGCATTTCCGAATCCGGTGTCGATATCGGCGATCAGGGGAATTGAGACGACCGATGCGATCGCGCGCATCATGTCCAAATGCGTTCCCGCGGAGAGAATATTGGCATCAGGCACGGCATAGCTGGCGGACAGTTCGAAGCCGCTGCCCCAAATGCCGCCGAATCCCGCTTGCTCTGCCAGCTTGGCAGCCAAGGGATTGTGAGCTGCCATCGCCGTAAACGGTTTGTCGGCCGACAGCGCGGCACGGAGGACTTGATTCTTGGTCAGCAAATGGGGCGGTCAGCAGGGCAGGAGCTTCCCGTTGGAGGATTCGAACAGACCCTGGGAAAAATGACAACGGCCGACGGCGTGAATTTCACCGGCGCACGAACAGTTCCTAAGACTTGAGGCGCGCGCCGTTGGGAATGCTTTTGCGCAGCATCATGTCCGAGGCGAGTTGCTCCATGTCGTGGGCGGCGCGATTTCGGCGCCGCAGTCGCTCAAGATGCGGATCGATCGAGGCGGGCCCAACGGCTCCGGGCGCTCGTGCCATGCCCGTCTGCTGTTGAAAAAGCGCACCCGTTTCGACCGCGACCTCACGCGCCGCCTCGCGCATCTGCGCCAGTTGCGCGCCCAATTCCGCGTTTCGGGTAACGACCCGATTGGCCTCGCTCTCAGCACATCCCCCGAAGAAGCCGAGAAACGTGCCGTCCGGCAAAAAGTGCGGCGCACCGCGGTCCAAAATCCAGCGGTATTGTCCGGCGGCGTTGCGCAGGCGATAACTCATGGCGAAGGGCTGCCGTTGTTCAAAGCTGCCCACATAATGCTGAATGCAGCTGTTCAGGTCCGCCGGGTGGACCCCTTCCGCCCATCCGTTCCCGCGCTCCTCATCCAATGTCCGCCCCCGAAATTCCAACCACGCTCGGTTGAAATAAAAGCAGCCCAGGTCCAATCCGGACATCCAGATCATTACTGGGGCGCCGTCCGCCAAGACCCTGAAAAAATCTTCCTCTTCGCTACCCCCGTTAGGGTCCGATATTCCGAGCATTGCGCGAAGTGTGGTTTTCGACCACGGCAACGCGGCAGAAGGTGTGATAGGATGATTCCAAATGCGGCATCGGGCGAGGCAACATCCGTTGATGGACAGCTACTGCCCAGATTTGTTCAGGGTCCGCCGCTGCTTCGCGCGAGTCGGTCCTGGTCACCTATCCGGCACATTTTTGCGTAAACTGCCGGGCAAGCTTGCCCTCTTCCGAAGCGCAATGGGCCCGCAGCCACCGAGGAGGGTATGCGAAAGCCTATGGACGGTTTTTGACCTCACAACACAATCAGGCGCTCGCGAGCTCGACCGTCGCGGCCATTCAGCGGCCGGCTTTTTCCCATCGGCTGTTTTGTAGAATTGAACGACGCGGCATTTTCGTCGGATCAAACATGAGTTAACCTATTTGTTAACGGAGTCCGGTCACCTGAAAATTGCCGATTAGGCATCTGTCTCGTCCATTCCGCCCTCGCCTCCGCAACGGAGGATGGCAGACCCAAGGACAAATATCTCGACGCGGGTCCAGGTGGGGACCGCAGCCAACCCACAGGTCGCCGCGGTGGCCGCTTCGGTCGGGGCCTTTTCATGGGGCAGCGCGGCAACAGCGTTTCGGCGCTGCAGGTGATGCTGGCGCCAGACGCGTACACGGCCCAGGTTTTGGGTGCCAGCGCGGTACTTGGCTGCGATTCAGGATTGCGGAGACGACAATAAGATTCGCTCGCCAACCGGCCGGTGGGCAGCAGTTCAGTATTTACGATAGCCGTAAATTATTGTGCCTTGGCACAAGGCGTGCTTCGGTCGGCTCACCGCCCAAAATAGCCAACCGCCGGGCCGGCGGCGCCCGAAAGGCGTTGGTCTCGCTTTGAACGCAGTGATGAAAACAAAACTAAGTCTCTTCATTTCAATAGGCTTGGGCCTATTTGCTTGCCTTGCGCTACTCCCGTCGCTCCGTGCCCAGGATGGGGCGGCACCGGTCGCCAAGGCCGAAAGAGGCGCACAGCGCGAACCCGGCTACCTGGATCCGCAATCGGTCGACTATGCCTCGGTCGTTCCGCCGGTTCCCACGGCCGGTTCGATCGCGGACATGACCGACTTCGAGACATTGTTGCGCGTCCAGGGCACCCGCACCCCTGCCGACGAGAAGTGGGCCAACGTCATCCTCAAGGCCGACGCTTTCAGCAACGCTGACATCATTGGGGCGTGGTTTAAGGCGGACACCCTTCCCGCCACCGTCGCGCTGCTCAAGAAGTCCGGCGCCGATGCCAATGCCGTCACCAACGTGGCAAAGGATTTCTACAAGCGCACGCGGCCATACGTGGTCAGCAAGGAAATCAAGCCGTGTGTCGCCATACCGGGCGGCTATTCCTATCCGAGCGGCTACGCGATGCAGGTGTTTGTCCGCGCGGGCGTTTTGGCGGCGTTGTTTCCCGACAAGGGACCGGAACTTCTCGCGAAGGCTCGCGCGAACGCCTGGGCGCGGATCGTTGGCGGAGTGCACTATCCGAGCGATGTGGTCGCCGGCAGGCTGCTCGCCAAATTGGTCGTTGAGGATCTTTTGAAGAACCCGGATTTTCAGGCGGATCTGGAAAAAGCACGAGCCGAGGCTGGATCGCTCTCGGGCAAGTAGGCGTCCAAGGAGAACCGGACGACCTGTCGATCCGAAGCCCCGGTCTCAGCGTGGCTTTTTGGGATGATGTCCGTCCCTGGGCAGGGCTTCCCCTCGAAGCTCGGCCAGCCGGGCCAGCACTTCGTCGAGGGCTTTCCGCCCGCCGGCGGTCAAACGGTATCTCCCCGCGGCCGTCTGCCTTAGCCACCCGATTTTCGTCATTCGCGCCATCATGGGATACAGGGTTCCCGGGCTCACCTGGTAGCCATGCTCCCGCAGCTCCTCCATCATCCAATGGGCGACAATGGCCGACTCCCCGGCGTGGTGAAGAATGTGAATTTTCCAGAGCGGACGCAGGATTTCGCGCTCGACTGCCGAACTTGATTTGGAATTCATAGTTTACGATGGCCGTAAATCGTGGCCAGTGTTGCTCAAAAACAAAGGAGAGGCAATGAAGTTGAGGGTCTTTTATGCCCTGCTCGGCTTGGGCGCGATGTTTCCGCCCGCGAAGGCGGGGCCGCCGTATGTCACGGATGATCCCGATCCGGTCGACTACAAGCACTGGGAGGTCTACATTGCCTCGCAGGGTTTTCATGATCCAAGCGGGGGATCCTTCACAGTTCCCCAAATCGAGGTGAATTACGGGGCCGTGCCCAACCTCCAGCTTCACGTGATCGCGATGATGTCGTTGAACGAGCCAGCCGGAGGGAGTCGGCCCTACGGTTACAGCACTACGGAGTTTGGCGCCAAATACCGCCTCTTCGAGGACTCCGGATATATGCCGGAGGTTGGCGTGTTTCCGTTGGTGGAGGTCCCTGGAGGCAATAGCGACCGCGGGCTGGGCTCGTCCCGTACCCCGGTGTACCTGCCACTCTGGCTGCAGAAGACGATGGGGAATGGACCACATATGGCGGTGGGGGGCTACTGGTTCAATCCCGGACCGGGGAACCGCAACTACTGGTTCACTGGGATCGTCGTTCAGCGTCAAGTGCGGGAGAATCTCGCGATCGGCGCGGAGGTCTTTCACGAGACAAGCCAGCAAATCGGAGCGAAGTCCACGACGAACACCAATTTGGGGTTCGTTTGGGACTTGAACGAAACCGAGCATATCATGGGGTCGGCGGGGCCGACGCTTCAGGGGCCGACGGGATACGAGACCTATGTCGCTTTCCAGTGGACCTTCGGACCGCCTAAAAAGTGACCGATCAGGACCTGCGGCGCGTTGCCGGACGCGCTCAATCCAACAATAGGTAATAGCCCCCGATAATGAGGGAGCCGACCACGATTCCGCCGACGACTGTCTTCACCAGGGCCCCAGCGGTCATTCGCACGCCCTGACCGCCGTTCAGCCGGCTGAGCGCGAACCCAACGACAAGAAAGAGCGCCAGCGCGAACAGGCTGTGCGTCGACCAGTGGTGGCCCGTTGCTGATTTCATCGAGGCCATCAGGGCCCGGTCTCTCTCCTTCGCGACAACGAGAAGAGCGCTGGCCACGCTCGCGACCGCGAGCGAAATGCCGAATGAAACCGTAAAGTTGGAAACACCGTCTTCGCCAGGGTTCTTGATCGCGTTTTCCATGGATTTTCCCCGTCCGTTGTAATTTGGAATTACTTAACCAAAAGCGCCACCTTGACTCCCATTGCGATAATGGCTCCGAAAGAGTCGGCAACGAGCGCGAGCCCAAAGACGAGACCGGAGGTCCAAAGAACCACCGAGCGCGCCGCGAGGCTCGATGCAAGACGGCCCTTTGCCGCGATCGGAAGGTAGGTGGCCAAAAGGAGAAGCATCATCACCAGGTGCTCCTTTGTCTCCATGAAGATGTTGTGAGCGAACGGCCAGGGTCCTTTCAGGATAATCGCCTTATCCGGGGCGTAAAACACAATGTACCAGTAGCCGGCAATGAAGTAGGCGATCCACATGGCGACCGCGACGATGAGGCTCACGCCCCGAATCCGGGCGAGATTGCCTTCGCTGACGTTCATGGTGTCCACAAAGACCCAAAGGGAGCCAATCATGCACAGAACGCCGAAAAGGACGTGCAGCATCAAAATGACGTTGTTGTTCATGCTGGGAGTGGGCCTGCGGGCGATATCCGCGGAGAAGTTCGCGGCCTTCGTCAGAGGTGGGAAGGAATCGAATCGCCGGAAAAGATCAACCAGTTTATTACGACTGTCGTAAATCGTGGCGATGATGCAAAAAGGCCCGCGCCCAATTGGGCGCGGGCCTCGAACCTATCGCGCTACCTTCTCAGCGAACGCAGCAGGCGCCCGACGCGCAGCCGCCGCAATCGTCGCAAGCCGTCTCGGCTTTGACGGTGCTGGTGCCGGCCGCGGCATAGCTCGCAGCCACGACGGCCGAGATTGCGAGCAAAGCGGGGAGCAAACACGATTTTTCATAAGCGTTTAAATGATTGTTTTGGTTGTGGCACTTGTAAGACCCAGGCCAAGGTGTCTTCGGATCGCAGATTCAACGCTTAAGGCATGAGGCCAAAATACATGTCGGCATCCTTTTTCCGCACAAGTGACCTATAGCTGTCAAAAAGGACTTGGTCATTGGCTCGGTGACCCAGCATTGCCGCTGTCTTTGCCGCATCCGAATAGAGCGCGTAGTGGTAGGAACCAAAGCTATGCCGCATGGCGTTGGAGCGATTTTTTCCCCAACCGGGAAAGCCAGCCCTCTTGACGAAAGCAGCCCAACGCACGGTGAACTTTCCATGAGCCACACGGCCTTCCCGGTTCGGCGCGGTCTTGAGCCACGCAATGCAATTCGGCGTCAACTCGAGCACGCGTAGCCGGCGCTTCTTTGCGATCTGCGGACCGACGGTGAGAATGCCCTCAGTGAGATCGACGGCTGTTTCCAATCGATTTTCGGCGTGGAAATCGCACTCGCCGGGTTTCCCGGGCCACGATGACCTTTGCTGATCGCCCAATTGAAAAAGGTGCGAACGGTGATGAGGTAATTTTTCTGGGACCGCGCGGAAAGCCCCTCGGCGCTCTTGTCTGGAATTCCGCGCAGTTCGCGCAGCCAATGCTCAACCTCAATTTGCGTAAGGTCTTTAACCAGCCGCTCGCCAAATGTCTGACAAAAAATGCCGAGACGATTTCGTAGGTCTCGCACCGAACGCTCCCTCAGATTCTCGGTCTCCTTTTCGTTGAGGAGTTTCTTGGTGGCTTCTGTGACTGTGACGGCGACCCCGGGCGCTTGGGAATGTTGCTTATTCGTTGGCGGGATGGACGGGACTCGAACCCGTCCTTCCATCATTTGGATTTTCGGCTGTTTCCACCATGTTTGTGAGGGCAATATTGCTATGAAACGTGTCAATCTGCGGTCAACAAGAAAGGTTAAGAAACGGCACAGAACGGCACCAGGAATGAGAGGAGAGGAGAGGAGTCCGGCGCGGGGCGAATGCTGCACGCGCGGCCGCGGGGGCGTGGCCCCTGCACCCGCGGATGCTGTTGCGTCCGATGCCCCCGCGTTGCCTCACATGAAATCTTACTAATTAAGGGGCGTTGCCTCACCTAGAATCTTACCATGGGCCAATGGCACCCATTGAGACAAAAATTACAAAGACCGCCCGAGATGAAATAACACGCACGGTCCGGGAGCGTTACCGGACTGCCCCTAGCGAAGAAAGAAAACGGATACTGAGCGAATTTATCGCGGTGACCGGGTACCATCCGAAGTACGCCATCGAGATCTTGAACCGAGAGCATTCGGGACCGAGGTTGCCTCAGAAGCGAAATCGACTCCGGCTCTACCCGATAA